>Ga0214923_10000803_pt1 | contig 46521 bp, 50 predicted proteins | sample LL1510_MetaG_FD_177993 | JGI IMG/M metagenome (GOLD analysis project Ga0214923, IMG submission 177993) | Freshwater microbial communities from Lake Lanier, Atlanta, Georgia, United States - LL-1510 | ecosystem: Environmental > Aquatic > Freshwater > Lake | place: USA: Georgia | collected... | reverse complement strand
TTTCTGCAATGCCATCAATCATGGTATGATCTAAATTAAAAAACTGCAATAATGTATTACCCTTTGTTGATGCACCATATCCCCAAATAGTTTTCCCTTTAGCTTTTTCTTGCTTAATAAAATTATATGTCTTAGTTTTTAATTCTAATAAATTCTTATAAAATAAATTCCAAATCCCAGGAGTATTATATTCCTGTTCTTTTTCATATCTTAGTAAAGATTGAACTCTGAAATTGCAAACATCTCTATTGGGTTGTGTAGAAAATTTAGTAATATCACCCACATCTTTCATTGCATAAACTCTAAACGATCCACCATTGATGTCATTCAATTGGCAATCAACAATTTTGAAACCATTTGCTTCGTATAATGTTTTAATTGTCTTAAGAGAATAATAAAAGATATGCTCATGACAAATATTATCAAAAGCCATTTGTTCTATCATTAATGGTGTATAGCTCATTTGACAAACAAATAATCCATCATCCTCCATCACATTATAGACATCTTTTAGAAAAATTTCAGGATTTTCTAAATCGTAGAACATTGCAATTGTCGTAACAACCTTTGCCTTATGCTTTCCAAATTTGGATTTTTTTAATGCACTATGTGTAAAATAATCTTGAATTATGAGGTCAGCATGTTTAACGGATTCATTTTTATACGTATCGTCTACAGGATCAACACCTATTCTTATTAGGTCTTTAGATACAAAACTTAGTAGAGTGCCATCATTACAAGCAATATCTAACCATACATCAGATTTTTTTAACTTAATAAGGCTATTGATATTATCAACGATTCCCTTTAATTCGTTAGTCATAGTTTGATTAATACCTGATCGATACCAATATTTTCCATACATAGTATCTAAAGGTGCAGCTGTTTCCAATCTTACTGCTGAGGTTTTTTCATCAAACATCATTTTCATTTCCACGCGGCCACCGCGAGGAGATTCGTCCTCAGCTAAAAAATCAGATACATACAAATCACCTAAAGTGAATAATTCTTTCATAGTTTATTTTCCTTGAACCATTGATATGTCTTAGCAATACCTTCAAAAAACGAATGCTTGGGTTCCCACCCATAACTTTTTATCTTTGTGAAATCTAAAGGTCTCTTAGGTGTGCCATTAGGTCTAGTTGTATCCCAATAGATTTTACCATCATACTTTGTTACATTTTTAATTAGTTCTGCTAGATCCCGAATAGAGATATCAAAACCAGAACCAACATTGATGAGGTCTGCTTTTCCAGTGTTTGTATGTTTCATTAAGAAAACGCAAGCATCAGCGAGATCTTCAGAATACAAAAATTCCCTGGTAGGTGTTCCATCTCCCCACAGTGTGACTGAATCATGTTTAGTATTAAATTTAGTAAGCATAGCGGGTATCACGTGCCCATTATCTGGATGAAAATTATCTCTTGGTCCATATAAATTAGCAGGCATCAAACATATACTTTGGAATCCAAATTGTTTATAATATGCTTGACACATTTTTATACCTGCGATTTTTGCTACCGCATAAGCATCATTAGTTGGTTCTAATTCGCCAGTTAATAAACATTCTTCTTTAACTGGTACCGGAGCAAATTTAGGATAGATACACACCGACCCCAAAAAGCAAAATTTTTTCACACCTGTCAAAAACGAATTATGAATCAAATTGTTTTGGATCATTAGATTTTCATAAATAAAATCTCCACAATACGCGTCGTTAGCAAAAATTCCCCCTACCTTTGCAGCTGCAGCAAAAACATAGTCTGGTTTTTCTTTTTCAAAAAAGCTTTTCACTTCTATCTGATCTATTAAATTCAACTCTTTTCTAGATCTAGTAACAATATTGGTATATCCATCATCTGTTAATTTTTTGAAAATAGCCGAACCAACTAATCCATTATGACCAGCAACAAAAATTTTAGAATTTAATTCCATTTAAACCTCATATTTTATAATTTCTATACCTGGAGGAATATCTATCTTTAATCCTCCCTCAGACAATTTTCTTACATCGTGAAAACAAATTCTATTAGCTCTTAAAAGTTGAAGATAGTGTAACTGAACTATCATTGGCCATAATCCGCTATTGATAAAATGCACTTCTTTTGCATAAATTATAGTGTGAATATAATCTAAAATATCTGTAGTATCAGACTTTTCCGCAGTAAATTGTTTTAGATTTGTAGTTAATTTTAGTTCATGTGTACAATGTGTACTAGTATTGAAAACAAAAATATAATCTTTACCCAGGTTTTCGACTACTTTTTTATGAAAAAGAATAGACTTATTGAGATTAATTGGGAATCTAAATCTAGTAAATCTATTTTGTAATGGAACGTTAACTAATTCGTAGAACGATCTTTCAAACTTAGATTTATCTAATTCCTCAAATCCTATTTTAGCTAAAGGTATTCCCGTGCTTGCTGCATATTTATATATGTCCTCAGCCTCATTTGCAACAGGTATAACTTTAATATTAGGGTAATCCTCATATAAATGTTTTACCGTATTATAACAAGATTTTTTACAAACTAAATGTACTTCATCGTATTCGTCGCTGATAGAATGAACTAACCCATTACAAATAAAATGATCGCCTATACCCAGATGATGATGTATTATTACTGATTTCATTTTTTCCAATAAGCAGATTCTATACTTTCAAAAATATGTCTGTGGCTAGGTAAATCCTCTTCTAATGGATACCGCCAATATTCATTAAACATAGTACTCCATTCAGATAATGAACCCGATTCCCATCGAGGACCTTTAATACCAAAAAATAATTGTAGTGCGCCACATACAGTTATGCCAATTTTATTTTTAGATTTTGCATAATTGGCTAATGCTGGGGAATATGCTGCAGCACTTATCAATGCCACATCATAATCATAACTGTCCATCATATAAGTCATAGTACTTAAGCAATCATGCCAACCTGTAACATTAGAGAATAGATCATTTAATAGATATTGCTTATTGTCTATCATTGGATTGAATGGAGATTTAATAATACCAACAAGATCAAAGGGAAGTATTCTATTCAAATCAATACCCCATATTTTTTCCTTTATTTGCCATTGTTTTTTTATAGTTTGTTCAAATGCTGATATTATTAATACCTTTTTTCCTTTAAGATTTAAAGTCCATGGATCACTAGTAGACACATTTAAAAAGGTATTAGATTTAAGAAATGCTGGATCTAATGCGTAAATGTCCTCAAAGTAAAATTTTTCATTTTTAAATTTCGATAAAAAACTATTATCTTTTCTAATTTCACCAGATATATCTATAAATCCAAGTAAATCGGCATTATTCATAGCATTGAAGTTATACGGGGCATAGATTTTACTTAAATATTCGTAGTCCACAGGAAACACACCTGCCGTATAGAATAAAAATGCTTTAAACTGATCTACAGGCATTTCCCCTTTATCTAAACATTGTAGAACATATCCTTCAGTGTTACCTACTCGGATTACAGAAAATGATTTTTTTTCTTTAAATAACGTGTTTATAGTTTGATTAGTTTTTACTAACGAATCAATATTGGATATGTTAAACATATTACATGTAGTACTTATAAAGTTTACTTCTGTCAGATTTAATATAACCAAACGCTTCTTGTATATCAGCAGGCAAGGATAAATACAAAGATCGCATTTCCCATTCTGCCTGCTCTTTATTATAATTAGTACCTGCAGGATGTTGAATAGTATGTGAATAATCTCTAAGCACTGGTCGTTTTAACATATATGACAAAGCAGGATAAACTATATCAAAACTCCATCCCATTTTATATGGAGCAAAATTCACACCCCTATTTTTTGCTTCATTTATAATATCTTTATGAATAAACCAGCAAGTACAATCAGTATTCGCTACCATTTTAAGATTATAATTTGGTATTTCAAAAGCATTTAAATCTGTTTTATCCGCATCATACCAAGTATAATCTATATTTGGAGCATAAATTCCCCAGTTAAATTCATTAAAATGTTTTTCCGCATCTACATATAGTTGTTTCCAATTATCATATGAGGCATCTGCTTGAATATGAAATAGAGCATCTCCATCAAATAATTCTAAAGCTTTTAAAAACTGAGCAGTAAAATAACTATCCTCACCTATATGATACCAACCTTTTTCTTTTTTATAGTTATCATCACTATTAATAACTATTGGAGCAATTTTAAGCTTCTTAAGCTGCTTAATTTTTTCTTTAGTTTTGTCGTATTGCCCTCTCCAATTAAAAATAAATGTCTGTATTTTCATCTATTAAGAATCCTATTGTATACCACAGCATCAAACCAATTTAAGAAATTATCTAAAATAAGATAAGAGGGCGGAAGATTATTGATAAACTTAGGAGCAGTAAGATAGGAGTGATATAATTCATCATCATTATCTATTTCTTTTATATGTTCTATGGCATCACTAAATGATCTAAAATCATGCACATTTATAAATGCATCTGGATTAAAATCTGAAGTTACAGTATTGCTACCCCAATAAATTGGAACAGTGCCAGCATAAAATGCATGAAGAATCTTTTCAGTTACATATCCAGGATGACTATAGGGTTCAAAACAAATATTAAATTTTCTAGTCGAAAGAAAATCTATTTTCCCTTGTTCTCCATCCACATTCTTACCTACATTATTAAAAAGTTTACCACCACTATCTACTGTTTTGTAATTGTTCAATAATTTGAAAAATTCATTTCTTTCCCTACAATTTGGGTTAGAGACAACAAACGAACAAAACGAATCTTTATCCTTGTATTCAGGATTAAAAATATAATCCATTTGATATTTCATTTTATGAATATATTGCCATGACCACATATAGATAACAAACAACGGTAAACGATAATGCCATGGTTCAAAGTTGTGGTCAAATGAAATAGCATAATGGCAATCAAAATTTTCAGGTCTTCTGTTCTCACCAGTATAGAAAATCTTTATAACTTTATTCTTAGAGTATTTAAGATTTTCCCTACCAAAATTATCGTCACCAAAAATTAAAAAATCTGGATTATCATTATCAAATTCAATATTATATCTACTACTTAATACATAATGAAAGAAGCTAGCCAGATGATCATGAGTGTCGGTAAATGCCAATTTTAACTTCTTCATACTTTCTCCGCTGCTATATAATGCATATCAGCTTTACCTGATGGTACGCAGTTAAAAACTTTTGCTTCATGTTCAGACATTATGCCCTCCATTGCTCTACCATTTATAGTTACGCAATGGTGAGAACCGTGAATGTATCCGAAGTCATGAATAACTTGTATTCTACTTGGATCACTAAAAGCCTTAAGACAAATACCATGTACAGGCGCATCTCCCCATCTATTAATTAAAAATTCTTTATCATTGGTTAATTCATTTAGAAATTTTTGAACGTCATTTTGTAAGAAAAAATCTACCCTTGCAGCATATAAATTAGTATAAGGAGCCCATAGAGTAGTTTGATCATAATCATCCGCTTTCCATTTTCCTACAAGCAATTTTTCCACTGCTTGTGGTAGTGTTTCATTTGATAGATCATGATATTCATGCGTATATCTAGACGGCATATAATCTAAATTGTGATCTTTCATATATTCAAAAATATCATAATTTAATTCGCCGATCATAGCATCTTCATCTACACGTAAAATATAATCATAATTCTTAACATAATTCCAAATTTTTATAGAATGAAAACGACACATTAATCTATAACCTAAATGAAATCTATGATCTCTCACTTCATTCATATGTATTGTCATAGGCCATTTGAAATCTATACCGATGTCAACAAATTTTACTATAGAATTTTTTTCATAACTTAAAATAAATTGTTTATGTTCCTCAGTAATATTTCCCTCATGAAATATTAACAAAGGATATTCTTGTTTCATTCTTTTATTGAAATTTTCATAGATATGAGCATTACGTCTAATCAAGGTCTCGTAAAACTGAGGATGCTGATATCCTTTAGTTAATAATACTATAGCTGCTTTCATTGTTTTCTCAAATATTTACTATTGCGCTTAAGATATTGATTTTATCCTGATCTGTTAGGTTCCTATTGTTAATAATAGGAACCGCAGTATATTTACACTTCAATGCTAATCCATTGGACATGGTTTCCATAATAGTATCATATGCAGGATTTTTAGTATTAAAAGAAATAAATGTCTTATTCTCATCCATAAAGTTGTCATAGGTTTCACAAAATACATATGGACCAGAATTTTTTCCAATAATAACATCACAAAATCTACTTAGATATGAAACTTCCAATAAGTCTGTTTCACCCACGTCTCCAATGATATCTTTAGTATAGATAATATTATCTACATCTTTACTTATGTTATCTGTACAAATAAAATGCACATCTGGGTTTTCTTCTGCCAATGCTACGATATACTCTTCCATATTACCAGCAAAAGATTGACCTGAATTAGGATTATTATTACAAATTAGCATTCTTCCCTCAGGTTGGTTGTTTTCAATATAGTAGTCTATACCTTCTTTATCTATAAAGTTATAATTGATTCTTGGCAGATACTCTTCTTTAGAATTAAGTAATTTAATGTTACAACCAAACACGTCATTTATTTTATTAAAGATAATACTCCATCCCTCATAAATTGTATGCATATTAATACCACCATGCTTACAGAATATATCCCAATCACATCCAACCCAGGTATTAACAAATAATGTATCTCCCTGCTCATAAAATTTTTGTTTATGATTTAATTGGGAGGGAACACCCGTATGACTTATTCCAAACTCATTAGTTAACTTACTAGGATTATAGTGCTTATATTCGAACTCAAAATTAGATAATTCTCGCATCACTTGTTTAACATACTCTTTCTGAGTATGCATGTCGCCTCTGTGATAATGATTGAAAAATACTATTTTAGGCATTTTCTACACCTTTGTATAATTTAACAGAATCCTCACGTAAAGATTTTCCCGACCTAATTGAGTTTTCAACTAAAGCATTAATTGCTTGAACATATTTAGGACGTTTCACTTTAAAACATATATCAATTTTTCTTTTTAATGCTGCAACCTCTTCATTAGTTTCTGCTGCTTGAATAGCATCTTCTAGCATCCAAGTGCGAATATGAAGAATAGCTAATTTTTCAATAACTTCACCTAACGAATCTGTTTCAATATATTCAACATCAGGAGGGTTACCTTTTGCTTCAGACAAAACAATATCAATAGTTGTTTCTAAAAATTTATCTACAACATCTGCAAATTTAGTCATTAAATTTCCCTAATAATTTCTCTTAAAAAGTCCATATCATATCTAGATACAAAATGGTTATTACCAATATAAACGCCCTGCGTATGAATAATCTGAGCGTTAGGAATTTTACGCTCTGTTTCCATTTTATAGTTTTTCAAAAATGGTTGCGATAATAGATTTCCAGCAACCACGGGCCTATACTCTACTCCATATTCTTTAAATTTTTTCTTCATACGTAAATTAATTTCTTTTGATTTACAAATAAAGGGAAAACAAAAACTACTATTGCCTGTTTCATATTCATGAGAATAAAATAAATCAAGATTGTCATTTACAATTTTAACGTATTCAATATAGTTGCTGCGTCTTGCCTTAACCATACTATCAAGTCTAGTCAATTGAGATAATCCTAGAACTGCGCAAATTTCATGGTTTCTAAAATTATACCCATCAGTCTGAAAAATAAATTGCGGATCAATCTCTGGGCTTAGTTTCTTGTACTTTTCAAACTCTATTGATTCTCTAGCAAGACCATGACTTCTTTTCATTCTCATTAGATCATAAAGCTCGATATCATTAGTGGTAACCATGCCGCCTTCAATAGTAGACATATGATGTCCGAAGTAAAAACTAAAGGTAGCCCCTAAAGAATCATTACCTACTCGTATTTGTTTTTCGTCTCTACAACCATGTGATTCGCATACGTCGTCAATAATCAAAGCTTTAGGGAAAATTTCCTTTAGCTTAGTATTTTCTGCAGGAAATCCTAGCAGATGAGTAACAAAGATGAGTTTTATGTCTCTATGTTTTTTCGCTATCAGTTTAGCTTCATCTAAATCAAAACTATAATTCTGCATATTAACATCGCAGAACACAGGTGTCAACCCTAATTGAATAATTGGAGCAACATTGGTCATCCAGGTACAGGCAGGCAGTAATACTTTATCGCCCCTTTTTAATCTATACTTATCTATAACAGCTGCAACAAGAAGAAAATTAGCAGTACTACCATTGGATACATATATAGATTTATGATTGTTAAGTGTATTCTCTGCTAACCATTCACTCCATTTATTTTCAAACTCTTTTACTTTTTCACCATATGTAAATCTTTTAGCAGTTAAACAAAAATATGCCATTTTAATTCTGTCACCCACAGTGATAGTCTCACCCATCAGAGGCCATCTTTTATTGTTCATACTTTGTTCTCTTTAAACCATTTGATTGTTCTTACCAGGCCCTCTTCAAACGACACTTTAGGTTTCCACCCCATACCAAATAATTTACTGGAATCCATTTTCCTTCTTGGCGATCCGTTAGGTAAACTAGTATCCCAAAATACCTTCCCCGTATAGCCTATCTCATTTTGAATAATTTTAACTAAATCTTTAATAGTTATTTCAATATCACTTCCCACATTAATAATATCGGGACTATCATAGTTATTCATTAGAAACACGCAAGCATCCGCCAAATCATCACAATATAAGAATTCTCTTTTAGGAGAACCATCGCCCCAAGCAACTATACCCGGCTCATTGTTTACCTTGGCATTATAGTATTTAGTAATCATCCCGGGAATAACATGACATCGATCTGGATTGAAGTTATCGTTGGGACCATATAAATTTGCTGGCATTAAACTTATAGTGTTAAAACCATACTGTCTAGTATAATATTCGCACATTCTTAGACCAGCTATTTTAGCTAAGGCATACCCCTCATTAGTAGGTTCTAATTTGCCAGACATGAGATACTCCTCTTTGATTGGCTGCTCAGTAATTTTAGGATAAATACAAGAAGAACCTAAAAATAATAATTTTTTTACTTTATATCGATATGCTGCATCTATAACATTGGATTGTATCATTAAATTGTCATAGATAAATTCCGCAGGAACTGTTTTATTGTAATTAATGCCTCCAACCTTTGCGGCTGCTAGAAAAACATATTCTGGTCTAGTGTATTTGAAGTAAGTATCAACTTCTTCTTGGTTTCGCAAATCAACAGAAGATTTAGCTACAGTAACAAAATTATGATATCCTTCACTACGTAATTTTCTTACCAAAGCCGAACCAACTAAACCATTCCCTGCCACATATATTTTACTATTTTTATCCATTAAGGCACATATCCTCAGCTAATGAGAAGATATCATGATCTGGTTTCCATCCTAAAACTTCTCTAGCTTTAGATGAGTCACCGAGTAATTGCTCTACTTCTGCAGGTCTAAAATATTTTTTATCTACGGCAATAACTTTTCTACCTGAAATCGTATCTATCCCTACTTCATTTAGGCCCACGCCTTCCCATTCAATGTTCATGTTAAAATAGGAAGCTGCCAATTCTGCAAAAAATCTAACTGAATACATCTTACCAGTAGCAATAACAAAATCTTCTGGTTTATCTCTTTGAAGCATGAGCCACATAGCATTCACATAATCTTTAGCATGCCCCCAATCTCTTTTAGCATTCAAATTTCCCATTAAAATAGGTTGATTTGTTTTGCCCTGCTGAATTGCCTTTAATCCTTGAACAATTTTTTGAGTAACAAATGTGTGTCCCCTTCTCGGTGATTCATGATTAAACAAAATACCAGAACAAGCAAACATATCATAAGCTTCTCTATAATTTTTAACTATCCAATAGGCATATAGTTTAGCAACACCATATGGGGAACGAGGATAAAAAGGAGTGGTTTCCTTCTGAGGTATTTCTTGAACCAATCCATATAATTCAGAAGTAGATGCTTGATAAATTTTAACATCTTTTTCCAAACCAAGAAGTCTTATCGATTCCAAAATCTTAAGAGTACCTAACGCATCTACATGACCAGTATATTCGGGGGTTTCAAAAGAAACCTTTACATGGCTTTGTGCGGCTAAATTATAAATTTCTTGAACAGGATATTGTTTTAGAATCGTCATTAAAGACAAAGAATCAGTAACATCGCCATAGTGTAACTTGAGATTTTTATTGTAGTAGATATGATCTATACGACTCGTATTGATACTAGAAGATCTACGAATAACACCATGTACTTCGTAACCCTTCTGTAAAAGCAGCTCTGCTAGATATGACCCATCTTGCCCAGTTATGCCGGTGATAAGAGCTTTTTTCATTTCAAGTCCTATAATAAAATAATAATATTCTTATATTTATAAACAGTAAAGGGGCACAGTGTGTGCCCCTTTTATAAAAGTTATTCTAATTAGAAAGGAATTTCTTCATCAATTTTTATTTCTTGCTCAGTTGGAATATTCTCAGTCGAGGATTTATTATCCATTTTACTATATAAATCCATAAAAGCAGTCTTTGTATCGCTATCAAATCTATTAATACAAAGATTAATTGCCTTTTGCCTATCATTAAATACTGCAAAAGCTTTTACAATGTGTACTAGGCGTCTTGTGGAAATCAATTCATCAATTGCTCCTTCCATAAAAGTTTTACGAATTACCTCAGCCCAGTTTACTAATTTATCTGCAAAATCCTCATCAGTACACTCTGCAGTTTGCATATTATTGATAATAATTTTGCGTTCTATTACCGGTGTAGGATATTCCTGTTCAACAGTTACGGGGAATCGCTCAAGAAAAGCATCATCTAAAATCTGTGCTGCAATGTATTTTCCATCATCTGTTCCTCGCCCTTTGGTGTTAGCAGTCGCAATTACATTAAATCCTTTAGAAGGATAAACTATTTCCCCTGTTTTCTTAAGAAAGAAAGGTTTGCCTTCTAAAATACCTTGAATGCACATTAATTTATTACTACCTCGATCAATCTCATCAATAAGCAAAACTGCTCCCCTTCTCATTGCTGTAATGACAGGGCCTTCACGAAATACAACATTACCATCAACTAAAGTATTTCCTCCAACCAGATCGTCCTCATCTGTTTCAATACTAATGTTGATACGAAGACATTCTCGTTTTAACTTCGCACAAACTTGTTCAACCATAGTAGTCTTACCGTTACCAGTTAGACCAGTAATAAAGACAGGATAAAATAATCCCTGTCTAATAATCATTTCTAAATCTTTGAAGAAACCAAACGGTACATAAGTTTCATCTTTGTCTGGAATAAGATTATCCACATCTTGTAACATTTTCTTTTGTTTCATAGGTATAACGGATGCAGATAGTGCAGGCTGAGCGATATCGTTTGTCACATTGTTGGCACCATCAAGATTAAAACCAATTACCCCCTTACTTACTCGGTATTCTTCACCGTTTACTAACCAGTTGGGGACAGATTCATTTTTATCTTTAAAATATTTAATAAGTTGTTTACGTTCAACAGTTGAACCAAATACTTGTTTAAGTGATTCGAGAATACTAGTTTTGTGTGTTTCAGAAAATTTCATAATATAGCTCCACTAAAATTAAATTTTAAATTAATTTGATTAGAATGTCAAGCAATCTTGTCAATAAAATTATTAAGAAGAATTCTATTCAAAATTTTATTCTTTTGAAACTTAATGAATTCTTTAATTACCTCTTTTTTGGTATTATCAGATTTAACATCCAATTCATTGTCCAAAATTTTCAAATCCTTTCCAGATACTAGAAAATAGCTATCGTACCCAGTTCCTTCTAGTAAAAAGTATTTATTTTTTCTCATATTTTTCATAACATCATCTAAATTCAATTCCTGTCCATATTGGCGCGCTAAATAATTGATACTATATCTAGGACTAGACTCCATTATATAGTAACCAACTAATCTCGTATTGGCAATTAGCTTAAGCATTCTAAGAAGAGCAGATGTTGTTTGCTCTTCTGGCTTTGCAAATACTGTTATTCCTGTTTTTCTATCTTTAAGAACTAGATTATATTTAAAATGGCCCGCTACATGTTTCATACTATTTCTACCATTTTCTGTAAAAATAGTATTCATGGGAGAACCATCTCCATCTGTTAGAAAAATGGTATTCACAACATCTAGTTTGCATGCAGTTTTAAAGGCTTCTACAAATCTTGTGGCAACAATAATTGTTTCATTTAAAGGTGTGCCACTCAAGGACCATCCGTCGGGGATACAACCTTGTCTTCCTCGTAGTATAAATCTTTCATCGTAAGATAAATTACGATTTTTTTCATAAATTCTACCAATTTGTAATAATCTAATTTGAGCTTTTCTATAATCTTGATTTGACATTCGATAAGAAAGTAAATTCATTAAAGAAAAATTAAAAGAATCTACATACAAATCTTTAGGCAAGCTTGAAAATTTATATGAATCAACTTTATTAGTATTCGAATTGCTATCTAAATTAAATAGAAGAGATTTTCTAGTATCAGTGAATGCAAACACTTCAAAAGGTATTTTAACTTTTCTGCAAAAATCTGCCAACACTAAAGTTTGTTCAAGAGTAGACTCCATATTATTGCTCATAGAGCCCGACCAATCAACAAACATTACCATGCCGTGATTTTTACCATTTGGTATTTTAGTTACACGTTTAAATAAATCTTCCTTTAGTTTATAAGACCATACTTTATCAACATCTAATTCACCAGTTTTAGAAACAGATGCTCTGGCATATTGTGCAGCATTTCTTTTGAGTTCAAATTCTTTTACCAGATACATAATAAACTTATGATTCTTTTCCTTATATTCTAGTATTAAAGTACCCTCATTAAAAGTTAAACTTTCCTTTTTTAATAATTCAAGATTAGAAGATCCTATAGATGAGAAATTGAGTTTTACAATTTCCTCATAGTTATCAAAGGATGAGAAATCAGTTTTAGAATATAATTTTTTATAATCAATAATGAAATCTTTATAATCAAATTCTGGTAGATACGCATATACGTATGGATAGATTTCACCGGAGAGTAATTTGGACTCGTTTTCTCTAAAATTTCTATCGGTCAGAGACTCGGGATCAAAATCGCATCCCCCTGATCTATCAGGCAATTCTTCATTCCCCTCATTATCTGTATCTTCATACTCTTCAGAATATTCTTCCTCTCCAGATAAATCTTCACTATAAAACATATCATCGAAAGAAGTAGTAGGTTGTTCTTTTGAATATTGATATAACTCTGATGCCAGTTGATACACATCATCCCAAGTTTGAAGATTATCCATCCTATCTAAAAAATGTTTTTCTTCGGTTTTGAAAGGTATATTCAAAAAATGTCCAATCTTATAGTGTAGATTAATTCTGTCTATAAGTTGCAGACTCGTAACTGGTCTTTCTTTTACACCAAAGAAATCCCTTTCCATAAGTTCTTTGTATGCCTTATAAAATGGGCCTCTAAGACCAGGATATCGATTTTTTATACGTTTTTCAATACGAGCATCCTCTACAACATTAAGAAAAGATTTGAATCCTCTTCCTTTTTCCTCAATAGCATTGTGCCAACCTTTAGGGGGAGTTTCCCAAGCATGACCGACCTCATGGCCAACCAATAAATCATACAAATCCGAGGACATCTCTCGCCAAATAGGAAGAGTAAGAACACGATTTATTGGATCAAACATCGCTGTATGTACTTTTCGATGTTCTACAGTAAGATTTTCTTGCGCCAATAGTTTAGCAAGAACTGATTTGGTGTTGGATATATTTGCAATAGACATACCTACTCCTTTAATATACCTTATTATATAATAGGAAGTATTACCTGTCAAGCAATCATAAAACCTTTATTTTCAATATTTTACAAATTTGGTCTAGTTATAGCAAGTATTTTGGCTATCTGGGCATCAATAATAGGTTCTCTATTAGGCCACTTTATTGTGTCCTTACTAGGATTTTTCTTTAAATTCAATAGAAGAGGCAAGATAAGACCTTCTAGTTTTTTTAATTTTTCTTTTAAATCTTGGTCAACTAATTTTTTATACTCATCTATATTAAAATTATTTCCTGTACCTGCTTTAATAATTTCTTCCAATATATCCATTTTTGAATGAATGTCTAAAACTAATACCTTTATTTTTTCCAATTCTTCGTTTACCGGTTGCACTATTTCCTTAGTATTAATTATAGTTTTTTCTTGTGTAGATTCTTCTGAATCTATGGCAGTAAAACCAAAATCATAATTGTCATATTCTTGCAAAATATTATTTGACATTTAATCGTGCCTCGTTAATTGCCTGAGTAGATACATCTATAATTAATCGTTTTAAAATCTTTGCTCTTTTCTTTTTTGCCAGATCTAATTTAATACGGGAAACCTTTTCTGTAAAAATTTCACCTTGCATGTGGTCGTATTCATGAAGAAACACCCTGGCTGTAATACCGGTAAAAATTTCCTCTTTACTTTCCCCAATTTCATTTTGATATTTAACTTTAATCCAAGAGGGTCTTTTAATGTTTAAAAAAAGTCCAGGAAAACTTAAGCATCCCTCTTTAAAAAGAACTTCATCCTCGGATTTTTCTAAAATTACAGGATTAAAGATATTTCTTCGACTTTCGCCATATCCCATAACAAAAAACTGCATTCCTATCCCAACCTGATTTGCTGATAGTCCTATGCCTTTCTGCTCTATCATAGTTTCATAAAGTTTATCCGCCATCTCCTTTGCAACACTAATATTTTGATTAAATAAAAATTTTGCAGGAGCAATTCTTAGAACTACATCATGTTCATCTACTAGTTTATAATCTAATTTCATTAAATTATCCTAGAAAAATTTTGATGCTTTTCAAATTTTATTACATTGTCAAACTTATCCAATAGCTGATCTCCCTTATGTGATATAACAAATACATTGACATCATCCCCCAATGTATTTAAAAGATTCATAACAAAATCTGTACCATTTGAATCTAGACTACTATCAAATACTTCATCCAATAATAATAAATTAGTAGATGCACTATTTTTCATTTTAGCTATAGTGCGCCACGTAAATAATAAAGCTAAATCTATTCTTTGCTTTTCACCTTCACTAAAAGATGCATAACTAAAATCATCACGATGCCTTGATTTGATAGTTTCATTAAATGCTTCATCCAATTCAAACGATACGAAAAAGTCCATTGCTGACAAATATTTGTTTACCAATTTATTAATAACAGGCAAGTACTGCTTAATAATTTTAGTTTTGATGCCGGTATCTTTGAGTAAAGAAGAGGCAGCATCCAAGTAAAAAGAATTTTCTTTAAGTTTACCTCTGTTTTCTGCTGCCTCTACTACTTGTTTTGCTATAGTTTTTAATTGTATCTTGGCTTCTTCTGTACTAGTTTGATTGTTTGAGAAATCATCCATTTCCTTTTTAAGTTTTCGTATATAATTTTGACCTCCAATTATCTCAGTATTATATTTTGTTATTTCGGTTTGTATTTCAAGTATTTTTTGTTTAGCGGCAAAGATTTCATTAGCTCTAGTTTCAAGCTCTTGGATTTTGTTGTTAAGCGTATCAACTGCAGTACAGATTTCTTCTTTCTTATGTGCATGTTTACCGATTGCAGTCTCCTTAAGTTCACTAGATAAAATCTGAGTACAAGTCGGGCACGTATCGTGCTCTTCGTAAAACACGATCTCATCTGTGATTTTTTCAATTCTAATTTGCAATGATTTATAAAGAGTAACCATTTCTGTTCTTCGCTTAGAGATCTCGTTATCATCCTCAATCGAATTCGATAAAGTTCCGAGTTCTCCTGAGAGGCATTCAATCTTTTCTTCAAGGAGTTTGATGCCTTCATAAGTTTCGCTGATTGTAAGTTGAATATCGTCATGTCTTTTCTTTTTATCTTCTTCAAGTTGCTTGATGTAATCCTGCTGCAGTTTTACCTTTTGTTTATCTAGTTCTATTCTAGTTTCTATTTCTCTAATTTTTTCTTTTGTTTCTAATATTCTATGTTTAAGAATATTGTTCATAACACTGAAAATTTGTATATCTAGAATATCCTCAATCACTTCGCGTCGAGTTCCTTGCGCCAATTGCATAAAGGGAGTAAAAGAAGCGGAACCTAAAATGACTATCTGAGTAAAAGATTTATAATTTAATTTTAAAATTTTATCTTCAAAGTAATTTTGATAATCTTTTACTGCTGCATCTTGATTTATTAAATTATTTTCTAGGTAGATCTCAAAAATACCAGGTTTCATTCCCCTTATTATTTTATATTCCTTTTTACCTATTTTAAATTCAATTTCAACAATACAATTTTTTTGATTAATAGAATTTATTAATTGGGGTTTATTAATGTTTCTAAATGCTTTACCGAATAAACCAAAACATATCGCATCTAGAATTGTGCTTTTACCTGCACCATTCTCACCTATAATCAGTGTGGTGGAATTATTATTTAATTGCACCTCAGTAAAATGATTTCCAGTTGATAAAAAATTTCGCCATCGTATTATCTTGAAATGAATCATGTTTCCTCGTAATCATGTGCTTCCACATACAACTCTCTAAGCAAAGTTTTTAATCTTATTTTATCCGCATCTGTTTCTAGACCATCTACATATTCAGACAATAATGTCATTGTGTCTTCTAAATTTAAATTTTCATCAACTGCTGAATTTTCAAATTCAGAAAGATCCTCAATAATTTTTAATTCAATCGGATTTCTTTTATAAATTTCCTCAATGACTCCATCAAATTGTTTATAATCAGTTTTATTTACTACAATTAACTTTATAAACTTATCTTCTAGATTATCATACTGCAGTTTTAAATCTTCAGTATCATTATAATATATTTTCTCGAACATTGTTAATTCGTTTTTAATAAATTCTATTTCTAAGGATTCGCAATCCAAAATATAAAATCCTTTAGTGTCTCCATAATCCATCCACGTTAATTCATATGGTGTTCCTAAATAATGAATATTTCCTTTAGAAGATGCGGTATGATAATGCCCACTAAAAACTTGTTTGTATTTACTCAAAAATGTTGCGTCTTTTCCTTCATGACTCGGAATACCTTTCATCATATCGAATCCTGCCAATTCAAAATGTCCCATACAAATATCTGATGAGGAACCCTCTATAAACTTAAAGATTTCTTCCTCATTTTCTTTACATATCCATGGTATAATATCAATAGCAATACCATTAATAACTATAGTTTTTGGGAAATTTACAATATTGAGTGTGGTATAACTATCAAGTAAAAGATTAGGAGAATTTACACTAACACTTTCTTTCCAAAAGATATCATGATTGCCGAGCAATGCAGTTAATTTTATATTCTTATTTTTAATAATATCGAAGAAATATCTTTTAGATTCAGAAAGTGTTAAAAAATTAATATATTTTCGTCTGTCAAATAAATCACCTAGTTGTATAATCTGATCTATATCATGTTCTTCTAAATAATTAAACAAATAGTTATAAAATTTTTCATAGTATTTATGAAAAGACTTTGAATCATTACGTACACCGAAAATGTGTGTCGCCTAAAAGACAAATCTTCATACGACCTCCTTTCAAGATATAATCTTAAGTTATTTGAGAACAGGACAATTCATATTAGTTCAGATAATTGTTTTGCTGTCGCAGGAGCCAGAGTCCAACCGAGATGCCCATGCCCAGTATGATAATAGATTTTTGGATTGATCGAGGATTGTCTAACAATTGGCATCATATCGTGCGACATAGGACGTAGACAAGCCCATTGAGAATATTCTGCAGTGTTTACTTGCGGAAAATTATCTTTGACCCATTTAAGTAGAGGAGTAATTCTTGATCTAGTAATATCTAAATTGTGGTCACCGATTTCAGCAGTACCAGCTACTCTTAGTCTATCACCCAGCCTAGAACAAACTATTTTAGCTTCATCGTCTAATATAGATGCAGATGGGGAACCTCTAGCACCCTCAATGGTTATACTATATCCCTTAACAGGGTAAACACAAACATCGTGATCCATAGCTAGACTACAAGTATCAGATCCATTCGCAATAACAATTTTGTCAAAATCATAAAGTGCATCTATTTTTTTAATTTCTGTATTATACCTAAAATCAACTTTGTACTTCTTAGCTAGGACTGCTTCTAATTGAGTGCAAAATTTGTGTATATCACCCACAGAATCTTCCTCAGTCCAAATGCCACCAACTAACCCAGACTTGTGTAAATGATATAATCTTGGCTCAATTTCTAAACATTCATTAGAAGTCTTAATAACCCATGAACACCCATAAGATTCATAGATGTCCTTCATCTCAACTGCATGTCTAAAATATTCAGGATTTTTATAGATATGCATTATACCACATTTTTTATAATCAAAATCTAATTTTTCCTGCATTCTTATTGTATTATATAATCTCCTTGAAGCAACGCCCATTTTAATTGTTTCAATGGTTCGTAATTCATGGTCATTCTTGACAGTACTAGCCAAGAATTTAATAAGCCAAAATGCTTTTTTCCAATTCAAATTTGGTCTAAGTAAAAGGGGAGCATCTTTTTTACCAACCCATTTGATAGCCTTTTTAATATTAGGCCACGTATTCCAAACCTCAGAGTTAGATACAGATATTTGTCCCCCGTTAGCATATGAACATTTCATTGCAGCATATCTTTCTTTTTCAAATACGGTAATATTGTAACCTTTTTTACTTAAGAAATAAGCAGCAGTAATACCTGCTATACCTGCACCAACTATTGCAATTTTCATTTAAGTTTCCAATGATAAAAACACTGAACATAATGATCTCCCTCGAAAGACATATTATAAAATGGTCTCCAATGTGGATGTTCTCTTGTACAACAAGCACCATCTCCAATATTAAAATTGTACTCTATAGAATCTTTAAAATAATCTTTCAATAAAATATAACTTTCCTTTTCATCCCCTACAGCAGAAGCTTCGGTTTCTTCCTCAGGGGGCATACATTTATTACTAATTACTAGTGGCCAATAGGTATTATCAGAAGAATATATATTTACCGATAGAGTCAAATCTAAACCTTTTCTATCTATGTGGGGGTGCAGTACACTGTCATTGGGATATAATCTTAAATAAGAATGGGTAAATTTATATTGATCACCAAAATCTGCTTCTACTTTATTTTTTATATTTTCGATTTCATTCAATGTTGTGGGAAAATTTAAAGTTCCTGCTCCTCTTCCCGTCCCATCTACACGTATAGCCGGCGTATCTGCTTCAGAATATAAATTAAAATTATTCATAACTAACGGCATAAAGGAATGATAAATTTCCTCTGCGTTTTGTTTAGATATGATTTGTTTATAGAATTTAATCATTATTAGATAAGTATTTCATTCCAATGTCTGTGTCCTTCTCTATATGCCATATTAGATTGTGTTTCCCTTACTTCTACTCTAAAACACCATAATCTTTCTGCTTCACCTGGACCCCACATATCTGGAATATAAACTCCGTTGACATATCTATAGAGCATATCAGCTAACCCTTCACATCCTAATCTAGGCAAAATAGTTAGCTTAGCCATTTTCTTTTCTTGTAATAGTTTAAATGTTTCTAGTTCAGGATCGTCCTCTGCAACTAGTAGAGTATGGTCAAACTGATCTTCAAGAATTTTCTTTAGTTCTTTAAGTCCGCCATAGTCTGCTGCCCAGTTACGAACATCTAGGTCATCAGTTCCGAAGTAAAACTTCATACTAAAGCTATAACCATGAATCATATTGCAATGACTATCTGCTCTCCATTGTCTATATGCGCAGGGAAATGCATCATGGTATTCTTTTGTACTAACGTATTTGTATGGATGTGGTAAATTGATATAAGCCATCTCTTGCCTCTCGGAGTAAGTTTGATGACACGCAGAATTTATAAAGCGGGATGAGCGTCTTAAGACCGCTTATTTAATTTCTTAAAGATATCGGATTGATACCATTGGTGCAAATTTTTTACAATCATAGCCATGGATCTTTGTGCTTTCCAACCAGTAGCTATCTGAAATTTAGTGGGATCAGCAATTAATATTGCTGGATCGCCTTCTCTTTTAGGGGCAACATTAACAACTATATTTTTATTTAAAAAAATTTCTACTTGTTCTAAACATTCTAAATTTGATGTACCTTTTAAAGTGCCTAAATTATATATACCCACAGTATCATTTTCAATACATTGTATATGAGCTTCGGCTATATCCGATACATGTAGATAATCTCTAATACATGTTTGATCTTTGGTGTGATAGTTAGAACCATATAAGGTAAAAGCAGTATCATTTAAAGCGCATTCAAATAATTTAGCAAAAATATGCGATGCTCCTGGTTCTTGTCCGTGAATAGATTCAAAATCTGCACCACAAGCATTGAAATATCGTAATGAGACATACTTTAGACCAAAAATTTTATGATACCAACTAAGAATTTTTTCTACCATCAGTTTAGTTTCTCCATATGGAGAAACGGGAAAGGTATCATTATATTCTCTATATGGCTCTCTACTCCAATTACCATAAACTGCAGCACTACTACTAAAAATAAATTTAGTTGCTATCAATTCATCTTTTATAAAATCAAGTAATCTGTTTGTCTTTGCTATATTATTATCAAAATATGTTCCAGGCGAAATAAAACTTGGATCAACTAAACTTGATCCGGCACAATGAATAATAGTAGTAGGATTTGCTTTTTTTAATAAAAGAAAAGACTTGTAATCTATGAAATCACCTTGATAAAACTCATCATAATATTTATCTAAATGCGAGGTATATCTCTTATCTACTCCAAAAACATTATAACCTTTTCTTTTCAACTCTATGCAAGTGATGCCTCCAATATAACCAGCAGCACCAGTAACAACTACATTTTTAGAATTTAGATTGTGGGACATAATTTCTATACCTATTATTGCCTCTATACCATTTTTCACCTGTCTGATTATCTATCATAATATCTATACAACGATCAATGGTGCCATTAGTCCAATCTGACATTTTACCTAGATTTGTTCTTAGATTATTAAGTAAATGAATTAGTTTTCTTTCTGCATCTTCAATTGACCAAGGAATATATAAACATTCCGAATCATTGGCAAAAGATTCTGGAAAACTTCTATAAGCAGGATATAAACAATTTGTGCCAAGTGCATCTGCTTCTGAGGCTGTATTTGATACCCAATCTTGTAAAGCACAATTAAATAAAATTCTACTATCTGCTAGTATTTCATAATACTCGTTTTTCTTTAGATTCTCATATATTTTTAATTTACCTTGAGCTTCTAAATTTCTAGCACGTTCTAAATACCCATCATCATTACTACGTAATGGTCCACCAGATAATACACAGAATTCAGTATTAGTATAATTTGTTACTCTCTCGACTAAATCCATAAAAAATCCGGGTTGTTTTTCCTGATCGAATCTCGCAGCAAAGCAAACACGTCGTTTACGATCAAAGAAATTTTTTCTATTAGGTACTCGAGATTGTACTTCTTCTTTACCAAAAGCGAGACCAGAAATATTGTAGATCGGAACATTCCAACCTGCAATCTTCATATGTGCTACCATTTCTTCATTAGATGCTAGAACCCCTGTTACAAAATGATTAATCATATGTTCATAGTTTCGCATCCAATCTTGCATGTCCCAGACATGCAAAAAGTCATCAGGATCAATTGTCTGAGCTAAGCATCTAACCCAAATTTGAGGCCTAAACTCTGTAGTTGTTTGATCCATAATATAGGGTAAAGCTTCCATACCTGGAGTAAACATATCCTCAAAGAAAATAGTATCTTCCCAAGTTACTTCACCGGCCTTCATCTTTGCCACAAGTTTAGCCATCTGAGTCAAAGAATAATAACTACGACCATGCGCATCTAACACCTGCCCTGTTACGATAGACTTGGATGTATCTAATAGTTCACCATGAATTACCTCGTAGTTAATACCACGTCGCTTAAATACAGCCTCACTCCATTGCTGAAGCTGTAAAGTGTATCTGCCCTCATACGGCTCTAAACCGCAATACCATAATTTACGCATAATTATCCTGGAAAATATTCAACAATGCCATCAGACTCACCATCTTCTGATACAACAATCTCATAGTACCTTTGACCATATTTAGGAATAAGATGTTGCTCTAGAATATCTGTGGCAATCATCTCACAAGATTTGTGATTCATATTGCCGCCTTTAATAAAATCTTGCAATGCCCATTTAACTAAAAAGAATTCTAATTCCCTGTCAAGGTGAGATACTGAAATTTTTACCTCAACTTTAAACATATGCCTATGTTCATTTTCAAGAAATGCAATACGAGGATCAATTTGGCTCGCAATAGGATATCTATGATAGCCTTCAAACTCTGCACGAATCTTAATAAATGTTTCTGTACGAGGTCTAACGTCTTGTTTAATAATCATGTAAATAAATCCTCTAATGATGAAGGTGGTTTATCAACTACCGATTCTGAATCCATAAATTTTCCGACTTCTTTTTCCCAATGTAGAAAATCATCTAAATTCTTTATGTCAAATAATGAAGCATATTGATTTTCACAATCCTTATCTCTTGCAAATTTCAAAAATTGATCTTTAGATTGAGTTAATTCTGATACATCTTTAGTAAAGTTATGAACATTGGTAAGAATAAATGATAATCTAGCACGCATAATATCAATAAATTTGCCGCCTTCTTCCAAGTATGCGGTAACTTGTTTATTCATTAACTTGTGATATTCCTCGGGCGTATACTCTGTCCCACATACTGAATTGATTTCTTCTGTAACTGTTCTATAGATGTTAGAGTATTCCCTTCCCATCTTAACTGATGTGCCTCCATAAGCAGATCCTGGTGACTTTTTATAGTGAGAAAAGTAGAATAAACCATTATCAAGAGACATAGAATGAGTAGTAGAATCGTAAGATAAATCAATCTCATCATACAACCCCGTTTGACTAAAAAGAATATAAGGTAGCATGCGCCTAAGAGCACCTACTCCTAGAACGTGAAGATGAAAAGGTCTGCTAAACGGCATTAATGTTACATAAAATGCTCGTTTCACATCTTCTAATTGTCCCATACCTAGAGCAGCTGACCCCATGGCTACTCCACCTATTCTATCATGTAATGGTTCAGATACTTCTCGAAGAATCGTTTCCGCCCATTGTTGATATGTTTGATGGGAAGCACCATGCATAATAACGAATGGCCTGCAAATAGATTTTAGTTCAATAAATTTCTCAATCTGTGCTCTGACATTCTTACCAGTCTGTGTAGCATACGCATCAAAATTTTCTCTATCAAAATATCTACGCTTCGTATCAATTTTAGAGGATTTTCCATCCCGTGTTGCCTTAACAGGAATTTCATCAAATGCCATACCTATATCCGCGTATGTTCCTTGATTGGTGTAAACCTTATCTCTAATCTCAGGTGTATTTTGTAATCCCCTAGTGATTATTTGTAGTCCACCAGAGTCAGCATGAATTTGTTTAACTGCTGGCCTATATTTTTGAAGTTTAGGTCCAAAATTCTTTTCAGTAAACCCATTATATAAAAGAGAGAACGTATGATTATTTTGATTATGGCAAGTCTTAAGAATAAGACTATTAATCATATCAAGAGTCTCTGGATCGTTGCATTGTTCCGCCCCTAGGCGAAGATATGCCGGGCCAGAAATTGTGTACTCGAAGATTTTTTGTTTCTTTTGCATTACAAAAACCGTTTTTTTATAAATAATAATGGCTGGTTAGGGAATTGTTCGAGCAATTCCCAACAAGAGGTCAAGTTCTTGCTGTCCCAGTCTAAGTTTAACATCTTTTTATATATAGGTCAAGAAAAAATGAACCAACGTATTCCATATTTCTATATTATTCGCCACATTTCCACCGGCAAAATGTATGCTGGTTCAAGATGGGGTAAGAATTGTCATCCAGATGATCTACTAGTAACATACAAAACTCATAGTAATAAAATTAAAAATATCATAAAAACTGAAGGAATAAAGTCTTTCGATATTCTTAGAACTGATTCTAATTGCGATGGTCTACATCCATATGAATATGAGAAATCTTTTCTAGAAATAAATGATTGTGCTAATTCAGATAATTGGTTTAATGGACACAATAATCATTTATTTGTATATGGTACTGAGGAATATAAACAATTTATGCTTAAAAAGTATGGTGTAGATAATCCAAATAAAATTCCTGGGATACAAGAAAAAATTAAAAATACTAAAAAATTTAGGAATACACAATATCAAGAAAAACGTAAACAAACATCTTTAAAAAAATATGGTGTCGACCATCATATGAAAAGTGAATCTTTTATGGTAAAATATCGAGAAACTATAAAAAATAAAACCGGATTTTATAATAATTCTCATAATCCTCTTATCAAAGAAAAACTTAGTAAAGCTAATAAAGGTAAAATTTTACTTTTTAATATTATCACTAACGAAAAAATATTGGTAAAAAAAGATTCAGATGAGTATAAATCATTGGATCTTTCTATTTGGAAAAACAAAAATGCTAATACTAAGTGGGTACATTGCCCCATTCTTAAAACTAAAAAGATGATTAGAACTGACGAATTGGATTATTATCTTTCTATTGGTTTTAAAGCGGGGGTTGGTTCTTTTTCCGCAGAGCATAAACTTAAAATATCCAACGCCCACAAATCAAGATTATGCAAATAAATCCTCTAAGCTTCCTTTAGTGTTTTCTTCTCGGGGAACAAAATGCTTTTCTTTTGATAGATAAGTATGCTCATCAGTATAAATTATATTATACTTATGCTTGTTTGTCAATACACTTTTTATATCTTCTATAGCCAAATTTTTTCTATTTAAATCTTTAATAAAATCTAAGTATTTTACAGTAGTATATTCGTTTATTTTCGCCGCATCAGAATTAGATATTGAACTTGATTTGTAATTATCTAAAAAGTCTACCCATTTTTCAGCAGTATTAATGTCAAGTTCTTTTACATATTCTAAAGCGCCACCTGCATTTGAATTATATAGTGCCTTAATTGCTTCTCCAGCTTTATCAATGGAAACTCTAGTATACAATTCTTTACTAAAATTGGTTACCCATTCAGATTTATCTAATACTACGCAAGGCATATGCCCAAGACACTCAAAGAATGTAAATGGATAATTTTCTCTGAGAGATGGGTTGAAATGAACCTTTGAGGATCGAATAAAATCTACCTTTTCTTTCCCTACAATTCCCGCCTTCATTTCAAAATTAGTAATACCTAGTTCAGCTAATCTTGCTTCAAATTTTTTCTTACCATTACTATTAGTAATAATTTTTGCAGGCAGGCCTGTCTCTTTTATTACCTTAAGAAATGCTTCAGGGTTTTTACGTTCTTCCCATCTACCAATGTATAATACTCCAGACTTCTCCCCATTATATGGTTCAAGTAGTTCTCGTTCGGACATAGGCATTGGCAACAGAATAGCATGGTTACATCCATTCGATTTTAATTCATCTACATTACGAGGGGATTGAGTACCAACAAAGGCATGATCTACTGTCATTAGTCTATTAAAAAATTCATTACAACTTTCAGTGAATACACCTTTAAATTTTCTGGTATCTCTAAATACCATAGACTCTTCATGAGTATAAAACACGACTGGTATATTTCTACCTAAATCTAATGCGAATGCCGCAGGCATAGATTCCATGGAATTGCAAATAACCATATCATAAAAATTTTTAGAAAACGCAATCATTAATGCTCTTCTAAAATTAATGATCTTTTCAAAATTTATTGAATCTGAAAATGCAAACGTGCCAGTATGCTCTGAATAAGAATTTGAATTTGATGGATAAACTAAAGATGCGCCGAACCCCTCTACTATGGAACTAAAACCCCCGGTTGGGGCCTTATCCATGATAATATCAACCTTCCATCTGAGATTTTTTGCCATCTCAGTAAAGCCTTTGGCAAATTGACCAATTCCCCCGTGTGCGACTAAATGCTGGTCGCTAATGCAAAATGCTATTCTTTTATCGTAAAGTTTCATTTCATTTTATGAATAATACTAAAAAATTCTTGTTTAAGATGAGGATCATTTCTAAATGCTCCTCTCATAACAGAAGTAGTCATGTCTGACTCATGTTCCTTAACTCCTCTGTGAGTCATGCAATGATGCTCGGCCTGCACTAGTACAGCAACACCATCGGCCTGCGTTTCACTTTCAATAGCATCAGCAATCTGTACGGTCATTTCTTCCTGAATCTGCGGACGAGAAGCAATCCAATCCGTGATACGATTAAATTTACTAAGGCCGATAACATTCTTCCCCGGAAATACGCCAATATAGGCTTTACCAACAATGTTTTGAAAATGATGGGCACATGTGCTCCTAATAGTAATTGGACCTGTTACATACAATTCATCATACTCAGTCACATTAGGAAATGCTGTAACTTTAGGCGGATTCGCATAACGACCCCTAAATGTTTCTTTTACAAACATCTTAGCAACACGACGAGCTGTGTCTTGAGTGTTATGATCGTTCTTTGTATCAATAACTAAAGAACGAAGTACTCCTTGAAACTGCTCTGCTACTTCTTCAACAAGTGCATCTATTTCATGCTCATGCTTTATACATGCTGAAATATTATCATTGGCGAAAAATCTAGAATTGTTTTGCGTTAATCTTTCTCGAATCACTTCACTCATGGGTCTTTCAAATACTGCGCATTCATAACCAGGATGGTATGGTGCTTCTTCAACTAATTTATTCATAGTCATTTAATACCTTTGCCAATTTTTTTATCTCATCTTTGTTCATAAAAAATTCATATGTATTTCTAATTAGAATATTTTCTTTACTATCAATTTCTTCTCGTATGAAATGAAGCACTTTAGTTTCATCTGGAGCTTTACAGTCTCCTATAAGAACATACATTTTAAATCCACCTCGGTCTACAATTTTCATCATGTTCCCCATTCATTTTTAAACAATGGCACCTGAAGTCTGTCTGAATAACGCCAGCCTTTTTTCATGGCCATCAAGGCTACGTTTTTATTATTCATGACGTAAACAGATTCTACACCACCAACAGGCATTAGATATACTGGACCCTTAAATCCATGATCTCTGTAGCACTCGACTGCCATTTCGGCTTCGGCAACATCGAATTCATTGGCTACAACGAATTTTAAATAAGCATAACCATGTTCTTCATACTGCAGAACAATTTCTGGTTTGATGGCATCTTCCCATCTTTCGCCGCTAACACTTAGCTTGGGACTAATACTAAAAGTAAGACGATCCCAACCTTTGCGCCAGTGTGTCTTTAAATACTCGGAAAATTCAGGTATTAGTTCCTGTGTTCCGTTGGTTTCGAACGTAAGCTCTTGTAGATCGACCATGCCCGAGTGCGATAAAAGCGTCGGGTATGCTTTTTGCCAGCCAAGAAGTGGTTCTCCTCCTGTAATAACCAGATGTTCACTTGTCCACTTACCATGAGGTAGCAAACGTAGAATGGCATCAACAATACCATCAATGGAATCATTTATAGCGTATTTTTTAAATTCTGGATATATAGAATTATAACTATCGCAACCTGTACGAACTAAAGGCAAATCCTTCAAAGTTTTATAATTACCAATATTCTTTATTACTTGTTCAACTTCTGGGTTTATTTTTTCCCCCGCAGGTATGTCTTGTAATTTCCTATTAAAATTTTTACAACGAAAATTACAACCAAAAGTTCTCAAAAATACACTAGGAACGCCCATATAACGTCCCTCGCCCTGAATACTATAGAACAGTTCTGATATCTTTATTTTATTCATAATCACCTCGGTAATAATATATTATATAGTAAACTAATCGTCTAAATCAAGCGGATTGTTGGAAGTTTCTTCAGCTAATTTGTTCTTTTTTGGAAAGACAACAATTCGTTTTTCTGCATCTATCTGATCTAATTGTTTTTTAACGTATTCCATAAATTGATTATTAAATTCTTCATTCCCATGTTCTTGGGAAATAATTTGATCAATATCAATATTTTCAATCAATTTATATTTAGTGGCCTGTTGCTTTTTCTCTTTTTGAATACGACGTATAAAGGCAAAATAAATTATTTGAGTATAATATGCAAATGGATTAGAAGATTTGCTTGGATCAAATTTGGCAACAGCAGTTAAACAGTTTTCAATTCCATCACTTATCATATCATCTTTAAAAGTATAATTAATAAAATTAGATTTATATGATAAATGAGTAGCAATCTTTATAAAACATTCACCGATGTAATTGGGTACCTGCGGCTGAGATTTACCCTCACTTATCGCCTTATCTATGTCGTTTCTATATTCTATAAGAGATTGCAGAAATTTTTTATTATCCACATAATGGGATGACGTAGGCAATACTTTAATGGATTGATCTTGTTCCGGGAACAAGGATAGATTCGATTCCTGTTTCTTGAGTTTCTTCGTTTTCATTTTCACTTATACTTTTTAAAAAATTTTTAATTGATTTTTCTCTATCTAACAACGGGGTTTCTTTCTCTAAATCATCCTTAGAATCAATAAATGATTTATAATTTTCTATAAAATATTTTTTAACATTAGCAGCAACAATAATTTGATCAGTAGCTATTTCAAAAATTTTTTCTTCAGAAATAGATATCCAAGGGGTCATAATATAAGTTTCAACAATATTGATTCCCTTAGGGATTCTGACAGGAGTAACTAAAACTGGATCACAAATATAAACACTAACTTTACTTTTTAGATTTTCACAATTATCATCCGTAGTGCAAACAATATTTTCACCATTAGAAAGCTTTAGCAACTTGTAGTGAAATTCTGTACTCATCTAATAGGTACCTTTACTAGTTTATAATCGAAATGTTCATCATTATAAATTTTTATTCTTTCAATCATATGTAATAAAGTATAATTTTTTTTAGATTTCCAAGATAAATCATCACCTATATCATATAGATTACAAGATTGTTTAGTTTCACTAGTCCTTAGTCCTCTACCAATACTTTGTAAATTACGAATACGAGATTTTGAGGGAGAAGCAAAAATTATATTATGTAAATTTTTTACATTAACACCTGTTGAAAATGTACCATACGAAGCTACTATTATAGCATCTTTTTCTTTTTCCGTCAGAGTCCGCACTTGTTCTCGCTGTTCCGCATCCGTGCCCCCATATACAAAGAAAACTTGTCTATTTTCACATTTTTCGGATATCATATTAAACAGTATTTTACCATGTTTTTCAACGTATTGAAATAAAACCAAAGTATTATTTTTTTGATTAATAGCTAAATTTCTAATAAATTTATTTCTACCTTCATGCGTTACTAGAAAATCCATTTCTTCTTTATACGATAAATCTTTTACTACTTTTCTAACTTCATCTGGATATTCTAATATTAAATTATATATTTGTAAATCAGCTAATGTTTTATCTATTATTAATTTTTTAGTTGTAGTCACCTTATAAACTGATCCAAATAATCCTTCAAGTACTAATTTATGAGTTTTCGTGCCATCTAAAGTACCAGTTGTGCCAATTCTAAAAGGGGTGGTTATACATTTATTAAGTATACTCGTAAGTGATTTTGCTTTATAAAGATGTGCTTCATCTCCAAAAATAACTTTAAATTCTGAAAAAAATGCCTTTGGAAGTTTGTAGATAGATTGCCATGTGCTTATAACAATATTATATAAATTAGATTTTTCGTGGCCTCCATAAATTCTGTGGCAATTTTCAGATGTTTTCCATCCGTTTAATTCTGAGTAGTCTTGAAAATCTGAGTACATCTGTTCCACAAGACTTGTTGTGGGTACAAGTATTAGTTGTTGTCTTCCATATTTTTCATGCCATCGTATAAGACAGTAAATGATAAGAGATTTTCCCGAACCAGTAGGTGACAATAATAGGCGTCTTCCATTAGTAATTGCTTGATATACTGCATCTATTTGATACTCTCGTATTTGTATTGGATTACCTTTTGAAGATACATTCAATGATTCACAAAAAGCTTTTACTTCTTCAATTGTAACATCATCACAAGATTTTTTATAGTTAGTTTCATCTATCGTATATTCTCGGTCTTCTGCAAATTTTTTAAGATAATCCAGTAACCCAACATAAATTTCATTTGTAAATAATGAAACTAAACGAATTTTTCCGTCCCAAATTTTTGATTTATATAAAGGATGGAATTTTGCACCCGGGGCATCAAATGTAAAATATTCAGATATTTCTTGCATAACAGAAGGGCTGGTATTTAGTATCAAATGAACTTCATTTTTTTTAGATATCTGTATAACTGACATATTAGTTTATATTAAACCATTAGTGAATTTCATAAATTCAATAGTATTCTTTATATCCCAAGTTCTACCATTAAGTGATCGTATAATTCCTTCTAATTGATAAAGCACAGTTTTAAAGTATTCAATTTTATCTTGTAAAGAAATGAGATCAGAATCCCCCTGAAGAAACTCATCGATCTCATTTTTAAGAGGTTTCGTACCCTGCCATTGAGACCAACCTTCTTCTTCTAATTCTATTTTGGACATTTCGCCCCTGTAATATCTGTATTTCTTTCTTCTACAATTTAAATAATCTGACTCTGCTTTTCTTAAATTTAGTCTAGTAGAAGAAAGAAAATTAATATATTTAGCATGTAAAATAGGAGTACGAACAGATTCTCTTCCTAAATTAGTTTCATCTATTTTGCAATCTTCGGTCCACATTTCCTGGAGTTCAGTTAATTTCATCTTTTTTCTTTAACATAATAACTATTAAATTTTACTTTTACAGGAAAAACTAATTATATTATTGAATCTGAATAATCTGCGCAGGATTTCCCATAAAATTAAAAGTACCATAATGATTCAAAGAGATTGTCGGATCAAGCCAAATATCCCCACCAATAGCTTGCCATCTGCGGCTAAAAGTATAATCTTCAGACAAATATCTTTTATCCTTCGGATCAATGCTTGTATCAAACATTGCATAGAAAAAATCTTGCAATTCTGCTCCAGTGTTTAAATCATTGTTATATTTAAATTCCGGATAAGCAGCAATCATTTTATCAATAGCTTCTCGTTTAATCATCATAAACCCTGTGGCCCCATCATGTAATTTTATTAAACCATTTTCAATTGCAATTTGTTTAAGTTCTCTATTAACAAATTTAAAATTAATAGCATAATCGGAACCGAACGCAGCCACTTGATTTGCTGATAGTGTCCCCTGTTCAGTTTTAACAGAATCTCGAATGCGATCCCAATTAACACCTTTTTTCGGATAAGCACCAACTACAATTTCTTTATTATGAGCAATAAGCTTTAATACATCCTCAACCTGAAACTCAATATCTGCATCAATAAACATCAATCTTGTAAAATTACTTTGCAAAAAGTATGCAAGTAATACATTACGAGCCCTAGTTACCAATGATTCATTAGCAATAGTACCAAATGCTAATGGAATCTGATGTTGATTACAAAATGTGAGCAGTTTGATTACTGAACGAAAATATGCCTCATTTAACATTCCCCCGTAGCAGGGAGTGGCAACGAAAATTCTTTCCTTCCGAAGATCATCAATTTTTATCTCAAGGCGCCCAGTATTCTCAGGCCGCGGCGTAGGTGTATTTATTTTAAGTGTAGGTGGTTTAATGACCGTTGGATCCAATTTTATTGCCATGATAACTCCAAAAAATTAAAGTTGTTCTACTTCAAATAATTTAAATTTGAATGCTGCTATTGCTGTGAAATATTCTACTGTCTGCGATGCTACTTCAAAATCTAATGCTTCCAATGAGATTGGGAATAACTCTTTAAATATTATATTTGTTTTAGGATTGTTTGTCGAGTCCAAAATAGTTAAAGTTCCATCTGAGTATGCCAAAGCTGATACTTTACCCGATTTATCTGTAACAAAAGGAAATCTATTACTTTTTTTCATTACAAAATTGGAAAATTGTGCATGATTTTGTGGAAATCCTAAAGCAACTAACCAAGTATATAATTCTAAGTAATTTGACATATCCTCTGTTATTAAAAATCTTATGGTAAAATCTCCAAATTGTAATTTATCGCCTATAATGGGTATATCTATAAATGGAGTGAGTTGAGTAGCAAAACCTAATGCGATAGAGGGCAAATTTGCGGATTGACACGTATATGATGTATTAGGCAAATCCTTTATAGTAAATCTAAAAGCATTTGGCCTTAAAAAGTCATAAGTAGTAGGTCTATTTAATGTATAAGAAGACCTTACAAGATTAATATTGGCAGTATACATTTTTATCCTCTACATTATTTATAAAGACAAAAAAGGGGGATAAACTCCCCCTAATCCCGATCTGCGTCGGTTTAATTATTACATCAAATTTACTACACGAGTTTTGCGATAATACTGATTACGATCTGCTGTGAACGTATCTGCATCATTTGCACCCGCAGAAGTAACAACATACGGATTAGCAATTAAACCATAACGTGTCTTAAAGCCAATTTTAGGCTGAAAGCTGTTAGGATCAATTGCACGAACCATCTGTAATGGAACATATGGACAATAGAACAGACCAGCATCATAAGGACTAGCACCTTTATAGCCTACCAAATAAAACTGATTTGTTGCGCCCAAGTTGCCTGTATATGGATCGATATAAACACGATAACGACCATTTAAAACACCTGCAAAAGTATTTCCTGTATCATCAACATTCAAGCTTGCGTTAGAAGCTAGAGCTGGGGCATAATCAAGAACACCAGACATCGCTAATGCAGAAGCAACATCTGCTGAGCATACAATAAAATTACCCTTTCCTCTACGAGTATCTTGAGCAATATGATTAGCATCACGTTCGATATTAAATAGAAGACCTTTGAAACGCTCTACTGACCAACGTCCATTTGAATCAACATCTAGATCAAATGTGCCTGCTGATGCCGTAGCCGGGGAACCTTGCTTTGCGACTTTATAAATCAAGCGAACAATTTCTCTATTGATTTCAAACATAAATTCTTGAGAAAGAATGTTTGATAGTTCTGCCTCAGCATCAAGACCATGAATTGCTTTCAAGTCCTGTGCTAATTCAACAGTGTACTCAGCTTTCAATGCACGTGATTTGGCAGTTACTGTCGTTTTATCAATACTGAAAGACATTTCAGCAAAATCATTTGCGGCTTCAACAGCAGCTAAAGTATTTGCTGTACCAGTTGTATAAGAACCAGTAGCTAAAATATTAGCAATAGCGCCAGAGTGAGTACCAGCACCCGACCAATCTGTATCTGCCTCATTGTATAAAGCTTCAACACGAGTAGTCGTATTTGAACGAGTATCGCCTGAACCACCATAAATTGAACGCATTGCAAAAATTAAACCTGTGGGGCCTGTCATTGGCTGAACACCGCAGATATCATATGCCATTAGATTGGGCATAGCACGGCGCACAAGCCCAATCATAATTGGATCATACTTTTGTATTGCTGCAGTATCCTGACCGATGTTATTTGTTGGTGTTTCAAAAAGTGCTTGACGCTCTTCACGTAAAGCCTTTTCTTGATTTTCCAAAAGAACAGAAGTAACTGCTCTCTTATAAGCATCTTTAATTTGTGGGAGCTCTGGATGATCCAGAATAGCTGACCATTTTTGTTGTAAATTTTCTGATAAAAACATTGTGTTCTCCTATGAACAAAACCTTTTAATGTTAAATAGCACGTTTTACGGTTCTAGAAAGTGCCTGGGCATATGCCGCTACTGTGCTTGGTGTTTGTATTAAACTAGATGTAGCTTCAGATGCATCCTCAACTAAAGTTTGACTTGTTGTTGCATTTGTTACTATAGGTTTATTCTTGGGGAAATAGTTTTCCTTAATAACATTTACTTTCTCTGAAAACATTATCTCATCATCGAAAGAAATACCTTCTACCAACCTTTGCAATTTAGCTACCTCGGTATCTGCCAAATCTTTAGACAAGCCTTCTAGAATAGATTTGCGTTTTAATTCTGCAATTTCGCTATTTAACTCTATATTAGTATTGATTGCTTCATTTAGCTTTTGATCCAATTCTTCTGCTTTAGCTTGTAACTCACCAATAACATCATATCTTTCTTCAGGAACTTCTACGTAATGTTCCTTGAATAGATTTTTAAGTCCAAAAATAAAATCTTCTGCAATTTCTGTACGAAGTCCAGACTCTAATGCAAGTTCATTTTCTTGCATCCATTGCTCAACTACATAATTTAAATATGAGTCAATTTTTTCCACCATACCTTCTCTAAGCTCAGCAAAGTCTTCCTCGTATTTTTCTTCTAAAGACTGTGTAACTTTGTCCATTTCATGATTAACACGAGCAATAACTGCTGCTTCAAAAATTGCTGTAGCTTTCTGTTTAAATTCCTCAGATAAATCTGTGCCAAAAATAGGTGACAAATCTATCTGTTCAATTTCTGTATTTTCCCCATACTCTATACTCTCATCATCAGTTTCCTCATCCATTGGTTTATTACCGGTTGGATTTTTACCTGTTGCGGAAGCTGTCATGTCACCAACAGTTGAATAATTTGGGGTGGCCCCAGGACCTCGTCCTGTCGGCGGTGTAGATCTAGGAGTGGAAGCTGATACTTTAGCTCCTTGATTCTCATCCTCTTCACCATCTCTTATTTCAAATGATGCTTTTTCTGAAGATCCTTGCATAGGATTCACTACATCTCCTGAATTAGCAGGTTTCAAGGTGGAATCCTTATTAACGGTATCTGCACCCATTTTATCAGCTTCGTCAAGAGTTGCTTTAGCCTCTACACGACCAAGCAATTCTTTTATTTTGCTTTCTACTGACATTTACTTGTCTCCTAAATGGAATTTTACTCAATTATTTATAATTATGGTTGCCTAGACAATATTGAAACAAACTTCTCAAAAAGTTCTATTTTAACACTATCTAAATTTTTGGATTTTGTTTCTTTAATTTGCTTTTTGGTTTCTTCTATTTGTCTAGATTTCCATACGCCATTTTCACAAATCCAATCAACATTTTCCATAATACCTTGTACAAAAGCATCTGGTGCTGATGGATCAGCTACAATATCTATAGTAGCTAAATGAAAATCATCTTGTACTTCCATAACACCATTCTTTTCCTTTAATGATCCCAACCCTCTAGATGAAACTCCTAAACGAACACCCTCTTCTATAAAATTTTTAGCAATTTTTCCAAATGGTGTATCTAATATTTTAGCTCTTCCCACAACATTATCGCCATCAAATTTTAATTCTGTTATAAGATGAGAAACTTGATTTAAATTAATAGTTGGATTTGGTGGATGCCCAAGCTCACCTAAAGATCGTTTATCCTTAATAAGAGATTGGTATCTCTCAAGTTCTTTTTCCATCACATTCTTTGGATATATTCTACCATTTCTATTTTGTTTATTGGCTTGCATATAAATGCCTTCAATATAGACATTTTGCTTGCCATTAACTTCTTCAGTTAAATAATTTAAATCTTGTGTAACTTCTGTGATAAGTTTCATTTTAAATTTTCTGATAGTCTTTAAGAGCTTGGTTATTCGGTTCGGTAAATCCTGCTGCTTTGGTTAAACCTAAATATACTGTACCACCTGGGGCAGGAATTGTGACAACTAAATTAGCATTATTACTCTGATTATCAACAAATCCCATCATTTGTGAGTACGACCAATTATCATTGCCCCAAAGTAAAATAACATTTGATCCGCTTCTATTAACAGCTAATGGGGCAACAGTACTACCACTACTAAAAATTATAGAATTTATATTTACTTGTACAGTAGAAACGTTGCTAACTGTTTCGTCAGGCAATTTTAAATCAGCAACTAAGTCAACATTAGAAGAACCGTCTCCAACGAACTTTACTATTGCTTGTTGTCTTACTTTTTTAAGTATGGTTTTAGTAATAGGCATTTATTTTCCTTCGCTGTTACGCATAGCAGCGTACTTAGCACCTAGAGCCATACGAATTCTTTCCTTTTTACTTTTATCAGCAAATTTTGGATTTTTACTATGAACAAAATCATGTATCCATTCGCCGGTTGGATCAGAAGCTTTTAATTTTTCCAGTAATGCTTCTTCTCTTAAAGTATCGAAGGTTTTCATTCTTCTTCCTGTGATTTGCTATATAAAGTAGTAGCTAATTCTTGTTTTTTAATATCAATAGAATCACTTACTCTAGTTGCCATTAATGAATTAAATTTTTCAATTGCATCTGCAGAATTATCTGTAAGAATATCATTTACCATGTGTCTTATTGCATCATGACTATCCATTATTTACCCCTAAATTATTTGTATCATTACTAGGTTGATTCGGTGGTTCTTCCTGTTGAATTTCGCCCTGTATTCTTTCTATATCCTCATCTGTCATTCTTAGAATGTTTTTCATCACATATTGTTTACTAAAAAATGTACCAATAAAAGGTTGTAATGTGGTTAAAATATCTATTCTATTTCTAAGATTCTCCGCTTCCTTCATTTCATAAAAATACTGATCTTGTGCGTATCTAATTTGAATTTTTTCGCTGATTATATTCCAATCAGCATCAGTTATCACGCCCCTTAAAATCAAATTAGTTCTTAGAACATCTAAAAATATCTCATTAAACTTTTTACGAAGTCTTGCTACAAATTTGGCAAACTTCAATTCGTCTCTAGTAATTTCTTCAGCTCTACCAAACTGAAGGCCATTTTGTGGTTGCATTCTAGAAATTGGCACATTTAAAGATTGATAAACTTTTTGTTGAAAATAGTTTATATCCTCAATTTGACCCAAATTTTCACCACCCGGTAACGTAGTAATTTCTGTACCTCGTCCACCTTCTCTACGTGGTAACCAAAAATCTTCGAGCATAGACATAAATTTTCTGTCATCTCTTATTTCACCAGTATTTGAATCATATACAATTTTATTTCTATATCTTGCCATAACATCTTTCAAATACTGCTCAGCTTTTATCTTAGGTAAATTGCCTACGTCTATATAAAATATTCTTCTTTCTGGAGCTCTAGATAATCTATAAATTACTAAAGCATCTTCCATCATTTTAAGTTGATTAATAGGCTTTATTGCCTTATGCAAATAACTTAAAACTACATTTTTTTCTAAATCCATCATTCCCGAAGAAACAAACACTATAGAATCTGCTGCTAATTTCAATCCTTGATTAGTAGTTGTAGACATTGAATACTGAGGATTGTAATTAATTCCTTTTTCATTGTAAATAAAAAATTCTTCTACAGATTTTATTAAATCAGCACCTGTTTTTTGATCCTTCACTTTTTCAATTTTTCTCATTTTACGAATTTTTCTAGGATCAATGTTTCTAAGCTCTATTACTCCTCGTTTTGGATTAGTAACATCTATAACTTTTTGATAATAAATTCTTCCATCTACATACCATTGTCTAAAAATATCATATCCTTTAGAACTAAAATTCAGTAAATTTAAAATTTGATTAAATTCTTTTTTAATAGTATCTTTTATATTATCAGGCAAATTAGTATCATCTAAATTAATACTTACAGCCTCTTCGTTATCTATAGCAGCAATAGCTTCAGTTACAATCTCATCAATAGCAGTAGAAGCATCAGCATACATAGCAGCTTCTCTATATCTAGTAATAAGCTCCGCTTCAGATTTAGATGAAGCATCTAAATCCACATAAGTGCCGTAATAACCTGCACCGGAAACGGTTGCTGCACCATCATCAGTTTGTGGCGCTATAAAAGATTGCGCCTTTGTGCCTAAATCATTTATTTCATTTCTAGAAATAGTAAAACCAAATAACGAAATAGCCATATCTTATGTACTTAAATAAGGGGGACTAAAATTCAACAAAACATTTATCGGATTATTACTTACAGTAAAAGTCTGATATTCTAAAGAAACAGTAAATTCAGAAATTTGATCATTTAAACCAAAGTTTAATGATACCGGCCCTATAGCATTCGGGAAGGCGCTATATAACTTATATTCTTTTAAAGTATTACCATTTCTATCTAGTTGAAAAATGTTGACATCTCTTTGATATTCACTTGGCTGCAATCTTCCTGTTTTGTTGATTCTATTATCCATCCCATTTATCCATTCCTCTAATGCTGTTCGAATGGAAAAATCTGAATCATTGATGACATTGAAACTAAATGGGGCAAAATTTAGATCCCCTGCCAATTTTACTGCTCTGCCTCTATAAAATGTATTTACTGTACCAATAGTTTGTCCAGGCAGTTCTGCAGCAGTAATTAAAAAGGGACCTCGTCTAACTGCTGCTGATCGTGAAGTAACATAGTTTGGATAACTTACTTGCACCATAAATTGATTAGGTCTAGCACCACCATTGGTTAATTCTGCTTTAAATCTATCTACATTAAAAACGGTTGACATTAATTTCTCCTAAAATTATGCACCAACTTCTTCAAAAGATATACCACTTCTTGTAGCAATAAAATTTAATTGAATAAAGTTGATAGCTCGAGCAGGTTTAATGTAAATATCTGCAACAAACTCGTTTCTATCTATAATTTCACCGGTATTATTAGTGTCATCACAAATGACTCTGAAATCTGTTATGCCCCTACGTCCTTGCACGTCTCTTAGAAACGGTTCAACAAGATTTCTAAACTGTGCTCTAGTAAATGCGTCGTTAAATTCGAACAATTGAAACTTTGCCGCTGTTGCTATTGCCTTTTCAAGTGTAATAAACAATCTTCGAACATTTATTCTATCAAAAGCACTCGGTTTAGCTAATAATGTTTTGTCGCCAAATAATACAGTGCCTTGCCCGGGGAATGAAACTACGGGATTCACCCCTGCTCTGTACAATGTATCTCTATCTGATTTATTTGGAGAGTATGCTAATTTTATAACGTTTTTAATACCGCCTCTATTAAATCCTGCAGGCGAGAACCAAGGATCAGCAATAAAATCATTTCTTGCAGTTAATCCTGCTATATCACCATTCAGTGGAATATATCGATATACATCATTGTATCTATCATATTGATATTTCCAGCCTGAATCATATACTGCATATGAAGAACTTGGTAAACTATTTCTGGTATTTACTACATTAGTAACAGCAAGGGTGTTGTTAATAACATCTGTTTGTAAAGGCGAAATAAATACCATACAATCTTTTCTTACTTCAGCGACGTTTGTAATAACATATGAAGCAACTGATACATTAACACTACCTACAGGTATCAAGTTTATATCATATAATTCATCATTAGCAAAGGTATCGTATGCGGACAATAAATCTGCACCGGTGGCAGGATCGATTCCTCCCCGCAAGGTTACAGTTACATTGGCCAATAAATTAGCAAATTGTCTTTCTCTAGCAGTTTCACCCCAATTTGTTGTGGACGATGTATTAGCGGTATGATTTGCAAATCTTATGTATTTGGAGTTATTATTAATAACATCTTTATAATAATTTGATCCGCCATCAAGAGTTTTAGCATCTGAGGCCTTAGAAAGAAATTCAAATTTTTCTAATACTGTGTCTCTTGAACCGGACCAAGTTCCGTCTGAATCTAATACTATAACATGTAATTCATCATATCTACCACCTATAGCATTTGTATAGGAAGAAGTATTAGGAGATACTGAACTAAATTGCGTTTTATACGCCCATGTGCCAAAAGTATTAGCATCCGCCAAGGATACCTTTAACGATGAACCCAAATTACCTGGATATCTAGCTACCCATTCTCCAACATTAGTAAAAGTGAGAGTATCATAATGATCATCATTTTTAACTAGAATGGTAGTATTTGCTGCAGCATTTCTAGCAGTAGCAGGTGATACAGTTCTAATTACTTTTAAATTGTTTCCATATGATAAGAAATTTGCTGCTGTAAAAAATGAAGTATAGGTATTACTTGTTGGTTTGCCGAAAGTGGCCACAAGATTTCTTTCAGAATCAATTTGAACTATTTCATCAACAGGGCCCCATTGAAAATAACCAACAAAACCACCGGCAGTTGTGGAAACACTTGGAACACTAAGAGTATCATCTCTTTCAGTAACTAGTACACCCGGTGAAAGCTGAAATGCCATCTTAATCTCCTTGAGATATTTTTTGTAGTCTTACTACAACTTAATTACTATTTATTTATAAATAAATGATTTTATAGATTATCTGCCATTTTTCTATGGATATTTTCCATAGCTTTTACCGGATCAAAATTAAACCAAACATCATCGCCAATTACTTCATGCTTAATTTGTTCAGGAATTCCAGTGTTAACTACTCCAAAGGGAGTTAAGTTTTCCTCGATTTGTTTAGTTTGTTGTTCATAAAGTGCCATTCTTAAATTAGAATTGGTTAATTCTTTAAAGTATAATTCATTAGTAGCCCAAGAAAATAATACCAAAGACATTACTAAATCATCATGATAACCGTCATCCGCTCTAAATGTATTTCTTTGTTCTGTAAAAGTGGAAATTTCAGAAATTACATCTTTATCGGTAATCAATAGCTTTTGAGATTCTACCAGATTTTTAAACAATGAACACCCGAGTCTTTTAACTTGAGTTGTAGTTCTCAATCCTAAAATAGTGCCCTGGCCAAATCCCCCTGATAAAAATTGTCTAGCTTTGCCTGTCCCCGTTGCAAAAATATTTTCATATTCTAAATCCGTATATAATGAATCCACAACTTGTTGTCCGATATCATTAGTTTCCACTAGACAAAATGCATCATTATAGTCTCTAGCAACTTTGTAAATAACTGTAGCATACAAAATAGGACTTATCTTATTACTTCTATATTTGGCTACTATTTTATATGGATATTCTGTTACATCTATTACAGTAAATGCCGAATAATCTCCGCCGACGCCTCGAGAAGTATCGGCATTCAGTACATAAGTATGAGGCTTTCTAATTACTTCACCTTTTTCATTTAATAATCCTCGTATAGGTTTTTCTGTTACATCCAATCCCTCATTTTCAAAAATATAAGGTAATGGAGACATTCTGGCGATAGTATCGGGGGAGATTAATGTATTAGATGAACCAAGAAATCTACAAAGTACTTCCTGATTAAATTTAAGTTCGCCAAGTAATAATTTTTGCTCCTCAGCCCATTCTTCTGTTCTTCCCGGTATTCTTGAATAGGGAATAAACAAAGCTTTAAATCCATTAAGATTTTGTTCTGCATCATTCCAAAACTTCCAAAAATGATTATAACCAAAAGGAGTAGAAGTTAATAATATCTTTGTAGTTTCGCCCGCAGAAATTGTAGGATACACCGACGTAAAGAAATCATCAGCTACATTATTTGGAATAATAGCTGCCTCATCAATATATAACCAGTTTACGGATTTTCCTCGAATACCCGAAGAACTTGTTGCTGCAGTAAAAACTCTTGAACCATTTTCTAATTCTATATCGCCTTTATTAAATGTTTTTACCCCTTGTTGCATCCATATAGGCAAGGCTTCATACATAATTTGATATCTATATAATACTTCTCTGGCAGCTGAGGATTTATTAGCAAGTATTGCTACTGTTTTAGATTCTTGAAATAAAGTATACCAAAGAATACAAGCTGCAGCAGTTATAGTTTTTCCCTGTTGCCTGCCCTCCATTAGAATCACTTTACGATTATTAAGAATTGTTTCTACTTTTTCTTTTTGACACTCGTATAACTTGAAGGGAATTAATCCTTGATCTAATGATACAATCTTACAGTATTCTTCAATAAAATAAATTGGATTTTGAGAACATTTAATTATTTCTTGAATTTGTTCACTAGTATAATTAATAATAGTACCAATTTGTTTTAAATTTGGATTACCATTATAAGATATCTTCTTATTCATTTGTTATCAATAATATTAGGATTTTTTAAAAGTTTCATTAAATCAGATGTTGACCCAGCAAATACTACATTATTCTGAGTTCCGATAGAAGGAGTTTGAGAATCAGATTGTAAATCTTTAACTTGTTTTTGTAATGTGAGTAAATCTTTTGCTACATCAGACATGGTTTTAATTAATTGGCCAGCTACCTCATAAGTTCTTGGATGCTCAGAATTTTTAGCCAAATTTATCATCTCATCTAATGTGGATTCACCTTTCATTATAAGAGTTCTTAAAGTATTTCTTGCTAATTGATAATCATCCTCGATTTCAATTTCCATTTTTGGAGCGGATATAGATGGTAGATTTTCTTCTTTACTGATGTCAATATCAAATAACTTATTTAATTCTGGAATATTTTTCATTAAAATTCTTCAAAGGTTTCAAGATAATCTATATCATCACCTGGTATAGCTGTAAAAGGATCAACCTGAACTTTATAGGATTGTTGTTTATTAGTAAATGCAGAATCTGAAAATGTATCAGCAATAACTCTTTTAATAACTCCCTGTTTAGATACAGGGCCATAGAAATTCAGTTTCATTATAAAATTTAAGGTCCAAATTATTGAACGTCTTTGTTTAAAATCACCCTCATATTGATCATCATAAAGAATATTTTGTAATAAAATAGGTAAATCGTTTTTTATATCCAACAACGGTATGGCTTTTAAGGTTAAATTGTAATCAGGATTAAAATAAGGAAGTATCTGCTCAATTATTTGTAAACCATCATCTTGATTTTTTGTATATACATACAAATTTAAATTGATGTTGTAAGGGGTAGGGGCATACTGTTGATTTAAAGTTACAGTTGATGAATTAATATTTCTATTTTGCTGTATAGGACTTATTTTTCTATTTGGATCATAATTTATTCCAATCATCTCAAAAGACATTCTTGGAAGATATATTTCTATATTTTGTTCATCTACACTAGGTTGTTGTGCTATTCTTTGAATAAATTTTTGTTTTGGAGCATAAGCCAAAGGAACTCTTATAGTTTGTACTATATTTCCAGATGTATCAAGTCTATCTATAGTTATTTGATTAAACATATTACCAAAAGAAACTATTGCTTTTCTAATAGTCCCCCAATAAAATTTTTGATTTAACATTATTTGTAGATCTCACCAAATGGATTTCTTTCTGTGAAATCCAAAATGTCGGTAATATTAGTATCGAAATCATTATTGTCTGATGCTAAATCCCTAGATTGAATATTATAAGATTCCAAAACTAAAGAGGATTCTGATAGATATTCTAATATAAATTCGTCTCCATCCTCCTTAAGAAAATTATATAACTCAAGATCCAATCTTTTATCATTAAGTAAATCATCTATCTCGCTTACGCCTGTATCAATTCTCTCTTCTGAGAATCCCATTAGTTCACAATCTAACTTAAATACAAATAATTTTCCTATTTGATAGTATGGATCTTGTCCGGTAACTTTACGTATTTCAAAAATAGATTTGGTCAAAGGAAAATAGATAAGATCTCCCTCTGCGGGCCTAAGATCTAAAATAGTATTTCCAAATCTTCCTGCTACCTCAGTCCATCTTTTTCGAGATACTACGAATCTTGCGGTGTCTCTTAATTCTATACCAAATTTACTTATCAGTTCCCCTTCACCTTCAAATCCCAAAATATTTTCTAAATACATTTCTATAGGATAAGCATGCTCATATTTTTGTAATGGATCTTCGCCCAAAATAGGATCTTCATTTACCGTTTTTCTCGGAATATAGTAGACTTCAAAACCATAAATCTTCATACATTCTATGATTAAATCTTCGTATAGATTTTGTTCCGAACGTCTTCCTATAGGTATACCACTTTGAAAATATGGATTAACTGTAGTCATTCTTTTCTATTGACTTTCTATAGACAAGGTGTTATTATTGCTATGTGCCTAGATGATAATATTATCCAACGAACATATCTACAGGTAATTCAAATCTAGATTGCATATCATCTTCTATTGCTTTAATTTCAGCAATTGCTTCTTGGTAAATAGTATCACCATTAAGCATAACTCCTCCGGGTAGTTGAACACCACTAAACTTCTTTAAGTTAATACCCCATTGTCTTTTTATTAATGCAGTAACATATTTCTTTAAAAACATATCGTCGTATACATCAGTATAAGTTGATGGATCAAGAATACGATAACATTCCACAATTATATAATCTCCAGCAGCAATATCAGCTTGCCAATCCCAATCTATAAACAATCTATTCATATGACGATTAAATCTTATAGGTTTAATTCCAACTAATAGTTGATTTATTAATTCTATTTCAGTTCTCACCATATTGTAATAAATTAAATCAGTCGACATTAAACTATATAGATCATTAATTAAGATTTGATATCGAATATCAAACATATTCATACCCTTAGTTCTATTAGTTAAAGGTAGAATTCTATTTACTCCTACAATATTATCATTTAAGGAAATATATTGATTTGTTATTTCTTCTTCTAAAAATTGATGTTTAAGATAAATTAATTCAACAGCATCATAATGATATTCTCTATAAAATTGGAATGCCTCATCGATACGATCTTCAACCTGATCATCATCCACATTTATTTCAATTACCGGATGACCAAGATTACGTAAAGCATATTCTTTAAGACTTTCTCTTGATGTTACTTTAGCCATTTATTTTGTGACCTCCGGATATACTGTGATTGCACCCTCTTGTATTCTATAAACTACATTGGAATTATATACTTCAACATCGTAAACATATCTACCTGCTTTTAGATTTGCTGTTTCTGATGCTGTTAAAGAAATAGTAACGTTACCATTAATATTACTAGATATTGTAGTGGAAAAGGTTGTTGCATTTGCACTATAGTATGATTTTCTCATTTGTGCTCTAGAATTCATACCAGAAATATCTATAGCATTTTTATTTTTGTCTTTATATAAAACATACTCAATAAATGTAGTACCTTGATCAATCACTAAATTTTTTAAGCTAGCCATGTGTTATCCGCAATGATATGTGCAAGCTACTAATTTTACTTCAGTAGATGATGAAAACGTTACATTTTCTCTAGATTTGGCTACAGTATAGTTTCTAACTATATCATCCGATTGTTTCATACCTTTACCAAGTATTGAGGATGAGGAAATCAAGTCTCCTATTTCTATATTACCATTCTCTCCACATACATTTATTAATCCTTCACCTAAAGAATTAATGGAAATATAATTTAGTGTAGTATGATAAGTTTCAAATTCAGGTGATATATAATTACTGACTATTCCAGATACCGAAATAGTATTTGGAGTATAAACAATTGTATTACTAAATTTATCAAAATTTTCTGTAAATGTTGGTTCTGATGCTTCGGCGGAAGAATAATTTACAAATGCTGTTGGTTTAAAGTCACAATTGGCGCCTAAAATTTCTGATACCACCCCTACTACTGATTTTTGGTTACACATAGAAGATAACGTTACTTTAGTAACAGTATCATTTATATTTTTTTTGGATAAAACTTGTAAATCACAAACTATATCCCCTATTTCTATAATTTCTGAAGTTTCAATATAAGCATCATGTGAACCAGTAAATGGGCCGGTTGAGCCGGCAATCGAATATAAAGCTCTTCCAGAATTTGTTGCAGTAGCTACTGCAGTACTAACCGTTCCACTGGTATTAAAGACATAATATACTCCACCAAAAGCAGTTATACTATCTACCCCCAATGCTAAACCCGAGCCTGCTAAAATGGCTCTAGTAAAAGTTTGTGCTGATCCATCATATCTATTTGATGCATCTATACCTGCATTAATGGTACTATTATTACCAGATATTTGGACAATAGTTTTCGGATATGAAGCATTGTACCAATTAACTATTTCTGCACCGTAATTTATAGTGCTAGATACCATATTGCCGATTTGTCCGGATAACTTTATAACTCCACCCGAGGGATTTGCAATAAATGCAGCACATGCAGTAGGTTCTGCTGCTGAAAGCTTTGTTTGTAATTTTTGGTCAGCAGAATAATATTGAGTAGCAAATCCTACATTGTATCCTCCAATTAAAGATATATTATCAAATGTTGCATATGTGCCAGCCACTCTAGATTTATAGAATTCAGCAACATTTCCAGTACTGGGCCCTACTCTATTTCCTAATCCTAAAGCAGCAGCAGTAGAATTACTACTAAATAATGCACCAAATTTATTGTTTACTGTTGTTTCTCCTGCAACTAATCCTTGATAAGTTGTACCGCCCGATGTTATACCTGCTCCCTCACCCAATGAAAAAGTTCCACCTGTTAAGCTGGTAGTTCCTACTGTAAGCTTACTAACTTCAATTGTACCAACAATTATTCTGTCACCATTAATTGTGCCGGCGGTCATTTTATCTGTTGTAATAGCGCCAGCTTGTATTTTACCGGCAGTTACAGAATCTGCCGCTAACTGATTAGCACTTATTGTCCCATTTACTAC
>Ga0214923_10000802_pt1 | contig 46531 bp, 34 predicted proteins | sample LL1510_MetaG_FD_177993 | JGI IMG/M metagenome (GOLD analysis project Ga0214923, IMG submission 177993) | Freshwater microbial communities from Lake Lanier, Atlanta, Georgia, United States - LL-1510 | ecosystem: Environmental > Aquatic > Freshwater > Lake | place: USA: Georgia | collected... | reverse complement strand
GCATAGTAGGTGGACCTAAAATCGGTAACACCCTCTGTGGTATGTGCGTATTGAAGCCCCTCTTGGATTTCAAAACGAAAGTTTTTTGCCCTTCCAAATCGAAATTGTTGACCAATTCCTCCGCCAAATGAAACATAACTTCCGAGTTTAGTGTTTGCCGTGTACTCACCAGCCCAAATATCTTCGTATAGGATTGGATGCCAAACTTGTCCATAGGCAACTCTTGCAAAGTAAAAACTGCGGTGGCGTTGCTTTGGAATAGGATATTGGCGATACTCGAAAAACACATTCGTTCCGTAATCCAAATTTAATAAGTAGTGTGTGCACAAACCAATTTGATAACTTCTGGATGAAATGGGTTGGTATTCATAACGAATTCGAAATTTCCCAAACAGCCCGAATGTATTGAGGTAAACACCATGTTTTGGTAAGAAAATTTCATCGTCTGAACTGTTAATTTTTATAGTGTCTCCGTCAATAGAACGCGCCATGGACAGACTAACCTGTGTAAGAAAAAGGATGCTAAAGATTAATTTCATAATATTTTTGCTTAAACAAATGTAATGAAATGTTTAAATGCGCGAAACTAATGGTTACTTTGAACTTTGATGCAAACTTAAACGTTTGAAAAAAATGAGAGAAGAACAAGAATTAAAGGAATTAAGACCTTTAGTAGCAACAATGCCAACGGAAAACGAATTGGAGGTCTTTCAAAATGAAGTGCTTAGACCAATATTAAAATACCAACAAGAACTCTGGGGTTTTATTTCTCGACAGGAACCATTTATTTCAAAAGCTATTTCTTCAGGAAAATCTGCGTCAGAAAAATGGAATTTATTAATGAAAACGGCAACTAAAAATTCTTCCTTAAAATACCAATGGATAGGAATGGTGACCGGTTTATTAACTAACGTAGAATTCGCTTTTTATTATCAAAACAAAAAAGAACTGGATAAGAGAATAATGGGAATGTTAGCACAGCGAATGGTAGATTCTTACTAAGATACGCACTCTTGAACGGTGAGTTTTGTTAATTTTTCGTAAGCCTCTTTGATGTGGTGTACAGGTTCAATTACTAAGCGCAATTTGTCTTGTTGTTGCACCAATCTGTACCCGTCTCCTGCAGCCATTATATTCGTCAAAAGAGCCGTAAACGCTTCGGTTTCGAAAAATGGTGATTGAGGATTCGCAATGAAATAACCCACTAATTTGGAGGACTTTATCACCAAACGTTCAATTCCTGCATTTTGAGCTGCCCAACGCAATTTGAATGAAAAAAACAATTCTTTCACTTCCCTAGGAATTGGTCCAAAACGATCCTTAAGCTGAACAGAAAAGGATTCGAGTTCTTCCTCATTTTTTAATCCGTCAAGTTCTTGATATAAGCTCAAGCGCTCACTCACCTGGTTTACATAATCGTCAGGAATACGAACTTCCATATCCGTTTCAAAAACGCACTCGTTAACATATGATCCGAAAGAGTCTGTTTGTCGCTCGTCAAACAAATCTTTAAACTCACTTTCGCGTAGTTCATTCATCGCCTCGTTTAAGATTTTTTGATACATCTCAAAACCAATCTCCGAAATAAAACCACTTTGTTCACCACCAAGCATATTTCCGGCTCCTCTTATATCTAAATCTTTCATGGCAATATTGAACCCGGCCCCTAAATCAGAAAACTGCACCAAAGCTTCTAATCGCTTTCTCGCCTCAGCGGTCATCATACTAAATTTTGGAGCAACAAGGTAACAAAAACCTTTTTTATTGCTGCGCCCTACGCGTCCTCTCAATTGATGTAAATCGCTTAAACCAAACGTGTGAGAATCGTTAATAATAATAGTATTGGCATTTGAAATATCGATCCCACTTTCAATAATCGTAGTGGCAATTAATACATCAAAGCTTCCTACAATGAAATCCATCATCACGCGTTCTAATTTTTCACCGTCCATCTGTCCGTGTCCAATACCGATGCGCACTCCGGGGCATAATCGTTGGATCATTCCTGCTAACTCTCGAATGTTGGCTAATCGGTTGTTAACAAAAAATACTTGCCCGCCTCTAGAAACTTCGTAGGCTATTGCGTCGCGGATGACCTCCTCATCGAAATGAATGATTTCAGTAAGAACGGGTTGCCGGTTTGGTGGTGGAGTATTGATAATACTCAAGTCACGAGCCCCCATAAGTGAAAATTGTAGGGTTCTCGGAATAGGTGTTGCTGTAAGGGTTAAGGTATCAACTGTTGTTCGAATCGTTTTTAATTTGTCTTTAACGGCTACACCAAATTTTTGCTCTTCATCGATAATCATTAGGCCCAAGTCTTTAAACTTGACTTTTTCAGCCACTATTGCATGTGTTCCGATTAGAATATCAATTTTACCTTCTGCCAATTGCTTCAGCGTTTCAGAAGTTTCTTTTGCACTTTTAAATCTGTTGATAAAGGAAATGGAACAAGGGAACTCAGAAAGACGTTCTTTAAAACTTCTGTAATGTTGCATCGATAAAATTGTCGTAGGCACTAATACAGCAACTTGTTTCGAATCGGAAACCGCTTTAAATGCAGCACGTATGGCAACTTCAGTTTTACCGAAACCTACATCTCCACAAATTAATCGGTCCATTGGTCGCGAAGATTCCATGTCTTTCTTTACATCCTGTGTTGCTTTGTATTGATCGGGAGTGTCTTCGTACATAAACGATGCTTCTAACTCGTTTTGAAGATAAGAATCGGGAGTAAACGCATATCCAGGTTGACTTCGACGCTTTGCATACAACTGGATGAGGTCGAAGGCTAATTCTTTTATTTTTTTCTTGGTTTTATTCTTTAATGTCGTCCAAGCTTGAGTGCCTAATTTGTTCATTTTGGGCACTGTACCGTCCTTACCCGTAAATTTTGAAATGCGATGAAGTGAATGAATCCCAACATACAACACATCTCCATCCTTATACACTAATCGAATGGCCTCTTGTGGTTTTCCGTTTACGTCTATCGTTTCCAATCCTGAAAATTGCCCAACTCCATGGTCAATGTGGGTAACATAATCGCCTTTTTGAAGGTTATAAATCTCTTTCAAGGTTAGCGCTTGCTTCGCTTGTCTAAAACCTTCTTTCAACCTAAAACGATGATACCGCTCAAATAATTGATGATCTGTATAACAGGTTAGCTTTAATGAAGGAAAAATAAAACCTTCGTGCAAAGCTATCGGAATTGGACTAAATTCAACATCTCCGCCAATGTCTGCGAAAATTTGAAAAAGACGTTCTATTTGTTTAGGTTGATTGGAAAAAATAAGATTTTGATGCCCGCTTTTCTGTCGGTTCAACAAATCTGTTCGAAGAAGGTCAAAATTTTTATTAAAACTCGGCTGAGGTTGGATGTCAAAAGATATAATTTCCTTAGTTGTGAAGTGGTAATCTGGCCCCCATTCGATACAATTCCGTTCCGCGAGATTTTGTTGCAAATTACCGGGTGGTAGGTACAAATCTGATGGCAACGTTCTTTTCACCGTGTCAGACAATTCTAAGTACCGCGCAGTTGCTTTTTCATATTCCTTCTCTATGACAGAAAGAAGTCGTGAGTAAGAACTTATCCATACCTGACATGAGGATCCTAAAAAATCAAAAAACGAAGCAACACCCTCTAGTATCATTTGTCCTTGGATGTTCGGAATAATCATGAAAAACGCGTGTTCGGAAATAGATAATTGGCTGGCAGCATCGAAGGTTCGAATCGATTCTACTTCGTCTCCAAAAAATTCTATTCTAAAAGGATGATCGTTGCTGTAGGAATAAACATCCACGATTCCCCCACGAATGGCGAATTGACCGGGTTCGTATACAAAATCGACGCGCTCAAAATGATATTCTAATAAAAGTTCGTTCATGAAATCTAAGGAATAGGATTTTCCTACCTCCACGCGCATGGAGTTCTCCACGAGTTTTTTCTTTGTCGGTACTTTTTCAAAAAGAGCTTCAGGATACGTAACAACCCAGGCATTTTGATTACTTGAAATTCGCTCCAACACCTCGGCTCTAGCCACTACGTTAGCGTTGTCAATTTCATCAATTTGATAGGGAATTCTGTATGAAGCCGGATAAAATAAGATGCGCTTATCATTCGGATAAAGACCTTCTAAATCGTTTAAAAAATATGCGGCTTCTTCTTTATCATTGAGAATAAACAACTGATGAGACGGTAATTGTTGCGCGATAATTGTCGATACAATACTTTTTGAGGAACCTATCAACCCTTTGAGGTGAAGACGCACGTTCTCCAAACTCAAGGTGCTTGCTGCGTAATCTACTTGAGGTAATTTGGCGAATGCCGTGAGAATCGCGCCTAATTCCATAATTGAACTACAAAGTTACGGAATTATTGTTTCGAGGTTTACGTTTAAGCTGGCTTTTGCTTACTGAAAAGCAAGGTATATCGAAATCTGCTATATTCGCAGTACAATTATAATCTTCAGAACGGAATGCCATGAAAGTGCTAATCAAAAATATTAAAGGTCTTGTGCAAGCAGGCGAAGGTATTCCACAAGTTATTTCTGGTTCCAAAATGAAAGATCTTCCCATCATTCACGACGCTTTTTTGGCTCTTGAAGACGGCGAAGTTGTAGCCTACGGTCCGATGAGCGATTGGGAAGGAATTTCTGATTGGCGTGATTTAGAAATTATAGACGGGACCGAAGCTTATGTTTTTCCGTGTTTTATCGACTCGCATACACATACGGTTTTTGCTAAAACAAGAGAAGAAGAATTTGTGGATCGTGTCAAGGGCTTGAGTTACGAGGAAATCGCGTTGAAAGGGGGAGGAATACTGAATTCTGCGCGAAAACTTCAAGAGATGACAGAAGACGAGCTCTTCACTTCTGCTCAAAACAGAATTAATAAAATGAGGGCACTTGGAACCGGAGCTTTGGAAATAAAATCTGGTTACGGCTTGAGCGTGGAGAGTGAACTAAAAATGCTAAGAGTCATCAAAAGACTTAAAGAATCCAATCCGATTCCCATTAAAGCTACTTTTCTCGGCGCACATGCCTTTCCAACGGAATTCAAAGAAAATCATAGGGGGTATATTGATTTAATCATCAACGAAATGTTACCCCAAATAGAAAAAGAGGACCTAGCAGATTACATTGATGTTTTTTGTGAGCGCAACTATTTTTCAGTAGATGAAATGGAGGAGATTCTTTTAGCGGGTAAAAAGTACGGGCTGAAACCAAAAGTTCACGTGAATCAGTTTTCAGCGATGGGTGGTGTTGCAAAAGCAGTAGAATTGGGCGCATTATCCGTGGATCACCTTGAAGAATTAACAGATCAGGATGTACATTCCTTAAAAAATACAAGCTGCATACCTGTGTTTTTACCTGGCTGTTCACATTTTCTTTCCATTCCTTATGGAAATGCAAAATTGTTGATGGAAAATGACATTCCTGTGGCTCTTGCAAGCGATTTTAATCCAGGTTCTACACCCAATTACAACCTCTTTGCCATTTGGTCCTTGGCTTGTGTAAAAATGAAAATGACACCTGAAGAAGCATTTAATGCGTTAACTGTAAATGCCGCATACGCCATGGATTTAAGTGAAACGCACGGTAAAATCTTCCTTGGATATCGTGGAGGAATAGTGCTGACCAATGAAATCCCCTCTTTTTCTTACATGCCGTATTCTTTCGGGGAAAGCCATGTTCAGCGTATTTTTAATCTTTAAAATTCCCAATTGTTTCGTAACAATTTGTTAAATTCTCTATTCTTAAAGGTGTTAGACCCACGAAAATAGCTAACTTTGAGTATTCATGAGGATTGTTAGTTTCATCTGCATATTGTGGCCTTTTATTTCGTTCGAACAAATCACTTATGTGGAGAACGAGAAACAATTGTTATGGGAAATTTCACATCCCAAAGTAAAAGAGAAATCCTATATTTTTGGCACTATTCATTCCAACGATAAGCGAGTTTTTGATTTGGCAGATTCTGTCTATATCTTGATGGATAAAGCAAAAATGATCGTTTTGGAAACGGATGTTTTCGCCTTGTTTAATAAGATTGATACACGAAAAGGATTACCCAATACGCAATACGACAAAAACGGAAACCCATACACCGCAAGTGCGCAAGCATCTAGAACGTCCTACGGAGATGAGAATGGAATGCCCCAGTTTTTAGATGCTTTTTTTGAAGAATTTTGCTACAACAATAAAAAGCAATTTTTTGCACTCGAAAGCTACGACGCACAAATGAATGTTTTGAATAATGTTAATTATTCCAGTAGGAAACTCGTTAATACCTCATTGAATAATTTTGCACAAGATAAGATTATGGATTTGTACCTTCAAGGCGATATCCAAGGTCTTGATAAATTAACAAAAGCTTCCTTAGCGGTTGACCCTGAATTGTATCCTAAGTTAATCAGTGGTAGAAATATTAGAATGTCGCGCCAGATAGATTCTCTATTAAAAAATCAAAATAGTTTTTTCTGTGCCGTTGGTGCCGCTCATTTAGGAGGTTCTGAAGGAATTATCAAACTTCTACGCGATAAAGGATACAGATTAAGGCAAGTAAGTTGGACGATAAATGAACAGCCTTCTAAAATTAAGAAGCGTATCCGAATGGAAAGAGCATTTGCCTACAGAGACTTAAACACCGGGATTACTGCTGTTTTTCACGGAAAACCTTACGTAGAAGAATACAGCGACGGAAGCATTAAAATGATATACAGAGAATTGGGACAAGGGAATAGTTATGTGGTGGAGGTTTTTCCTCTCGATACTACCTTGTCGCTCGATCAGATTGCGTCAACTTATATTGCCAGTCCACCAAATACTGTTTTCAAAAAGCGATTTTTGGAAGATGGTACCGTGCAATTTGAAGGGTTGAGCGACACGTATCCTGAGGGTCTCAATTGGGTAAGAATCCAATTTAATCCAACCCATTTCTCAGTTACAAAAGTATACGGTGGAAACAAATTCTTGCATTCCGATCGTCCGCAAAAGTTTTTTGATAAAGTTTGGTTTGAATAGTTACTGATGTCACGTATTTACGACGCCTTGTTCAAAGAAAAATTGGTAACCAATAAGATTATTTGGTTAGAAGGTCCGATCGGTGTTGGAAAATCAAGCTACGCAGCCGAAGCTTTAACGGAAAAAGGAGTAGCGTTTGAAAAGATAGATTTTCGTTTAAAAGAAGTGCGCACAAAATTCAATAACCTTACAAGCAAAGAAATTGGATGGTACTTCAATCAAAATAGTGCATATATTTTGAAAGATGCTCAGTACTTTAAATCCCTTCAACTCCTTATTGATTTAGTGTTGAGTCAAGAAGTTAGGTCGTCTCTTGTTCTGACCACAGCCTTTAAACCAGGCATGAATGAAGAATTAAAAGAAGCGATTAAATGGGAAGGCCTTTCTTTCTATTTTGCACCAAAAACATATTACGAAAACACAATGGCCAATGGAATGGTTTATGAAGAAAAAAATCTAGAAAACAGATTAGTTTTTGGAAATATGTTTTCGAAATTCGAACATGACACTGCGTATTATTCCAATCAACTCTCTCTAAAAATTGACCAAATTCTGAATCATCAACTCGGAGCATTTGAACGTATCAATAAGAAAAAACCCCTGCAACGCCTTCTTCAACTACTGGCATTGAAAATTGGGGAGAGCGTTTCATTCAATGAATTGGCCGAAATGGTCGAATTGGATAACGAAACTGTTGAACGCTATATATCCTTATTTCAATCAGCCCATTTGCTTATCGTGCTTCCAACATTATTTAACGATAAAAGATACGAAGTAAAAAAGCAACATGTGGTTTACTTTATTGACAATGGAATAAGAAATGCACTAGTTGATAATTTTTCCGCATTTGAAGATCGCTTCGATAAAGAAGTACTTTGGAAAAATTGGCTAATTGCTGAACGTTACAAGTGGAATAATACAAACCAAAAAACTTCAGAATTTTATTTTTGGAAATCACATACAAGGCAATTCATCGACCTTATTGAAGTAGAAGACAAAGAGATTTTTGCCATGAGATGTTCTTGGAACAAAAAGAAAAAGGTAAAAGAACCGCCCCTTTTTGCCGCGTATTATCCGAATGTGATATTTAAGTCGGTTAATCGTAGTACCTATTTGGGATACTTAACAAAGAAATAATGGCATTCATACCGCGTGTAGCAAAATTCATCCACGATGGAAACTTTAATTTAAAAAGTTTGACTGTTGTTTTGCCGTCTCAGCGTGCCATAAAATACCTTTCCAATGCACTTGTAAAGGAATTCGGAGGTCCAATTTTCGCTCCTAAAATGTTAACCATTGATCAATGGGTGAAAACATTTTACCCTAATTGCATTGATCGAACGCGCCTTCTGCTCAATTTATATGAGGTTCATCAAGAAATTGAGGCCAACCCAGAATCTTTTGAAGATTTCGTTCAATGGGCAACCATGTTGTTGAGTGATTTTGATGATATTGACCGCTACCTGCTTGAACCGAAAGAGGTGTTTAAAAATCTTCTCGATATTAAAGAATTGGAAGCTTGGAACATAGAAGAAAGGGAAATTTCGGAAACACAGAAAAAATTCTTGGCGTTTTGGGAGAAATTGCCCGAATATCATGCAAAATTAGAATTAAGGTTAAAACAACTTAATAAAATTACGTCGGCAAGAGCATACCGCAATTTGTCAGAGGAGAATTTACAATTATTGACGAGTAATCCGGTGATTTTTGCAGGTTTCAACGCATTGAGCTCAGCTGAAACCACCATAATTAAAAAACTTATTCGTTCCGGAAATGCACATTTTTTAGTGGATGCCGATGCCTATTATATGGATGATACAATTCATGAGGCAGGATTGTTTATTCGGCGAAATATTCAGCAACTTGAACTAAATAACCCTAACTGGATAATTTCTAACATCGGAAATAAGCCATTGGATGTCCGCATTGTTGAATGTCCTCAAAAAACGGGGCAAGTTAAGGTGGCGGCAGCGGCGCTGGCTCAATTAACAGAGGAAGAATTGCAGAGTACCGCTGTGATACTTGCGGATGAAACGTTAATTTCTGCATTGGTACAGAATATTCCTGCGAATGTGAAACAAGCCAATATTACCCTCGGTCTTCCACTAACACAAACCCCAGTAAAATCATGGGTAGAGGCCATTTTTAGAATTCAGGAAAATAAAAAAAGATTCAAAACAGCAGCTATTTATCACGCCGATTTGATGAGTTTCATGCATCAGATTTTTGTTCTAATGGTAGCTTCTGATTATGAGAAAAATAAAATGGCAGATATTGAGATGAATACTTCTACTAAAAATAAAGTTTTTCAGTCTCCAAGAAAGTTGGATATTTCTCCTAAAATCAACGAAATATTGCTTGCAATCACAGAGGCATGGAACGATGATTGGATAAAAGCAATCTCGCAAATTCGCGAGCTAAATCAACTTTTAATTCAAGCGACGCCATCCTCCAATCAATTCGAATTAAATTGTTTGTTGACATTTGATAACGCCATTGCTTCTTTTCAAAAAATAGTGGAAGAAGGTCTGCCAAAAATGACTTTAAAAAGTTTTAAGTCGCTATTTTATCAGCATTGGAGTACCGCCAGTTTGGCGTATCACGGAAATCCGACCAAAGGATTGCAAGTAATGGGAATACTCGAAACGAGGATGTTGGATTTTGAACGGTTGATTATCCTCGGTTTTAACGAAGGTAGTCTACCAACAACAAATCCAATAAAAACATTAATTCCATTAGATTTAAGAAGCATGTTAGGTCTTCCTTCAACACGCGACAAACAAGGTGTTTTTGCCCACCATTTCTACCGCTTGCTTCACGAGGCTAAACACATGACAGCAACATTTACAAGTGCTGCAGATAATCTTGGTAGTCAAGAAAAAAGCAGGTACTTGCTCCAGATGGAACTTGAACTAACTTCACTGAATAAACAGTTGAATGTAAAACACGAAATGTACGCAATCCCGATCGAAGAAGTATCAAAAATAGAAACGGGTATTCTGCAGAAAACACCTTTTATAATAGACAGGGTTCATCAGTTTTTTGAACGCACGATTTCTGCTTCGAGTATCTCTAAATATATAGCTTGCAGCTTGGATTTCTATTACCGTTACTTGGTTGAATTTGGGGAGGATAAAACCGTCGAGGAAGACATTGAAACACATACTTTCGGAACTTTTATTCACAATACCTTAGATACCTTGTATGCTCCTTATGCCACCTATAACAAAGACGGTGAACGTATGCATAAAGTCACGCCACCGATTACTGTAGACATCATTGATAAAATGATAGCGGATTTCCCCGAGGTTTTAAAGAAAGAGTTTATCGACTATTTCGATGGAGATGATACACTTTTCCAAACTGGAAAAAATGCACTTAGTTTTTCTGTAGCGAAAGAAATGACCTTGAAATTTTTAGAGGCTGAAAAAGACTTTGTGATGAATAGCCACGAAACCCTAACAATTGAACGTTTAGAATCTCGTTTTGACACCTCTTTTACTATCGAAATTGAAAATGAGAAAAAGACAATCAAAATTGGAGGGTATGTGGATCGGGTTGACAAAGTGGGAAATCGATACCGTGTAATTGATTATAAATCGGGTAAGGTAACCAAAGAAAACGTAACCATTGGTCGAAAAAAAGGAAGTGAAAAGTTAAATTTTAAATCAACAAAACACGCGCTTCAGTTGGCTTTTTACGCTTTAATGTTTGAAGAAATGTATGGAGTTTTACCGGATGAGGTACTCATCATTTCATTAATTGACTCCAAAGGAAAATATCCATTATGTGGAAAAGAAAACCAAAGTATTAATGAAATTTCCGAACAAGTAAAGGGGTTTGTTCAAGAAATATACTCGGAGATGATTGATTCAACAATTGATTTCACACACAATAAATCTGCATTTTACTGCCAATATTGTATGTAGTTAAAAAATAGCCTGAAAAGAATATAAGAAAAACTTGTTAAATTCTCTTCAGGCATCTGCAAGTTAAATAAAACCAAAAGTGAACAAACGTTTTCGTTCAACGTCCTAAAGACGTGAGTGTTCTAATAAAGGTTGCTTGAAAAAAATATTTTTCAGGATTAATATAATTCTGTCTTTAGAGCAGATCTGTAATCTTTAATTTCTTCACGATTTATCTTGTGTTCTGCGTTTTTTAACAAGTTTAGCAGATACAATAAGTTTTCTTTGTCCTCAATTTCTTCCACCGGATATTCATTTCCTTCTTCGTCTTCCTCGTACTGTGCTTGAACATCAAAACACTTGTTTTCCTCAAGAAATTCGTAGGTAAGACGCAATACTTTAACAACCAATGGATCTTGTTCTTGCAACGCTAATTCACGTAAAGATTTCAAATCAGCTACCAAACCAGTGGCTTCGATACCTTTCTTTTCAACTTTAGCAATTATTTCATCTAATTTAACGTTTGCAGTTGCAGTTCTCATGTTAAGGGTAATTAAATACACCACAAAGGTAAAGAGTTTACTTGAATTATTCACAATTGAATATTGGAATCATTATTTTTTTATTAAAATAATCATCAGAATTGTGTATATTTTTGAGGATGCAATTTTATGTTCAAGCCATAGGTATAGGATTTTTATTAAGTGTTATTCCTGGCCCAATATTTTTTTCATTGCTAGAAACGAGTATTACAAAAGGTATTCGTGCTGCCTTATCATTTAATTTTGGCGTACTGCTCAGTGATTTAATATACATTGTATTCGCCTCCATATTTTTCTTGGAATTACGCTCACTTGATTCAGGCGATCATAAATTACTTTTTCGTTGTGTTAGTGGATTAATTTTTATTGTTTACGGGATCTTTAATTTCTTTAAAAAAGTGGAAATTCTTTCTGCAAATAAAGGTGATGATAATGCGATACAAACTAAACATCATTTACTTTTAAGCTTGAAAGGATTTATTTTGAATTTTGCTAATCCTTTTGTGGTATTCTATTGGCTCAGCGTAATGTCGCTTGCTCAAACCCTTACCGATTCAGATAGCGATATAGAGGTGTATTATTTTCTTGGAGTGCTATTGTCTACCTTTATTCTTATTGATTTAACAAAAATTATACTGGCAAAAAGCCTTCGTCCCTTGGTGACAAATTCATTGCTGAAAGGGATCAATCAATTAATAGGAATAGTTTTTACGCTAATTGGGATATTTCTTATTATTCAATACCTAAATAAAGTTTTGTAACGATTCTAAAGTTCATCAATTAATCTATCTCCATGAAGAGCTTATTGCAAATTATACTTTTAATTTTCGGTTTCGGACTATTCTCAACTGCGCAAAAGGTAGAAAAAGAAAATCTTGGACCTAAGGTTCGAATTTTTTGGGATTCCGGTAACAAACATCTTCAAGCTACAGGATCATATTACATAAATGAGGATAAAATCGTTTTGAATAAAACCGAGAAACACGGTAAATGGTCCTTTTATTCCTATGATGGTGTTTTGGAAGAAGACCGCATGTATTACCGAAATAGAATTCATGGTAAGCAAATTACCTATCATCCAAATGGCAAGATGAAAACATTAGCATATTTTACTTTCAATGTGCCGGATAGTATATTTAAAGAATTTGATGAAAATGGCCGTCTCTTATTATCAGGAAATTACTCGCTAGGTAGCCCGGAAGGGAAATGGGAATATTTCTATCCCGATGGCAGAGCAAAATCTGTTGAGCGTGTTCAAAATGACACAACTTATCTAATGAATTATTGGGAAGAAGACTCGCTTCACACCCAAACAATTAAAGATGGAAATGGCTTTTTGAAATCCTATTACATCTCCGGAAGAATCAAGGAGAATTACACATTCTTTAACGGGTTAAAGTCTGGATATTTTGAGGAAAGAACTGCAAATGGAGCTTTAGCTGTTAAAGGAAATTTTGACTTGGGCAAAAAATCTGGCGAGTGGGTAGTTTTTACTTTAGACGGCGGGATTGAGAAACGAGTGAATTATTCTAACGATTCACTCCATGGTGCTTATGAAGTCTTTTATAATGATAACCTTTTAAATACCAAAGGACTTTACACCATGGGAAAGAAAACGGGGAATTGGGTTTGGAATTTTCCCGATGGAAAACCTGAAATGATAGGAGATTTCAATAACGATAAACAACATAATAAATGGGTGTATTATTATCCTAATGGTGGAATATCCTATGAGGCTTATTTCGATAACGGTAAAAAAACGGGTAAATGGCACTATTTCTATGAAAATGGTCAAGATTACCGCCTAGGAAATTTTGTGAACGATCAAAAAGATGGAAATTGGAAGACTTGGTATGAAAACGGGACTTTGTTAATGGAGGGAGATTATAAAAATGGCAAAGAAATAGGACTATGGAAAAATTATTGGGATAGTGGAATGATAAAGAACCTCGCTAATTTCAAAGACGGAAAACTCAATGGTTCATGGGTTTCTTACAACCCAAATAAAGTAAAAACTTCAGAAGGATATTACAAAGAAGGATTGAGGGTTAAAGAGTGGAAAGAATATTATGATAATGGCCGCTTGATGCAAATTAGTAATTATAAAATTGTCACAAGAAAGAATTATGCGAATGGTATTGCTGTGATGGGAATGAAGGAAAAACTTAGCGAGTTACATGGCGATTTTACAGCTTATTCTCAACTAGATTACATGGTAAAGGCCCAAGGAAAATACAATAAGGGATTAAAAAATGGTGTTTGGGTTGATTATTATCCCGGAGGTCAAATCCCCACGGTAATTTCGCCCTACAAAAAGGGTAAATTACATGGAACTATGAAGCAATTCGGAAGACGTGGAAATTTAATTTACGAAACAAACTTTAAAAATGGAGTAAAACACGGTTGGTTGATTATTTATGATAACCAAGGTAAAGAATCAGTTCGCAAATTATTCTACAACGGAAGAGAAGTACCTAAGAAGAATGAGGGCGATTTGTTTACTCCTTAATGGCTTCAATAAATAACGTCAGTTCCTCAAAATCTGAAACACTCAGTTGTTCCGGACGTTCTTGTTGAAATTTCGATGGCAATTCATGACCTTTTAGAAGCTGTTTTAATGAATTTCTCAACGTTTTTCTTCTTTGGTTAAAGGCCATTTTAACTACTTGAAAAAACAATCTTTCGTCACAGGAAAGAGATTCCCTATTATTTCGAGTACAGCGAATTACACCTGACTTAACCTTCGGTGGGGGAGAAAAAACGTGCTCGTCAACAGTGAAACAGTATTCAATATCGTAAAAAGCTTGTAATAACACACTAGTAATGCCATATTCCTTTGAGCCTGGCCTCTCTGCAACCCTAACTGCTACTTCTTTTTGAAACATGCCCATGATTTCAGGTATGCGATTTCGAAACTCCAAACATTTGAAAAGAATTTGAGAAGAAATATTGTATGGAAAATTCCCAACTACTGAAAAATTAACATTTGGAAAATAAGTGTCTGGATGTAATCGTAAAAAATCACCATAGAGGATTTGCTCTTTTTTTTCAGGATACTTTACGTGTAAAAAATTCACCGATTCTTCATCAATGTCCATTAATACCACATGCAAATCTTCTTGCAGAAATAAATAATGAGATAGCGCTCCCATTCCCGGCCCGATTTCTAAAACTGTGCGACAATTTTGATGTCTTGAAAATGTCGTAGATATTCTTTCGCAAATCTTCTCATCCATCAAAAAATGTTGCCCAAGATGTTTCTTTGCTCTTACCTGCATGGTTTGAATTCTTCAATGACCGTGAGGTAGGTTCGGAATGCAGCAAATTTACCTTCGAAGAGCTTCGTATGCGATGCTTGTAATTCGGGTGCAAAGTGCAGTTGATAATGATCTAAAGTTTCTTGGTTTGGGCATAAATAAAGTATAGAATAGCTTCTTCCGCCATCTTCTTCCCCGTGAATCTTAGACAAGCGACATTCTAAAAAACATCCGGTTTCTAAAACTTCCGGTATGTGTGTTGACCTCATCCAATTCAACCATTCCTCTGAAAAAGAGGAATCAATGGATACGGTTACGTTATATAGAATCATGCTCAAAGTTACCTAAATTACTTATTAATCGCCTGTTAAATTATTCGGTCATACAGTCATTTTTATTAATCGCTATTATTGAAATCAAAAAATATGTACATTTGACGTATCATTTAAAACTAGATTATGAGAAAAACTTTACTTTCATTTTTATCGATTGGTTTTGCTTCCATGGTGGCATATGCACAACCTCAATGTACTCCAGACCCTCAGTATACAGATTCAGTATACGGAGCATGGCCAGACACAGTGACTAATTTCCCTCCAGCAACGGCTGGTGTTTATTACGAAGGTGTGTTGAATTTTAAAGCTCCAGCTACTGTAACGGCTGATTTAGATCCTTCCGGTCAGTTTGTTGGTTCGCCTATTCAATCCTACACCGTAACGGATGTAACAGGATTACCTACAGAATATCTATACAATTGTAATGCTGCAAATTGCACCTACTCAGGGGGAACCCAAGGCTGCGCAACGGTATATGGAACTACCTCAACTGTTAATACTTATAATGTAGAGATATTTATTGATGTTACGGTACTTGTTACGTTGTTCCCAGGTTTACCACCGACTCCAGTAGCACAATCCACTTCATTTACAGGTTATAAAATTGTTGTAAGTAACAACGGAGCATTTTTAGATGAAAATGGAAATTCGCTATTGTCAGCATTTCCTAACCCTGCAAAAAATGAGGTTGCCGTTAATGGATTACAATCTCTGATAAATGCATCTAATATTACTTTGACAAATGTCGAAGGTAAGTTACTTGCTAAAAGAAACATTGGACAAAATCAAGAGAATTTTGACATGAGTCATTTGAATGCTGGAATTTACTTTGTGAACGTTGCTCACGCCAATGGCGTTGAGTCAATTAGAATTATCAAGGAATAAGTTGCCAAAAAACATGAATTTAAGCTGTCTGCAAAGGCAGCTTTTTTTTGTCCTTATTTCTCTATTCGGTAAAGAACTGGTCTACTCGGACTTGCATCATTTTCGAAGGCAGCAACTTGAAGTTCAAGCAGGTATTCTCCATCAACAACTGAATTTGGAACATAAATAAGTTCGGTAATGGTTCGCGTATAATCTGGGTTTTCTGTCAGGTTCCAAAAGGCATGATGAAACGCTAACTCTCCCTCATCTTCTTCTCGATCTACCGAGGGCAAGTCCACTAAGAAGTGTTTGGTTCCTAATTGATCTAGTAATGGAATAATATCCAAATCAAAATAGGTAGGATTGGAGTTGGAGTAATCCTTAGACATTTTCAACTCATCATTTGGCATCGTACGAATTAAAACGGCTTCTGAAAATGCACTGTTAATTTGATTTTCTAAATGTTTCCTTTTGATAATGGTGTCTCCATTTACAAGATTATCTGGAATTACACTGACCAAACTTGCTTTCCAGAAATAAGATTTTAAATGTTGGTTGATGGAGTAAACTTCAGTTGAAATATGCCCCAAACATTCCGTATGTGTGCCATGACCATGCGGATTAAAAATAACATCTCGGAAATTCGTTGAACCTCCTTCTGCCACAGAGCCAATAAATCCATTTGCCCTTACGATTTCAAATTTTGGTGGATCTACATACCACGCTCTCACATATTCATTTTCAGAACGAATGGGAATAGAGACATCAATTGGTTTATTCGTATCAATAAAATCAGAAAAGTTCAAATACAAGCGCATAACATCAAATTTAGGTCAAAAATATCAGTTGAAACTACCCATTTTGTGAATTGTTAAATTCCTATTGTTAAAATTCCTTTTTTAGAGTGATTTTTCCATAAACTTAGCATGTATCTTTGCATTATGGAACAAAATCAGGATCGACTTAAAGACGTCATTTCTCACGCTAAAGAATACGGGTTTGTTTTCCCTTCTTCTGAAATTTATGATGGACTTGCAGCAACATATGATTACGGACAACTGGGTGCTGAGCTTAAAAACAACATCAAAACATATTGGTGGAAAGCAATGGTGCAAATGCACGAGAATATTGTTGGAATAGATGCAGCTATTTTTATGCATCCTTCTACATGGAAAGCCTCAGGACATGTGGATGCTTTCAATGATCCACTCATCGACAATAAGGATTCGAAGAAAAGATACCGTGCAGATGTTTTATTAGAGGAGCATATTGAGAAAATTCGTCAAAAAATCAACAAAGAAGTAGAAAAAGCTAAAACGCGCTTTGGCAACGATTTTAATGAGAATCAGTTTTTGGCTACCAATCCAAATATACTTCGAAATCAAGAAAAAATTGATTCAATTGAAGCGAGAATGAAAAGTGCACTTGAAGCGAATGATTTGGAAGGGGTTCGTCAATTAATTATTGATTTAGAGATAGTTTGTCCTATTTCTGGATCAAAAAATTGGACGGAAGTCCGGCAGTTTAATTTAATGTTTTCAACGGAATTAGGTTCGGTGGCAGGCGATGCATCAACAATCTATTTACGGCCAGAAACCGCTCAGGGTATATTTGTTAACTTTTTGAATGTACAGAAGTCAGGAAGAATGAAAATCCCATTCGGAATAGCGCAAATTGGAAAAGCTTTTCGAAATGAAATTGTTGCGCGTCAATTTATATTTAGAATGCGCGAATTCGAACAAATGGAAATGCAGTTTTTTGTGCGACCAGGTCAAGAAATGGAATGGTACGACTATTGGAAAGAGACGCGCACAAAATGGCATAAAAATTTGGGCTTGGGAGATTCGAACTATAGGTTTCATGACCACTTGAAGTTAGCACACTATGCAAACGCAGCATGTGATATAGAGTTTAATTTTCCAATGGGCTTTAAGGAATTGGAAGGAATTCATTCTCGTACCGACTTTGATTTGAAACAACATGAAAAATTTTCGGGAAAAAAATTGCAGTTTTTTGACCCTGAATTAAATCAAAATTATATTCCATATGTCATCGAAACATCCGTTGGTTTGGATAGACTGTTTCTAGCTGTCTTAAGTGCAGCCTTGAAAAATGAAGTGCTTGAGGATGGTTCTGAGCGAACGGTTTTAAGTATTCCACCGGTACTTGCGCCCTAAAAGGCGGCAATTCTTCCTTTAGTCAAAAAGGATGGTTTACCTGAAAAGGCACGCGAAATTCAAAAAACATTGCAGTTAGAATTTAATGTTCAATACGACGAAAAAGATGCCATTGGTCGTCGTTATCGTAGGCAAGATTCAATAGGAACACCTTTTTCGATTACAGTTGACCATGAAACCCTTGAGCATAATACTGTTACTTTTAGGAGTAGAGACACCATGCTTCAAGAACGAGTATCTGTTGCTGCCTTATCGTCAATAATTGCACGAGAAACAAGTTGGAAATCAATTTTAGAAAAACTTTAAGTTGAGATATTTAGTAGTAGTTAGTTTGGTAATCCAATACAGTGCGATTTCTTTAGCGCAAATGGTTTTAAATCAAGAGGGTCAGGCATTTACTGATGTTCCCTATTTCAATGCTGACTTTGCTCGAGCAATAGGATTGAAGTCCATGGAAGGAAAAGTTTCTATAAAAAAACCAGGCGACATCATCAGAGAAAGTAAAGATTTTTTTCGAATTGAATTTGATAGTTTGGGTAGAGTAATCAAAATTACGGAAACAAAAACGGATGCAGAGAAGAAGGATACAACCTATCATTCTTTTCAATATGACGAAAGTGGCAAATTAAAGTATTTTGGTAAATACGAATCCGGAGGGTTAACGGCAAATTACTTCATTTTCAACGGGGAAGGAAAATTAGTGAAGTTAGAGCAAAGAAAGGACATTTTGAGCAGAAGCGGGGAGCTTGAAAAAACAGTACTGGTAAACACGGAGCTATACACCTACCAAAAATTGCCTGTTGGAGAAAAAAAGATTTTCTTAAATAGTTATAATTTGCCTTACATGGAAGAGACAGAAGAGCGCAATACAGATGGGTATTTGCTTTCGCGAACCCAGCGTCTTAAAATGTCTGACGTACAACAAACTAAAAAATACGTCTACAATGAAAAGGGTTTATTGAAGTCTATGGGGGTTCATTATAACAATTCAGAAAAACCTATTGAAGAGCATGTTTTTCGATACGATGAGCTCGGAAATTTAATTGAAAAACACGCGTTTAAATCTGGGGCTTTCGTTGAAGATTTGCAATTAATTTACGATCCTAAAACTGCAATCTTAAGCTCTTTTATTCAATTGAATAAATCAACAGGGATTATGAAAATCGTTAGATTTAACCAACTTTCATATTTTTAATTTGCATTAACACATATTTAACATTTGCCATATTATCCATTATTTTCGCGGAATTTAAGAGCTAAATACTTGGACAAGTTGCTTTAGTTAACTTTTTTTTAGACTTTTGGCATAATAATGGAATTGTTACATGTCCTAAATTAACGATATGAAATAAGCATAAAGAGATTTTCCATAAAAACACGGATGAATAAATCTCTTTTGCGATTCCATAAGACCAAATAAAAAACAAATTTTAGACATATGAAAAATATTTACTTTTCTCTGCTTTTTTTATCCTTATCACTTCTCTCTTTTAGCCAAACCGTTCGTGTGGATTATGACAATTCATCAAAATGGTTTCTTGGTATAAACGGTGGAGGTACTTGGCACTCAACAGATGTAAAATATCAAGTTGGTGGTGGATGGGGTTTAACACTTGGTAAATCTTATAATTACAATTATGGTAGACCACTCACTTTTGATATTCGCGGAAGATACTTAAATGGAAATTGGTATGGACAAGACAAAGATTCAACGGCGCTTTCGGGTTTGACACAAGACAATGCGCTTTATGGTTATCAATCAACTCCTGGTTATACGTATCATAATTTCAAATCGAATATACATCGGTTAGCCCTTGAGCTTGCGATTCATTTAAATGCCATTACACAACGCACAGGATGGGATCCTTATGTCTTTGGTGGAGTTGGAATAACTTGGAACCAAACTAAAGGTAACCTTAGTGATTCAAGCGAAATTATGTTGGGCGCGGATCCTTATTCCTATGGACCAAACGGCCTTGGTGGAATTACATATGACAACAGTTACGAGACACCTTTGGATGGATATGAAAAATACAATGTCAATTTTATGCCTAGTTTAGGTTTTGGATTGGGTTATCATATTGGTAAAAGGACAACTTTTGGGATTGAACATAAAACGACCTTTACATTAGCAGATAATTTTGATGCTGTCCAATCAACTATTCGTTCAAAAAATGATCTTTATCATTACACATCATTGTATTTACAATTTCGTTTTTGGGGAGGTCCTCACAAAACCAATGATAATATTAATAGTAATTCAAATATTAACAATTTCAATAATCCTTGTCAAACGCCAGAAATTATTCTAACAAACGTAAATACTTTTACTGTAACTAATTCCTTGTACAATTTAGAGTTTTATGTTCAAGGTGTAAATGCATCGAATGAAATTCAAATATTAAATAATGACAATATACCAATACTGTTTAATTATAATTACAACACTAGAAAAGTTTTTTTCCAGTCGACATTAAAACAAGGGATGAATCAATTTAAGATAAATATCAAAAATAAATGTGGTTCAGACAACGAGATAATTTCAGTATTTTATGAAACTTGCAAAGTTCCCTCTGGAAATTTTACCAATCCAGCTGCGGCAAATATGTCAACAAACAATTCTAGTTATCTTTTAAATGCCGTTGTTCAAAATGTTCAGAGTAAATCTGATGTCAAAGTTTTTGTAAATAACTTTTTAATATCAGATTTTTATTTCAATAACGTCAATGGATTGATTCAAACAAATTTACAGCTGCAGCCAGGAATTAACACAATTAAATTAGAGCTTTCTAATTCCTGTGGTAACACTAACCTTGAAAGCAGTATTTTTTACAACAATTGTGTTTCACCTACGATAAATTTTACCAATCCCACCAACCCTGGAATAACCGTTAATAAATCATCATTTGCTTTCAGTTCGAAAGTAACAAGTATTTCGAACAAAAACCAGATAAACTTGAGTATTAATGGTTTAAATGTAACGGAATTCACTTTTGTGAATGGTACAATTACGGCCAATTTAAATTTATTTCAAGGTCAAAATAATATTGTTATCAATGTGACAAATCCATGTGGAAATTCTACCCAACAGACAATGGTAATTTTACAATCTTGTATTCCACCGACCATTCAATTATTGAATGGTCAAAGTGCAACAAAAGTCACGTCACCAATTTTTAATTTAAAATCAAAAATTGAAAATATTGAGAATAAACAAAATATAAGTTTTAAACTAAATAATGTCGAATTAACTAATGTAAACTACAACCAAAGCACAAAGTTATCCGATATGCCGCTCAACCTTACACCTGGAGTTAATACAATACAAATTGTTGCGTCTAATGAATGTGGAGTGGATATTGAAACATTAAATATAGAATATTATAATTGTAAAACCCCGACAATATCAATAACAAGTTCTTCTACAAACGTAGTAAATAGTTCATACAATTTGACCGCTTTAATTTCTGAAATTCCAAGTTCAAGTGGTATCACAGTTACGAGAAATGGTCAAAATTTAGGTTTCTCTTTCATAAACGGTCAATTGATTAGTGCGGTAAATTTATTACCGGGAATAAACACATTTGTAATTAAGGCAAGTAACGAGTGTGGAACTGATAATGAAACTATTTCGGTAAATTACAATGATTGTTCTCCACCAACACTTTCCGTATTACAACCATTATCTGGTATTACCATAAATGCAGATCAAATAAATGTCCAATTATCCTCAGCCAATGTAAGTAATGTTGGTCAAATAGAGTTTAAAATAAATAATCAATTGGTTTCTCCAACTTTAACTAATGGTTTGATTACAGCTAATGTAAGTTTAATGGAAGGCAATAATACAATTATTGTAAAATTAACAAATGCATGTGGAACGGTTTCCAAGTCAATTCAAGTCACAAGAAAAAGTTGTGTGCCTCCTTCCGTTTCATTTCTTACGCCAATCCAAAATACAATTGTGACGTCATCAAATATTGGATTTACTGCCAGTGTATTAAATACGGAAAATTATTCTCTTGAAGTGAATGGAATTGCTTCAACAGCAACAAGAAATGGGAATACTATTGTAGGCAATATTAATTTGATTCCTGGAAACAATACGATTCAATTAAATGGCACTAATTATTGCGGGACTGATTCTAAAACTTTAAACATCATCTATAATAATTGTCAGCCACCAATAATTAGCCTTAGTGTTGGAAATTTGGTTGTTTCAGAGCCTGTATATTTACTTTCAGCAAATATTACAAATTCTACTCAATCATCTATAGTTTTGACTTTTAATGGATTGCCAAAAAACTTTGATTACAATTCAAATCTATTAACCTCTAATTTGAATTTATCTCCGGGCGAAAATACAATTAGTATTTCAACTACGAATTCATGTGGGCATGATTTGGAGAATTTTACAATCAACTACAATCCTTGTGTTCCACCTCAGATTAATGTTCAGAACCCTAGTACTCAAAATTCAACAATAAATGTAGGGACATTTAATTATCAGGCTTTGATTTCAGGTTCTGTTGCGTCAAATCAAATTTCCTTTGAACACAATCAAACGCCAATATCGAATTTCACATATTCAAATGGAGTGTTTTCTGCACAAGTTTCTTTGGTCACTGGTTCAAATTTATTAAAACTTAAAATTCAAAATGAATGCGGTACCATAAATAAAGAGGTAAACATCATTGGAAAAACGTGTTTAAGCCCACAAATATCCTTAAGTACCCAAATGACAAACGTAACAACAAGTCAGCAATTTGTTTTTGCATCTATAATACAAAATGTAAATGCAACCGATGGGATTATTCTCTCTTTGAATGGATCGATTGTATCTCCGATTAGTTTTATCAATGGAAATCTTCAAGCTAACCTGATGCTGAATCAGGGACAAAATTCCATAGTAGTTATTGCTGAAAATGAATGTGGAAACACCACAAAAACACATACAGTTTCCTACTCAGTCCCGTGTTTCCCTCCGGAAGTTACCTTTGTAAACTTACCACCTTCAGGGAGTTCTATTAATGCAAACACAATTTCATTATCTGCGCAAATTGCAAATTATACCGAAAGTACTAGCATAACAGTTAAAGTAAATGGAAATATTACAAACAACTATCAAAATAATAATGGCTTTTTATCAGGAACAATTAATCTGCCAAATGTACCTTTGGTAATTGAAATCACCGCAAGTAACGCCTGTGGCTCCAATACTTCGTCATACACAATTAGTAAATGTAAGCCAGCAAGTTTATCTTTAGTCTCACCGGCTTCGAATAATTATACAACGACCACCAGCAGTCATAATTTAATTTTTAACGTTTACAACATTAGTAATGTTAGTCAAGTTCAAATTAGCAATAACGGGCAACAACTTTCTAATGTGACGTTGAACGGTTCTCAAGTTAGCGTTCTCATACCTCTTGCATCCGGAAGTAATGCTATAAACATTTCTATTACTACGAGTTGTAATCAATTGTCTGAAAATTTAGTTATTTTATTCAATCAGCCAAACACTCAGAACAATGGAAGTTCTATCGGAAATGGATCAATTAACAATAACGGTGGCACAGTAAATTCTTCGTGACACCCCAAAATAATCCAAACACTCAGAACAATGGAGGTTCTATCGGAAATGGATCAAGTAACAATAACAGGGGCACGGTAAATTCTTCGTCGACACCCCAAAATAATCCAAACTCTCAGAACAATGGGAGTTCCATCGGAAATGGATCAAGTAACAATAACGGGGGCACGGTAAATTCTTCGTCGACACCCCAAAATAATCCAAACTCTCAGAACAATGGGAGTTCTATCGGAAATGGAACAAGTAACACTAATGGAAATTCAAATTCCAACAATGGTGGGCAACAAGGGAATAAGCCAACAATAAACACAACTCCTACTATAAAACCCAACGGAGTTAATCAAACTACCAAGCCTAATGGAAATATTAAACCTCAAGAAAACAACAATCCTAGTGGTAATGGGAATCAAGCAATTCCAACCCCAAAGCCCACAAACAACAATCCACAAGGCACAAATAAATCTGTTCAAACTGGTGGAGTAAAACCAAATCCAGTTGGCACTAAACCTGAGGAAAAACCAAAGGAAAACAAACCAACCGAGGAAAAACCTAAGACGGGTCCAAAAGTAAACGAAACGAATAAAGGAGGAGGTAAGTAACCTCCTTTATTATTCGTAATTTATTATTTTTTTTCTAAATTTCTTGCTATCTTCGCACTCTTTAAAAATTGAGTTATGGCGATAATAGGGAAAATTCGTTCAAAATCAGGTTGGATCGTTGCAGTTCTAGGTCTTGCATTATTGACGTTTACATTCGATTTGTGGAAAGATGTTTTCTTAAGTTGGTTTGGAAAAACACCAACGAGTATTGGTACTGTCTACGGAGAAGACGTTGATGCAATGAAATTTGATGCCTTGAGACGTTATCAAGACGAACGATTTCAATTACTTACAGGAAGAGCGCCTCAAGAGAAAGAGGTTGAATTTTGGTACGATGAAGCTTGGAGAAGATTTACAGATTCTATTGTTTTATCGAAAGAGTTTGAAGCGCTTGGTATTCAAGTTTCTGAAAACGAATTGAATGCATATTTTAATGCCACTAATGGCTTCAAAGGACTTCCTGACTTAGTTACTCTTGAGGGTAATCCACAAAATAGTGGTCAACCTCAACAAATCATCCCTTCCGTGTTTAAAGATAATTCTACGGGAACTTACACCGCACAATCCATTGCCCAGGGTAAAGAAGTAATTAAAAAACTGAAAGCAGACAAGACAGCCAACGGTCAAAAGTTATGGGCGATTTTTGAAAATGAATACAAACAGTTGCGTGCAAGAGAGAAATACATGCAATTATTGACACAAGGTATCTACACCACAAAAATTGAATTAGAAGATAGAGTTGAATCTAAGTCAACAACGAAAAATGTTTCGTATATTATTAAAAGATTTAACGAAATACCGGATGAACAGGTAAAGGCGAACGATAGTGAATTAAAAGCTTATTTCGAAGAACACAAGTCAGATGCAAAATACAAAGTTGAAAAAGCGAATCGTGAAGTACGCGTCGTTTCTTTAAATATTGTTCCATCAGGAAAAGACTCTGCAGTTTTTAACGGTGAAATTGCCAAAATTAGAAGCGCTTGGTCAAAGATAAAAGCTGACTCAGCTTTTGTGATTAGAAATTCTGATAGAGCATTTTATTTTAATGATAAAAGAGCAACTGCTGTTCCAGAAGGAAATGAGAAAGCACAAATGGGTTACCAGACTTTCCCTGCTGATTATGAATTAATTTTTAAAACGGCAAAATTGGATTCAATTGTAGGACCATACTTGTCTCAAGGCTTTATGAATATCTCCAAAGTAGTTGGATTTACACCTTCAAGAATCAAAGCGCGTCATATTTTTATTTCTACAGCTGGACTTGATGCCAAAGCATCTGCTCCTAAGAAAGCTTTAGCTGATAGTCTTTCCAAAATAGCCACCCCTGCGAATTTTGCTCAATTGGTAACAAAACACTCAGACGATCAGCGTTCAAAAGCTGATAGTGGTTTGATTAAAGTACCAATGAACAACAAAGCTCCTTCGGAAAATTTAATTTCAGGGGATTTAATAGTCTTAGGTTATGATAAGATTTTAGCGGATTACTGTGAAACTGGAAAAGTAGGAGAGATTAAGAAGATTGAAACTCCAGCTGGAATACACATAATTCAAATCACAGAACGTGACGAAAATAAATTTCCTCTATTGGTAACGATATCTAAAACATTTGAGCCTTCTAAAGAAACATATCAAAATAAAGAAGATGAGGCGTACAATCTCCTAACTAAGATCTCAGATGCCGTTAATAAAGAACCATCTAATGAAAAGAAAATTGAAAAGTTTAATCAATTGGTTCAAGATGCCAAAAACTATGCGCAACCTATTTCAATTGAGGATGATAACATTAGTTATACAAAGAATTCTAATCTCTATTCATTTCAAGAAACCAATACTACGAATTCAATTATAGAATTAGCATATGGAGGAGGCGGTATAGGTAGTTTTAACGAATATCCCATTCTAGATGGAGAACGGTATATTATAGCTATGTTATCGGCAATTAAACCGTCAGGAGAACCTTCTTTTTCCGATGTGAAACAAGCTATGGAGCAGGAGTTAATGAAGGAGAAAAAAGCTAAATTATTAAAAGCTCAATTAGCTCAAGCAGGGAAATCAGTTTCTGATATTGTAGCGAAAAGTGGTAATACCGTTCAAGCTACGGTTGCAGACGTTTCATTCATTGGTGGTTCTGGTGGTGAATTAGAGAGTGAACCTGAAGTTATTGGAGCCATTTTTGTGGTTTGAAAGATGGTGCTTCAACTCTTCCAATAGTAGGAAACAATGGTGTTTATATCATTCAAGTTAATAAGACATCTAAAAATCCTGTGGCTGCAAATTACAAAACAGAAAAAGAGAACTTGATTAAGGAAAATCAAGTGGCTGTTGACTACCGTGCGATTCAAGGATTAAGAAAATTAGCAGACATCAAAGACAGAAGAGCATTGGTTAATCTTAATTTGTACAAAAAAGAGGATTAAGCTGAATAAGAAATTAGTTCGTGATAAGTTTTTCGGCTTACGTCTTCGATTGAGTGAAAGCCAAAATAATTATTTGTCAGAGCTAGTTATTCATAACTTACTTAGTGCGTTTGATTTCAAGGGTAAAACAGTTGCCTTATTCCTGCCAATAATTTCTAAAAAAGAAGTTAGTACTTATTCATTGATTGATCATTTAGAAAAACATGAAGTGAAATGGTGCATTCCCACTACTAACCTAAAAACATGGGAGTTAACTTTTTTTTCAATTAGTGATGTTTCAAACATCCTAGCAAATAGACTTGGAATCCCGGAACCTGTAAATGGACAGTTCATTCCAGCTAATAAAATAGATGTTTGTATTACACCCCTGCTTGCACATGATTTAAAAGGATCGAGAATTGGATATGGAAAGGGGTGTTACGATAAATTTTTTTCTACTTGTAATGAAAACCTAATAAAAATTGCCCTAACTACCTTCGACCAACCGGTAAAATTAATAGAGACCGATGAAATGGATGTAAGGTTAGATTATTGCATCACACCTTTCAATGTTTATGAATTCCAAAGATAACCAAGGAAAATATCACCTGGCGGCTATATTTCTAATTCCAATGAACTTAGTAGTCCTGATCCTAAACACGCCTGTTTGGTTAAAAATTCTAATACCCTTAATTAGTTTCGTAGTTCTTTGGAAAATCTTCAAACGATAGTTATTTACTGAAGAAATTTCAAATAAAAATCATCACACAAATAAGTTTTCCCTTCGGATTCAATGTTTTGAATGTCTAATGCAGAAAAAAAGCGCATAATAACTCTTCTTGAAAAAGCATCAGATTGCACCATCTTTATCGAAAGCTTTTCATTTTTTTCAGCGTAAGAAACTGTAAAATATAAGGGATAGTATGAAGCACTTTTTATAACTTGATCAGTTGTAAGTCCGGCAACTTCAAAGGTGAACTCTCCAATTTCTTTACTCTTTTGAATAGAATTGTTATCTCCAATCTTTGCAGTTTTTGCTCCTTGACTAAAGGAGGTATTTAACGAAAGAACGGTAATGAGCAATAACGATAGGTTTAGTAGGATTTTTAATTTCATAGTTTTTTTTTTATAAATGTATAAAAAATTCTCAACTTTAGAATATGAATAGTTTAAAAACTCATTTTTCATTATATGAATTTGAAGTAGGTTGTGATGAGGCCGGTAGAGGTTGCTTGGCAGGACCCGTGGTTGCAGCGGCCGTAATCTTACCTGCTGGATTAATTATTAATGGACTTAACGATTCCAAAAAAATTACCGAGAGGAACAGGAAAATCCTAGCAGAAGTAATCAAACAAAAGGCATTGTGTTATTCCATTCAATTCGTGGATAATTTAAAAATCGACGAAGTAAATATTTTAAATGCAAGCATTGAAGCTATGCATCTTTGTATTTCAGATTTATCGATTCGCCCAAAGCATATTATTGTGGATGGAAATCGATTTAAGCCGTTTGAGGACATCCCTCACACCACTGTTATTAAGGGAGACAGCAAATTCCAAACGATTGCTGCTGCCTCCATTTTAGCAAAAACAGCAAGAGATGATTTTATGCATAGTATTCATGAAGATTTACCCTATTATTCCTGGAATGTTAATAAGGGCTATCCAACAATTCAACATAAAAAAGCCATCGAAAAACACGGTTTATCTCCCTTTCATCGAAAAACCTTTCAGCATGCTCTAAAGGCAAAACAATTGAATCTTTTTGATTAAACATTTTATTGTTGATTTAAAATTGTATTTTCTTATAGTCACTGTAAAAACCAAACTACTTTTGACCTTGAAATGAAGAGTCGACTCTTTTTATTTACGATTATTCTACTTTGTCTTTCATGGATTGCATTCGTTTCATATGACATTGTTACAAAGCAGAATGAAGTAAATTTAACCCAATACTTTTCACCAGCGGACGGAAAGATATTGGTAATTCACCATGCAGACGAAGTAAATTGGCAAGAAAACAATCTTCAGGTATTAACTGAAAACAAACAAATTCTCGAATCGATACAAAGTAAAATTTCCAACAACACATCTGTTTTCATTAGCGAGAAGAGGTCTGTACTTATCATTGAAAAACTTGAAAAATGGAGAAAAGAAGAAATTTCAGACTTGTTCTCATCGGGCATTTTTCCATTTGAAATGGTTGGATTGAATGAATTCACCTTCGGGAAATATAAAGGTGTAGTTTCCTCTAATCAATTGTTGTTGCACAAACTAGATGAATTAGCACTTTCCGGCCAAGTACTTACACCAGATAAGAAAAGTAGTTTTTCTTTAATTTATTGGCAAGATGAAGGGCTCATTTACGAAGATGTTTATTGTAGAAAAGATAAGAATATTACCTACAAAAGATATAGTAATAAAAATGCCCTCAATCAAACAGTAGATGATAAAATTAGGTTTTCAGAAATTATTCCGTCAAATTTTGATCATTATGCATTCTATAGCCTAGAACAATTCGAACAAATTGATTCTTCATTTTATAAAACAGTTTTTCACACGATAATTGACAACGGAATAGTACTTTTAAAGAAAGAAGATAAACAAGCAGTTCTTTTCGATTTTAAAGAAAATCAATTTCCAATTCAATCGCTGAATGAGCACTTCAGTAAAGAAGAAAAAAATGAAGATTTTGCTCAATTCGATTCGCTTTCCTTTAGCTCTTTTCTTGATACTTCAGGAAGAATTGCATATGTTGCACAATTTGAGGAATTTGGTATTATTTCGTATGATAAATCTTATTTTGACGCTTTGGTTACAGATATAAATTTAGGAAATTCGATATCAACAGACGCAAATAAAATGGATCAATTATTTGGTGATCTACCGATGAAGGTTTCTATGAGAGTGGTTGATAGCACATCTTGTTTTTCAAAGTCATACATCGGAGATCAAACTATAGAGACAATTATTAAAAGAAAGTCATTACTTTCTAAAGAATTATCAAAGGACATTAAAGATTATTTTTCAATGAATCCTGGAGAAAGAATCCTAGGATTCGGCTCTTTTGATGAAAGAGGTAACACAATAGTTTATACAGATAATAAGAGATTACATGGATATATCAATGGTCTAAAAAAATGGTCACAAGATATTTCTGAAGTCCCAATTGGTATTGATTTAAGTGTAAACAGAAAATACTTACTGGTTCATTTTAGAAGTGAAACATGGGTGTTTCAAAAAAATGGAACCGTAGCATTAAGAATTCCGAAAAATCCGGAAATTAAACCGGTTATTGCTAATGTCAATGGAACCGAACTCGCTTACACCTTCAATGGTCAAAGTTTTATTGAATATCAACTTAACGGTGCAAAAAATAAGCAATTCAATATAGAACCAATTAGAGAAATAGGGTTTATTCAAGAAAACGGACACGACAAAGTAGTTTTATTAGGTGAAAATTGTTATTTTCTTTACGATGTCCGATTAAAAAAAGCACCAAAGAAAATGACCACAAGTCATTCATTTAACGCGATTGGAACACACGGTAATAATTGGTTTGTCAATCAGTCAGGTAATACCGTCACATGGTTAAACACTGCGAACGGACAAATAAAATCGATTTCTCTCCCAAATTTAAAAGTTCATGATATAATGGTTAATCCATCAGGAAATGCGTTAATAATCTCTTCCAATAATTCAATTCAAACCATTCTCATCAATGGTCAATTACGTTGGAAACAGGATTATGAAGGGAATGATATTAGTAAAATAGTTTCAAGTCAAAACACAAAAGGGAAATCAATTATCTCAGTATTTGATGGAATCCAAAATCAATGTCATTTAATGGATCAGACTGGAAAATGGATGGCGCACAATACCATTCATAGCGAAAAAGACCTGAAAATTAATACCTTTGGCACAGACGGCTATTCCATAACCACGTTTTTAGGTTTTTATTTAATACAATATAATCGATAGTTACAATGAAAAATTTGATTTTAAGCTCACTGCTCATTCTTTTTGTATCAAATGTTAAAAGTCAAAATTATTTAGGTGTCAACACGAGTAATTATGCCGGTGTAATGGGTAATGACATTAATCCTGCAAGCTTTGTTGACGGAAGGTTTAGCTTTGATTTGAATCTGTTTAGTACGAATTTCAATCTTTACCAAAATTTTGGCTATTTCGATGCAAAATACATGCGAGATGCTCAACAAAACAGATTTGGTGAAAGTTATTGGTGGATAAATTCATTCAAAGACACCATATTTGAAGGTTGGGGAGCTCAACCTTTTGAACAATTTAATTTAGAGCCTTTTAGTGAAGGGATAATAAAACATTTATACGATACATTAACTAAAAGCCCTAGAGGAATTTACATGAATTATCAATTAGATTTGTTGAATTTTGCCTTTCATATTACGCCAAAATTTTCAGTAGGCTTTAACGCCAAACTGCGCTCAATGACAAATATTGACAATATAGATCCTAAACTTGCGGTTTTAGCAGAATCAGGATTGGATACCAGTGATTTATGGGGTAGAACATTACCTGAAGAACTTCTAAATTTAAATCATATGACTTGGACGGAATATGGAATAAATTTGGGGCATGTTTTGCAAGATCGTAATGAACATTTTTTGAAAGTAGGAGCGGATTTAAAATACATGCAAGGCTATTCTGCGGCTTATGTTTATACAGATAATTTTAAGTACGGATTAGTAGATGAAGATACTTCCTTTTTTCTACAAGGTGATTTTGCCTACGGATATTCTAATAATTTCGATAAGTTAGTGGCTGGCAATATTGAAACAAATGGTTTCGGTTTGCCAAGACCATCAAGTAAATCAGGTTATGGTGTAGATTTAGGTGTTGTATACGAATGGCGACCGAAATACAAAAAATACAAATTTGATATGGATGGAAAATCGAATTTGTGGATGAAAAACAAAAACAAATATGATTTACGCATTGGTGCTTCACTTTTAGATTTAGGGGCATTGCGCTTTACAAAAGGTGGTTTAAGTCGAGATTTTTCGGTAGATGTTAATCGTAAATTTGATTTAAATCAGTTTCAATCTGCAACAGGAGGACTCGTTGAATTTGATAAAATAATTGATTCCTTGATAACCCAATCTCTCGATCCTACGGAATGGGTGGCTGGTGCGAAAGACACTACTTCAACATTTTGGGTACAAACCCCCTCTGCTTTAAGTATTCAAGTTGATTATCATATTTGGAAGTATTTTTATGTAAATGCCACAGGGATGTTAAATCTAATTTCACCAAAAAGACAAGCAAAAGTTAAAATGGCGAATCAGTTTAGCATCACACCAAGCTTCGATTATTCATGGTTTGGAATTCATGTGCCAATTTCTATGAATGAATATTCAGGTTTCAAGGCTGGTATTGCAACTCGTTTGGGCCCTCTAACTCTAGGGATGACAGATTTTAGAACTTTGTTCGCACGCGGACAAGTAAGAGGGTTGGAGTTTTACACGGGAGTTAGAGTACCGGTGCTTTACGATGCTATCAGAGATATTGACGGAGATCAAGTTTCGGATAGAAACGACGACTGTATTACTGAACCTGGTGTTTGGGCTTTCAAAGGTTGCCCAGATACTGATGGGGATGGAATAAAGGATACAGAAGATGAATGTAAAGATATTCCAGGTCCATTAGAATTTAAAGGCTGCCCAGACAGGGATGGGGATAAAATTATTGATAAAAAAGACGATTGCCCAGATGACCCTGGTTTAAATGAGTTTAACGGATGTCCGGATAAGGACGGAGATAAAATTATTGATAAAAAAGATGATTGTCCTGAGATTGCTGGCCTAACACAATTTAATGGTTGTCCGGATAAAGATGGGGATGGTATTCGTGATATCGATGATGATTGTCCTGATAATCCTGGACCTGAGAAATATAAAGGTTGCCCGGATACCGATAATGATGGAATCATTGACATCAAAGATGCATGCCCTAAAGATGCTGGTTCTGTAGAGTTCCAAGGATGTCCAGATAAAGACAAAGATGGGTTATTTGATTTTGTGGATGAATGTCCAGAAGTTCCAGGTCCTAAGGAAAACAAAGGTTGTCCATGGCCTGATACAGACGGAGATGGGCTTTTGGATAAAAATGACGAATGTCCAACAAATCCTGGTCCTAAGGAAAACAAAGGTTGTCCGTATAAAGATTCTGATGGTGACGGATTATTAGATAAAGACGATGATTGTGTTAATACACCAGGTCCGAAATCAAATAAAGGATGTCCTGTTATCGAAAAAGAAATTATTGAAGTATTAAAAACGGCATTTGATAATTTAGAGTTCGAGACAGCCAAAGATATTATTAAGGATCCTTCAAAACCGTCTTTGGATGAGTTGGCTGAAGTCTTGAAAAAGAAACCAACTTGGAAACTTCAAATTTCTGGTCATACAGATAATGTTGGAGATGACAATGGAAACTTGGTTTTATCTAAGAAACGTGCGGAAGCTTTAAGAAACTATCTTGTTTTAAATGGAGTTGAAGATGTGAGAATGATTGTTCTTTATTTTGGAGAAACTAAACCAATTGCAAATAATGATACTCCAGAAGGTAGACAGAAAAACAGAAGGGTTGAAATGAAAATTGTATTTGATTAATATACCAAGAAGAGTGTAGCTGAAAATGAGGCCATGTGCTTCATTTTCTTTTTATGAAATTTTTAATGTTAAAAAGTTAAAGAGTTGAGCAAAAATCAAAGTGATATCTTCACGATTTTTGATAAAACGAAGATTATGTTTAAACTCATTTCATTTATAGTACTCTCAACTGCTGTACTTTACTCATGTGTACCGGCGAAAAAATACAAAGACTTATTAAAGAAAGAACAGGCATGCTCAGAGGAACTTGAAAAATTTAAAAGTTCAAGCAATCAATTCGAAGCGGAGGCTAAGGACTTGAAAACGAAATACGATATTGCATCGAAAGACCTTTCTAAAATTAAACAAGACACAAGTGTTCTTGGAAATAAATGGAGAATCCTGAATAGAGATTTCACCAAACTTCAATTAGAACACGAATCTTTAGAAAAGTCATTTGATAAATTAAAAAATTTAAGTGCAAAAGAAACGGCAGCATTACAAGCTGATTTGGAAGCAAAGAATAAGGAACTTCAAGCGAAAGAGGACGCTTTGTTGAAACTTGATAATGAACTAAAGGCCAAACAAAAATTATTAGAAGAACGAGAAAGACGTGTAAACGAACTTGAAGAAGCAATACGTAAAAAAGACCAAGCTGTCCAATTATTGAAAGCAAAGGTTGCGAATGCATTGCGCGGTTTTGAAAACCAAGGGTTAACAGTTGTTCAAAAAAATGGTAGAATTTACGTAAGTCTTGAGGCAAAATTATTATTCAAGTCAGGAAGTACAATTGTAGAACCAGAAGGTAAAAAAGCATTGGTAGAACTCGGAAAAGTGCTTGAAAATGAGAAGGAACTTGAGATTGTAGTTGAGGGTCACACAGATACCGACAAAATGTCCGCAGCAACATCTCCAAAAAACAACTGGGAATTATCTGTCCTGAGGGCAACATCAGTTGTCGATATTCTTTTGGCTAATTCCACCATGAACCCCACACAAATAATGGCCGCTGGAAGAGGAGAGTATTACCCAGTAGATGCAAATGATAAAGCCAAGAACAGAAGGATTGAGGTAATAATTTCACCAAATCTTAATGAATTGTTTGAAATCATTTCGAATGATTAGCGAATCAAATTTACATGACCAACAATAAGATTATTTCGAAATCCATTTCGTTTGTATTTTAACATCCATGTATAGGTTCCAATGGGTACTTGTTTATCTTTGAAAGTACCGTCCCAAGAAAAGTCAAGATTCTCTGAGCTGTAAATTAATTCTCCCCATCTATTGAAAATACTTATTTCTATGGATTTCATCCCAATAAAATTTCCATAAAAAACATCATTAATGTTATCATTGTTTGGCGAGAAAGAGTTCGGTAAATAAAAATAAAACTCTTCAAAAATTTTAATTGGTTTTTTTATACTGTCTATGCAACCTTTTTCATCCGTAGCTATTAATGTTACTAAATAATTCCCAGAACTTGAATATACATGATTCGGATGAATGAGCGATGAAGTGTTTCCATCGCCGAAGTCCCATGAATAGGAAATCGCGTTATTCGATAAATTTTGAAAGCAAGTAGGTAGGTTGAGCATTGGTTCCTCTGTTGATACTTCAAAATCAGCTGATGGTTTAACTATTGTTACTTGAACAGAGGAAATTACAGAAAATGTTTGACATTCATCACTAACTTCCACGTAATAGGCAGTTGAAAATTCAGGTTTGACCCAAACCCCAGATGTAAACACTTCTAAATCCAACCAATGATAAGAAATGCTTCCATATCCCCCCGAAACCTGTGCACTGATATATACACTATCGCCAGGGCAAATTTCTATATTTGGAGAAGTATTAACAATTAAAGGTGGACTCATTATATTATAGCTTATGGTATCAGATATACTATTACCACAATTGTCTGTTGCAATTGCAATATATGTGGAGGAGAAAGCGGGTTTAATAGGTAATTCAGCAGTGTTAGCTCCAAGAATTATTGAATTGTCTTTTTTCCATTGGATGGAAAAAGATCCTGAACCACCAGAAATTGAGGCATAAAGTGTATCCTCTAAATACGGACAAATAACATTAATATCATCCCCAAGTTCTATTGTAATAGGGTTGAAAATAGGCACACTAATCAGAACACTATCAGTAGTTGAAGAATTTGTACAGGATTCATTTACCGCAACCCAATAGATTTCTGTTGTATTAGGAGATACCGTTATACCTGTCCCAATTGATCCATCCGACCACAAATAGGAATAAGGCGGTAAACCTCCCGAAATAGAAGCAGTTATCTGAATTTCATCGCCGGGACATTCTATTGTCGGATTATTTAGATTAACTGACAACGGCTGTACATCATTAATAAAGAGTTCTACAGTTTGTGGTGTGAGATTTCCACATGGATCTTGTAATTGAAAGGTTATCTGTAAATTCTCTAATCCCTCATTTATTAAATCAGCCAACGAGTTCACTGTAAAACTCAAATTTGATTGTCCGGGAGAAAAAGTTACTGAGCTAGGCACTCCTGTATAGTCAATCCCAGAAGTTGCACTTCCTGAAACAACAATTGGAATTGTCAAAGAAGTATTGAAATTTGAATTTCTTGTTAATTCAACTGTTGCAAAAACACATCCTTCTGCCATCCAATTTGGATTCGTAAATAATTGATTACTGATTTGATGGGTAATTGAAATAGGCGTAATAGAAGTTAGACTATTGGCCTCTAAAAAAATACCTGAATCCCATTGCCCATCACCTACATCTGCAACCGCAATAATCAAATGATATGTCTGACCACATTGTACACTTGAAATGGCTTCTAATACGTCGGTAAAGCCATCGTATTGAATGTAAAATGGACTTGAATTGTAGGGGGCACTATTTCCATCTCCATTGAAATTAAAAAATTGAGAATTAGTGATGGCATTTACATTGTTAATACTAACAACGCTTCCATTGTTCGGCAAGCGTGCAATGTTCTGAATACCCGATATTCCGGGTCCACTTATAAAGAACCCGAATACGTCATTGTAGCTGGAATTATTTGGAGGTGCAAATTCTGGATATTCATCCGAGCCAAAAACATATTTGAATCGAACAGTATCAGAAAAGGGAACAAAGTCAAACTCTAATATTGAGGCATTGTAAGTTTGAGTTGATCCAATAATATTAGAAAGTAAAGCTGATCCACCTACACTATTGTCAATACCGCAGCCCGGTTGATTATTTGGACCTTGTGGACCATTACCATTGTTGAAAACGGTACCTGTTGTCATAACAATTCCTTGATTTATTCCTAGGTTTGTCCCGTTAGCAGTAAAAGATCCAATGGCTGTAGGACTTCCATTGTATAGTACATTTGAAACGGTTACTCCAGTTCCAAGTAATACATTTTGAACTAAAGAGTTTGGTGCTTGACCCGTGTTTGTAGTCAATTGACTCAGCACTTCATTTGATAGAAGAAGTAAAGTCAAAAGAAATACAGATTGCTTTGCCATCAATGCATAAACGTAATTCTATGAAAAACGTTGTGCATTTTTCTAATTTTTATATTTCTTTAAGAAGTATGGTGAATTTATAGTCAACGACATTTCCAATCGATGGGTCAGGCTCCATTCCAAAAACAGTTCTGTCTAAAGACCCAACTCCTTGTAAAACGTGGAATTCTTTACCGTTTATTTTTTTATTACCAGTAAATTTAAGGTTAACTACCGTTTCTTTCGTTACGCCAATCATCGTGAAATTTCCTTTAACTAATATTCCATTTGACGTTTCACTGACCGAAGTTGAATTAAATGTAACAGAGGGAAATTTTTCCAAAAAGAAATACTCTGACATGATGGCTTCATCTCTCGATGATTCAAAGGTCGTTAATCCCTTGACAGGCAGCGTAATTTTAAAACTAGATTTAGAAATCGTTTTATCAAGAATTATCTCACCACCTATTTCTTTAAATGCACCTTTTGTTCTCGCATCTTTAGGACCAAGTTCAAAGTTAAATTCAAGGTTTTCTTGCGCTATTGAATAGCTTCCGGCAATGGCTTCAAAAGAGGAACTCTCAACCTTTTGAAATTCTCCAGCCAACGCGTTTATTTCTTTGGATGAATCGAAATTCGCTTGAAGATTTTGTAATTTATAATTTTCGTTTTGAAGAGAAAAAATAAACAAAGCAATCCCCATAGAAAATGAGTAAAAAACACGAATAAAAGCAGATTTTACAATGTTTTCGATGTTTGTGTTAGAAAGAAATCCCAAGAAGATTAAGGCTACTACAAACGAACCTTGCCCACCAAAAGAAATATTTTTTCCACCCAAATAAAGAGGCACAAGCAGGGAAAAACATGAAATGGTCAATAATAGCAATTTTGAAAAGATTCCTTTTAAGGACTTGAAATTTAATAAGTTTAGTAGAGAAAATGCTCCGGTCGCCAATCCAATACTTAGCAAAACGTTCGAAGAAATAATTGTATTTTGAGGAAGGTAACTCATGCCATAGAATCCAAATGCAGCTGAAAAGTACATCAATGAAGTTAACAATTCATTTGACCTTATTTCGTCAGAAAGTACGAACATGAAAAGTCCAATGATTACAGCTAATATCCCCGAAAAAGAATGATGAAAATATCCCGCAAATAAAAGTAGTCCAATAATGAATGGCCAAACGATATGGGTTGTTTTAATTTCATCAATTTCTAGCCATTTTTTAAGGAAATATGATTTTAAATAAATTATAAATGGAAACAAATAACCCAAATAAACATGTCCAATGAACGTTGTGGAAGAGCTGTTTAATACATACTCTCCAAAGGAAAGAGTTTCCCCATTGATTAAGAAAAGGAGAGGCAAAAGACCAATGGAAATGATTCTTATCCAGTTGTTCGTAATGAATGACCTCTGTATATGAGTGAAAATAAAAATACTCAATACCCAAATAGGAATCCATGTACTGCCTTGATATATTTGGATTGGGTGAAGAAATAGAGAAATGGCAAAGCATGCCCCTAAAAACGTAAATACTTTTAAAGCTTTAACGTTCTCGTATTTGGTGGCTGCAATTCCAAATACAGAGATAACAAAAGCAAAGATATGCAGTGTCATTTCTATCAATTTATTTTGTCAATTCTAAATCTGCGATTAATTGAACCTCGTCAGCTAATCCCCCAGACGGTTCTCCAATTTTAAAATCGCTTCTTTTTACGACCCCAATTATCCTTAGGCCTACAGCTTCTGTGTCACCTTTTTTGGCAACACCTGTAGATTCTAATATTAATTTTAAATTTTTTGTAATTCCATGCATCGTGAAATCACCTGATATGATGTATTTGTTTTTAACTTTTTTCACAGATGTACTTTTGAAAGTTAATGTAGGGTACTTTTCCACGTCGAAAAAATCAGCTGATCTGAGGTGATTATCGCGCATTTCAATACCTGTGTAAATCGATTTTGATTCTGCAGTCATTTCGATTGATGATCCATCCCAACTTCCGTTATTCAAGTTAACTTTTACATCAAATTTGTTGAATTCACCGTTGATATCCACAATTCCCATGTGTTTAATCTTAAACCCTAATCGAGAATGAGCCTTGTCTAATGAGTAAGTAATTGGATCTTCTGATTGAAATGAAGTAAAAAGGATTAAGGCAATAGAGCCAAATAATACAGTAAGTTTTTTCATGATATTTATCTTTTTTAGGCAAAGATTCAATAAAATGTGCTTTAAACCACTTGACATAGGTCAATATTTCCTAGAAATGTGAAGAAATAGCCAAAAAATGTTAATTCAGAACAATTATTTGTACGGATGGTTTAACAGATGCGTTACTCATTCACGCCGACTGAGAAACGGTTTTCATATTTAGTAGTTTAGGTTAGAAAAGGAGGGCTCGCCCTCTTTTTCTATTTTAGAGCCATTCAAGGGATTTTCATCCAAATCCCCTATCTTTGTGAAAATTTAATGAATGAGACTTATTACTGTTGGTAGTGTAGCATTTGATGCAATTGAAACACCATTTGGAAAAACGGATAAAATTGTTGGAGGTGCTGGAACATTTATCTCGCTGTCATCCTCTTTTTTTGTTAAAGATCAGGGAATAATATCTGTTGTTGGTGAGGATTTTCCAAATGAAACCTTACTAGAAATGAAACAACGAGGTATCGACCTAGAAGGATTACAAATAAAATTAGGTGAGAAAACATTTTTCTGGTCTGGAAAATACCACAACGATATGAATTCAAGAGATACGATAATAACGGAATTAAATGTTCTTGAGAATTTTGATCCTATCGTCCCAGTTTCATATCAAGGCTCTGATTATTTGATGTTAGGAAATTTAAGTCCTCAAGTACAACGAATGGTTATAGAGCGATTAACAAAAAGGCCTAAGTTAATTGCAATGGATACTATGAATTTTTGGATGGATATTGCCTGGGATGAATTGATGAAAACTCTAGCACTCGTTGATCTATTAATAATTAATGACGAAGAAGCACGTCAACTAAGCAAAGAATATTAATTAGTTCGTGCAGCAAAAAAAATTAAAGAATTAGGTCCGAAATACGTAATTATAAAAAAAGGTGAACATGGAGCTCTTCTCTTTTACGGTGAGCACATCTTTTTCGCGCCTGCTCTTCCTTTAGAAGAAGTCTTTGATCCTACCGGAGCAGGTGATACTTTTGCTGGAGGACTTATGGGATATATTGCCCAAACAGACGATATTTCATATGAAAACATGAAAAGAGCCGTAATCGCAGGATCTGCTTTGGCGTCATTTTCTGTAGAAAAATTCGGTACGGAGCGATTGAAAGAAATTACAATTAAAGACTATGAAAAGAGAGTTCAAGAATTTGTAACCTTGACAGATTATAGAATAAATACATTATAATTATGGATTTTGCCAGCTTTTTTGATCGTTTAAACGACATTACTGCCCAAGAAGATCTTATCGGAACAGGTAAGGAAGCATCTTCATTAAAAATTGAATTCGAAGACGCGTTGCTCGAAGCAGAGCGTTTAGATCTTATCGCCTTTCTTGCCGCTCATGAAGAAGGAAGTAAAATTGAAAAATTTGATTTTAAACCTATTAAAGAAGAATTTTATCGTATTTATAAAAGTTATTCCGAAAAAAGAAAAAAGCAATTAGAACTAAAGTCTGCGTTGGAAACAGAAAATCTTCGGCAAAAAAAGGCATTAATTGAGCGATTAAAAGAAGTCATAGAAAACGAAGAAAAAATTGGAACGGCTTTTAATTCGTACAAGGAAATACACGAAACGTGGAAGAAAATTGGGGATATACCCAGAGATAAGCGCGATGAAATACAAAAGGAGTATTCACGACTCTTAGAAATGTTCTTCTACACTATAAAAATTTACAAAGAACTGAAGGAACACGATGTTAAGCGAAATTTACAACTCAAGCAAGATCTTATTTTTAAGTTAAAAAACCTCAGAAATAGTCAACTTTCATTGAGGGATTTAGAAGCAACTCTAAGAACACTTCAAAACGAGTGGGAGGAAATTGGACCTGTTCCGAATGAAGAATGGGAAGAAGTAAAAAAGTCTTATTGGGATGTGGTAAAAGCAGTTTATGAAAAAATTAATTCACACTACGAGGAACAGCGTAACGTGTTGGCAGTTAACATTGAAAAGAAAAAGGCGCTTATTGTCTCACTTGATAAAATTTTGGAGATGAGCCAACAAAACAATTCATTAAAGGATTGGGATGCGGCTACAAAAAACGTTCTGGAGATTCAAGAAGACTGGAAGAAAATTGGTTTCGGAACAAAAAAGGAAAACGAAGAAGTATGGAAAATATTTCGTTCTAAATGTGATGAATACTTTGATGCGAAAAAACAATTTTTATCTGGAATTGAAGAAATACAGAAATCAAACGCTGATTCAAAAAGAAAATTAATTGATGAGGTTGACAGTTTAAAAACATCTACGGATTGGAAACAAACTACCGAAAGGATTATATCTGCTCAAAAAAAATGGAAGTCTATTGGTTCCTCTGGTCCGAAGTGGGATAATAAATTATGGGCAACTTTCCGTGCAGCATGTGACGAGTTCTTTTTGTCAAAAGAAAAACATTTTGCAGATCAAGATGCTGCGCTTATTGAGAATTTGAATGCAAAAAAAGAGTTATTGGAAGTATTATCATCACTAGTTCTCTCTGAAAATAAAGGAGAAGCAATCCAACAGTTAAAAGACGCCTCCAATCGATTTGCAGCAATTGGTCATGTTCCAAAAAATCAAGCAGATTCAATATATAAAAAGTTCAAGTCGCTCATGGACGAGAAATATGCGTCTATTAGACTTGAAGAAAATGAAAAAGAAAAGATTCAATTTCAATCGAAAATTGACACGTTACTTTCGTCTCCCGATCGATCTAGATTGTTGTCCCGTGAAAAATCAGAATTACGAAAACAAGTCGAACAATTAACGAAAGAAATTGCTTTACTCGAAAATAACCTTGGCTTCTTTTCGAAGTCTAAAGGAGCGGAACAGCTACGAATGGAGGTTGAGAAAAAAGTCAAATTTGCACAGGATAAAATCAATACCTTGAAGAAAAAAATAAGTATGCTTCCAAATGAATAGTTTCATAAATGTTATTTTGTTGTTGGTATCCTTACCCACCTTTCTTCTCGCAATTTTTGTGGGTTTTGATTTGCCAATTGAATCTTTACGAATGCAGGCAAGTGAAATTCCAAATCTTCCAATTATTTTTTTAGTTTTAGCAGCAATATTATGTGTATTGTCTCTTCGTAGAACTTTAAGACGGTGGTCTGGACTTTATTTAGTAAATCAGCGTTCGAAATATGTTTTCAACGCTGAAATTAAGTTAGAGCGAAAGAAAAGAGTTGTTGTATATACTGTATTGGAATCGGTGATTCTCGCATATTTAGGTTATGCCTACACAGCGATTACACCTTTAGCTATAGCGCCTTCAATTGTAATGTATGTTTTTTCATTAGAAGGAATGATATTTTTGGTTTATGGTTTGTTAGGCAAGAAATTTAGAATAGGGATAACAACTAAAGCAGTTTTAGTCGCAGACAGAGAAGTATTTGTAATGTATTTCTCCGGTTTAAATGAGATTTGTATTTCACAACAATCCGTTTACTTCACCTACGCAGGAAATTTGCAGCTTAATTTCCCGACTGAATGTCTTGATAGTGGAAATAAAATTGAGTTTTTTGAGAATATAAAATCACAAATTGATCAAGATAGGGTATTGTTAAGAATTTACGAAGGGTAGGGTAAATATTTAACACACATGTTAAAGGACCTAAAGTATTTCTTAACCAAAATGGATTTTAGAATTAATTGAAAAAAGTACTATTTCTGCGTTTTAGTTCCATTGGGGACATTGTGTTAACCTTCCCCATAGTGAAGGCTCTTAAGGAGCAACTGCCCAAATCGGAAATACATTATGCCACAAAAAGGCAATTTAGAGAGTTAATGCAGGGTTGCACTAGTATTGATTATGTCCATACATTCGAGAAAAGAACAACTGAAATTTGGAGTGCTTTAAAAAAGGAGAATTTTGATTTTGTAATTGATCTTCACAACAATTTACGTTCCCGTTGTTTGTCAGGATATTTAAGTAAAAAGACGTTTCGTTACCCTAAATTAAATATTCAAAAATGGATATTAGTTGCATTAAAATGGGATTTTCTACCCTCTATTCATGTTGTCGATCGCTATTTTGAAAGTATTCAAAAATTAGGAATAAAAAATACTCATCAAAACAATTCATTTTACATTCCAAAGGAAGCAGAATTGAATTTAAAAGATTGGGAATTAAAACAAAACGATTTTGTTGCTATTACGCTTGGCGCTCAATTTAAAACGAAACAATTTCCATTCGAAAAACTAATTCAATTGATTGATAAACTACCGTTTCCAATCGTTCTTTTGGGTGGAAAAAGTGAAGTGGAACTGGCCGAAAAAATAATAGATCATTATTCTGAGCGAATGATAGTAAATTTTACAAATAAAATCTCCATTCTTGAAGCCGGTTTTATTGTTAAAAACGCGGCATCTTTAGTAACCAATGATACTGGAATAATGCATATTGCATCTTGCTTTGACACTCCAATCCACCTTACATGGGGAAATACCGTACGCAAGTTTGGAATGTATTCTTATCGACCACAGAGTTCTGAGCTAACCTCGGAATATGAGGTGAAATTATCATGTAGGCCATGTTCAAAAATAGGCTTTGAAAAATGTCCGAAAGGGCATCACAAATGTATGATGAACATTGATGAATCGAAAATTTTAGAAGGCATTACAAAAGATTTATCCAATAAATAACTTCTGAAGTTCTGTTGCCTCTTTTGGGTCTAGTTTTCCTGCTAATATCAGACTAAGCTGCTTTCTGCGTAACGCTCCTTCAAATCGTTTCTTTTCCTCATCCGTTTCCGGAATTAATTCAGGAACTTGTATAGGACCTCCGTTTTGATCTACTGCGACAAAAGTGTAGATTGCCTCGTTACATTTTTCGCGAATTCCTGTGACTTGATCTTCAACAAAAACATCAACGAATATCTCCATAGATGAAGAAAATGCACGAGAAACTTTTGCTTCTAATGTAACTATGGAAGCATGTTGAATTGGCTTTTGAAACGAAACATTATTCACAGAAGCCGTTACCACTACACGTTTGCAGTGACGATGGGCAGATACGCTCGCAATAACATCCATCCAAGCCAGTAATTGACCTCCAAACAGGTTTCCAAGAGTATTTGTATCATTTGGAAGAACTACGTGGGTGGTGATTGCTAAGGTTTCAGATGCTTTTTTACTTTTCATTCTTCAAATGTAGTGATATTGACTTTCGATAATGTGGTTAACGAAAATTAATTACAATTACTTCCTAATCATTAAATAATTCCTTAACTTAGGCGCTCTGTTAATAATTTTGTTACTCTTATCAAACGCACAGTTTATGACAATTAAATTTTTATTTTCGTTTATTTCGATTTTCACATTAGCTGTGAGTCCTTTACTTGGTCAAACTACAAGACCTTTTGATCCCACCAATGCTAGAGAGGGAGAAAAAGTAGAGTATTGTCACCAACACATTAAAATGGCAGAATTAATGAAAAATCCTGAATTTGCTGCCATGTATGAACAGGATAAAATTGCATTTGAAAAAGCAAAAAACAAGGCAGTTCCAAAAGGAGTAGTTTATAAAATTCCGATCGTTTTTCATGTGCTTCATAACAATGGAATCGAGAACATTTCAGATGAACAAATCTATAACGCACTTGAAATCTTAAATAGGGATTTTAGAAAGTTAAACGCTGATACAGCAACTGTTCAATCTGATTTTGTGGGAATGCCTTCAGACGTTGAGGTTGAATTTGTTTTGGCGACAAAAGCACCAAATGGTACTTGTTTCAAAGGTATTACACGAACCATGTCGCCGCTTTCTTATCAGGGGGCAGATGGCAACGCGCAAGTTACAGCAATAATAAATGGAAATGATGTTTTTCAGAACAATTGGCCAGGGAATAAGTATTTGAACGTTTTTATTTGTGGTGAAATTGGCGGTGCAGCAGGTTATACAACTAATCCTTCAACTTGGTCTGCAAGCAGTATGACTAACGGGATTTGGATTTTGCATGATTATGTAGGAGCTATCGGAACAGGTTCAACAGGTGCTTCCAGGGCTTTAACACACGAAGTTGGACACTGGTTGAACTTAGACCATACATGGGGATCGAATAATAATCCAGGAAATACTTCCTCCTGTTCAACAGATGATAATGTGGACGATACTCCAAATTGTATTGGCGTTACGGCGTGTCTTCTCTCTGCAAATACGTGCAACTCAGTAAATGCTTATTGGAATTACGATGTACGAGATAATGTTGAAAATTATATGGATTATTCGTATTGTTCAAAAATGTATACCCCAGGTCAAACGGCAAGAATGCGAGCAGCACTACAAGTATCAAATACAGGCAGATTTAATATTTGGCAATCTGCTAACTTAACTGCTACGGGTGCAACAGGTGACATTTTTTTGTGCAAAGCTGCTTTCGATGCGGACAGAACAACCATTTGCCAAAATGATTCAATTCAATTGAATGACGATTCTTATAATGAAGCTAACGGTTGGACTTGGGAAATTACTCCGTCCACAGGTTGGTCTTTTGCTCCGGGATCTGCTGCTACATCTCAAAACCCAAAAATTTATTTCGCAAATGCAGGTTTGTATACCGTTAAATTAACAGCTACGGATGGAACAACTACGGATGACGAGGTGAAAAACAACTACATTCGTGTGTTACCAGATGCAGCATCGCTTCCATACTGGGAAGGTTTTGAGGCTTATTCATCACTTGCGAATTTAACAAATTGGGAAGTGTATAATCCGAATAATAATAACGCATGGACCATTGAGAATACTACTTCACATTCAGGAAGTCAATGTGCCAAATTGGTTAATTTCGGTCAAACACCGAGTAATATCGACGAACTTACATCTGCACCAATAGACCTGTCTGTGATTCCATCAACGGGTGCTGTTACCTTGAGTTTCAGATATGCTTATCGCAAAAAAATAGCAGCTGATTATGAATATTTGAAAGTTTTCGTTTCTGCAGATTGTGGGGCAAATTGGGCTCAACGTAAGACCTTGGCTGGAAATAACCTTTCAAACTTAACATCATCAACATCTTGGAAACCAACACAAAATTCTGACTGGACGACTGTTCACATGATTAATGTTACAAGCAATTATTTTTCTGAGAATTTTAAAATGAAATTTAGATTTGAGGGTGAAGGAGGGAATAATATTTACTTAGATGATATAAATCTTTATGCAGGTGCGCCATCTGATAATCTGGTTCTTGGAATTGACGGATTAAGCGATTTTCAGGATATTCAACTTTATCCAAATCCAACTGAAGGGGATGTACACATCCGATACAATGCGATGAAAAACGAGAAATTGACGGTTGTTATTACAGATATTACTGGAAAAACCGTATCAACTTCTCAGGTCACTTCGAAAGAAGGCAGCAATTTGATAATTGTACCTACAGATGTATTTTCGTCAGGAACTTATTTCGTGAAATTGGGTAATAACTCAAAGGCCTTAAAGTTTGTTGTGAAATAAAAGAACGGATTCAATTTTCAGTTCTTTTTGAAATAATTAAATAGGATAGTCGCTTTCGATTGTCCTATTTT
>Ga0214923_10000801_pt1 | contig 46582 bp, 54 predicted proteins | sample LL1510_MetaG_FD_177993 | JGI IMG/M metagenome (GOLD analysis project Ga0214923, IMG submission 177993) | Freshwater microbial communities from Lake Lanier, Atlanta, Georgia, United States - LL-1510 | ecosystem: Environmental > Aquatic > Freshwater > Lake | place: USA: Georgia | collected... | reverse complement strand
CTTAAAAACTCCATTCCTTAATTTTCTTTCCTGTTACATCATGTATTCCAAAACTTACAGAATGTCCTGTTGCTTGTTGAGTTGTTGAAGCCATAGTTTTATTTCTACAACTTGTTCCTGTTGACCAAAAAGCATTAACATCTTCTGGAACTAACATTTTTGAAAAATGTTTAAAATCACAGATATATCCAGAAAATCCACCTTCTGGAGTTAATTGAATATCACCTAAACAAGGTTTTGGAACTCCTGATAAAAAGCAAGACTTAACTAATTTTCCATCAATATACACATCTAAATTACGTCCAAAACATGTAACACCTACAGCAAACCAAGTTTGTAGAGGAATATTAGGAACTGTACAAACAAATACATCATCAGAAGAACCTGAATGTCCAGCAGGAGCAGGTTGAACTTTTGATGAACCACCTTGTGTATTAGGAAATACAGAAACACTTACTACTAAAGAATTATCTGTTGGATGTAATGTAATTTTAGGATTTAAAATAGAAGAATTTGTAGCATCTGGTCTTTGTAAAACTATTTTTTCTTTACCAAATGCATAGTTCCAATCTTTTACAAACATCCACCATTGCATTCCATAAGCACCACCTTTTAATTCAGTATCACGAACTACCATAGAAGTATTTGGTTCAAATCCTTCTTTTTGTAAAGGTGGTCCTGATAAAGGAGCACTATTTCCTGGAATTGTAGCAGGTTTTGTAGCATCATGATCACCAGATAAATTTCCACTAGCTGGTCCAACTAAAGTTTGATATATAGTTGGAGGAGTAGCTGTTTGAGCAGCTTGATTACGAGCTAATTGTATTTCATTTCTTCTTTTTGAAAAGAAAATATTAGGCCAATCATCAGGAGCTGTAAAATCATAAATAACTATACATACAACTACAAGAACAGCTATACCAAGTAACCATACAATAGGAGTATAAAAAGAAGAAATAGCAGCTTTTGTTGAAGTTACAGCACTTGTAAGTGCTGTTGAAGCCTTTTGTTGTGCTTCAGCTAATTGTCTTTGAACTTCTGCAGCATCATATTTAGCTGTTGATGTATCTAGTTTAAACGATGGAGTTGCTGGTGGTGGTGTTTTTGAAAACAATGAACCCATTTGTTAAATATAGCGAAGTTAAAAACGGACAATATAACAGTTAAAGATGTCAAAGTCAATGTATTGTAATAATTGTGGAGAAAAGGGACACGCTTTTAAATCGTGTTCAGAACCAGTATTATCTTGTGGATTAATGTTATTGCGTGGAATTCAAGAACCTTTGGTTTTACCAGTAGATCCATCTACAATAAGTGTTCTTATGGTTCGTAGAAAAGATAGTATGTCATTTATGGAATTTGTAAGAGGAAAATATGATTCTCGTGATACTGAATATATAAGAAAACAAATTTCAAATATGACAGTTCATGAACATAAACTTATAACAGAACATTCTTTTGAAGATTTATGGAGAAAACTTTGGGGAGATCATAATGATAAAGACTCATTTGAATATATTTCTGCAAAGGAAAAGTTTAATAATGTAGATTGTAAAAAAATAATTGATTCAATTCAAATAAAATTTAATGAACCTGAATGGGGATTTCCAAAAGGAAGACGTATGAGAGGTGAAACAGACCTAGAATGTGCAGAACGTGAATTCTTTGAAGAAACAAATATTCCAAAAGATGCTTATACAATTCTTGATTCATCTTTTAGTGAAACTTTTACAGGAACAAATAACATAAAATATAAACATAAATATTTTATAGCTCTTTTAAAAAATTCATCTGTATTTAGTTTAAGACAAAAACTCACACCAATCCAAAGACGTGAGATTTCCAAGGTTGGATGGAAAACTTTGACAGAAAGCAAGAATATAACTCGCCCACATTATACAGAAAGGAAAAATATGATTACGGAAATAGAACGTAGAGTTTCTCTTGCTTTCAAATAATGGATTATAAACTTTTAGCAATTTCTTCTGGGTGTGTATATGGAACTCTTTTTATTTCAGGAACAATTATATCTTTATTATCAAGTCAATTACATTGTTCAAAAATAGGATGGGGACAAAGTTTTTTACAAGGTTCTATTTTTGGAATAATGCCAACTATTGTATATGCTATATCTGCAATTTTTTTAATGATACGTAAACCATTTTCAAATACATTACAATCATTTGGAGTTCCTGAAACATATACACCTGTTCTTGGTGTTGGATATTTAGTTATGTTAATGTGTTGGATATCTGTTGTAAATAATATACACAAAACTACAAAAGAAGTATGTAATCCTGATGTAAATGAAATGACAAGATTTAAAAAGAATTTATTAGAAAAAATAGGAGAAAAGGAAAAGAAATCATAATCTGTATTTTAATAACCATATTACGCTCATATATGATACAACAGCAAATACAAACATCCACCACCAAACAGGAAATACAGTAGATTCTTTTTTACCAACACCGAATGGTCGAATTCGACCTTGTTCTCCAAAAGCAACATCTGGTTTTAAATATAGAAATCCTGCTACTAAAAAGAGGTAAATTGCGACCATCCATAATTTAGGATTTCTGCGGAGTATCTCTTCCATTATGATTTCCTTGTCAAAAATAAGTAGAATGTTTGTCCTACCAAATCGAAAAGCATTCTCAGATTCTATAACTCGTATTTTTCTAAAATATCGTAAGACCGACATCGATCCATTATCTGAGGACGCAGGTGAGGATTTATGTTTACAACGTGGTGACGCAAAAAATTCAAGAGAATTATTTTCTTACCAAAAAATCGTAAGAGAATATCTTTTGATGGAAACTCCTTATCGTGGACTTCTATTATATCATGGTCTTGGTTCAGGTAAAACATGTTCATCTATTGCAGTTGCTGAATCTTTATTAACAACTAAAAAATGTTATATTATGTTACCAGCTTCATTATCAGAGAATTATCGTGGAGAAATTCGTAAATGTGGTGATCCAATTTATGCATTTGAACAATATTGGGAATCTAAAAATATTTCTTCAAAAGAAGATCGTGAAAAAGCTATGAGTATGGGTATATCTGAAAAGTTTTTAGATACACATGGAAGATTTTTTGTAACAACAGTTGGAAAAGAACCTAATTTTAAAACATTATCATTAGATATTCAAAAAGGTATTCGTGAACAAATAGATGATTTATTAGAACAACGATTTACATTTATAAATTATAATGGTATTTCATCATCAAATATAGATACAATTTTACCTCCTGATCAACCTAATCAATTTGATGATTGTGTTATAATTATTGATGAAGCACATAATTTAATAAGTTATGCTTTAAAAGTTACAATACGTAGTAGATTATATGAAAGAATTTATAAAGCAAAAAATTGTAAAGTTGTATGTTTATCAGGAACACCTGTAATAAATAAACCTCAAGAAATTGCTTATTTAATGAATCTTTTACGTGGACCTATTGAACGTATAACTATTCCAACAAAATCTGCTATGGCATGGGATGAAGCAAATATGACTTCCTATTTTAAGAAAATGAAAGATGTAGATACAATTGAATATAATTCTGTAAAAAGAACTATTATGTTAACTAGAAATCCTCCATTTTTTGAAACACATTATAATGAGAAAAAAGAACGAACATCTGTAAAATATAATAAAGATTTCAAACAAAATCCTAATATTAAAGAATGGGTAAACGAATGGAAATCTGATTTTGAAAAAGAATTACCAGGAATTGAATTAACTGAATCTGAAAATTATATTGTAGATGAACTTCAATGTCTTCCAACAGAATTTGAAGAATTTGCAAAATTATTTATTGATGGATTATCTATGAAAAATTCTCTTTTATTTAGTCGAAGAATTCAAGGATTAGTTTCATATTTTAAAGGAGCAGATGAAAGATTATTACCTAAACGTCTTGAAGAAGAATCTACACTTGTAAAAATTCCTATGTCTCCTGAACAATTCCAACGTTATCTTGAAACAAGATGGATTGAAGTTCAACGTGAATCTAGAAAATCACGTAATCCATCTTTAAATGAAGATTTTGGATCTTTTCGTATGACATCAAGATTAGCTTGTAACTATGCGATTCCGCAAGAACTTAGATTTGTTATTCCTGAAGGAACAACAGAAGATGATTTAAATGATAAACCTGAATTAGCCGATAAATCAGATGTAATTGAAAAATTAAAAGCTGATCCTGAAAGATTTTTATCTGATTCTGGTCTTGAAAAATACTCTCCTAAAATGTTAGCTGTTTTAAAAGATCTGAAAGCAAATCTTGGTGAAGCAGGTAAATTTAATAATCAATTTGTTTATTCACAATTTCTTTCTTTAGAAGGTTTGGGAGTATTTATGGCGATTTTAGATCATAATGGATTTCAACCTTATAAATTACAAAAAAATCAATCAGGATTATGGGAAGAATCATCAGAAATGAAAAAAGATATTCCTGCTTACGCATTATTTACAGGAGGAGGAGGAGATGAACGTGAACTTACTCGTCAAATATTTAATCAAGATTATTCTGATACATTTCCTCAATCATTAAAAGATTCAATAAAAGATCATCGTCTTTGTGTATTTTTAGGTTCAAAGGCTGCAGCAGAAGGTATTACTTTAGCAGATGTTCGTCGAGTTCATATTATGGAACCTTATTGGAATCCTGCAATTATAGAACAAGTTATTGGAAGAGCAATACGTATTTGTTCTCATCGTAAACTTCCATTAGATGAAAGAACTGTAGTAGTAAAACTTTATATGACAGTATTTACTCCTGAACAATCTACAACATCAGAAGGATTTAATATTGTACCAATTCGTCGTAATGATATGACTTTAAAAAGATATGAAGGAAATGAACCTCGTGAAACATTTATGACATCTGATGAATATTTATATGAAGTTTCATATGAAAAAGGACGTATTATTAAAAGTATTAGTCATCTTTTAAAACAATCAGCAGTAGATTGTGAAATTCATCGTAAATTACATTCAAAAGAAAGACCTGTAATTCAATGTATGAGATTTGATACAAAAACAAAAGGTGATGATTTAGCTTATAAACCAAGTTATAAAATAGATGAATTAGATAAATCTTATATAAGAAATATTCAACGAAAAAATCGTAGACTTCAAATAATTAAAGTAAAAGAATTTTTATTTGTTATAGATCCTGATACAAGTGAAATATTTGATTATCCTTGTTTTATTGAAACAAAGAAACTTTTAAGAATAGGTACTAGAACATCTCAAACAAAGATTGAATTTTTTACCTCTGTAATTTGATAATATGGCTTCTAATATTCAACGTGGAACTGTAAAATTAGATGCGAGTGATTGGACTCGTCTTAAAAGAATTGGTGGTACAAGAGGAATAGAAACTGTAATTTCAACTAATAAAGATATAACAAATCCTCAACCTACATCTACTGCTCTTGTAAATACGAGTAGTTTAGCATATCCTGGATTTGGAACATCTCGTATTCGAAGACCTGCTTCAAATTGGATAGCTTATAAAGCATTTAATTCATCTGATTACCCAACACAATCTAGTCTAAATAACACAGTAACTGTAACAATTAATAGATTATGTGAATGTGCGACTTCATTGTATACAACACAAGGAATATGTTCTTTGTGTAGTAAAGTCTAAACAATCAAAACTATGAAACATATAATAGGATGCCTGGAGGATTAATGCAATTAGTTGGTAAAGGAGCACAAGATGTTCTTGTTACAGGAAACCCTTCCTTTACCTACTTTAGATCAATGTATAAGAGACACACAGATTTTGCAATGGAACATTTTCAATTATATTTTAATTATAGTGAATTAAGTCTTCCTGCTTCAGGAAATATAACTTTAAGAACAAAAGTTGATCGTAATGCCCAACTTTTACATGATTGTTATCTAAGTGTTACAATTCCTGATATTTATTCACCATTTGATACATCAACAAATCGAGGTTATGATTTTCAATGGGTTAAAAATTTAGGATATAATATGATTAATTATGTAGCTGTAACAATTAATGGATCAGAAATAGTTAGACATACAGGTGAATGGATGAAATTATATGCGGCATTAAAATTTGATAAAAACAAAAAGGATATTTTGAATACTATGGTTGGAAATACAGTGGATTTATATGATCCTGCAAATGCTTATGATAGATTAAACCAATATCCAACTGCTATATATAACACAAAAACTCCTGCTCCATCTATTCCTGGAAGAGTTCTTTCTATTCCTTTACATTTTTGGTTTTGTGAAATGATAGGAAACGCTTTACCACTTATTGCACTTCAACATTCAGAAGTTTCATTTATTGTTGAATTAAAAAATATGTATCAATTATTTACTATACGAGATACGAGTCAATCAAAATATACAAGAATTGCTCCACCAAATACTTTATCAATGTCTACATTTTTATCACCACCTAATTCTTTACAATTACCATCAAATACACAATTAAAAACATGGAATTTAGAACCATTTATTGAAGCAAATTATATTTTTGTTTCAGATTCTGAGATGGCACATATAGCAAAAAATGAACATTCATTTGTGATTACAGAAGTTAATAATGTAACTATGGATAATCAATATAGTGTTGGAGAAGATATAGAATTAGCAATGACTAATTTATGTACAAGAGTTGTATGGGTAGCACAAAGAAGTGATCGTATTCTTCAAAATGATTGGGATAATTATACAAATTGGGAAGATCCACAAAAACCTCCATTAACTACAACTTTATTACCACCAATTTATTCATCTGGTGATCAATTATCTAGTGGAGAATCAGCAAGAGATATTCTAATTAGTTCAAATATTGTTTTAGATGGTAAAGATAGATTTTCAGAGAAATTAGTAGGATTTTTTAATGGAATTCAACATTATCGTCATCATACAGGAACAGCAACTACAGAATTACCAGGAGTATACGCATATTCTTTTGCTTTAGATCATGATAAGGGTCAACCATGTGGAGCTTTAAATGGATCACAGTTCAATAAAACAATTTTAAGTAATGTGTATGTAGAACCTCCATTAAATACAAATACGACAGGTCAAACTCAAGTATGTATACTAAAATCAACTGCAAATGATCCTCGTCCAACACTTGTAAATCCTACAGATTATAGTCCAAATGAAATTGTAACAGTTATTCGTAAATCACCTGGAAGTATATATAAATATACATTTTCAGTAAGTTCATATGTTGAATCATATAACTTTTTGCGAGTTATGGGAGGCGTAGCAAATGTAGTATTCTCATCATAATAAGAATGAGTGGACTTAATATTTTAAGTGCGACATATGGAACAAGCTCGGCATCAAAAGATGTTACACAAATAATAACAGGATTAGTAAATGATGGTATATTAAATTTAAGTGTATCAACACATTCTTTGAATGTAGAAGATCCTGCTCCAGGTCAAGTAAAGACTTTAAAAATTACATATACAATTAATGGAGGATCATCAACTACAATTGAAGAAATAGATGGTGGATCTATAAGTTTGAATGCTCCTCCTGAAAGACATGCTTCAGGACTTCAAATCAAAAAAGCAGAATATGGTGTTGATGGAAATATGACAGATGTAACAGATGCTGTAAGACGAAAAATGAATAAAGGTTCTATAAATTTAAAAGTTGGATTTAATGAAGTTGGATTACCTGATCCAAATCCTCAAAAACAAAAACATCTTTCTGTAAATTACACAATTAATGGTGCCGAAAATTCTAAAACATTTAAAGATGGAGAAATGTTTAATGTAAGTGCTCCTGCTATATCTAGTGCATCAACAGAACCTATATCTGATGATGCTGAGAAATTTATAGATGTAATTAAAAAAACACTTGTTAAATTTATATTATGGTTTTTTTATGGAGTTTCTATTAAGTCATGTTATGATTTTGGTTCACATTCTTCAATATTTGGAAGTAATGGTTGGTTATTTGGAGTTTTAGCAGCTGTTTTACCATATTTTGCATTTTGGGGACTTCCTATTGGTATATTACTTGCTCGAACATTTTATAGTTCAGATTTTACAGCATTAGCACGTAATACGATTTAGATGTAACAAACAGATAACAAATAACAATGGACAAACAATATTGGCAAAGTGTATGGACTCAAATTTGTAATATGGCTTATTATAGAACCGATATTACAGATAAAATTCAAACAAGATTAGATGAGAATTTATTTAATGAATTTAAAAAAATAGATTATTCAGAATATACATTTGATTATATATGGTCTAATGTAAGTAAAAATAGAGATTCAGATGGATTTTATGTAGACGCTCAAGTTGTTCCTGAATTAAAAGAAATATATGTTCCTCGTTTTTTATTTGAATGTACAGGTCTATATGTATTTTTTAGACATTCATTTCCAAATTGTATAATTAGTTATTGGGAAGATGATATAATTATAATGTAAAAAGTGGACTTTTATTCAGTCTCTTATTTACAGTTTTTAAACATACCAATACCCTTCCAACCTACAAAGACATCACCTGTAGTCTTAACTTCATACACACGACCAGTATCTACACCTACAACATACTCACGATCGTTTAGAAACCCAGGAGTAGGATATTCCTCAAAATCCTCATCATCATTTTGAGGAAGACCTTGTACGAATCTACCATTCTCAGTATCCCAGAAAGGTCCAAGATCCTCACTAGTTACACCTCCAATTTTTGATACAAGGTTAAGTGTCAACAACTCACCAATAGATAGTTCTGCTACAATAGGTTTTGTTGCGACAGGCTCTGTCACTACAGGTTTCTGATTTTGAGCATACGTTTCCATATGCTTAGAAAGACTAGCCTTACGAAACTCCTCCTCTGGAAGATCTTCAATGTAATTCTTAAAGTCAGAAACTAACTTATCAGAACACTCAATACCTACATCTTTCAGTTTAGCGGCCAAGTCTTTGGTATAACTCCATCGCTTAATCCTCTTCTCCTTTTTCGCATCAGTCTTGACCTCAGTCTTGACCTCAGCCTTGACTACAGTCTTGACTTCAGCCTTGACCTCAGTCTTAGGGTTCTTAGACTCTAGCTTTGCTAGTTTCACACGTTCCTTCTCTAACTTAGCAATATGCTTAGCTTTTGCTTCCTCATCCTTAAACTTATTAGCCTCTAGCTTTTTAGACCAAAGAGTAACATTCTTAAGAGTTTTCTCTAAGGAAGACTTTGTAGAAGAATCAGAATCACTTCCAGAATCTGATACAGAAACTTGAGATTCTAGCTTTGCTAGTTTCTCACGTTCCTTCTCTAACTTAGCAATATGCTTAGTCTTCGCATCCTCATCTTTAAACTTATTGGCTTCTAGCTTTTTAGACCAGAGGGCAATATTCTTACGAACTGTCTCCAGAGGAGATTTCTCTACCTTTACTTCTGTAGAAGATCCTGCTAATGCAAGTTCTTCTTCAAGATTGAATCCATACTTGTTTGCAATTGATTGTAAAATTTCACTTGAATACTTGATTGACATTTTGATTGATTATTGTAGAGCGGTAGTATATATTAAATTCAAATCAATAAATCCGTTTTTGACGAAGTATGCGTTTTTCATTTTATTTTAAACAATACTTTTATTAACAAATGTCAGATACAGAGGTAGCAAAGTCTCAACTTCGCGATCATTTACGATCCTTATTAATTCCTTATGTTTCACAAGGATTTTGGAGTATATATGATTCATCAAAAGAATTGTGTCAAAGAAATCAACAATTAGATCAAATTTTAAGAACATTTCAAAATATGTTAACAAAAATTCCAGATTGGTCTGATTCAACTCTTACTACAGAAGTTGAAAGAATTCAAAAAGCAACAAAATGTAATTATTTTGAAGATTTATTAATGGGTGTTTTTATCTCGTATATGAAATCATTTGCATCTTTACATTATAATGAAGGCGTTGAACTAAAAATAGATTTTGATCCACCTACATTTTCTAAATTTATTCATGAATTATATAATCATTCAGCTAGAAAGTTATGGCAAACAGCATATCTTTTTAAAACAACAGGATCTTCAGAAGAACAAGCAAGAAATCGTCAAGAAATAATGTCTATTATTTCAGGTTGTTTAGAACAAGTTATTAGTAGTTTTTTACCATGGGAATCTATTACAAAGAAATATTTTAATACTCAACATATAGTTGAAGAACATGTTCTTGAACATGATGATAAGAAATCTGTTACATTTGAAGATGATTCGGATGATGAATCTGAAGAAGATTCTGATGAAGAAGTGCCAAGATTAGTTCTTAGTGATGAACCTGTTGTATTAAATATTGAAGAACTTCCTCAGGAAACAACAAAGGAGACTACTGAACCTCCTGAAGAAGATATAATGAAAAGTTTAGAAAATCAAATTTCAGAATCTCTCGTTCTAAATTTGTAAAGAATTACGTTATTCATCAACAAAAATGATGATAGTGATTGTTGCTGTAGCAGTCGCACTTGTATGTTTTATAATTTATGCTCTTGATCGAAAAATGAAAAATGAACCTATATCGTGGGAAACAGCAGGAAAACTTTCTTTATTTGGAGGTCTTTTAGCATCTAGTATTGTATTTGCAACAGGACCAGATGTTCAACAAGTAGTTGAAACTGTTGGAGAAGTTGTTCCAAAAGCATTAGAATCTGAGATGTTTCTAGGTTCACCAACGTTTTAATCTATAAGTAAAATTTTATCTTTAGGAACATCGAAAGTTTCGTATAAAGTTTTTACAGATAAAATTTCTTTTCTTGGAATAGCATTATCTTTACAATATCTTGCTATTGCTTTATATAAATGAAATCCATGGAATCTATCATGTCTTTCATCTTTTTCTGAAAATAAAACACTTTTATCATTAATATTTAACCATTTCATAAATAATTTAAATATTAAATTTTCTTTATATTCTAAATGTGTAGGACCTTCAGGAAATAAATCCCAAAATACAGATGTAGCAAATCTACATAAATCAAAAGAAGCATTAGGTTTTATTTCTGGATATTTAGAATTATAAGAATCTCCATAATTATATTGTCCACCTGCTTCTTCATGAAGTTCAAAATGATCACTTATAAATAATTTAGCTTCTTTCATTCCTGTAAGTTTTAATGAAAAAATACCTCTTTCAAAATCTATAATTTTAATTATATATCCAAATGTAGGAACTTTATATAATGTTCCACCAGAATTATAATATAAAAATTCTTTGTCTGTTTTTATATACATAATATTATTCGCATGAAGATCATTATGTGTTAAACCTATTAATTTTTGAGCAAAAGCAAGAGCAAACATAAGTTGAGTAATCCACGCTATATGTTTTTCAGAATCAGGATTCATCATCATTAATTCAAATATAGTTCCTTCACATTTTTCCATAATAGTAATTTGAACTGGAACATTCTTGAAAGTAGCCCATGCAAATGGTTGATCATTTTCTTCCATTTCTTCATCTTCATCTTCAGAATCTTCACAATCACATGAATGAATATCAAAAATATAAGAAGTTGAAACAGAAGAACTATCTGATTTAGATTCATCATGATTTCTATCATCTTTAAAAATATTAGTCATATCAGCCATAACAACATTCTCAGTTTGTATAGTTGAAATTTCTTCAATGTTTTCTAAATCTATAGATTCTCCAAGTTGAAGACTTATTCTTTCAGATCTTGTATGTTTAAAATCATTACAAGTTTGAATTTCAGGAGATAATTTTACATCAAAAGTCTTACCAATATTTTGTGTAAACCAATTACTTTCAGATAATTCTTCATAATCATCAGATATATCTATAGTATGTTCAGATGATGTTCCAACAAATACACCATATGTTTTAGGAAAATGTATACATTCAGATTCAGAAAGAACAGACGATATAAGAGCACCTACATAAGCAGCATTATTATTATTTTGAATTTTTTTGAAATATGATGAAGCTTGTTCTGAAGAAGTTGGAAGATCTAATGTTTGTCCATATTTTCCTCTCATCCATTTAAAAGGATTTAAAAGCATAGTAACTTTTTTATGAATTTCTGTTGTGCCTTTTAATGTTTTAATTTGTGTTTCATTTAAAACTTCTATAATTTCATCATGAAAAGAAATACCATATTCTGTAACTCTTTCTAATTCTGAAGTTTTAAATAATTTTTCGATAGGTGGAAAATATGGTTGAATATTATCAAACCCCCAATATTCTTTAATAGAATTTTTTAGGTTTGGTTTTGTATATCGATGTATAGACAAAGGTACATTCGAACTTCTTAATTCTGTTGGTCTACGTTTTGACATATTGTATGAATGATGTTAAATCATAATCAAAATATTCACGCATTAGATTAAGATGAACTTCAATATCAAGAAGTTTAATATGGAAATGATTCGAAATAAATGTGCCCTCGATTCTAAAAAAGCACCTGTAATAGTTTTTATAGGAAAGCGTGATACAGGAAAATCTTTTTTAGTTAAAGATATTCTTGCGTCAACTCGAGATTGTTTTCCTATTGGAACTGTTATATCAGGATCTGAAGTAGCTAGTCCTTTTTTTCAAGATCTTGTACCTTCAAAATTAATTCATGATAAATATAATGCTTCAATTGTTACAGGAGTTATAAAACGTCAAATGTCTGTAAAACAATCATGTAATGCAGAAAAAAGAGGTGGTGGTCATTCAAATTCAGATCCAAGAGCGTTCCTTATTTTAGATGATTGTTTATATGATAAATCATGGATGAATGAAGAATCTACAAGATATGTATTTATGAATGGTCGTCATATAGATTTAACAACTATGATTACTATGCAATATCCTTTGGGGGTTCCTCCAAATTTAAGAACAAATATAGATTTTGTATTTATTTTAAGAGAAAATGTATTAGGAAATCGTAAACGTATTTATGATAATTATGCTGGAATGTTTCCTACATTTCAAATGTTTTGTCAATTTATGGATCAATGCACAGAGAACTATGAATGTCTAGTCGTCTGTAATGGTATCCAATCAAATAAATTAGAAGATCAAGTATTTTGGTATAAAGCAGAAGAACATCCAGCTTTTAAATTATGTGATGAATCTTTATGGCAAGATAATAAACCTTTTACAAGTGCGATATTACTTGCTGATCAATATTCACCTGATAAACTTCATCGTAAACCATCAGATCCATGGATGAAAATTAATAAGAAGACCTCTTAGTTTTTCTCTTACTCTTATGATTTCTCTTATTTTTGTGTCTACGAGTTCTTCCACCAAGTTTCAATGCACCTAAAAGTTTCGTGAGAGGATCTTCTTCTTCTTCAACAATTTCTTTAGCCATATCTAATATTTTTTTAGATTCTTCTGGAGATTTACCCTTTACAGCTTTCTCAACTTCTTCTTCCATTTTTTTAAGTTCTGTTTCTTTAATAGGACGTTTTGTAGATGGTCGGTCTACAAGAAATTTCTTCAACACACTATGTTCTGTTTTTGCAAAAGGAACGGTTTGTCGTTGTCCTTTCGTAGAACGAGAGGATGGAACACGACGTGTTACAAATCCTTGTTTAGGAGGTGGTCTTGTTTTTGGAAGAGAACTAAACAAATCCCCCATAGTATCTAATCCACTAGGTTTTTTACTACCTTCTACTTCCATTCTTTAATGTATTGTCCTATTAAAATTTACGCATCGCGAATAGCTCCTTCAGAAGGATGAAGAGGAGTATTAAATTCTTGTTCGAGATCAGCAATTTCTAGAAGACCTGTATCTTTCTTTTGATCTTCTATTTGTTGTTTACGACGAGCGTTCTCTTCTTTTTGAGCTTTGATTTTCTCTGCCTTTTCTTCTTCAAAGAAGATATCACGATTGACTTCATTTTCTTTATACTTTCTCATCATCTCATTCAATTCTTGTGTTGCGTATTCTACATCAGGCATCATATGTTCAGATGGATCCCATGGTAACCAACAACCAACTTTTCCAATATACAAATTATCACGAGGATATTTACGTTGAAGAACTTTAGCATATTGTTGTGTTTCTTCCAAAGAACCAAAAATACGACGAACTTTTACACCACGAACATTTGTTCGAAAATTGACCTTTTCAGTATATTCTGTTTCTAAATCCTTTTCATTCTTCAACAAAAAAACTTCCCACTTTTCATGAACATCTGTATTTCTTACTTCTTCATTATGAACCTTAGCAAATTCTTGCATATCTCCCATAACATCATCAATTTTCAAAGAATATTTCTTTGAAAGAAATGCCATAAAATGTTCTAGTCCTTTAACTTTCCAATCATATTCAAGCCATTGAATAAACTTTTCTACAAAGAATTCTTGCTTTTGTTTAATAACTTTTTCAGGTGAAATAAAAGAAATGATTGCGTATTTTTGTGTAGGAATTTCAGGATCTTCATCCAAATAATCTACAACTTCTCCATCTTCAACTTTAGGTAATTCTTCACGAGGCATTTTATTTATATATTGTCTCATATGTGAAAGTCCCATTCTTTAACGCCGACCTCCAGCATATTTCCATACTACACCACCCATTTGTGTAATAGCTCCTGGAACTTCATCAATAGAGCATACACCAAATCCCATAAATACTGCGGTTATTTTTACATATACATCAATAACTAAAAATACTAATGCTGCCCACGCAGATGATTTATCACCTGGATCAAAATTTGATAAATATAAAACTAAAATAAGTAATAAAAACATTGTTAAAGTAAGTCCTAATTGAAATGGACCAGATTCAATACCAGAAAGAATAATCATTACACCACCAATAGCTGCTACTTGAAGAACATTACCTGCTAAAATTAAATGATCACGAGATAAATATGCATCATCTTCTAAATCACTTATGTATCTAAATAATCCATAAAATGTTGAACCAAATGAAAATATGATAAGCGTTAAAACAAATACCGCAAACCCAACTTCTTTTAAAGATTTACGACAAACCATTTTATTTATATTTGTTAGAGATTAGTATTGGGCTTACATCCTTTTAATCCTAAAGTTTGTTGCATCATAAGTGGGGCAGGACAACCTTTACAAGGACATGGTGTATGATCATGTCCAAGTATATGCCCAATTTCATGAGTTACCATATATTGACGATAATCTTCTAATCTCAAACCACTTTTTTTTGAACCTTCAAACCATCTTTTAGAATTTAAATACATATTATGACCACCTAATTCAGCACATGATAAACTACCATCTCCACATATTTTTTTAATTGTAGTAGGGCTTGATAACCTTATTAAAACATGTTCACCTTCTAAAACAGGTTCAAAAATATATCCGTATTTTTTCCATCCACTTGAATCGTTTAAATAATCTCTAACAACCAATTCAATTTGATTAAATCGAATATTTCCAATACGATACTCTTTTTTAATATCATCATCAACTCGAAATTTATATTTTACAAGTTTCATTATTTTTATCTAAACATCTTTATAAAAATGCCTGAAACAAAAACTCCTTCGGCCCCTGGTGTAGATGTGTCGGATCTTGTAAGTCGTGCAGTAAAATATGCCCTTGAAGGTCTTGTAGTAGCAATTGCGGCATTCTGGCTTCCTAAATTTATGGGTGGTAAATCTTTACCTTTATCTCAAGTTGGAATGATTGCCATGGTCGCACTCGCTACATTTGCTATTCTTGATGTATATGCTCCTTCTGTTGGTTCATCTGCAAGACAAGGTGCTGGGTTCGGTATTGGTGCTCACCTTGTAGGATTTCCTTAAACCCTCTTGACTACGTCAAATCTTCTTGACCACGTCAAATCCTCTCCATAATTGAATTCATTACATTTCCAATTTGATTTCTAGAAACATCACCATAGTGGAATACACAACCGCGTGCTCCTCTATCGTCTGCGTTATCAAAAGTATCAATCGTTATTTCAATTTTTGCTGGTATATTTCCATATGGAGTATAAATCTTTAATCTCCACATATTATCACCAATTGATTTGAATTTACATTTTAGATTCTCACTTATTATAACATCTTTGGCTATTTGAAGAAATGGTTGTTTCATTTTATATTTAGTTCTTTGAACATGACCATTTCCGTTTTAAATGATTTAGTTATTACCTGTTTATTATTATTAATATGTTAAGACATAAAGGAAAATGGTTTACTATCAATCCAAAACCTTATGAACCTGAACGACAAACAATTGAAGTATCATGGTTACAAATACGTGAAGGAATACCTCCAGACAAGGCATATCGAACTTTTTTTGAAAAACAAAGAAAAGACGCCAAGATTTTATATCCTTCGTTTCGTAAAGATGATAACTGAATTAATTATTTCACTTATTGTTGTTGTGAGTTGTATTGGAATTTATTATGCTATTACAGGAAACCCTCCTGGAGCAAGAATAATAGAACAAGATCCACCTATTGATTCAAGATTAGATGAAACACAAGCAACTTTAATGTTTTTTTATACATCATGGTGTCCTCATTGTAAAACAGCACAAGAACCATGGAAATCTTTACAACAAGTTATTAAAAATGATAATCTTACATATGGAGGAAAATCAGTATCTTTTGAATATATTAATGCTGAAACAAATAAAGGAAAAGCAGCTTTATATAAAATTAATGCTTATCCAACATTTAAAGTTGTAACAGATAAAAAAGTATATGAAATGTTAGGAAAACCAACTGTTCCAAATTTACGAGAATTCCTTAAGAAAGCCCTTGGTGATGAGAAAGCTTCTCATTGATTCAGATGAAAATTTATTAATATCTTGAATATCTAGATCATTCAAATTTGTTTCAGCAAATAATCCAGGATATACAAGTTGTAAAGTATTATCAGTTTTTTGATTTTCAACAAAATTCGTAACAGAATTATTAAATATTTGACGAAAAAATATTAAAGGAGATATAGATTCAATTGTTTCAGGTGTTATTTTTTCAATTCTATTTACTTTTAAAGAAATTTGAAGAGCATCTTCATATCCTTTTCCAAAACAAGGTGTAAAAATATCTCCATCTACATAAAGTTGTCCATAAAGTTCTTGTGGTTTAAATACACCCAAAATACAAGATGAACATTTAATAGCTTCTAAAATAAGAACATCTCCTGTAAAAAATGTAGGTATACCTTTTGATATATTTGAAGCTACAATATACAATGGCATTTTTGCATCACTTATTTTTTTATTACGAATATCAAATCCAAGTTCATCAAATGTAATACAAATTTGTTTTTCATATAAATCCATATTATAAATACCTTTTTCAGGTATAATATTCATAACATCTTTAAATGTTAAAGGTGGACAAAATGTATCAATAGAAGAAAGATGTTTTTTAAAAGTATTCGTAACATTATCATTTAAAGGAAGCTGAAAAGCTATTAGAGTTGCCATGATAGATCCAACAGAAGTTCCATAAACACCATCAGGAAAATATAACTCTTGATGTTTAGAAAGTTCTTGTAAAGCACCAAAATGTAAAACACCTTTTGCTGCTCCACCACCTAAAATAATTTTTTTAAATGGAAACATTATTATACTTATAAGTAAGCATGCTGAAAGCAAAAGAAATATGGAACGAACAAGAACAACGCCGTTTAAATAGAATGGCAGCAATGGTTCCTGTTATGACACAGATACAATCTAAAATACGTCAACAATCGGCTCATAATCCTGGTGCTCCTTATATAATTTATGAAGTTCCAACATATGTATTTGGATATCCACTTTTTAAGTTAAGTGAAGCATTAGAATTTTTAGTGAAAGAATATTCAGCAGCAGGATATTGGGTATGGGTTGTTGAAACAAAATATTTAATGATTTCATGGATAAAAGCAGTTAAAACTCGTGATTTAGGGAAACCTATTCTTGCTACAAATTATCGTCCTCAAGTATATGATCCTTCAACTATTGCATTTATGGCAAGAGATCCAAATGAAAACTAGATATTAAATAATGGTACGCACAACAAATGTTATTGAAAAAAGTTTTATGAGTTCAAATGTTATTCTTCTTGCATTATTTTATACAGTATTTGGTGCTTGTCTTTCTTATGTAATGTATCATATTTTTGATGAATTTGATGAACATTGGAAAGAAAGAACTACAGTATTTCAATTAACAGATGTAACACTTGAAATTTCTATTTTAGCAACAATAGCGTTTTGGAGTTCACAAATTATAAATTATGCTCCTCCAATGTTACCTGTTCGAAAAGAATTAGATTCTTTAGTTGATAATTATATTTCAGGTATGTTTTTCTTATTTGCTATTTTTGTATTTATGGATGATTTAACTGAAAAACTTAAATTTTTATTTCATAAAATACTTGGACCTCATTTTAATACTATTTTTCCACAATATGGATCTATTGTAGATTTAACTTTATCATATACACCGCGTAAAACGGACAAATCTAAATTCAACTAAGAAGAACATCAAAATGGAGTGTCAACATACTCTAATAATTGATGAAGGTGAGAAAGTATGTACAACATGTGGAACAATTATTGAAAAGGTTATTGATGAAACTGCAGAATGGCGTAATTATGAAGATTCAAAGGGTGATGATAAATGTAGAACTGGTTTTATAACATCTGAATTATTACCAGATTCTTCATATGGTTCAATAATTTTACATAAACATAATCAATCTGATAAAGTAAAAAGTTTACAAAAATTATCTTCATGGTCTTTATCATCTAATTCTCAAAGATCATGGATGGGTATATTTGATACAATACAATTATCATGTTCACACGCAGGTCTTCCAAAAGCAATAATTATGGATGCGTGTGGATTATATAAACAATTAGAAGATGCTCAAAAAGTAAGAGGAGAAACAAGAAGAGCAATGATAGGTGCTGCAATATTTGTTGCGTGTCGAAATAATGGAGCACCAAGAAGTCATGAAGAAATAGCAAAAATAATGTTAATTAATATTCGTTCACTTTGTAAAGCTATAACATATTTCTCTTCAACAGATAATACAGTTTTACAAACACAAATTGGTATAGCTGAAAGATTATGTGCTACATTAAATTTAAATGATGAACAAAGGCAAAAAATTATAGATTTATTATATGAAATTTCACAAAAATCAGAAGATGATTTTGAACATACACCTAAAACAATTGTAGCAGGAGTTGTAGCATATATAATGGGATTTAAAACAAAAGCATCAATGAAACCTGTTTCTGAAGCTTCAGGTGTATCAGCATTAAGTATACATAAAATTGTAGGAAAGATTTAATAATAAAAAATTTCACCAGTCGCAGTATCATATCCTAGATTTTTACATCCAAAAGGCAACCCAGGTCCTCTATCGCGGACAGGACTTACATAAAATGCACTAGGTGCATTAGAATTTAAAGCAGATCCTGATGCGTTTAATACAATAACATTATTATTACCTGTAGTATTTTCGCTACTAGCTCCAATTGCTATTGAATTGTTTCCTTGTGCACTCCCACCAGCACCATTTCCAATTGCTATTGAATTGAATCCTTGTGAACCCCCACCGGCAGTATATCCAATTGCTATTGAATTTATTCCTTGATGATCTCTTCCAGCTAAAGTTCCAATTGCTATTGCATTATCTGCTTGATTGCCAGATATTGCAGCACTATATCCAATTGCGATTGTTCCGTTAACTAAACCAGTTGAAGATCCTTTAGCTGCGTCAATTCCAATAGCTATAGAACTAGCAGATGTATTCAATTGTGCAGCATTTGAACCAATAGCTATCATACCACTAGCTCCAGTTTGTGAAGCTCCAGCATTTGTACCAATTTTTATCAATGTTACATTCGGATTAAATCCTCCTGCTCCTGTAGGTCCTGTTGCTCCTGCTCCTGTAGGTCCTGTAGGTCCTGTAGGTCCTGTAGGTCCTGCTCCTGTAGGTCCTGTAGGACCACCTCCACCACCATTATTCCAAAAACTTCCTGATGGTCCAATAATATCTCCACTTACATAAACATTATTCACATTAATCATATCTACATTTGTCGTATATGGTGCTGGCGGACCATTTGATGTCGCAGTAAGATTTAAACCAACTGAAGTAACAGCTTGAGAATTATTATAAGTTATTAAATTTGTACCAATATTTGTTATTGGAAATGTTCCATTATTTCCAACAACAGCAGCTCCAGTTATAGTAATAGTATTACCAATTAAAAATCCTGTAGTTGAAGTTACAGAAGCAAATGTAGTTGGATTAAAAAAAGTTGGTCTAAGAATTGCAGTTATAGTTGTTTTATAAGGTCCACCAACTATATTCGAAACAAATACATTATCTAATAAGTTACGTGTATTTGTGCCGGAAAACGGACCAGTTCCAGCCATTTATATATTGCCAGTATAGAATGTTTAATTCCTTTTCGCCGTCAATACATATGGAACCGTTATTCAATACATCTACTACAACTTTAGGTGAAAGATATACTTTGTTCCCTATTAAGGAAACAGAGCAAGATTTATATAAACTTTACAAAAAAGCAGTTGCATCTTTCTGGACTGTTGAAGAAATAGATTTCTCAAAAGACCGTGATGATTGGAATAAATTAAATGAATCTGAACAATTCTTTATCAAGAATGTTCTAGCATTCTTTGCAGGTTCAGATGGAATTGTTCAAGAAAATCTTGCTTCAAGATTTCAAGTAGAAGTTCAATCACCTATTGCTAGATTATTTTACGGAATTCAAAATGCTATGGAAGGTATTCATTCTGAAACATATTCGTTACTTATTGATCAATATGTAAAAGATAAAGATGAACAACATAAATTATTTAGAGCAATTGATACAATTCCTTGTATTCGGAAAAAAGCAGAATGGGCTTTAGTATGGATGAATGATAAAGAATCATATGCTACTCGTCTTGTAGCATTTGCATGTGTAGAAGGTATATTCTTTAGTGGATCATTTTGTGCAATTTATTGGTTAAAAAAGCGTGGTCTTTTACCTGGTCTTACATTTTCAAATGAATTAATTTCAAGAGATGAAGGTCTTCATACAGAATTTGCTGTAGCAATGTATCATAAAATGGAAAATAAACTTGATAAAGATAAACTTCAAAATATTATCATGGATGCAGTAAATATTGAAACTGAATTTATAAATGAATCTTTACCTTGTTCTTTAATTGGAATGAATGCGAGAGATATGACATCATATATAAAATTTGTAGCAGATCGTTTATCTGTTCAATTAGTGCAAACAAAGATATACAATTCTATAAACCCATTTGATTTCATGGAATTGATTTCTTTAGAAGGTAAAACTAATTTCTTTGAAAAGAAAGTTTCTGAATATTCTAAACCTGGTGTTGGATTTTCAGAAGAAGAAATGACTATAAAGTTTACTGAAGAGTTTTAACTACATGTTAGACCGCTTGGTTTACTTGAAGGCCTTAAAACACGGACATATGGTAATACACTTATATTTTTAAGTGTCAATGATGGTAAAAATTTAGATGCTCCTAAACTAGCAGGAACACTTGGATTAAATGTATATAAATGAGTTATTGTTTTATTATCTGTTCTAGGATCTACTAAAGCAGATGAATATCTTTTAAACGCGGTATATTGAGAAGAATCGGAGCCAGGCATCTTTACGTTTAAAGAAAGAAGGTTTCTTCCGTATAAAATACTAAAATGGAACTTACATATGTAACTATTGTTGTGTTGGCCTCGATGATTTTTGTATTATCAGGAATGGTAGGATATTTATATTGGCAACAAACTCGTATGCTTCAACATCTTCAATCTTTAGCTATGGCTCTTGCTTCTTTTGTTGAAAGTCAAAGACCTGAACCTGAACCTGAAGCTGAACCTGAAGCTGAAGAAGATGATCGTCTTTCTGTTGAAGTTGAAGAAAAAGTTGAAATTGTTGAAGGTCCACCAAGTAAAGCACCTACGGCTACTACTGATAATGATGATATAGATGATCTTGATGGAAAAACTGCTCCTCAACTTCGTGAACTTCTTTCAAAGAAAGGTATTCCTTATGGAAAAAGAGATTCTAAGAGCGTCTTGTTACAGCTTTTGAAAGCTTCTTCTTAGATTTTTTAGATTTACGAAATGTTTTACGTTTTCTTCCACCATATTTTGCGAGCTCTGCAATGAGTTCTTGAATGGGAAGGGGTGAAGATGGTGAATTCATTACAGAAATAACATTAATCCAATCTTTAAGTTTATCTTTATAAACCTTTTGAACTTGTGGTGAATAATTTTTTAGCACATTTCCAGCATTTTCAGGATTATCTGGACTTATTGCTTTTTTAAACGAATCATTTATTTTTTTAGTTAGTGCAACTCTATCTTCTGTTTCTGTAATATCTGCTTGTAACTCTTTTGTAATTACTAAGTTAGTTAAAAGTAAAGACACTATTTTTAAGTCGCCATGTCCAACACTAGCACCCGCATCACTCGCAAGCGACAGAGCTGTATAACCATATTTACTCTTAGCATTCACGTTGGCCCCACGTGCACACAGCTCACGGACTACATCCAGTTTACCATTATTACTCGCCAACATCAGGGAAGTATAGCCATCAGTTGTCCTCGCAGCATTCACGTTGACCCCACGTACACACAGCTCACGGACTACTTCCAGGTGGCCATTCCAACTTGCGTACATTAGGGAGGTTGAGCCATTATCAGTACATGCAGCATTCACGTTGGCCCCACGTGCACACAGCTCACGGACGACCTCCGCGTGACCATTCTCACTCGCCCATATCAGGGAAGTGTAGCCAATATCAGTACTTGCAGCATTCACGTTGGCACCACTTTCACACAGATTATATACTATTCTCAGGTGGCCCTTTTGACTCGCTATCATCAGAGCTGTAGTGCCATTTTCAGGGGTTGTAGCATTCACATTTGCCCCATGACGACATAGCGCAATGACTATCCCCAGTTTACCAACATTAGCAGCTAACATCAGAGCAGTGAGGCCATCTCTATTCACAGCATTCATATTAGCCCCACGTTTACACAGCTCATCGACTACGTCTATGAAACCTTTCTCACTAGCAATCATAAGGGAAGTAGAGCCAGTATGAGTTGTTGCATTCAAATTGGCCCTACTGTTACACAATTCACGGACTATGTCTACACGGTTATCTCGACTCGCAAAAAACAGTGAAGTGTAGCCATCAGTACTCACAGCATCCACATCTGCTTGACGTTTAAGAAGCTCACGAACTATCTCCAGTTTACCATCAATACTCGCTAACATCAGAGCAGTGATGCCATCTCCATCCACAGCATCCACAATTGCCCCTTTATCAAGAAGTATACGGACTATCTCCAGGTGACCATTCCCACTCGCAAACATCAGAGGAGTAATGCCACCACTATCCGCAACATTCACATCTGCCCCTTTATCAAGAAGTATACGGACTATCTCCAGGTGACCATTCCCACTCGCCTTCATCAAAGCGGTAGAACCATTTTGAGCTCTCACAGCATTCACATCTGCTCCATTCTCTAGAAGTAGATGGACGACCTCCGCTTGACCATTCTCACTCGCAAACATCAAGAGAGTTCTACCATTTTTACTTGTATTAACAAGTGAAGGGTCTTGTTGAAATAATTGTTTAAGCTTTTCAATATTTGGTTTTTCATAATGTAATTCTCTAAGAACCTCTTCCATTATTTAATCCTTCATACATTTTTCACATTACGTTCATTAATAATATAAATGAAGCTTGTTTCTTTTGATGTAGGTTTAAGAAATCTTGCATATTGTATTCTAGAAGGAACTTCAAGAACAAATATAAAAATAAAAGAATGGAATTTAATTGATGTTATGGCAGAAGAGTCCGGAATTGTTCCCTGTTACAAATGTAAATCTATTTCAACATGGAAGAAAAAGGAAGTTTATTCTTGTACGAAACACAAGACGAAGGAGAAGACTTACACGAAAACAATCCTCAACAAAATGAGTCTCCAAGAATTACAGGGTCTCTTGCCAGATATAGAAAGAAAAACCAAGAAAGAATACGTAGACGCTCTTTATGCACATTTCTCAGAGAATGCATGGAAGAGATGTGTAAAATCGTGCAAAGCTGGTTCAGTAGTGGATCTAGCACCCCTGATCGCCTCGTCATTAAAATCCCGAGAAACTCTTTGGAAGAACTCGAATATGATAATATTTGAACAACAACCTGATAAAAGAATGATGGCAGTTCAATCAATGATGCATATGTGGTTTATATGTCAAGGATATAAAGTCAAAGCTGTTTCTGCAATTCATAAATTAACAAATATTGTAACATTAGAAGATTCTACAAAAACATATAAAGGTCGTAAAAAAACAGGAATTATACATGCTTCAACATTAGTTCCTTTGAAATGGAAAGATTATATGTTAAAACATCCTAAAAAAGATGATTTAGCTGATTGTTTTTTACAAGGATTATGGTTTATAGAAAATGGAAAACATTAAAATATTTTTATAATTCTTAAAGAATGATTCCAGGTATATTAGAATTAAATTCAAAAACAAAGTATGGTATGAGTTCAAGAAATGTTCCAAGTTATTTGTTTAGACCTTTAGATATATCATTAGGGTTATGTATTGTAGGATGTTCAAGAAAAGATACAACGTCTAATGTTCTTGCTTTAATTACAGTAGAACATTGGACGGAAAAATTAACAAAAGGAAACTTAACAGAAATTATTGGAAATTGTGGTGATCAAAATGCTGAAGAAACTGCTTTATTATTTCAATATTCAATACGACCATGGAAGAAATTTAAAGAACCATTTAAAATACCTACAAATGAATATCCTTTTGTTTCAGGATATTCATTTAATGTAGATCCTGTAGGTTGTCAAGATATAGATGATGTTATACTTATCGATGACAATGGATACATATACATAGTTATTGCTGATGTATGTTCATGGGTTTCAGAAAATAAAAAACATTTTGAAATAGCATCTAAAATAGGTCAAACATTATATAAAGACGGACAAGTTATTGCTCCTCTTTTACCATTTCAAGAAGAAATATCTTTATTACCAGGAAAATTACGAAAAGGTATAGCTTTAAAATTTAAATGGAATACAGAAATAACAGAAATATCATTTGAAAAAATATCATTTATAAATACAGAATCTTTCTCATATGAAACATTTTATACATCAAAATATGCGAATCTTTTAATGAATATATCATCATATCTTGCAAAGAAAACATTAAATGATTCACATGAATGGATTGAACAATTAATGATTTTCTATAATACAGAAACTGCAAAAATATTAATGAAAAAAAATCAAGGATTTCTAAGATCTCAATCACCACCAGATATTGAAAAACTTGAACTTTATAAATCTTTTGGAGTTGAATTAGCAAATAAATCAGCTATATATGTTCTTCCATCAGAAGATGCAAATCATTATGGAATGAAACAAAAATATTGTCATGCTACATCACCTATTCGTAGATTTGTTGATATTATAAATCAAATGGTTTTATGTAATGAAATTCCATTTGAATGTTCAATTGATGAAATAAATAAAAGAGAAAAATGTTCAAAAAGATATGAAAGAGATTTATTCTTTCTTCGTAAAGTTTTAGAACCTTCAAGAAATATACAAGGAATTGTTTTAAATGATCATCGTATATGGATACCTGAATGGAAAAGAATTATTACATGTGAAAATGATTCAATACCTGGAAAAAAATGTAAAATAGTATATTCTGTAAATATGAATAATACAACATGGAAACGTAGATTAGTATTTAGATTTGAAGATATAAACTATTAGGAACAACAAACGATCTAACTAATAAATTTCGAACATCTTTCATTTTTTCAATAATTTCAACATCTTTAGAAATTGTAGCTAAATTTATCCATTCATCAACTATATTTGAAAGTTTTAAAATAGCTTTAACAAAATTACCATGTTCAACTCCAAATAGTTCACAAACATAATCATTTCCATTTATCCACTGCTCTACAATTTCATACCAATAAGAAGTAAGATTCCAAAATGTTGATTGAGAAGGTATAATTTCAATTTTTCGAATACGTTCAGATTCTTCTAACATTTGAATATGAAATTGTGTTTTATTACATGTTTCTTCTGTTTTAACATCTTCTAAGAATGTTGATAAACATAAAACAGTTTCAATAGCACTTTTATCATGTAAAAGTTTTTCATCATAAGCATAAGACATTAATAATGGATTTCCTTCATGAATTTCAGAAGCAAGAACACCTTTTAAAGTAAGTTCACCATTTATATAACCAAATTGTTGTAGAACATATTTATTATTATCAATTGTAAAGTTAAAATCTTTTAGTTTTTCTATTAAGTTTTTTAGATATTCTATTTCTTGTAATAATGATTTTTGAGATTTATAAGATTTCCAAGCTAATTCCCATTTAGGTCCCATATGAGTATTTTGCCATTTTCCTAATTCAGATTGAACGGCTCGTCTTTCAGCATTTACAGTTTGTTTTATTTTTAATTCTAATTCTTCACGCTTTTTACAATCTTCAAGACAAGAAATATCCATAACATTTTTTAGTTTTTCAGAAACTTCATTTTCTAATTCTTGAATTTGTTCATTTTTTTCAGAAGCCCAATATGTATTTCTTTGAATATCTTTTCCAGATTGAAAACAAGATAAAATATAAGAATAATCAAATTTCATTCTTGAATTTAGTTCTGCTTTTTTACCCATCATCATATTTTTAATTTCTATAGGATTTTCAGGATAACTCATAGGTAAATAAATAACAATACCTTTATCATCTTTTCCTCTACGACCTGCTCTTCCAGCCATTTGAATATATTCAGAACTAGTTAAAATACGATGTGTATCTGTGGAACTATCATATTTTCTATAAGATGTGAAAACAACAGTTTTTGTAGGCATATTAATTCCAACTGCAAATGTTTCAGTAGCAAATAAAACTTTAACAAATCCACGAGAAAATAGAATTTCAACAATTTCTTTTAAAATAGGAAGAACACCACTATGATGATATGCAATACCTTTTTGTAAAAGTTCAAATAATTCATGATATTGAGCCATTTTTTCAAGTTCAGGATATCTATGAAGATGAAATTTTACAATATGGCGAACTGAAGCAGTATCAGAAGAATCTATTAAAGTATGTGTAACTTTTTTGGCTAAATCAACACATAATTTTCTTGAAAATACAAAGAATAAAGCAGGTTGTTCTATTTCAGAAATTAATGTATTCATACGATGAACAAAACTCATTGTTCTTTCTCCTTTTTCTATAACTTGTCCTTCTTCACGAGCTTGTACACGTTCTTTATGTTTTCTTTCTTCATTTTGTAATTCAAAGAATTTATTATACCAACTTATATAATTTTGTTGATTAAATATATCTTTAGAATCCATTATAATAGTTTTATCAGGAAGTTGATGACTTAAAGGAACAATACGATATTCAGTAGAAATAAGATGAATAGGTTTTTGTTTTAGATTACCTAACCATCCAGCAAACTTTTCAGGATTTGAAATTGTTGCTGATAATAAAACAAGATTTATAGTTGGTGAAAGTAAAGTCAAACATTCTTCCCATACTTTTCCACGATCTTGATCATTAATATAATGAACTTCATCAAATATAACAGCATCTAAATTATCTAAAGAAAGATTCGCAGTAATACCTATATGTTCAGTAGAAGTTCCTTGTTTAAATAAAAGGTTTCTTAAAATTTCAGTAGTCATAATAACAATATCAGCTTGAGGCATAAATTTAATATCACCTGTCATAATTCCAACACTTGGAAATAACTTTTTTAGATCTTGAAATTTTTGATTTGATAAAGATTTAATTGGTGTTGTATAAAATACTCTTTTACCTTTTTTAAGAGAATGATGAATTTGAAATTCACCAACTAAAGTTTTTCCTGAACCAGTTTTAGCAGTCACAAGAACGTTTTCGTCATTTGTGATTGCTTGAATAGCATATTTTTGAAATGGATCAAGAGGAAATTGAAATGGTGATTCAACTTGAATATCTTTTGAAAGATTTGGTATTCTTAACATTGTTAATCTATACTATTTAAATATTGTATTAATTCGTTTTGCGTTTAAGTTTTCATAATGCTATCGTCCATTCAAACAAATGAGTGATATACTCGGTGTAGATTTTTTAACAAATCCAAAGATTACAAATATTGATTTGCCTACTCTTGAAACAGTAGACCTTCCATCTTTTGATTTTAATGAATTACCATCTGAAGCTCCTAAACTAGTTCCTTCTTTTTCAGAAGTAGGTGTTTTAGAAACAAATGATGGTTTCAAAAATATGAATGCTGAGACATTTATGCCTCCACCTCGTAGAATGTCTGAAGAACATACGATGCGTGAAAAATATGAAATTTTAAGGAAATTTGAGCGTTTGAATAAACTTGGTGTTCCTATGCGTAAACGTTTCACTTTAGAATCACCTTTGGAGGAAATGAAGATGGAACTTGAATTCATTCGTCGTGAAAAGGATATGGACCAAACAATAAAACAGTTTTGTGATTGGTATATTACAGGTATGTCTGCTATGGAATGGAGTTCTAAAAATGTTCCATTAGTTCAAGCATTTGGATTAAAATTAGATGGACTTTCAGAATCAGCACAAATGAATGTAGCAGATATGGAAGAAGATTTTGAAGAACTTTATGATTTATATGGTGATAAATTGAAAATGCATCCATTAGTTCGTATTCCTATTCGTACATGTATGATGGTGTATATGGTTCATTTAACAAATCAAATGGCTATGAAATCACCTATTCCAAACATGGATCAAATTTTAAAGACAAATCCTGATATTGCTCGTCAATTAGCTACTGCAGCTATGCAACAACAAGCACAAAGTAATGTAAGACAACAAGCTCCTCCTCCACCACCATCTAATCCTTTAGCTGGTCTTTCTAATTTTATGAGTGGAATGGTTCCTCCACCACCTCAACAAACACAAAAACCCATGACAAATGTATTAAATAAAATGATGAAAAAACCAAATCCTCAACCTAGTTTTGCAGCAGTTCAACCATCACGTGATCTAAAACCTCCTCCCAATATTGATGATTTATTGAAATCAGTCAATTCTGGAATTGAAACAAAAAGTGTTAAAATGACACCACCATCTTTAACTCCTTCAAAGAAAGGTGGATCAACTGGTAAGAACAGTGTCAGTATCAAGCTCTAAAACATCATCATCATCATTACGACTTTTAAAATAATTTAAAAATAAATGATTCCATTTAAAAATTTCAACCCATTCATAAAGACCGTCTGAGTTGACTTTTATTAATTTAGTAATATCTTCAGGAATATTTATCATTTCATGTCTAGATACATATTGTCTATTTATACGTGAACCATGATATAAATGAGTTACGCACACATCTTTTAAGTATGTTATACGAGGAGAAGGTTTAGAATAAAATTTAGAAAATTCATTTTGAATACTTTTAGGACAAGATTTGAAATTTTTAGGAAATCCCTTTTTTAACCAACCAATTACAGATAAAGTATCACCACTTCCTGAAACAGCCCAATCAAAAAATCCAATTTTATTATACCAATCTCTTCTCATAGCCCATGCAAATCCTGGATGATATGTCCACATATATTCTATTTCTTTCATATGTAAAACACTTTTACGAATAAGAGTTGTTTCTTTATTTTCAGGACCTAACCAATTACATTCATCAAAAAGTTGTAATACATCATGTGTATCTAAAAGTTTTGATGCTTTAGAATACCAAGATGAATCTGAAAATAAAATATCAGTATCTAAAAACGCTAATTTTTTATATTTATAAGGAATTTTTGTTTCAAGTATTCTATATAAATTTTCTTTACTAAACATTACCGAATTTCCAATAATATGAAATGCTCCTGGAATTTCAGGGTTTCTTCCTTCATATACTAATTCTAAAGTAAATACAGGATAATCTTTTAATTCTTTTATCATCGCAAAATAATTCGCAATAATTTTTTTTGTTTTAGCAGGATTAAAAATAACTAAACAAATAGCCATATCTTTAGAAGAACATGCCCCCATTATATTTATTCGCACGCTTTAATTCCAATCATATCTAAAAACGCAGACTGGACTCCAAATAAATAATGTAATATTTCTCCTACTATAAACATTCCAACAATAGAATAAAATAAAGAAACATGAAATAAATAAGAAAAAAGAATACCTAACAAAATAGTTCCAACTGTATCACCTAACGCTAATCCAAAAACACGAGTTGAATGAAATCCTGTTTTTGGTTTACCAAATATAAATTTATAAGGACACTTCATTATTTAGATAAAGGTTTTTGTTCTTTATCATATCCAGGCGAATCAATATTTCCTGATAATCCTGCTGCAGCACGCATAGCTAAATCAGGATTTGTCATACCTTCTTTTGAAAAAGGACCCTTTCCACGAAAAATACCACCTGCCAAAACTACAAAAGCTGCAGTTAAAATAATAGAAACAACTATATCACGAGTACCTACAAAACATGCTGCAAAAACAGCTAATCTTCTTAAAACAATATTTTCACTGTATTCTTTATCATCTGAACTTAATTCATGTGTAATAAATCGACTACCAATATTTAATAATAACATCATAATCCCAATAAAAAAAGGAGACGTTCCTATAAAATTAACATGCTCTAACATCCTTATTTAGAATGAAGCAAAATGTTCTTCTACTTTTCCAGAATCTGGTTTAGGAACAGATGGTATGGCAGGTGTAGGTAAAACTGGTGGTGGCGTACCTTTCTTTTGTGAAACAGATTCAAGTCTACCACCCTTATCAGGTTCAGTTGCTTTTGAAAGATTTTCAGCATTTTTAACCATTTCAGCTAATTTTGTAATATCAGCAGTGCTGGGATTTTCTAGATATTCAGTTAATCGTTTAACAGTCATGATATAAGCAAGAGCAAGAAATACTCCAACTACAAGACTTTGATACGTAGCAACATATAGAACACCAAGAAGAGAAACAACAGATCCAACAGGAGAAGACACAAAATCAGATATGTGTCGAGGAGGAGGGTTTGTATAGAAAGCAATATATCCAATAACTAAAACTACGAGTCCAAGTTCAAAAGGTTGAAGTCTCATTTATTTGAAACGAATGTTAATATTTTTGTATATGCTTTTCAACAAGTGGGAATGGCTAGTATTGAAGAAGTATGGGGTTCATCCTTTCCAACAAAAGCTTTAACTATGGCTTCAAAATATGGTAAAAAAGAAGAACCTCGTGATGCTGAAAGAGAAGGACGTGTATATCCTACACCACAACATCGAACTAATGCAGCTTTACACAAACATAGAAAAACAATAGATGATTTATCAAATTCATTACCTATTGTTGAAGACGATGAACAAGCTGAATCAAATTATGCTCCATCAAAAATTGAAAGAATTGAAAAAATGACTAATTTTTCTTCTTATAAAACTCCATTAATTCCTTCAAATGGTGGAACTGATTTTCCTTACGCACCTCCATCTTTTCAAGAATCTGCATATGAAATTAAATTAAATCAAATTCTTCATATGATTCAACAAAATAAAGTTGGATATGAACAACCTTCTTCACAAGATATGATGTTATATATCTTTACAGGTGTTGTATTCTTATTTACATTAGATTCATTTGTTTCTCTAGGTAAATCTCTTCATTAAAAACGGATTGTTAGATCTCAAATGAGACCTACCCTAACCGCAATCAAAAATGTCATCAATCAATCAATTATTATTAAGCAAGTGGAACAATAAATTTCGCGACTTTGGATTATCAATGACAGATCTAGGTCGTAACAACAATGTTGGGTCATTCGATTCTTACTTCTTTCTGAAAAGAGAGTTGGAATACGATACTTACGAGAAATGGAGACAAGCAAAGAGAGATGGTATGATTAGACATTGTATTATTCACGATGGTAAGTTTTATGATTACATCGTCAACAAGCACTATGACAGTTTAGAGGATTGGTTGTATTCAGTAGACGCATCACTTTACCATGATGTGCTTTACGGTTCAAACAGGGTTCATAAGGGTATAAAGCCCAACTATGTAACTTTAGATAGACTTCTACAAGGACTTGGTTATAAGTATGTTATCCCACCTGCACGTACATATAGATACGAGACTATGAATCCAGAGGAGGATTCTGAGGAGGAGTATACTGAGGAGGAGTATACTGAGGAGGAGGACTATGATATGCCATCTCTAATTCCTGTAAGTGATAATGTGGATGTTCCTGATAATTCAGAATCCGTTCATATTCCTGAACTTCCAAACATAACCATTCCCAAACTTCCAAGTGAAGATAATTTTGGCGATCTTCTTAAACAACTCAATCTTCCTGGAACTTTCGTACCACTACCTGTTAATGGAAGGAAGTGTCTTGTTCAGAGAAATGACCAAACTATTGTTATAGGACGATTTATGGATTATAAATACTTTGATATGTCTGTTAATGAAGATGATGATACATCACAAGTATTTCTGAATATTCCTGAACCTGAAAAGTTCATGTATGGAATGTACTTTAAACTTTCTCAACTTCCTGTTGGTTGGAAGGTATATGTGAAAAGTAATTTAGGACATTTTGATGTATTGGAAAATCTACTATACGATGAGTAAAAAAAAATAAAAGTGCCGGAAGGCCATTTTTATTTACGATCACTTATAAAAGTCTCAAAAGACGAAAATTCATCAAAAGAATTATCTAGCGTTTCAATTTCAAAAGTTAAAGAAAACTCTGCGCCTTTTTGATTTGTTCCATTAGGTATAGCACCATCAGTTGTCCAATAAATAAATCCTTTATTTCCTTGTTGATTATGTAGACGAGTTCGAATATGTAATCTATCTAGTTTTCCAATAGAAGGTTTATATGTTGCTATATTTTCTTGGGCTGAACTATCATTATATTCAATAAAAGTCCCATTTGATAAAGCAGGAATTTTTGCAAAAAATCCATCTGGATATGTAGATCTATTTGCATCTACAGTACATTCATCTGTTTTATTTAGACCTTCTAAATCAATTAAAAAATAGTAAGAATTATCTGTCGCTGCAATTGCAGTATCTCCTGACCAAGTAGCAGAAGGAATATTTTGTCCTGTTGTATAACTATGTTTTAAAGCACCAGCTCCACTACTAACACTAATTAAAGGAGGAAACTCTCCTGCGACTAATCGTAAAGACAATACATTTTCGTATGTGCGAGGTAAATAAACTACAAAATCACCATTTGTATAAAATTTTGTAGTATCACGATCACTAGAATCAACTACGAGTGTCTTTTTCACAGTCTTTAACTGTTTTACAGGTTTTGAAGGTGAAACATATGTTCCATTATAATCAAAAACCTTATTCATCTTTATTATTTAGTTTATTTTTTTAATGTGTAAAAGTTTAACTAATACTCATTCCAGCAATAAGATCTTCTAATTCATCATCTCCAAATTGAGAACGACACATATCTTTAAAATAAGTATTTAGAAGTTTATACCATGCGACTTCAAATGTATTTGTAGTTTTTATTTGATGAAATAAATATGAAATTAAATTTTCAACTTCATTACATTTTTTTCTGAATTCTGTATCTTCAATATCAGAATCTGTTGTTCGGAAATCAATACACCATGTACGATATTTACAAATATAATTTTTATGTGTTTCCATCCATTCAGGTGTTATTTCTCCATTTGAACGAAAGAATAAATCAGTATCTAAAATAACCTTGTAATTTTCATAACGTTGTTGAGACGTAAGTCCAGAAATTGGGTTTATATCATCGTCCATTTTGATAGGCCTGATATTTATATTTTTGATGATAATAAATCCATTTTAGACTTTTACCATAGATCCCATAACCCATATAAATATAGCAGCACTTAATTGAGCGAGTATATAAGATAAAGCTTTAGATTTACCAATTTTTCCTGTTAATAAAGCCCATGAAGTTATAGCAGGATTAAAATGTCCTCCTGAAATTTTACCACCAAATGCAATAGCAATAGCAAAAGCAGATACAATAAGTAAAGGTGTTCCTGTAAATGAAACTGCTCCAATTAAAAGAGACGTTCCTAAAAATTCTACAAAAGCAGGTGTATACATTTATATAAAACGGAATAAACTATTCTATTTTTTATTAGAGTAATGTTAACTTTACAAGGATATAAAATTGCTAAAACAGATATACCAAATTTACAAACTTTAAGAGGTTTATTAACTGTAAAACCTTATATTCCTTCTGTGTTTGTAAAACCACAATATGTTACAAAGTACCCTGTTTACGTTGAAACAAATCAGGACATATACGTTCCAAAACACTACGGGATTGAAACTTACGGTCCTCATAAGTCTTCCACACGTGATGTAGAAACAACTGATCTGAAATACTGGGAGTTTTCTGGTTCTTTAAGACCAATTCAGGAAGAGGTTGTGAACTCTTTTCTAACTCCTCAACCACGTGACGGAATTCTATCACTTCAGACTGGGGGTGGTAAAACAGTATGCGCATTATATATTGCATCTAGACTTAGATTTCCGACAATTATACTTGTACACAATACATTTCTAAGAGATCAATGGATTGATAGAATAAAAGCTTTTCTTCCAAAAGCAAGAATTGGTTCAGTACAAGGTGATAAAATTGATATAGAAAATAAAGATTTAGTTGTTGCTATGTTACAAAGTGTTTCATTAAAACAATATGAATCAGATTTATTTAAAAATATGGGTCTTTTAATTGTAGATGAATGTCATCATATTGCTTCTGAAGCATTTTCAAAAGCAATACCAAAATTAACATGTAAACATATGCTTGGATTATCTGCTACACCTGAACGTAAAGATAAATTAATGCATGTTATTAATTGGTTTCTAGGTCCTCTTTTATATAAATCAGATACATCTGATAAAGTTGATGAAAATGTTCGTGTAGAAGTTTATGATTTTGAACCTAAAGATGCTGTATATAATGATGTTATTTATAATTCATCAGGAGTTATGTTTACATCTCTGATGATTAATAAAGTTGTAGATTATCAACCGCGTAATAAATTACTAATTGAATTATTAATTGATTTAAATAATGAATCTGAAAGACAAATTCTTGTTTTATCTGATCGTGTAGAGCATACAAAACTTCTGTATGATATGTTACCTCCTGAAATTAAAGAAACTGCATGTGTATTAGGTCGTGATATTAAATCTGCTCAAAGAACTGAATGGTGTTCAACAAAAAGAATTTTAATAGCAACATATTCTATGTGTAAAGAAGGATTTGATGTATCTACATTAAACACTTTACTTATTGCAACACCAAGACCTGATGTAGATCAAATTGTTGGAAGAATTTTAAGAGTTGAAAAAAAAGGAAGAAATGTTGATCCTTTAATTATAGATATTGTAGATCCTACATTTCGTAGACAATTTCAATCAAGATTATCTCTTTATAAATCACGTAATTATAAAATTGAAAAAATGGTTATTTAAACTTATCTACGCTTGTGAGTTTTACGCTTATGAGTTTTACGCTTATGAGTTTTACGTCTACGAGATTTAAGTCCTCCTTTACCCAGTCGCGGAAGAAGGCCAGGCCCTGAAGGACCATAACCAGGAGGAGGAGGAAGTTCCCCTTTTTCCCACTGTTCTTCTTCCTCTTTGCTTGGAGGAGGACGAGCAGTATGTTTTCGACTGTCTGGTTCTTTTGGTGGAGGGGCTGATGGTTGAGGCATTTTTAATAATAAACGCATAAATTAATATTACTAAATTTGAATAAGTTATGTAACCTCATCTATAAAATACTGGTTGTGCTGTTCGTTTAAGAAAATCACCATACACTTTTTTATAATAACTTTCTGGTGTTGGTTCTCTCTTGTATATCTTTCTATATTGTTCATTTGTTAATTGATAATCTTTTGGAGGTTCTTGAAAAACAAATTGACTATCATTTTTTGCAGGTGGTGCTGATGGTAATGTATACATTTTATGTTGAACTATACAGTTTTTATTTAAACTCCAAAACCTTCATCATCATTAAGTCCAACAGTATTATAATCTCCACCATCATATGGTCTTTCTCTTCTATCACCATAATCACCATTATCTGTTTCAAGTTCATGTCCATTCACTAATATAGGTTCACCTTCTTCAGATTCTCTAGTTGCATTATATCCTTCCTCAGGTCTATCTCCATCTTGTTCATTCATTATGTTATTATAAGCTTCTTCAGGATCTTGAATACCATATTCTCTTTTAAATATTTCACGATCTTCATTTGTTATAACATATGGAGCAATACCAATATCTAACATCATTTTTGTAACTTCACGTTGACTATCATCAAGTTGACGCATTCTTTGTTTAAAAACTTCACGTTCACGAGTTCGTAATTCTGATTCTTGTTGTGTAGCTTCTTCTTTTGTAATTAAAATCATTTTTAATGTTAAATCTTTTTTTGAAGCTTCATTTATTTCAGAAATTAATGCAATATTATTTTTATCTTTTGTTATATCTTGAAATAATGAATATAATAAACCACGAGCTGAATCTCTCATTAATTTACCTTCTAAATATGTAGCTTCATATCTATATTCTACAAGTTTTTCTAATGGAAACTTTTGAATAGAAAGAATATCTAAAATACGATTTAATAAAGTTAATAAAGCTACAGGATCATCTACAGATTTAATAAAATTTTGAATTTTATCTAATTTTGAATTTTTTGGAAAACCTAATTGAATTAATTTTGTGATTTTTGATGATTCTAATTCTATACTTGGAATTTTTATAGTAGGTTTTTGAATATCTATTGAATTATCAGATTGTTTTGTATTAGATAAAATTACAGGTTCTTGTGAAACATTTGGTGGAAGTGAATATACAAGATATGCTTTAGGTATATTAATATTACATTCTCCCATTTTTTCTTCTAATCCAACTCTTTCATTTGGTTTATAATCTTGTTTAGTAGTTTCTATTAAAGGTAATGATATTTGTTGAACTTGTTCTGTTTCAATAGGACTTACATATCTTTCTTTAGAAGATACTAATTGTCCATTAAATTTTTTAACAAAAATATTTTTAATTGTATCAATAACATCTTTACGAACTTCTTTTGGTTTTGAAATAATTTTTCGTAAAACTTTAGAAATAGGACCTTTAAAAGAACCAGGTATATCACTAAATGTTGTTTTTAATACAGATATAATTGTATCAATAACAGTTGAATCTTTTGTATCTTCACTATCTCTTGGATATCCTGTTAATTTCATTATTTTTGATCCAAATGATCTACGAGGTATTAAAAAAGGGTTATGTGTTTGTAATAAAATTACAGTTGCTCCTAATCCAATTAAACCTTCTGTTAAATGTTTTTTCTCATCAGATAATTTTGTTTTTGAAAGAGCTGTTGTTGTTCCTCTTACATGTTCTAAAATAGGTATTAATTGACTTTCAGAAGGTAAAATTTGAAATAAAGATAAAAGCATATACAGAATAGATTCTCCTGCATTATTCAAATTAAATACTTGTTTAAGTTGTGTAAGAGAACTTGTAAAAGATGCTATATGTGAATCACCATGAAATGTTGAACCTGATTGTAAAGATTCATGTGAAATAATAGGATTTCCATTCTCATCAAAATCATCTTGAACTGCAAATACACTATTATTAATTCTTTCACTACAAAACTTACATGTTCGAAATCCTTCTTCTGTAGTTGTCCAATCTAACAAAAAAGATTCACTATCTTTTTCCATTTCACCTTTCATAATTTCTAATGTATGACCACATATCAAAAATGATTCATTCTCAAAATAAACTCTATCTTTCAATTCTTTTCCTCTTAAAAGTTTTTCAATAGCATCTGCTTTATCTTCTTCAAGTCTTTCTGAATCATGTATTACTGCAATAATCATTTTACGAAGATCTGAAACAGGAGAACCTGCGTATTTTTCATATTTTATATGTAATTGTTTTGTAGAAATATGTTGAAGTAATTTTAATAATTTTTGATGTTCTTTTAAAATTTCATCATCTGTTGTTTCTCTCCACGCAATTTTTCCTGCAATAATAGATTCAGATATTTCATCAACAATTCTAGAAGTTGGAACACAAAATCCAGTAGGTAAAGGTTTATGTTTATCAACTGCCTTACTAATTTCTTCCCAAGGTGGTGAACGATACACACCTGAATTTAAAAATTCATCAAAACTATCTGTTTTTAAACATTCTTCAGGTGTACTTGATGGTAAATGAATTTGTGGTTTTTCATTCATTAAAGCAGGTGGTAATAATCCTGATTTACTAACATTTGAAAGTAACATTTTAACAACAAAATTCCCACAATCTTCTTGTTTACTAAGCCATTGTCTTGGTTCAATACCATTTGTCCATTTAATTTTATAAGCTTCTTGTAATTTTTTAGATGGTTCAATTACTTCATCATTTTTTGGAAATTTTACGGATAAAATTTTTGGTGTTTCTGAAATAGTTGGTGCAGGAGGAAATCTTTCTTTCCATAAATTCCAAGGAATAGAAGACATTTTAACATCATATAATTTAAGATATTGGTTTCCTTCTGTATAAGGTAATTCTGTTTGAGGAACAGCATGATTTAAAATAGCTTCAATTGTAGGAAATATTTTTTCAAGTGGTTCATCAGTTAAAAGTTTTGATGGAGCATTTGAAGCAAGAAATGGATGATCTGCTAAAGGATTAGGAATTTCTTCTTTACGTTGCTCTATAAAAAATCCACGAGTTTTAAGATCATCAGAAGTATTTGATACAGGAACTTTTACAACTGAAAAAGAACCATCATCATGAATAACTCCACGAGTTCTTTGATATTCTCCTAAAACATGAATAGGTTTTTCACCATCTTCATTTACTAATATACCATTCTTATGAAATGGTACACCTTCTCCTGTTGATGTATAAGGTTTTGGTAAAGCAGATAACATACGAGTATAATAATTCGCAGTAGATCTTAGTTTAGTATCATACAAAGGATTCCAATTTTCTTTGAATAAAAAAGGTGTTAATGTAAAACCAGAATAAATAGGTTTTACCCAAGAAACATTAACTTCTTTACGAGAAAAATCAACTATATAATCATCATCAGTCATTATAATCGTGTCATTATACAACTCTTTTAATCTAGATACTTCTTTTGATATTTTAGTATATTCGAATTTAGATATTTTTGCTTTTTTTGGAAGAACTTTATCAAAATAATCAATTAATTGTTCATCAAGAGTAAAAAATCGTAAAGATTCTGGTCTTGATACTTCTTCTTCATAATCTAAGGTTTCCATAATAAGAAATTCACTTGCTGGATCAAATTCTATAAAACCTGCTTCCATTACTATTATAGTATCTTTTCTACTACGCTACAATATTCCTTAATTAATTCTTGTGCGTTTTTCAAAATTGACTCTGGAGATTTTTCAGAGTTCCATCTTAAAACCATAGTATTCTTAAGAGGATGTGGAACATCATAAGATACAAATTTTACATTCGCATCACTATATATAACTTCTTGCATCAAATAACCTATTGTATGACCACCTTGTTCTAAAGTTACATTACAAGTTCCAGGATCTGATTCTTTTTGAATATTTTCAAGTGCTTCACGAATATATTCATCCATCTTTTTTTGAAGAATTTTAACACCCATTTTAAGAATATCTTCTGATTTTACAACACCAATACTTTCAATTAGAAAATCAAACCAATTTGGTCTTCCACGTTCATCACGAGAATAATATCTTTGTTGTAATGTATTATCAAATATACGAACATCTTTACCAGATTCTTCAAATTCTTTACGAGCACCTTTAACAAGTTCTGGATCTATATGCCATTTAGTTGTGGATACACATACTTGTGAAACATTATCATTTTCAATAGATAATCCTGCAGTAACATGAACTGATTCTCCTTGACGCAAATGAAGAAATAATAGAGGTGTATCAAAATCTCTATCTTTCATAAGAATACCTTCTTTACGAGATTCAACTTTAAAATCATCTGTTGTAACAATTCTATCTTTATCAGCTTTAATTTTTAATTCAATTTTTGTATCTTTTACAAGTGAAGAATCATTTGGTTGAATATAAATAGGTAACATTTCCATACGATGTTTTAACATTTCGTGTGGTAATTGAGTTGTATTTTCTAGAATAGTAACATCACGAACTACAACTGTAGGAATATTTGCTAATACAATTCTCCTTAAAGCATTAACAAAACTTACAGGAAAATCTTTAAATTCACAAGACATTGTGAATCCATCATTTGATATTTTTTTGTTTTCAACTTGTGCCATTTTATTATGTATTTGTTTCGTTAATAACTATTCCGTTTTTTCCTTGTATTTTTATAACATGTCGCAGCCATACCTTTTTTATAGTGAAAGATGTCCTAATTCTAAACAAATTATTGAGACACTTAAAGCTCTAAATAAATCAGCTTTATTTAAATTTATTCTAGTTGAAAGTCTTCCTCGAGAACAAATTCCTGCTTTTTTAAAGAAAGTTCCAACTTTGTATGTTCCAGATACAAAAGATGTTATTGTAGGAAAAGATATTTTTGGGTATATATCTAAACCTACTGCTTCTCGTAAAGAAATACCAACAGACCAATCAGCAATTGCAAAAGGTGGATCATCTGCATCTGTTTCAGGTGATTATTCTCCATGGGGATTTGAAGGAAATGGAATAGGAGAGAAATTTTCATTATGGGATAATCCTACTGGATTTGCTTCACAAGGTGGAAGTAGTTATACATTTTTAGATTATTCTATAAGTTCACAAGGTGGTTCGGCACCTGAACCTAAAAGTCAAAATACTATAGCAAGTGATAAAACTAGTGCAAACACAGATGTTGCGGCAAGAATGGAAATGATGACAAAACAGCGTGAATCTGAATTTGGGACTGTTGCGCGTAAATAATGTTTTAAACAGAATAGACTAGTTAAATATAATTATGGCTTCAAAGTTACCTTTGATGAATGCTTTGTTCACTCAAATTACAGAATTTTGTGGAGAATTATCTCAATTGTATCCAGATGATCCAGATTTTTCTATTCTAATAAATGCTCTAAACCTCGCAAAAAGCACAAACCCAGTTTTATTATCAAAAACAATTCGTGAAACTTTATCAAAGTATGATGATCATGTTCTAAATCATAATGAAGACTTTTTCTTAAATTCTGAGTTTGAAGAATATTCAGGTGGAATGGATGTAATATCAAAATTAAAACAATATTATAAATCTATGAATGAATCTTCAAAGGAAAATGTATGGAAATATTGTACAAATATTATTCGTTTATCGAAGGCGTGTTCGTAATCTCATCAAATCCATATAAATCTTTTGGATTTAATTGTATTAATTCTTTAACAGCATTTTCAGAATCTGTAAAATTACGAAATAGAATTTGATTTACTTCTGCAGGACTCCATTTATAATCTTCTATACCAAGATCTTCAAATTTCTTGTCATAGAAGCTTTCTAACATTTCAAGAAGAATTTCTTTATTACATTTTTTGAAATGAATAATCATATCAATTCTTCCTGGTCTAATTAATGCACGATCAATTCTTTCAGGAAAATTTGATGAAATTGTTATTATACGACCAGTAGTTTCTAAAGTTCCATCTAACAAATTTAAAAGAAATGAAAGATCAATAATTTCAGGTTCTTCTTCTTTTTCCCAAGGTTCTTTTTCTTTCTTTTCTTCAACTTTTACAACAGGTTTTTTCCATTCACGTTTTAAAACAGCATCTCCCATAGCATCAATATCTTCAATTACATAAAGTCTTTCATGAACTGGAATAACAAACTTTTCAACTACAGAACCATTATGAACGTGTATTTCTTCATTAAAGAAAAGATGACGTAATTGTGCTTTTGTTTTAATTTCAGAAAGTTGAACATTGATAATATGACGACGACATGTATTTGCTATTGCTTTTATAGATGAAGTTTTACCTGTTCCAGGACTACCATGAAATAAAAATCCTAATGTATAAGGAATACCTTTCTTTTCATACCAATCTTTTCTTGTTAAAAAGAATTCTACATGTTTCTTAACATTTTGTCTTTGTTCAAAAAATACATTATCAAATGTTCTTGTAGTTTGGAATTTATGTTTTGTGTATACAAGATGACTAGTTGGTAAAGGATTTTGTATATTTCTTTTATTTTTAGGAGGAATCATCATATCAAAAAAGAATAAAGAAGTTCCTAATTTATTAGCCATTCGTCTTTCATAATCTACATTACATTTATCAATAAATGTTTGTAAAAAAGACATATCGTGTTCATAACAAAATAATTTGAAATGAATAGAATCTAATTGTCCATCTAAATGTTTTAAAGTTAATAATTGAAAAAATAAATCTTTTTCAAGTTCTAAAGATTTAAATTCATTTGGTAAAAAATCATGATTTGAAATATAAAGAAGATTTTTAATAATTGGAAGTGTAGTTATATAATGAATTACTGCGTCCATTTTAGATTGACTTAAAGTTTGTTGTTGGTTTTTTTGTTGAGGTATATTTCGATGACATTCAATAGTACATTTTATTTCAGGTTCTACAGATTCTTTTTTAGAAGACCACATTTAGTACTTTAACATTTTTACTATATAAATGGATTAATCTTTTAACGCTTTTAGAACATCTGGACGATTATCATCATTCATAAATATAGACATTTCTTCAGGTGTTACCCAAAAAATACCATCTTTTTTAATTAAGACAGATTTTCTAACAAGTAATTCTAAATATAAACATCTATCAACTTTAGTTTTTACTTCAGGAGGAAATGGTTCACCTAACCATTCAGAAAATGCTTCTGTAACTTCTTTTTTATAAGAATTACACGCTTTACCTGAAAAAGTTTTTGATCTTGGTGCTCTTGAAATTGTAGTTGAATCACCAATACTAAATGTTATACCTGTATCAGGTTTTGGCCACGCAAAAAAATCATTCTTTTTCTGAATAAATTTATCTTTTGCTGTTTTTACCCACGCATTATAAGCATCTAAATCTATTCCTATAGGAGTTATTTTTTGTTTTTCTTCATTATAAATTTGTTTATCACCTAAAATAAAAAGCTTTTTACCTTCTGATGTTGTTGTTATTAATGGAGCAGCGTATATAGGTGGTGAAGTCCAATCTAATTCAAGAAGATGATCAAGTTTTTCTTTAACAGTAAATACACTATCAACAATATACCAATCATATACAGATTTTTCAAATTTATCTTTCAAAAATGGAGGAAATTCATATTCATCTAATTTTTTATTTTCAGTAGTTACATGAACAACTTCTTCAACAACAGGTTCAGCATTTAAATCAATTTCAGAAGCATTTTCTTGAGATACTACACGATCAACTAATGTATCAGAATCATTCGTAACAAATGAAAACAATTTATTTTTAGATTGTAAATATCCATCACGACCAAATTTATCTTTTAATTGAAATCTTGAATCAATAGCATTCTGTAAAATATAAGATAAAGTTTTAGGAGTATATTGTTTTAAAGATGAATGTTTAAACAAATCATCTTTTTTCCAAATAGGTTTACTTAAAAATAATTTTGATATTTTATAAAGAATTTCATCTTTTACATCTAAAATTGCTGATAAAGGTCTTTCATAATGTTCTTCAACTTCTTGTGGTTTTGAAACACATTTTAATGAATATCCAGAATCATCAAATGTTGGTGCAGTCATATCCATTAATGGAAGATTTAAAATAACATTTGGAGGATCTTGATTTCTATGTTGTGGAATTGTAAATTGTTCACCACTTTCATTTTTTTCACCACGCCATTGTGGTGGAAGACTATTTACAGATTCTTGTAATTCACAATCCATAGCAGATTCCATAATAACTTTTTTCACTTTAGATATTTTAATTGCTTTGTCTTCAACAAATTTTCTATATATAAATTCATCTACAGTTTCAACTGATGAGTCATCGTATCTACATATATGAAGATATACAGTACAATTTTGTTCTTTAAAATCTAGTAAAGCGTGTGAACAAGTTCTCATTCCACGACCAATAACTTGTTCAATACGACTCATGTTATACCAAGGATCTAATATATGTATTTGTCGAATAAATCTAAAATCAACTCCTTCAGATACTTTTGGAGATGCAATAATAACTCTTATATCAGACCCATCAGCATTTTGTTGACTTTTTAATCTCATTAACATTTTTTTGATTATAGAATCTGTTGTATTTGATGTAAAAAGAACATATTTTCCTTTTGATCCAGGAGTAATTTCTTCAGATGTTTTTTCTAATAATTTAGAACCATCTGCAGATTCATAACCATGTTCTTCAAGACACATAGCAAATAATTGTGCTCCTGATTCAACTGAATTAGAATATACAAATACAAGACCTGTTGTTTCACTTAATATTTTTGTAATTAAACTAAATTTAGAACTATATTTATGTATTTCAGAAGGTTTCAAAAACATTTCAGATCTATATTTATACGATGTTCCTGATGAAACAAATGTTTCACGAAATGTTTTATTTTCAGGATATACACATATTGTTGATGTTAATGGACTAGATATTGATATCTGTTTAATTTTTTGAATTTCTTCTTTTTGTGGTGATTGAAGAATAGATTGTGTAAGAACAAGATATTTCATCTTTTTTGTTATAGGTAATCCATCTATACTTGTTTTACGATCTGGTAAAGCAATTAAATTATTTGGTGGAGGTAATCGAAATGGAAATGTAAAAGGATTTTCACCTCTTACAAATGAAATATAATCTTGACACCAACCTCTAAATATTTCTTCTTGACCTTCTTTAAATTCTCCAGATTCTTTAAAAATATCAGATGATTTTATTTGTTTTTTAAAATCTATTCTTCGATCATTCCAAAGAAATAAAGTAATATAATATAAAATTTCATCAAATGAATCATACATAGGTGTTGCAGTTAAAAGAACAAGTGTAATTCCATCTGCCTTTTTTATAATATCTTCAATTGCTAAAGATATTAATTTATTTGTTTCTGTTTCTGTAGTTTCTTTTAAATTATGTGCTTCATCAATAATCATTAATCTATTATCAAATGTTTCATGCATCCATGTATCAAATTCATTTGGAGAAACATTTAATTTTTTTTCTTGAATTACATTTGCTAAAGTTTTATATCCTGAAAATTCATAAAATTCATTAATTAATTTTTCTGATAATTTTACAATACGTTGTTTAGAAGCCTTATCTGTATAAAGAAGTGGTTCTTTTTGTGATCTTTGAATTATATCTAAATATTTTCTTCCTGTACATTGTTTTGAAAGTAAAATACCATCTGCATCAACAGATACTCTTGTAATATCAAAAATTTGTGTTTTAAAATTTTCTTGGACGGATGGGTTTGCTATTACAAGAACTCTTTTATCTTGAAATTCAGGTCGTATAATATATTCTTCTGCTACTTGAATAGCTGTACAAGTTTTACCAACACCTGTACCATGAACTAAAAGTAAATTTCTAGTTGGTGAATCTGGACTTAAAACTCTTCGAATAAATCTTTGATTTGGTTGTAATTTAAAATCTCTAGACATTGTTGTTGAACACATTTCTTCACGCATTTGTTTCAAACTTTCTAATGAAGCTGTTTCAGGTAATTTCTGGGCTTTTGTTTCCATCAATTCTTCTCTTGAAACATTCGGCATTCTCCTTGTTATTAAAAACGGATTTAAGCTATTCAATTTATCTTATAGCCAGGATGGAGCAAATTACATACGACAAATTTACAATTGATTCAATTTTCAAACGTGATTGGATTTTGGAAGAAGAAGTTATATATGAACTTTTAACTATGGCAGACCAAGAAACATGGTTATATCTAAAAAATCAATGTGATAAATATCCTGAAATAGTTCGATATGTTATTCGATTATTAGATGATGAAACACACATTAACACTACAGGTATTGAAGTTGTTGAATTAACAGATATTGAAAGACGTAAAATAGATGCTGAACAAAAAAGAAAAGATGAAGAAGCTTTTGAAAAAATTTGGAAGGCTCATAAAGAAACTATTCCTGAAAGGTCATTATCTAAAGTAGATGGAATTGCAGATGAATGTTGGGAAGCTCTTATTCGTGCAAAAGAGGATCTACATAAATTTACATCTTCTAAAAAGAAATCATATGTTTCACCTTCACAACGTAATAAAGTTGTAAAGGATTCTACAGAGCTTAAACTTGAAGCAGAAGTTGAAAGACTTGAAAACGAATTCAAACAAGCAGAAAAAAATATAGAACAAGAAGACGATGAGTACTACAATGAAAAGAAGTGTGAGTTCCGTAAAGAAATGTTGTTCAAAATGTTTGAAAAAACATCTCATTCTCATAACATGTAAGTGTGAAATGTTATTGTGTATTTCATGTAGATATCCTGATAAACATGATTGTACTTTTGATTATAAAAATGATACAGAAAAACTTATAAA
>Ga0214923_10000800_pt1 | contig 46607 bp, 27 predicted proteins | sample LL1510_MetaG_FD_177993 | JGI IMG/M metagenome (GOLD analysis project Ga0214923, IMG submission 177993) | Freshwater microbial communities from Lake Lanier, Atlanta, Georgia, United States - LL-1510 | ecosystem: Environmental > Aquatic > Freshwater > Lake | place: USA: Georgia | collected... | reverse complement strand
TCCATTCACGGAGGGCACGCACGCACCCTTCCGGTGAGTAGATGTGCATCCAGGACAGGTTCAGGAACACGTTCTCGCACGTCTTGGCGAGAACCGCTGCCTCGGTCAAATACGGAAACCCACTGTGGGAAATGTCGAACCGCGCATCCCGGTGCGCGCGGATGAGCCCAGCCATCGGGGCAAGTGAAGTTCCCTCGAGACTGCCGTAGCTGCCTGCCCGAGGTCCGACATGGAACTGCACGGGCAAACCGGAGGCCGTCGCTGCCGAGACAGCGCCGTGGACGAGGACATCCTCGAGAACGCGCCCGTCCGGTGTGTCAAGCCCTGGGTACTGCCCGTCGCGCAGTTGACGGAAGACAACCGCCGCCCGAGAGGGGTCAGGTGTACCGAAATCCATCGCGCGGTGATAACTCTGCGACAACTTGATCTCGGGAGCACCGGCGGCTTTCCATGCCGCACACCTCGAGTGCATGGTGTCAATCAGGTCATCGACGCTTCGAAAGTCTGTCGAATAGTCCGACTCAAGTGAAGCGAGGTCGTCCCGGCTTCGGATCATCGTGAACCGGTTCAGCCTTGGCACCGGCAGGAACAGGTTGCGGTCGACGTCTGCAACCTCTTCGCCGTATGTGCCAGTCATCTGCACCAGACTGACTGCGATGTTGGCGCGGTCCCGCAGGATTTCGGCGTAGTGCCCCGGGCGACGTCCGGCGCGGATTGCATCGGAAATCGGGCCGACTGTCGTGGAGTCAAGTCGGTCAAACCCATAGGCGCCACGCCAACCCTCAAGCAGGCACTGGCTAAACCCGGTAAACCGAATGCGATCCCACCACGGCACGAACCTCGCCCATCGCTCTTCAATGGGCGCGGGCGTTTCGGGGCGGTCGGGAAGTGTCAGGTTTCCTTGGTCGCCGGTGACAAACAAGAGGTCCTCGTGCGGCATCCCGGCAGACCGCAGATCAGCGGCGGGGTATGGATGTGCGAAATAGGACAGTGCGTCAAGGTCTCGTGCCAGTCGGTCGGTTTCACTGATGACGTGGGTGTGTCCGTTGATGGTCGGGACCCTCCCGAAAGTCGCGACGAGTTCACTCACATTTTGTTCATATGTATTTAAAGTTTTTTCCACCGTGATCGTCCTTGACTTCGGCGCATTGTGCTTGGGAATGAAGGCGAGTATATTGGCGCATCCGCTTCGGGGTGGGGTGCCCTGAAGCGTGGCACAGGAAGAAGGAAGGTCGTATGAGACACACACGCCGCGGTTTCCTGGGGGCGGGACTGGTGGGTATGGCCGCCGTCGCCTGCGGGGGGAGTGAGACACCGGCAGCAGCGCCGGCTACCGCAGCAACCAAGGCACCGGCAGCCGCTGCACCAACTGCGGCACCCGCAGTCCAGCCTACGGTCGCGCCGACGGTTGCACCGATCAAGGCAGCATCCGCGGGGCCGATCTGGATCCTCGACCATCCGCTGCAACTCCCGGTTCGAAAGGCTTTGGAAGGCCGGGTAGCCGAGTTCGAAAAGGCATTCCCTGGCGCAAAGGTCGAGTACGAAGGGGTTGTTGAGCCGAACGACAACCAGGAGAAGTTCGCGATCCTGCTTGCGGCCGGCACGATGCCCGACGCCGCCGCGACCCATACCGGGTTCATGCAGCAATGGCCCCACTTCTCGGACCTCAAGCCCTACCTTGCCAAGGACACCAAGATCAAGGCGGACGACTTCTTCCCCACGATCTTCAAGGCGTTTGACGTCCAGGTCGGAACTGGTACCCGCCAAATAGGCATCCCGCGCGAAGTGCACGCAACGGTCCTGTACTACGCCAAGAACGCGGTCTCCGCGGCCGGGTTGAAGGAACCGGGCAAGGACTGGACGCACACCGAGTTCGTGGACTGGGCGGTGAAACTTTCCGATTGGAAGGACAACCCTCAAGAGGCGAAGTGGGCCGCCCAGAATGTCACTGCGCTCGGCGGCGCATCTATGGGCCTCCCGATCTTCTGGGAGTTCGGTGCCGAGTTCTTCAGCCCCGACGGCAAGTCGTGCATCATCGACCAGCAACCCGCGCGTGACGCCTTCCAGTATCTGGTGGACCTGGTGTCGAAGCACCACATCACGCCGTCACCGGCGGAACTGACGGCCAGTGGCCTGACCGGCAGCCAGCAGGGAATGTTCGGCACGGGACGCTTCCGGAGCTACGCATCGAATCAGAACACCGCGCCTGTCGGCACGAATGCGGTGCAGTTTGACTGGGATCTGCAGCTGCTCCCGCAAGTGCCAGGGAAGAAGCGTGCAACACGAATGGCCGGCAACGCGTACGGCGTGATCACGAGTGGCAAGAACAAGAACCCGGACCTCGCGTGGGAGCTTGTGAAGTACTTCGTTGGGGATGACGGATCAACCGTTCAGATGCAAGCCGGTAACTTCATGGCAAACAAGAAGGCGACCGAGAAGTGGCCAGAGACCCGGGCGCCGGCCAAGAACGGCAAGGTCGTCTTCGAGGCGATGGACGGCTACGCCCGCCTGGAACACCGGCCGAAGGGTTGGGACAAGGCCATGGTGGTGATCAACCGCGAGTGGACCAAGGTGCTCAACGGAGAGCAATCGATCGGTGGAATGATCAGCGTGGCGAAGCCAGAGGCGGAGGCCATCCTGAAAACCGAACAGGCGAGCTAGGCAACCGTTCGGAACGGCCCCATCCGGACGAACAATTCGGTACGTTCTCCGGATGGGGTCTCGGTGGTCGTGATGCCTTGTCTGGCAACAATCCGGACTACAGCGTTGCCAGATCGGGTGGGTGGTAACCCGGCATGGAGTACGCGCCGATGTACCCCTCCAGGCTCCAGATCGGACTCGTTGTCGACTGCCACGGGGTCCCGCATCGCGCGGAGATCACGGCCCAGTCACCCGGCGTGAGATTGCCGTGGTGGTGATAGAGGAACCGGCGCAATCCCGCACCCTGGGCAGCCTCGAGCATGCGATCAAGGTCATGCGCCGTGAACGGGTCGCCATCATGGGGCTTCCGGCCGGAGTCGACCCATGGAACCACCCGTTCCGCATCCCCGCCCATGGCAGCGATCGCCCGCGTGGTCTCGCGAACCACGACTGTGTCGAAGAAGGCTTGCGGAAATCCGCGGTCGAAGTCCCGCAACGATTGGACCTCTGGAAGGTCTATCCCGAAGACTGCCGTGACGAACTTGAGGGCACCAATCTCACTGACGCCGGGGTTCCAGGTTCGCAAGGTCTCGACGAACCTTGCGACCGACCCGTACAACCCATCGAACCCCCGGTGCCAGAAATAGTGCTTGGGGAACATCCGGTCCAGGATCTTGCCAAGAGCCTCGTAGTCGTAGCCGGCCATCGAGGACCAGGCCGCTGATCGAGGACCACATGCGATTGGGATCTTGCGGTTGGAGTTGGCGTTGGCCATCTCCTTGATTTGGGAAAAGGTTTCGGTGACCGCTGTCGTCCGGAAGGCGATCCATTCGGCAAGTGCAGGGTCACCTCCGAGGAGCCCGAACCCGCCCATGAAGCCCCCCGACCGGTCTCCCCAGATGTCGATTCTCCGATCATCCAGGGCATGCAACCGGGCAAACAAGCGGTCCTTTGCGCCGACCATCCTCGCGTAATCGAATCCCATCCGGGCCGCGCCCTCGGCAACGGTTTCGGGCAGGTCATTGAAGATTGAAGACCGCGCATTCTGGTGGAAGGGTGCAATCTCGTAGCCCCACTCGGGGCCATCGAACAGCGCACCATCGGCCATGGGGTATGCCTCCATGGCATCGACCAGCCGGGCCGCGGTGACCCGTCGGGTCTGCTCGTCGACAAGGATGGGCCCACGGGAACCGGGACCGACCCCATAGTGGGGACAGAAAAGCCAGACCTGCCAACCGCGTGCCTTGGCGGCCTCGATCATGCGGGTCAGGAGTGCGCGCCGTTCGCGGAGATCGGCGGGTACGGATGCCGTATCCCTCCCATCGGCATCAGGCCGACGCCAGGTGCCCCGGACATCAGTGGCGGGAAGTTTCCACCAGAGCGAATCCTGGGTGTTCGCCGGCGGGGGCTCTACACCAAACCGCCGGTACACCTCCGGGTTCGGGTCGAACGTGAAACTCTTGTCCTCGAAGGCCAGGGGTCCCATGACCAAGCCGTCGACGCCACCTGATGCCCACGCATCAAAAATACGTTCGTAATCAGCCATGATGGGTTCGAGATGACGCATCACGTCGATCCACGCGCGCATCCCGCCCGTCGACGCAACCACCGTCCCTTCGGCGCTGGTTGCACCGTGCTTCACTTGCTCGCCAGTCACTTCCGTCGGTCCTTCCGTACTCTCGACCGCACGCAGACCAGTTCAACTGGACGCCGCATGTCGGTTGCCGGGACAACATATCCGCGTAGCACTGCCCGCTGCTTCCCAAACTGCCTGAATGCACCGCGCCCAATGAAGGCACCTCGCGGTGAGGCACGCCGTACGTCCCGGGACTTCCCACGCCACTCTCGGGCAAGAAGGGTCGGGACTACTGCACAGCGTCCATGGATGTGGCTGATCAGGCCGTGGAGACCGGTGGCTTGACCGGGAAATCCATTGCCCTCCAAGTGTCGTCGTCCATTCTGTCCGGACCCCAAGGTGGGTCCCAAACCGGGACGACGGTGACATCCTGAACACCGGGAACCTGCCTGAGACGGGCCACCGCCGGGTTGGCGAGGTAGCGGTACATCGGACGCCCCCGATGGGGCATGGTGAAGGTCACCTCGACGCGACCGGACGCCAATCCGTCAGGCATCCGAAGGTCATAGACGTAGCCCATCCCTGCGAGGTTTGCATCAACGGTATAGAACATGTCGTCTTGGACATCATGCAACGCATCCCACATTGACTGTTTCAGCAAGGCGCACGTGGTTTCCTCACCCGCCGTTGCCAGGCGACCGGGAGGCGCAGACGCTTGCGTGTCGGAATGGTCACCTGAGAGGGTCGAGAAGAGAACGGCTCCGGCTTCTCGGGATGGGTACTGGGAGACGACGACCGGGTTCCTGAATCGTGTGACCCATTCGCCAATCTGAGACGCGCCCTCGTCAGGTGGATACGGGGCGGTCAGGTAGGCGTTTCGCTGCACGAGGCGGTCCCCGGCAACCAGTTCCGGGTCGTCCCGAAGTGCCCACCGGCTCCACAGTTGCCCATGCCCGGGGTAGTGCAGCGCAGGCGCATCTGCATGATGCATGGCAGGAAGTGTTCGGCGCCCATCAGTGCGGGTGATTGCAGGTTCGAGGTGGTGTTCGAGGCGCAGCGAGACAAACGCATCCTGGCTGTCCCGGTGAAAGAAGCCGACACCCCACATCCGGTCGGCATGTTCCGGAGGGACAGCACCCTCATGCGCCACGCCATCCTCGTCGACCCACACCTGATCGGTGAATGCATATCCCGAGAAGACCCATTCATCATCCCGGAGATAGTTCAAACTGAAGTCACGGGTCGCTTCCATGCGCCCATCCTTCACGAAGTAGGGCACACCCGCATAGAAGAGATAGCGGACTTCCACAAACATTCGCGATGCAGGAAACATCGGATGGAGGGGGCTATGTGGAAACCCCCACCGTCGCACGATCGTGACGATCGGGCCCCGGATGACCTCCACGTTCGGACATGCATCCCAGTTGGTCACACGGAATTTCTGGAACCGATCAGATGCCAGATAGTCGTGTGCCCAGTCGATGTGCGGAGGTTCGCCGTGGCCCTCGCCGCCAGCGAACAATTCCAGTCCGTGCCCTCGCCGGTAACGTAGCCTCTCAAGTTGACCAGTCTGCGCCGAGAGTGACGCAACGTGGTGCGCATTGCCGATCTCGAGGGCGGAACCTTCGCCACTGACAGTGAGATCGGTCACGTCCCTCGGAAGTTCCGCAGCCGGATTGCCAACAAGGATCACGAACGTGGCCTGTTCGCGCGCGTCCAAGGTGACCGACCACGTGAGGTGTGCACGACGGACCGGATCGGGCCCGCGGGTCCGCGTCTCGCTGTAGACCTGACTGACAACCCGGACCAATGATGTGCCAGAAGCCGAATGCTCAAGCCTGGCGACCCTCAGTTCTCGTGCGAGGGAAGCTGCCATCGCCACGGGGACCACGACCTCGATGTCCACTGGTTCATGATCGCGCGACCGTCCATCCGGCGCCGTCACCGTGACGATGCGAAAGTGGGTCCATCCAGCAATCCACGCGTGCCATTGAATTGGAAGTCCTGAAACCGGCGACCAGTTGGCGTGTGCGTCCGCATCGCCGTCTGAGGGAACGGCTGATGCAAACGCAGCCTCCGCGCGTACTCCGTCCTTGATTGAGTCGGCGAGGGCAAGAGCGACCGCATAGTCTCCCGTGGCGAGGGCGCGCGATAGTGCCTCAACCTTGGCCTCGACCGAATCGATCCGATCGACATAACGTGGCTCGGCCATTGGCGTATCCGGTCGGTGCGTGATTTCCCAAAATCGCACTGTCGACACATGATCTGCATGCGCGTCGCGAGAGGGGATGGGCGCAGCATATCCGCGCACCAGCGGTCGTCGGGATTTCACCGTACCTGATCCTAGGTAGCCATCCCCAAAAGGCGCTTCGGACGTGCGCGCCGCCTGTAAGCCGGAAAAGAAAGAAGCCGGGAGCACCTGCCATAGTGCGCCCGGCCAAGTCGTGCGACGCGGGATGAGGCTCTACTTTCATCACGCGGTCGCAAATTAGAAGACGGATGACATTCCAGAAAGTAGCGCTTGGCGTGGAGGGATTCCCCGTGCGGTTCCGTAAACTCGGCCTCGAGCTCTGATCATTTGGGTTTGGTACCGACAAGAGCCGAACGGAAGGAAATGCGGGTGTCTGATACACATGCAACCAGGCCGAACGTGATAGTCATCATTGCCGACGATCACGGTCCCTGGGCACTGGGATGCGCAGGCAACGCTGAGATCATGACCCCCAACCTCGACCGGCTTGCGTCGACCGGTACGAGGTATACGCACTTTTTCTGCGCGTCACCTGTCTGTTCCCCCGCGCGTGCGTCGTTGATCACCGGACGCATCCCATCGCATCACGGCATCCACGATTGGCTCCGGGACGGAAACGGCGGAACGCAACCGGCCATCGGATATCTCGACGGCATCACCACCTACACGGACATCTTGGCAGCACATGGCTACGACTGTGCCCTCTCTGGCAAGTGGCACCTCGGAGACAGCCCGACACCGCGCCTCGGGTTCGGCCATTGGTACGCTCACCAGTTTGGCGGAGGCCCGTATTACGGCGCACCGATGATCCGCGATGGGGTCCTCTACCAGGAACCCGACTACCTCACGGATGCGATCACCAACAACGCTCTTCAATTCCTGGAGAGCCGTGCGGTGATTCCCGGCCGGACCAATGCAACGCCGTTCTACCTCCAAGTCGGGTACACCGCGCCGCATAGTCCGTGGATTGGCAACCATCCGGCAGAGGTCGTCGACCGATACGCGACCTGTGCGTTCGCATCGTGCCCGCAGGACGCAATCCACGCTTGGGCCGGACCTCTTACCACCCAGAACCGCGGGAACCGCGACGCCCTCGCCGGGTACTTCGCCGCCGTGACAGCGATGGATGTGGGCATCGGACGGATCCTTGATCGGCTTGAAACACTTGGCCTGCGCGATGAAACGCTTGTCATCTTCACGAGTGACAACGGGTTTTCGTGCGGGCAACACGGGTTCTGGGGGAAAGGGAATGGCACGTTTCCCCTGAACATGTACGAGAACTCGGTGACAGTCCCGACGATCATTAGTCAGCCTGGGCGGGTTGCCTACGGCCACGTTGACCACCAATTGCGCAGCCACCTCGACATTTTTCCGACCCTTCTTGACTACGCCGGGCTTCCGGTGCCAGAACGTGGCAGCCTACCGGGTCGGAGTTTCGCAACCACGCTCAGCGGAGGGACAGGTGCCGGATCGGACCTGGTAATTGTCGCGACTGGCGCGCTCCAGGAAACGATCCACGACGAATACGGTCCAGTTCGGATGGTCCGAACTGATCGATGGAAGTATGTCCATAGGTATGCCTACGGCCCTCACGAACTCTTCGACCTGCAAGAAGATCCGGGCGAATTGGTCAACCTTGTGGCGGATCCGGGACACGCCACAACCCGGCGGGAACTCAAGGGTGAGATCGACGACTGGTTCGTGAGATATGCAGACCCGGCCCGCGACGGGATTCGCGAACCCGTGACCGGCCTCGGCCAGATCGCACTGGCGGGCCCGGCCGGACGCGGGGTTGATGCCCACGCTGCAATCGACAGTTGAGCAGACACACGACTAGCTTTCCCCTGTAATCGAAACTTCAAAGCTTTCGTGCCGATCCAACACACGGTATGGTGGACGTTATGGACAACCTTCAAGATGACTTGAAGCGTGCACGGGCGACGATGGACCGTGCCGAAGAAGAATATTGGACGGCATGTGATGCGCTTCCGGAGCGATCAGAATGGCTCCGGGTCCGCGCATCGCTCCCCGAGGAACAGCGGAACTTGCGTGATGGTGCCGGTCGGCCGGAATGGCGTGCCTTCGAGTCGGCGCGCTATTCGATCGCCGAGTGGCACGCATGGCTCGCATCCCAGACCGAGGTCGCGCACTTGGAAAAGTTGATCCGGTCTCCCGAGGTGGGACGCCATTCCTGATAGACCAACGCCACCCGAAGAACCCGCGAACGAGGCACGACACTTCCCATAAAGCCTGAAACCAAGCAACGACCCAGCGCCAGCAGATACCAATCAATCTCAACGGGACACGAATTGGGCCATCTTCGCACCGTCTATACGTGTTCCAAAATCTGCGAAATCACATGAAGCGCGCCTTGTCCATCCGGGTCGCCACGATCATCGTACTTTGCCTCGCAGTCGTCAGCGTCACTCTCACATTCGGCCACATCGGGCAGTTAGGTGGCGACCGACCAGCTGAATGGAGCGTCCTTGGCAGCGCGGATGACCGCATTCCGGGCCTGCAAACTCCGTGGGCGCTAGCCTGTGACAGCGACGGCACCACACTGATTATCGACCGCGACCGCGCCCAGGTGATTCGCGTCGATCCGGAAGGGCATACGGTGGCGCGTTGGGGACGGATGGGAAGCGGTCCAGGCGAGTTCAACCGCCCAACGGGGATTGCAATTGACGTGAACCGACGCGTCTATGTGGTTGACAGCGGAAACGACCGGGTTCAGGTCTTCTCCGCGTCCGGCGCGCCCATTGCAGAGTGGGGCCACCGCGGTTCAGACCCTGGTGAGTTTGATGTTCCCTATGGCATCGCCATCTGGCGTGGCACCGCGCTTGTCACGGACCGCGAGAACAACCGGATCCAGACGTTTGATCTCAACGGCCAGTTCCTGAACGCCTTTGGGCATCGCGGATCGGACACCCTCGGACTCGACCGCCCGACGGGGATTGCGGTCGATTCCCATGGCATCACATACGTTGCTGACACCGGGAACGCCCGCGTCCGCGTATTCGACCCGCCGGACCGGCAAGGGATCGGACACCCTTTTGATGACTGGGGAAGATCCTCTGACGAAGACACGATGTCTCCCGCGCCAATGGGGTTGGCGATCGCGCGAGATGCCACGGTGTTCATCAGCGATGAGGTCACGGCCGATGTGACAGCGCGCGACCCCACGGGTCGGGTGACGGGCCGATGGGTGCGAGGTCCCAAGTTGCCGGACTTGAGGAACCCAATCGGGATCGGCTTCGACCGAAACGGATCACTCATCGTCGCCGATCGCGGCGCACGGCAAGTCCACGTTCTTGGTCAGGACGGATCACCCAAGGCATCGTGGGGACGCGCGCACTCCGGACCTGGACAGTTCGTGGGGCCGATTGGCGTGGCCTTCGATCCTGTCGGGAACGTCCTCGTGGCCGAGTTCGGAGCAAACCGTATCCGGAAGCTCTCGCCAACCGGCGCGCCCATCGCTGAGTTTGGGCGACGCGGTATCGGGCCCGGCGAGTTTGACGGCCCCTACGGGATTGCCGTGGATAGCAAGGGGCGCATCCTGGTGTCAGACCGGGACAACAGCCGCCTGCAATGGTTCGAGGCCGACGGAACACCGATCACGGTGTGGGGCGGGTTTGGATCCGGGACGGGGGATTTCGCCAATCCTTCCGGCGTCGCGATCGCAACCAACGGCCAAATCCTCGTTGCGGACACCGTCAATCACCGCATCAAGTCCATCGCGCCTTCAGGTGAGGTGCGCGCAATGTGGGGTCGTGAGGGAGACGCGCCCGGGGAATTCAGATACCCGCGCGGAGTGACGACTGACCCAGAGGGCCTGGTCTACGTCGCAGACTTCGGGAACAATCGCGTCCAGGTCTTCAGCCCGGACGGCCACTTCATCCGCGCATGGGGACATGCCGGCGACGGCCCTGGAGACTTCGACTGGCCCTTGGGAATAGCAATAGGTCCAGAAGGAACGGTGCTTGTTCTTGACACGGACAACAGTCGCATCCAACGGTTCACCCCGGATGGAAAACTCATTGAGATCTGGGGTCAAACCGGCAAGGAAGCCGGCGAGTTCCTTTGGCCCGATGGCATTGCCGTTTCTCCAAACGGAACGGTCGTTGTCGCAGACACCGCGAACGGACGTCTGCAGGTACGTCGTCCGGGACGCTCATCTACCATCGGCGAGATCATTTCCCACGTGTTTTTGCGTTAGTGAAAGGTGTAGGCGTTGCGGGTCAATGCCCCGCACACGGCTGGATGGCCGGCAGGTCTTCACATGACCGGCAGGTGATGCAATTCGCGCGTTCGGGCGCGCGCCACCTGGATGATCCGACGCAGGTCGTCACCCTGATACGTCACGGTATAGCCATCGTCCAGATGGGCGAAGATGAACGAAACCGACGATACCGGGCGCCCGGTGACCGCCTCCAGTGCAAGGGCATAGGCGCCTCCCGGGGCCTCGTACGCACCAGCGGTCGCCCGGGCCTCCATCTCATCCCCAACAACGTCCGTCTTGAAGTCCGCGATGGCGAGTGTTCCATCTGGCGCCTCATGCAAGAGGTCGATAACGCCGGAGATGACAACGCCGTCGACGGATGCGCCGAGCGGAAGTTCGCGCCAGAGACGCCCTGAGGTGATCGCATTCGTGACGAATGGGCTGCGGGCCGCATTTTGGACAAGCGTGATGATCCGCGAGGCGTCGCCCTTGACCAGGTCACGAATGTGTGGTTGACGTTTCTTGTCCTCGATACATTCAGCCACCAGCTGGACGATGTTCTCAAGTGTTCCGAGGTCAATCCGCTCAAGGACTTGGTGAACGATGGTCCCTCTGGCCTGGGCGCGAGTACGCATGTCCGCGCCTTCACTGGCGTCTTCGGTCGGGTCGCCTCCAGAAGTTTCCCGCACCAGATCGCTTTCGTCGGGCTCGGCTGGCGGAACGGACTGATGGTCATCGCCACTGCCGGAACCGTTCGCAGGACTTGCGTGATCCCGACGCAAACGGCTCGGGGTCACGACCGCACGACGTGACGCGGCCGAGATGCTCTCGACGCGATCGCGCAACCATTCACGCTCGTCATTGATCCATTCGTCCGTGTTCCCGGCCCGCTCCCACTGATCGAGGGTGTCGAGAACCGGCGTTTTAGCTACAGAAATCTCAGCCGACGCAATGTCTTGCCAGGCAAACGGCGTGGCGAGGGGCGTTGAAGGGGCGTCCGGGCGGTCAAGACGCGCAGCGATCCGGGAAGCAGCCGTCGGTGCTGACTTTCCCTCCGACTTTGATGGGGCGCGACGGTGAAGCAACAGGATCAGGTGGTCGCAGGCGCGTGTCGCTGCGACATATTCCAACCGGATCCGTTCGGCTTCGAGAAGGAGTTTCTCCCGCTCTCCGTAGGCGGCGTATCCCAAGGTCTGGAAATCGCCGCACTTCGCCTCGATTTCCGCTCGCCCGCGGCTCAGGGATTGGCCTTCGCGGTCCCCACTCTCGGTGTCGGGCAGGGCGCCGTCCAAGGGGATGGCAATGTCGACACGTGACCCCGCTGTCCGCTGCCGACCATCGAGGCCGGTCAAGAACACGATTGGGAACTCAAGCCCCTTTGCACCGTGGACAGTCATCAGCCGGACGGCGTCCTCGTCACCTTCGGGAGGTTGCGCAGTGGTGTCGGCACGCTTATCGAGAAGCTCGTCAAACCACTCGACAAGGTCGCGCAGGGTTGGCAGACCAGCATTCGCAAGGGTCCGCGCCTGAGCCACCACGAGCCGCACCCTGCGCCAAGCCTCCCTTGGTTGCCGGTGGAGGAAGGTCCCCATCGCAAGCATGCGGTCATGTGCGAGCGCCTCGACGGTCATGGCCGCGCTACGGCCAATCCGCGCGAGGTGAAGCGCGTGCAGGGACGCAAGCGCTTCGCCGACCGGCGAACCACCGGTCGAAAGTCCCGCCAGAGGGACTGTCCGGTAGTCGAAGCGCCCTCTCGCGTCCACCCAAGACAGCAAGTCGGCATCGGTGCACCCGTACGCGGAAGACCGAAGCGCCGCGACCGTTGCAACCTGATCTGACGGGTCATGGATCGCCCTCAGGCACGCGATCAGGTCGCGTATCTCGGCCGTGGCCGCGACGAGTGCACCTCCGACGCCACGGTACGGGACATCAGCTGCCGTCAATCCGATCTCGATCTGTTGGAGACCGGTACGGGTCGCCATCAGAATGCAGATGTCTCGGAACCTTGCCGTCCGCAATTGTTTCGTCTCGCGGTCCCGGATGAGCCAACCGGCGTCGATGATCTGTCTGATGGCCCGGCCTAGGTCCGCAGCCTCGGTACGCCGGACCCTAGACACCGGTTTATCGACGACGGTCCCGAGACGCCAAGTAACGCCGGGGGCTATCCGTCCGCGAACCACGTCCACCACATCGATTGACCCAAAGGGGAAATGCGCCTCGGCCTGCCCATGCGCCGAATCCTGATGTGCGACCAACGGAATATAGGTGGCCTGGATGCCCGGCGCACCCGTCATGGCTTCCCCGAACTCATCGTTGACCCAGTCAAGGACCGGCGCCAAGCTTCGGAAGTTCTGGACAAGTTCGACGCGCACGCCACCGCTTTTCGGCGCGAGTTGCTCGTACACCTCGTTGTAGACCGCGATATCGGCGCGGCGGAAGCGGTAGATCGACTGCTTGGGGTCACCGACGATGAAGAGCCGTCCCGGCACAATCTGGAGTGCCCGCCAATCGGTCTCATTGGCCTGTTCGGGGTTGGCACACAGGAACCATGCAATCTCAGCCTGGAGCGGATCGGTGTCCTGGAACTCGTCGACAAACAGCCTTTGCCATCGAGCGTGGGCACGACGGCGCACTTCCGGGTTGTCACGAAGCAGGTCACGCGCCCGCGTCAGCAGATCCTGAAACGTCGTCACTCCCGCGGCGCGGCGCCGGTCTGCTTCACGCCGGGTAAAGGCATCCACGTGGAAGAGGACCCGACGCAACGCATTGTCCCGGACCTCTGCGACCGTCATTCGCGCCAGTTCATCAATTGCTGAAAGTTGCCTACGAATGGTGACGACGGGGTTCTCGTAAAGTCCGGAGGCATCCCAGTCGGCCTGCGATCCACGGTTGGCCCCCGACACCTTCCGCCGGACCAGGGAGGTCAGCGCCAGGGTCTGTCCAACGCCGTCTGCATCCGGGTTCGCAAGCGCGTACTGCAGGCGCCGGCGATCAGGCCCAAACCCTTCGAGCGTCCGCACGAGTCGATCATCTTCACCCTTGCGGGCGCGGGGTAGCAAGGCTTCGATTGCATCGAACGTTCCAAGGACTTCCCTCACGACCGCATCGATTGCGTCCGGGCTCACACGCGCCGCAGCATCCCTTTTGGATAGCACGTCCGTTCCCCGATCCGGGATCGCAGGTGAGCCATTCCCGTAGATGGTCTGGGGACGCGGTGGGTCGGAAACCGGGGCTTCGGCATAGCGCGACGCCAGTTCACGCAAGTCCTCCGGGTTCAGACCGAGGCGGAGGGCGTATGCGATATCTGCCTCCAGCACCGTCCCGGGTTCGGGTTCATCCCGGAGCCAGGCGCGGAATGTCTCATCGAACGCACGCGATTGATCGAGCGTGTCCCACGTAGTGAAACCGGGGGGAAGTGACGCCTCAAGGGGAAATGTCCGGAGCAAGGTGCCACAGAACGCGTGAATCGTCTGGATTGAAGCCTCATCAATTGCATCAGACGCGATGCGGCAGTACTCACGCGACAGGTTCGATGTATCCGGGTTCGTAGCTTCCCGGTCTAGACCGCCGCGTATGCGGTCACGAAGTTCGGCAGCCGCGGCTTCCGTGAACGTAATCGCTGCTAACGCCCCGATCTCCAGGCGACCATTCGCGACGAGCGAGACGATCCGCGCGACCAACGTATGCGTCTTGCCCGTCCCGGCACCGGCATCGACAACGAATGTCGTATCAAGGTCGGTGATTAGGCGGTGCCTCGCCGCAGCATCGAAAAGTGGCGTTGGCATGCCGTCGCTCACTCCTCGTCCCCTTCGTCAGAAAACTCGTCCTCGGTACCGTCAACTTCACGCGCGACCTTCGGCGCAAGGTGGTCGTGAATCGCACCGCCTGCCGTCTGTCTTGTGCGTCCCCGCACCGCCTCAAGGTTGCCGGGACACACCATGCGGAAGTCACAAATGCGGCAATTTTCCTCGTCTCTCCCCGGCACCTGCGGAAAGGCGCCGTGGACCATCCCGGTAGCGACCACGGTGACGACTTCCCGCAATCGCTGATCGGCCCGCGGGATGTCAACAACCGAGTGTTCAGTTCCCGCACCGCGACCCGAAACGAACCGGTAGGACGCACCGACCTCGTCAAAACCAAGTGCCTGATTGGCCGCGTAGCGATACAGGGCAAGTTGCACCGCTTTGCCCGACAGAACCGGGTCCAGTGAAAGCTTCTTGAACCGATCGGGTGAACCGGTCTTGTAGTCGATCACCCACGCGCGGCGACCATCATCCGAGCAATCAACGCGGTCGATGGCACCTCGGAAGGTTACTGCCACGGCCTTGGTCACACGGTCCGCTTGGCCCGTGTCAGGGCGTGCATCGTCGGGGACTGCGGTAGAAGCCTGATTGACAAGAAAGTCGGCATCGATGTCGTCGGGGACGTCAACCGCAATGGTGACCTCCGGCCACGGTTCTGCGCCGGTGACTCTGGGTTGTCGACGCGGTTCCTTCCCGAACCACTGTTCGAAATGCATCGGCACCAGACCGGTTTCGAGGCGTTGGGCTCCGTCCGAAATCGCAAACTCGCGCAGCTCTGCAAGCAACACGGCACGCGACGCTCGCCAAACCACCGGATACCCGGCCGCGCCCGCTCCTTCGAGTTTCGCGATAACCGCCGACGCGATCGTGTTCAGCAACTCGAGGTCAGACGAATCTGGTGGGCGATCTGCATGCAGCCGTTCGCGGGTGCGTAGTTCGCGATACCACGCTTCAAGAACCGCATGGACGGCGGTCCCGCGCACCATCGGATCGACCCCCCAGGTGTCGGCCGGGATGCGGGTTGGCGTGACCCGCAACACGTCCTTGAGGAACGAACGGTACGGACAGGTCGCCCATGTCTCAAATCGGGTGGCGGACAGGCTGCCTTCGAGCGCGCGCGTCAGCGTCCAGGACGCGGTGCGCATGAACCCGACGTTGCCGTCGTACTCCGTGAATGACGCCATGTCCGTGGCACTGGCCTTGGCACGCCGCCACAACGCGCTCACTGGCAAGTCTCCGGTCACGAGCGGATGTTCCGGGGCCGGACGGCCGGTATCAACCCACCGGGCCATCGCACCGATACGCCGATCCTCGACGCTCAAGGCGACAGCGCGACGTACGGCCGCGGTGCCACCGCCGGAAGTTGCATGGGCGATCGGAGCCCCGGCACCGGCCCGGAGTCGAAGATCCCCCGTCGCCTGCCTTGCGCCGTCCCGGGATGAAACACGGTGGTCCAACCAAAAAGGAACCGGGTCGGCGGCCGAGAGGTCACGGAGGCTGCGACCGTACGGAAGAGGAGATCCGTGACGGGCCTCGGCAAATTCGAGCAACCACCTGGCGGGATACGCCTCACGGCCCTCGACGGAATCGGGTGTGCACAGGGTGAGGGTGCCGCCATCTGCAAGCGCAACCGCAGAAAGGAAGGTAGCGCGTTCGGCGACTGGATGTGCCTCACGTTTGCCAAAGGGATCGTTCTCGGGATCGGGAAAGAATGGGTCGGCCCCGACCGGGGGAGGAAAGGCACCTTCGGTCATCCCGACGACAGTAAGGTGGTCAAACGGAACGGCGGGTATCCGGTCAATCGTGCCCACCACAACGCCTTCCCCAAGACGTCGGGTTGAGACTGACGTACTCTCTAGTGTCGCCTCGATGACCGATACGACAGTCTCAGTGCTCGGGTTCAGGTCAAAAGGGTTGGATGCCGCCAAACCGACGAGCACACCCCTGACCCGTTCGAGGTACGCCTTTTCCGTCTCGGCGCCCGATCCAACACCGGACGACGCACCCGTCGCCGCGGCTGAAAGAAGATCGGTCGCCCAGGCGGCTGCCTCAGCCCATGCGCTTACCAGCTGCCCGGACTGATCCAACTTCTCGCGGAAGTCCGGACGCGTGAGGCGCTCAGCCAGAAACTTGATCGTGTTCGCGATCAGTCGCGCTTCCTTGGCGCGACCAACCGGCACCTCGACATCAGGTGAGGGCTCTTCGGCCCATCCACGTGCAGCATTCGCGTCGGCATCACATTTGTCGGCATAGGCCTCAAGGCGATTGCTCCATTGGGTCGCGCCGCGGACTATTCCGGCCTCCCGGGATATCCAGTCCCATGAAGCACCGTCGACGTTGACCGTTTCGGCCGAGGTGCCATCCCCGGGGCCAGGCAATCTGACATTCACGACCGGTGCCGTCTCCGCCCAGGCGAGGACCGATGCCCGTGAGAAATCGGAGGCGGGAAGCCTGAGCAAGGCTCGCAGCCTCCGGCCGGGCAGCGTCTCGGAAAGCGGCGTGCCCCCAAGGTCGACGTGGGGCACGCCGGCCTGATCGAGCACTTCGGCGACGAGACGCTGATAAGGATCTCGCTGCCTATAGACGATCGCGGCACGGTGCAACGGCACTCCGGTTCCGACCACGGCAAGTAGCCGTCGGACGGCCTGCCTCACCTCTTCGGCGGGATCCGGCGCCCGGATGATCTGAAGATCCGACCGGAGCACAAGCGTTGTGGAGACTGGTTCGCGGGAGGCTTGATCGCCACCCGTCGAGGCTTGACCGACGTGTGAATCGCCCCGGGCGAGGGCACCGGCAGGATATGCACCCGTGGTTGCGTCTGTCAGGGTCGAGGCAATGCGGTTGGCGCGCGTCTCCGCCCGACCACGAGGATCGTCCAAACGAGGCAGGATGACGAGCACGGGTGCGAGACGTGAGAGCGATGCCAGTAGGTCTGCATCTGCGCGGTCAAGTTTCGTCGGGCCGACAAGGATGACGGTCCCCAATCGTGCAATTGCGTCGAGCATCGCCCGAGAGGGCGACTCCAGGGCGGCTACAGCGTCGCGCGCAAGCGATATCGCGTCGGAATGCTGGCCGGTAATTGCCCTGAACTCAGAGTAGACCTGTGAGGCCGCCCTGGCCGTGGCACCGGCCGCCCCAGAGGCTAGGACATCATCAGGGTCGGCCTCACGGCTACGAAACTCCCGGAAGAGTCCGAGCAGTGCGAGGTGCAGGGATCGGTGGTGGCGGGTTTCGTGAAATGCATCGCCACGAACGTTCTTCATCGCGGTTCGAGCAAGGGCCGCGCGAACGGCGCTCAGTTCCGCGGTCATTCCGAGCGGTCCCGCAGTCGCCTCCACTCCCAATATCCGGGTAGCAAGTTCCGAGAGTCGCGCGTACGACACATTGATGTACGAGCTGACTTCTGCAATGGCGAGCTGCAGTTCGCGACCTACGTCGATGGTCGCCGTAACGAGCGTCACGGGAGCGAATCGGTCGGAAGCCTGTGCAACCGTGATGGCGTCCCGAAGCGCTGCAATTGTGTCCCGGCCCGGACGAACGGACATGATGCGGGGACCTGCGCCGCGCTCGGGCGAGGCATCGGCTCCCATCACGCAGCGCTCCATTCGTCGACACGGGCGACAAGCACCACCCAAGGCACATGTGGGGGTGTGGGCTCATGCATGCTTTGCAAGTATAGCACGTCACAGATCAATTTTGATAAGTGCAGCGACGGTGCCCGACGTACGGGGTCGAACCTCGCTTCGTGATCAACTTGTGCGGAACGAGCCTCACGCGCCCATCATGACACCAGTGATGGTCAGTCGTTGCCCTCACCCAGGCGCTCGGCGTGATCAGCGTCATCGCGTGCATGGCCAATCGCCCGGGAATGCGCGTCGGCCCTGGCACGTTTTGCCTCTTCGGAATCAGCCAACACCTCGTCGTGCGAAACGGTCATCGAGTGATTGCGCTCGGCGTCGTCAAGCGCTTGTCCGAGATCACGCAACCGGGCAGACTCATCGTCGTGAACGCGCTCCTCGAAGGCGTCGACCGCGTCTTCGCGCGTGAGCTTTCCGCGTTCAAGTTGCTCATCATTATCCAAGGCCAACTCGATCTCGACCCGTTCCTTTAGGTGAACGAGGGCCTCGTGAATGTCGAACTCGACAACCGCTTCGGTTGCGTCGGCATCGGCACGATCGGCATCTGTCCCCTCCTCAACAAACGCCTCAACGGCTTCTTCAATCTCATGCAAGCGGGTTTCGGTCAGTGGAACTCGACCGCTATCTGGTTCGAACACCGTCTCCATGCGTGGACCCTCCTTGGCCGCATCGGCTGGGACTAACGCTCCCTAGTCCCGGCAATCTCAAGCACCGCATCTTTACAACCAAGGTAGCACGGATGTGACACCGTTCCGGCCCGACTGAAACCCTTGTATCGATGTGGACGCGGTCGCCCTGCAGTTCGCAGTGGGACTGAACTCGACGTCCGAGCTTTGTCCCACGCATCGGTAATGTGAATCAATGATGCCGGGAACAACGACACCCGCCGATCGCCCGGTGACGGACACAAGCGGGTGTCGCAGCAGCTACTGGCTTCGGCAGGTTAGGGGGCCTTGGTGGGCGTGACCTGGGCTGCAGCACCCTGGCCCGCAGCGCCAGATGGCCGCTGACCGCCCGCGCCACCAGCACCGGATCCACCGGCAGGTCGCTGGCCACCTCCCGCACCATCGGCGGGAGCAGCACCCTGTCCAGCTGAGCCCGCACCGCCCGCGGGACGTTGGCCGCCCCCAGCAGCGTCAGCGGGTGCCCCGCCCGGTCCGCCGGTTGGACGCTGACCACCTCCGGACCCATCCGCTGGGGCCTCTCCTTGGCCGCCGGCACCCGCTCCACCGGCGGGTCGCTGGCCACCCGGTGCGCCTTGGCCGGCAGCTCCCCCCGGAGCGCCCTGACCGCCTGCCCCGCCAGAGGCACCTTGTCCCGGAGCACCGGCCGGCCGCTGACTGCCGGGACCACCTTGACCGCCTGCACCACCACCAGGCGCTCCCGGTGTCACGATGCGCACGGCATCCTTGTCACGCAATGTGGCTTGACCGCTAATCACGATGCTTTCGTCTGGCTGGACCCCCGTCTTGACCTCGACCTTGCGGTCATCTCCAAGACCGAGTTCAAGCGGACGGAGCGCCGCGACATTCTCGTTGATCACAAATATGAACGGCTTGTCGTTACGAAGGAGAATTGCGTCGCGAGGAACGACGGTCACATTGGTCCGTGAATCGAGCGTGACGCTGAGTTGGGCATACATGCCGGGCTTCAATTTCCCGGTAGGGTCGGCCGGCTTTACCTTGACCGTAAACGTGCGGCTCCGAGAATCACCTGTCGGGAAAATGCTCGTTACCGATCCCTGAAAGGTCTCACCCGGATACGCGTTGACGGAAAAAGAGGCGTTCCCACCCTCGCGGAACCGTGATATCGCCGCCTCCTCCACATTGAGCGCGATCTCCGTGTCTCGCGAGATGAGGGTGAAGACCGGGGTGGAGACCTGGACCACCGCACCGGCGGTTGCGAGACGCTCGGCAACGATGCCGTCAAACGGCGCAGTGATCTGCGTCTCGCCGAGGTTGACGGTCTGCAGTTCAAGGGCCGCTTGCTGCTGTGCCAACGCTGCCTCGGCCTGTCGGACCGCCGCCTCAGCCGCCGCACGGTCAAACTCGGTGTACGGATTGCGCCGCGCACTGAGTTGTGCCTCGGCCTGGGCAAGGGTAGCGCGCGCCGCATCCACGTCAAACGGGAGCGGCTTCTGGAGCTTTTCCAGGGCGGTGAGCGCCGTGGCATATGCACTTTCAAGCTGGGCCACCGTCGCGGGATCCGGGACGATCGCCTTCTGAAGTGTGGCGACCGCCGTGGCATACGCCGTCTCCAGCTGGGCCACGGTGGAGGGATCTGGATTGACCGCTTTGTCAAGGTTTGCCTGGGCCTGCACCACGGCCTGACGGGCCGTCTCGATATCGAATGGGGTGACGGTCTTCAGCTTCTCCAGAGCCGCCTGGGCCTTCTCTACCGCAGCCTGGGCGGCGGCGATGTCATTCGGGCTGGGATTGGACACCTTCTCAAACGACGCGCGCGCGACTTGCTCAGCTTCTTCAAGGAGGCGTAGGTCCCAGTCGGTTGGCCCACCCACGGCGCGTGCTTTGGAGAGGTCGTTCTGGGCAGTGAGCACACTGATCTGCGCCTGGGTGGCAGCAAGGTTCAGCGCCTGCGAGGTGACAGTGCTCGTGGGTCCCTTGGCAAGGTCGGCATTTGCCTTGTCAAGCGCCGCTTGGGCCGCCTGAACCCTGAGTTCGAGCGTGTTGAGATCCTCTGGACGTGCCCTGGCCGTGATGCCAGTGCCTATGCCTCCCTCGCGCGCCTGTGCAAGGCGCGTGCGTGCCTGGTCAAGCGACGCCTGCGCCGTCGCGATGTCTTCGGCCCGCGGGTTCTGCAATTGGGTGAGACGGATCTTAGCCGTCTGGAGGTCGGCCTCCGACGCCCGGATGTCCTCGGCGCGCGTTCCGGCTTCCACCTGTGCAAGCCGGTTGCGCGCCGACTCCAGGGAGGCCCTGGCTGCCTGGATATCTTCTGGACGCCCACCGGCACGTCCGGCGTCAAGGCGTGTCTTGGCGGCGTCCACCGCAGCCTGCGCTGCCTGGATGTCCTCCTGTCGACCAGTGCGCCCGGCCTCAAGGCGGGTGCGGGCCGAATCGGCCGTGGCGAGTGCGGCACGCAGATCCTCATCGCGCACGCCTGCAAGTGCCTGATCCAGCCTCACGCGGGCAAGGTCAACCGCGGCTTGAGATGCTGCGACATCGTCGGGTTTGGCCCCAGCTTTGATGATGTCAAGGCGTGCCGTCGCCGCGGCGACGTTCGCGACCGCGCCGGCAACATTCGCCCGAGCCTGTGCAATCTGGGCATCAAGGGTTGCGTGATCGAGCTCGGCGAGAAGGTCCCCGGCCTGAACGACGGAACCCGTTTCCGCAGCGGTCCTCACGATCCGGCCAGCAACCCTGGGCAGGATGGTTACTTGAGCTTTCGGGGCAATGGACCCACCGTAGGGAGACTTGACCTCAATGCTGTCCCGGATAACTTTCTGGACCGTCACTGGAATGCCTTGTGCCTGTCCGCTTGCCCCTGACCCAGCCGGAGCACCGGGCGCACCTGCCTGCCCGCCACCAGCAACCGGAGCGGGAGTCCCACCCCCGCATGCAACCAGAAACATTGCGATTGTGCCGACGAGAACGGCCTGGCGGTGGGGGCTGCGCAGCGAATTGTTCATTGAGGGCTTCCTGTACCTCGGTACCGGCTGGTCTGACTGATCGAAGGAATCTACAGGGACTTCTTTCCATCTCGATGGTGTGCGCATCGAGCTGATCTTGCTAATCGCCATTGTCGGCACTCCCTGCTACGGCAACCTTTGCAACCGAAGCGCTCATCCCGGCACCGGCGCCCTCATGACCGGCAACCCCCGCCGGCTGCCCGTCCTCGACGGTTCCGCCAGCGGTCACGGACGCAACGCTTGGACGTCGGCGCGCACGCCAGGCCATGAACCTTCCGGGAAGGTTCGCAAGGTCGTCAAAGTAGGTGTAGAGCGCCGGGACGAAGATCAGGGTCAGGAGTGTGCTGGTGATCATTCCCCCTGTGATGACGGCGGCGACGGGTGAACGCTGCTCAGCGCCGGGGCCCGTTCCGAGCAATATCGGCAGCATGCTGCAGACCAATGTGGCCGACGTCATCAAAATCGGGCGGAGACGGATAGGCCCGGCACGAACCAGTGCGTCGCGAGCGGACAACCCTTCCTCGTTCCGCAACGTGTTCGTGTAGTCGACCAGAAGGATCGCATTCTTGCATACCAGACCAGTCAGCATGATGATGCCGATGAGGCTGAAGATATTCAGCGTCTTGTCGAGCATGTACAAACCGCCAAAGGCACCAATCATTGCCAATGGCAACGAGAACAGCACGATGAAAGGGGAGAGGAACGAGTCATAGAGTGCGGCTAGCAAGAGGTACATCAACACGACACTGAGGCCGAGTGCTCCGGTCAGCGCCGATATTGCACGATCCAGGTTCTGGACCGCCCCACCAACAGTAACCCGATATCCGGCAGGAACCGCGACGGTCGACTGCTTCTGGCGCACCTCAGCGGCTACGTCTCCAAGGGGCCGTCCGACCACTGACCCGCTCACGCCCACCGAGCGGTTCCGGTCTGACCGGTTGATGCGCGATGGGCCAGTGGCATTCTGGATCGTCGCAACCTGGCCGAGACGCACGACCACACCTCTGGTCGTCAAAACAGGCACATCTTCCAAGTTCAGCGGAATGCCGTTTGCATCTCGCTGAACGATGACACGCACGTCCACCTGCGCCTGATCCTGAACCCGCAACTGGGTCGCCACGGTTCCCTGCACAGCCGTACGCATTGCCTGCGACACCGTCGTGCTGGTCACCGCAAGGTCGGCGGTTTGCGATCGCATGGCCACCGCCCGAAGTTCTGGGACGCCAGCTTGACCTGAGTTGGAAACGTCAACAATGCCGTCAACCCGCCTCAGGATTGCCTCGAACTGATCTGCAAGTTGCCCAAGCACCGACGGGTCGGGACCGACAATCCGTACGCTTACGCCGCCACCGCCACCGCCACCACCCAGTGCGGATGGCAGGTCCACTGACACACCGACATCGGGAAGAATCTCTCCGAATTTGCGAAGTTCGGTCTGGATATCAAACACGGAGCGTTTGCGAAGTCCGCGGTCTACCAGCTCAATCGCAATGCGGGATTGCCGCCCGCTTCCCCCATATCCGCCGCCACCACCAACCGACGTGAATACCGAGCGGATCTCTGGATACTTCGCCTTATCAAGAAGCGCACCCTCAACTTGCTGGGTGACGCGATCAGTCGCCTCAAGCGTGGCAGAAGGTGGCATCTGCAAGTTCAGCGAGATTTGGTTCTCGTCCTCGCTTGGCGCGTACTCGGAACCGACAACGCCCGACTGGACCATCCAGATCGTTCCGACGAGAACGCCCACTCCGGCGAGGACGACGAGGAAGCGAAGCCGGAGCACTCCAGGCAAGATTGCCCCGTACCCCCGCGCAATTGCACCGTATCCGGCATCCCAGATCTGGGGGAAGGTCCTCATGACCATCCTGGCGAGCGGGCGGAGCACGAACCAGCCAACCGGAAACAGGAGAACACCGACACCTAGGGATACAAGTCCGCCTACTCCCAATGTCTGTCCCGCTGCTGCTGCACCGGGCGCCCCACCGAAGCCACCCGATGCGGGAGCCTGAACACCCATCGCAGCGTTGGCGAACGAGGTGATCCAGCCTGGGACCGGAATGGTCTGTCCAGCGAAGTTGTCGGCAAGGAACGCAAGAGATCCGTAAATCCCCGCTGCCATTGCAATCAGGCCGCCCGTGAAAGCAGCGACCGTGCCCTCATCTTCTCCCTCCCGCTCATGTTCCTTGAGCCACCGAGAAGCGAGCATCGGCGTCAGCGTGAAACAGATCAGGAGCGAAAAGAGGGTGGCAATAACGATCGTCAGGCCGAATTGCTTGAAGAGGCTTCCGATGTTGCCTCCGACAAAGCCGATAGGCGCAAAGACCACGACATCGAGCAATGTGATCGCAATTGCTGCCAAGCCGATCTCTGATCGTCCGGTGAGGGCAGCGATCATCGGCTTCTCTCCGAGACCAAGGCGTCGGTGGATGTTCTCCAGCACTACGATGCTGTCATCGACGAGGATGCCGATCAACAATGCAAGCGCGAGAAGGCTCATGAGATTGAGCGTGAACCCGAGGAAATACATGACAAGGAATGTGCTGATCAGTGATGTTGGGATCGCAAGCAGCACGATAATGGTGTTCCGCCAAGAGTGAAGGAACAACATGAGCACGGTTCCCGTGATAATGATCGCGAGACCGAGGTCTGTCTGCACATCTCTGAGGGCATCCCGGGTGTACCGGGTCGTGTCATTCGCAATTCGATAAGTCACACCAGGGGGAAGACTTCGCTGGACCCGTTCCAACGTCGCCTTCACGCTGTCGGCAACCTTGATGCTGTTGCTGTCGGGCTGTTTGGTTATTGTCAGCCCTATGGCTTCTTCACCATTGAACCTCTGAAGGCGCGTCAGTTCAGCGTACGTGTCAACCACGTCAGCGACATCCTTGACGTAGACGGGAGGGGTGACTGTGGCACCACCACCGCCAGCGCCGCCCCGCTGAATGACCGTGTTCCTGAAGTCCGCGACGCTCTGGGCAAGCGCGGTAAACCGCACGCTCGGCTCGGCATTTCCGACCCTCAGTGTTCCTGACGGCGTGTTCACGTTCTCGCTGCCGAGCGATGTCACGACCTGCTGAAGACTGATGTCAAAAGCCTTGAGGCGCACAGGATCGACCCGGACCTGGATCTCCCGCTGGCGCCCTCCCGAGATGCCTACGTCGGCGACCCCGTAGGATTGGAGCAGTGCAGGCAGGACGACCTCATTGCCGATGTCATACAACTGCGAGGTTGTCAGACGACCGCCTCCTGCGAGGACGATGTTCATGATCGGGAATGAGTTGAAGTCGGCCTTCACTACTGACGCCGCCGATGCATCAGCCGGTAGCTGGTTCTTGATCGATGCAATCCGCTTCTCGACGTCAATCGCGGCCTGATCCAGGTTCGTGTCCTCGGTGAAATTGACGTTCAAGCGCACTGAACCCAGCGACGAGTTGCTGCTTACGGTATCGACGCCCCGGAGCCCCGCGACCGCCTTTTCAAGCGGTATGGCGATCAACTGCTCGATATCGAGCGGCGATGCACCAGCGTAGTTGACATTCACCGAGACGCTCGGGAAGTTCGTCGGTGGAAGTCGGTCTACTGCAAGGCGTCCGTAACTCTGCAGTCCGAGCACGATGAGCGCGGCGAACAGCATGACGATTGCGACTGGCCTCGCCAGGGAAAGACGCGTGAGACCCACCGGCACACTCCTGCCCGCAACGCGGGGCTGCTTCAAGCGACAAAATCGATCAACAACGTACGAGAAGGCCACGAAATCGAGGAACTTCCCCAAATTCCGGCCGTCAACGCTTGGAACCTACCGAACAGATGTTTCCATCTTGTTTAGCGTTCACAAAATGTTTACTCGGCGTTCACAATTCCCATAGGCAACCGGGTGCGAACTGTCGCACGGCGAGGAAAAGCGGACCGACGAGCCAAGCGCGATTGTAGTGCCTCATTTGCTCCGGTGTTGCCAGTGACCCTGTCCCGGCGTACGCTGGCGGTATGGCAAGAGTTGAGACACGCCATACGAGGGGGCACTCTCTCAATTGCGAATGGGACCTACTTGGTTACTCCGAAACACCCGGCGCGCCGGATGTCCCGATAACGAGTACCCGCGAAACTTACGCAATTCCAACTGCTTCCGCTCCCAACGCCCTCGCCACCGTGACCGCATCGGGTCCAATCTCAAGGGAAAACCGACGTCGGGTACTCCTCGCCACACTCATGAGCCCTCTCGCGCTCTGGGTTGGCGAGGCCCTTGCCGACGAGGCCTCAGGGCCCCCAGAGGCGGACGCTATGCCCGGTCCCCGGGTTGGTAGGTTGGCGGAAGCGTTCGCAGCGCGGCTCGGTGAACGTGCACTCCGTGACCTGGAGACCTTCGACAACAACCCCGAGTCCATACCGATCGCACATGGATGGTTTCATCCCCTATTTGCCCCCAATGTCGGGTACGCGGTCGTCGATGAGCCTTCCGGGCCCGCGTTCGCCTCGGCCTATGCACGATTTGGAGGGAGGGCCGTTCTTGGAAACCCGGTCGCCCGACCAGCGCTAACAGCCGATGGCTGGACCACCCAGACATTCGAACGGGGCGCCCTGGGTTGGCGTCCGGGTGATGAGCAGGTGACCGTACTTCCGGCAGGTGAGTTCATTCGGCAATCGGGCATAGATCCCTATCTTGCCGAGATCGGCCTGCCAACCGCGGTGCCATTGGCCTTGACTGCCGCCGAGGCACTTCACCGTCTGGCCTGGCTTACGGACCCAGTAATCCGGGATCGCTACTACCGCCGGGCGACTGGTGGTTCCTCGGAAGGCGAACCGATAGACACCGACACATCCGGACCGCTGCTCATGGAACTCCTGGGTCTGCCGGCTTCGCCGCTCCTCATCGCCGGACAGTGGCATAGGCAGCGATTCGAGCGCGGCGCGATGGAGTACGAACTGGCGCATGATGGGACCACATCCGCGGAACCGGCTTTGGCGCGCGTCGGGATTGTGCTTCGCCTCGGCGGTGCGCTGCCGGAGGACGCCATCGCACCTGACCGGCTTGTCGGGAACCAGCTTGTGGTGCGTGGGCCGGTGCCGTCGGTTGGATGGCGCTTGATCCCGGGAGGTGCATCACCGGGTTACGGACCTCCAGTGACGAGTACACCGCTCCCGTCGCAACCGATCGCGACGGTCACCCAATCGCAAGCTACACCTACGCTGACCCCGGTCGTCCCTGCGAACGAAGGCGCTGGGGTTGCGCCGCCGGCGGAACCCACCGTGACTCGGGTCGCCCACCCGACCGCCCTTCCATTGACTGCCGGCACGCGCGCAACGGGCGCAAGCATTCAAATCGAGCAAGTCGCGGCGATCGGAGGGATCGAACAGGTAGTGGTGGTCAACCGTGGAACCGCTTCTCAGGACCTTTCGGGTTGGGGGCTGCGCTCAGCGACTTCGACGACCCGGCATCCCCTGCCGGCGGGACTTGTAATCGAACCGGGAACCTCAATCACCTTCCTTAGCGGCGCAAGCGTGCCGTCCGACCCAGGACCACGCCGCGTTGTGCTCGGCCGGCGAAGTTTCTGGCCAGATAGTGGCGGTGTGGTTGTCGTGCTCGATCGCGATGGGGTAGAAGTTCACCGACGTTCGTACCCTTGATCGGCCGGGGTCCATCGACGCGACCGGTAGAGGAACCCCGATGGCACACTTCGAGGCATGACGAACCCCGAACGGGAGACGCCTTCACAGTCGCTCGACCAGGCAGGCATACCCGTGGACGCTGCCCGTGGGGATCGTGCGTACTCGACCTCGAGGACAGGGCGCATGCGCCTCGATGTGGCTGTGGTGGCACGGGGTCTTGAAACTACCAGGGAGCGTGCCCGACGCCTGATTGTGGCCGGGGAAGTGCTGGTCAACGGTCATCGCGCAACTGCGCCATCAACTCCCACGCAAGCTGACGCAAAGATCGAAATCTCGAACCCACACAAGTATGTTGGGCGAGGTGGCCTCAAGTTGGCTCATGCCCTTGAGGCCTTCTCAATCGATCCGTCCGGGCGAGTGGGTATCGACATCGGCGCGAGTACCGGGGGCTTTACTGACGTGTTGCTGCAACGGGGGATCTCCCGCGTCTATGCAATTGATGTCGGCCACGGTCAACTGGCTTGGACCCTCCGAACCGATTCCCGCGTGGTTGTCATGGAGGGGGTCAATGCCCGGTTCCTGCACGGCCCAACCGCAGGGTCAGCCGGTGAACAGGGGACACAGGGGTTCACCACACTCCCGGAACTGGGTTCGATCGTGACAATCGACGTTGCTTTCATTTCATTGACCCTAATCCTTCCGGCGGTTACGCGTGTTCTTGCGCCTCAGGGAGACATCGTGGCACTGGTGAAACCACAATTCGAGGCGGGACAGACATTGGTGGGCAAGGGAGGCGTCGTGCGAAACCCGGCGGTCCACCGCAACGTCCTGGATGCCGTCGCCCGAGCAGGAAAGATGTTGGGACTTGTTCCCCACGGACTCGTGTCATCGCCGGTTCGTGGTCAAGCCGGCAACATGGAGTTCCTGCTCTGGCTTCGCAACGCGACCGAAGCTGAGGATCCGAGCGGGGCGACGATTGAGTGGGAGCAGGCCGTCACCCTCGCCCTTGCCGGACCCGCGAAGGAACGCTGACCGGTGGCCGGGCGCGGTCAGAATGCGTGGATGTGTTCCACTTCGTAGAAACCGAGTGCTGCGTCTACGTCCCTATCAATGAAGTCAATCACCGACTGAACCATCCGGCTCGTCTGGGCCGCGTCGGTCGACACCACCGCAAACCCGAGCACGGCGCGTTCCCAGTCGTCGTGGTCGTCAACTTCGGCAATCGCGACATTGAACCGTTGTCGCACATGGGCCACCAATGGACGGATCACTGAGCGCTTGCCCTTCAGTGAGCAGTTGTCTTCAAGCACCAATTCGAAACGACACACCCCGATAACCACAGAGCAAGTCTATCGACAGAAGCGCGAAGCGTCCGGGCAGTCATTGGCCCGGGCAAAACCTTGTTGTCAAGACCTGATTCGCCGTTGCCGTGTCGGACTTTCGGGCACCAGGATGGTGCTAAACTGGCCGAAGGGCCTCTGGTTGGGCGCACGGCCTATTGCTCGGAGTAGCTTGGCGATCTACGTGTTACGCGGCCCACGGCAATGGCTCCGGGGGTTGAGATGTTGTCCCGCTTCCTTCGAGAGGCACTCCGTTTCACCATGAGGGTGACGGTCGCGGTCGTGCTGATGGGCGTGATAAACCAACTACCGTGGCCGGAACCGGACCGCGGGACGACTGCACTCGTTCTGGGTGGCGCGCTCGCAACGGTTGTCACCATTCTTGTTGGAATGCTCCTCTACGACACGTTCTATCCCGCGACCATGCAGCCGGGGCAGCCTTTCGAAGGCAATAGTTCGCGAACGCGCTCGTGGAGCGTGACACCAGTGAACCGGGATGATCGGCGATGACATCAAGACTTCCCACACCCAGTGAACTTCGGCTCGACGAGGCAATGCTCGCAGAGCTCCTGGGGATCCGATTCAAGAACTTGGGTCACCTGACGGTCGCCCTGACCCATCGTTCGTACTTGCACGAGAACCCGTCAGACAAGCCTGACGTGGTCGTTTCCAACGAACGGTTCGAATTCCTTGGCGACGCTATCCTGCAATTCGTGGTTGCTGACATGCTGATCAAGCACTTTCCAGATGCGCCTGAAGGTCAACTCACTGCACTCCGTGCCCTCATGGTTTCGACCACGGGTTTGGCAATGGTTGCAGAGGGGATCGGCCTGGCCCGGTTCGTCAGGGCAAGCCGTGGCGAGGGCACCCTTGACGGTCGCGGGCGGCTCCGGATCCTTGCCGGAACCGTCGAGGCCATCGTTGCTGCCGTGTACACGGATGGAGGAATGAGAGGTGCGAGGGCCGTCATTCGACGCCTCCTCGAACCTCGGCTTGCCGAGATTGCACTTGAGCTTCAATCGGCAAATGTGAAGGGACGTCTTCAGGAACTTGTCCAGGCGACAAACGGTCACACGCCGAAATACGTCGTAGTGACACGTGACGGACCGGTGCACGCCGAACGCTTCGGTGTGGAAGTGCGGATTGGCGATGACATCCTCGGATATGGCGAAGGTACCGGAAAGCGGGCCGCCGAACAGGCCGCAGCACGGGATGCACTTGCCTCCTTGGACCGATGACGAGTGGTCCAGCCCCCTTCAACGGGTCCCGGGAACCCGTGTGACTGTGGACACGGCACGCCGCGCCGAATGAAGGTTCCAGAACGTTCTACCAAGGCTATGCGCATGCACCGCCGGCCACACGTGTCGTCTGATCCCGCCGCCATGGCGCACGCGTGGCAATGTCGTCCGGTTCATCATTCCTTGCATGCCACGCTGACACCACCTCCTCGTGGTTCGGGTCAGTGGATGGGGAGTTGCCTCTCCCGCGACGCTCGTCTCCCCAATTGCGTGGCCTCGGATGCGGACCTGATCATCAAGCTCACAGCCAAGCAGACGATTGGGGCGTTTGCGGGTCGTCTGGCGTGAAAGGCTGGTTCTCTGGCGGAGGCCGTAACCCAAAGGCGCTCCTGGCGGACCGGTACCTTCTCGGCGAGCCAATCGGCGCCGGGGCGATGGCGGAGGTGTTCATTGCGCACGACAAGACGCTTTCACGCGACGTAGCGGTCAAGATCCTGCGTAGCCAGTACGCCTCGGAACCCGAGTTCCTGGAACGGTTCAGGCGTGAAGCGACTCTAGCCGGCTCGATGTCGCATCCAAACCTCGTGCAAGTGCACGACCTAGGCGGTCTCGGGACCGTTGCCGGTGACCGGCCATTCATCGTAATGGAACTCCTGCCGGGCAGGACCCTCGCCGACCTGATTGCAAAGGGCCCGCTTGCCATTGACACCGCAATCACGCTGACGATTGAGGTCGCAGCCGGCATGGCCTTCGCGCATCGTCGAGGACTGGTCCACCGAGACCTCAAACCGCAGAACATCCTCCTGTCCGAAGAGGGCCATGCGAAGATTGCCGACTTCGGCCTTGCCCAGGCCGGGACCGGCAGCCAGTTCACGCAACCTGGCACCGTTTGGGGAACGGTCCAGTACATCTCTCCCGAACAGGCGCAGGGCGAGCCTGCCGGCCCACACAGCGACATCTACTCTCTCGGGATCATCCTCTACGAGCTTCTCGTCGGTCGGCCACCCTTCGAGGGCGACACGCCGGCTTCGATCATGATGAAGCACGTGTATGAAATACCGCGATCACTTGGGTCCATCCGGTCTGCATTCTCGGGACCACTCGAAACGCTTGTCACTCGGGCTTTGGCGAAGAACCCATCTGCCCGGCTGGAATCGATGGAGGCGTTCGGAATTGCGCTGAAGCAACTCCGCCTTGGCAGCACTCGAGGAGACGACGCGTCTCCGAACATCACGCCCCGGGGGGGAAGTGATTCGGCGACAACGCGGGCCGTTCCCGTGATGCGGGCAGGATCGGGCCTGGGGACACACTCACGCGCCGAAAGAACCGATGTACCGGCAGGTACGGCAGGGCGGGGTACCGATGGCAAACCCGCCCGGAGTGACACCACCCGTGTCGTGTCTACGGTCGGCGCCGGGCAACGTGGCGGAACGAACAGCCCGCGTCCGTGGAACGACCCCAGTGGCTCGGGGAAGACGGAAGCGCAAGGCGCCTCAAAGGGGAGGAACACCGCCAGCAAGCCCCAGAAGCGCGGAATGGCGGTGCGGACGCGCGTCCTTATTGCGGGCGGGATCCTTGGATTCTTCGCACTCATGGCCATCGGTGCATTCGCGGCGAGGACATTCGGGTCCGCCACCATCGTTGCGACGCCCATCCCCCTACCGACCGTGCCAGTCTTGCCGCCGCCCCCAACGCCAACTCAATTGCCGGTCATCGCGCTCGCCACCCCGTCCCCGGCAACGGTTCTGGTGCCGGTCGTCACTGGAGACACGGTGGCACGTGCCCAGGAGAGATTGGTGGCCCTTGGCCTGACCATGGTCCAGACCGAGGATTGGAACAAGGACGTCGCCGCCGGCATGGTCGCAGCGCAGGACCCAGTTGCCGGAGCGGCGATCGAGCGAGGCAAACCCGTCGCAGTTACCGTCAGCCGTGGGGCACCACGCGTCACTGTTCCGAACATGATCGGCAAGACCGGGACGGTTGCGCGCGAGGAGTTCATAAAACTCGGTCTCAAGGTCGAGGTGGTGGAAGAGTTCAGCACCATCGCGTCGACCGGGGTAGTCTTCGACCAACAGCCGCGAAGTGGAGAGGTCGAAGCGTCGCAAACAATATCGATCCGCGTGAGCCGCGGACGAGACCAAGTCAAGGTGCCAAGGGTCGTAGGGATGGTGGCCGAGATCGCCCGCCGGACGCTCGAGCGCGAAGGGTTCCGGGTATCAGTCAGCGACGAACCCTTCACAGGGGTCGACCCTGATGTCGTTTTCGCCCAGGAACCCCAGGCCGACAGCGTCGCTGACCGAGGGGCAGCCGTCCAGATCCGCGTTCGACGCATCTTCGGAACACCGACAAGCCTTCCCCCCGGTTCCACCACACCCGGTATCACTGGGACACGGACCGCCGGATCACCAACGACCACGCCTCGCACCGTCTCGACCCCGGGAGCGCCGTCGATCTCGACCCCTATTGTCGGTGACTCGCGCCTTGCCCCGATTGCCACTGTGGCCGGTACGACTGGCGCATCTCCGTCGCCAGACCCACGCCTGCTTCAGGCGTACGCCACCATGACCGGAGCCAGGCCGGGGCCATCAACCCCGGCAATCCCGACCGTGGACGCGCGCCCATTGCCGTCGCCATCGCCGACGAAACCATGACCGCAACCCGTTCCAACCCACTCACCCCGGCGCGCAAACCGTCACCCATTCACTTGTCCACCGTAAGGCAGGTCATGGCGTTTGCTGCACTGGCTTGGGCGATCGCGTACCTGTTTGCACGGCGTTCCCGGTGGCACAAGCGCGAACTCGAGGCCGAAGGATCTCTGTCCGGCGCAGGAGACCCCCGCGTCACCCCACCGGGTCCGATCCCTTCGAGTATGTTCGCTGCATCGCGGAAACGGTCTGGATTGCGTCGGGAAGGGCCTTCTAACAGGAAGGCAACCAACGCCCTGCCAGCCAAGGACACGGCTATGATGGCTGAAACAGGATTCTCTCCAACTGTGGGGATGCGCCGGTTCAGCGAACGCGCCATGAGCGGCGACGGAATGGCCGAACTCGAACACGCATCACCGCACGAACTCCACGTCCACGGGTCCGAGGCAGTCCCGGAGACTGCCACGTCCTATGAGACGACGCGTGATGGGCACGCGGTTGCGGGAGAATTGGCCATGAGCACACTCAAATCATTCGCTAGCGGCGCCACCTCAACGACAGGTCGTCGCCGGAAACGTATCGAGGCGGATGCGATCCACGTCGGAGCAACCGTGGTAAGCGGCCACCTTGCGCGGGCAATCGCCCAGATTCCCGGAGCAACCGTCGGCGATGACCACGAATTCGTGCACCGCCTGCGGGTGGCATGCCGGCGTACCCGCGTGGCACTGGAATTGTGGTCAGGACCGCTCGGGCAAGTTCTCGGAGATGATCAGGTCAAGCGGGCGAGGCGCGGACTACGTGACCTCGCTCGGTCGGTCGGCGCCGTCCGCGACCTTGACGTGTGGTTGCTCGACTTGGGGGCACTCTCGGCGAGGGCAGGCGTCACGTCGGGGGTAGGCGAACTCCGCGATCGCGCGAACGTCGAACGCGAAATCGCGAACAGTGCGTTCAGGAAACATCTGGATTCTTCCGAAGTTGCGTGGTTGTGCGAAGTGGTGCCGGTATTGCTCAAGGATGCAGTCAGCCAGGAACCACCAGACGACCCGGTACTGATTGGCGCGCGTCAACAACATGGACGGCGGGCGATAGCACGCGCTGTCCGCGACCTCAACGATGCGGGTCGCCCTCTGTCGGCGTGGGTAAACCAGCCTGAACCGCACAGTGAGATCGCAAGGATCGCATCATTTCCGGGCGCCCCGGCGCACGAGATCAGGCTCTACGCCAAACGCGCTCGATACACCGCAGAGGCATTCGTTCCCGCGTTCAAGGACGCGCCAGAAGCCTTGGACGCGGCGATCGCTTCACTTGCACGGATCCAGGAAAAGATTGGCGATTGGCACGACCGGGTGGGTTGGCATGAGCGGATCGTGACAGTTGCAAAACTGATTTCCGCCCGTCCGAATGCTGGCGACGACCTGGTTGGATTGATGCAGCTGGCGTCACAAGTGGGTCGTGAGCGTGACCTCGGGCTCGAGAAGATTGGTTCAGCATGGCGAGACCGGCCTCGCGTGGGCGCGCTTCGTGATGGACTGGACATCCGGAAGTAGGGTGCCCCGGCGCGTTTATTTCGGCCACCTGCAACCGGCATTTGGCTAGCCCATGCTTGACGGAAGATACTTGCGCGGGTTTATCGGCTGGTCATTCACGAGCACTTCAAAATGCACGTGTGGTCCACTCGTCAATCCGGTCATGCCGATGTACCCGAGGACCTGCCCCCGACGGACCACCTGACCCTCCTTGACCACCGGTGGCATTCCTCGGTTGTCCAGATGAGCGTATAGGGTGGCAAGGGTCGGGCCGTGCGCCACGACAACCATCATTCCGTAACTGGCTGATGGCTGGCCGGGAATGGCAAGTCCGGCCTTCAGGACAATGCCATCGGCGGCTGCACGGATGGCGGTTTCCATGGGCTTCGCAAGGTCGATTCCCGTGTGGAATGACTGCGCGAAGTTCCGTTCACCGAACTCGGTCGTCACGTCGGGATCAGTTACCGGCCAGACGAATCCGACGGTGGAAGGTTGCAGGAGATTGGTGCGGACGCTGCCAGCCACCGCAACGGGCGAGGGTGACGACACAACGGTGGGGGCTGGTCGCTGGGCAAGCGCGGCAATCGGCGCTATCGGAGTTGGGGTTACCCCCGCGGACGCACCGGCGGGGCGGGTCGCGGCGGGTGTACCGCCACTGCGCCCTGCAAGGGACGTGGCAGTCTGCCGTGCCACGACGGTTCCCTGCGCATACACGGTCGCAAGCGCACGCGCCTGACCGGCCAGTGCGGTCTGCGTTGCCTGCACCTGCGCGAATGCCTGCCGGGTCGCCTCGGCGCTGGCACCAGCCTGCTTCGTGGCCTCCGCCTGTGCCGCTACGGCGGTCGCCCGTTCGCTCGCGGCGCGCGCTTCGGCCTCGCGCTGGGCCTCGAGTTCGCGTTCCCTCTCAATCTCGCGCAGTTGCTGCTGGTATTGCTGCTGGATTGCCCCTATCGCCGAAACTTGGTCACGCGCCTGACGATCGTAGTCAGTCAGCTTGACCTCGGCGTCCTTGGCCTCCGCCTCAGCCTTCACAACAACGACGGCGTGTTCGTCGCGGGCCGCCTGGAGAGACGCGCGGGACGCCTCAATCTCGTCCCTGCGGGCCGACGCCGCCTTTTTGGTGAATGCCAATGCCTCCCGCTTCTCAAGGAGGGTGGAATGGTCACGGCGGAGTTGACCGAGCAATCGGGTGTCAACCTGAGCGACGGCACGCATCGCCACCATCCTCTGGACGGCCTCGCCGAGACTTCGAGACGAGAGGATCTGCTCAAGAGCGGTGGTCCGGGTCGCCTTGTACAGGATGGTGAGGTGACTTCCATATGCATCTGCACGGGCTTGGACCGCACTGAGTTGGTCACCAATCTGGCTTTCGAGGGCTTCGGCCTCGGATTCCAGCCGGACAAGGTCAATCTCGGCTTCGCGCAGCTTCCCGACAATCGCGATGATCTCCTCGTCGAGACGACGTAGCTCATCTGCCAGGGACTTGGTCGCTCCACGCAACTCCTCGGCGCGACGCGCCTGTTCGTCGCGCGCGCCGGTGAGTGAACGCACCGCCTGTTGCGCCTGCAGAAGACGAGACTGGAGTGCATCAAGCAGGCCCTCGGCCTTCGCTTCGGTAACAAACGGACAGCAGAGAAGGATGAGCGGGAGAACCACCAGCAACAGACGCCTCACGGAAGCAGGGACTCCGAGGGACTTACCCTGAGAGGTGCGCCGATTCCGGGCACGTCGCAACGTTGGGGAAACCGGCGTCATGCGTTCGGCCCCTGCACTCCAGGAAGCGTCAGCCCGCCCTCACCCCACTCTGCCCCTTGTGCCTTGAATACCCCTTGCTCGGAAGCCGTTGTTCCAAATCTTCCAAAGCGATCGTCGCGGGTAACCATGCCCGCATCAAGTTCGACGACCCGTCGACGCATCCGGTTCACAACGTCCCGGTCATGGGTTGCAACGATCACGGTCACTCCTCGACGATTGATCGCACCGAGGAGTTCAATGATCTGCCAGGAAACGTCAGGTGGGAGACTTGCGGTTGGTTCATCAGCAAGGAGGAGCGTGGGGGACCGGACGATTGCCCGCGCGATCGCGGCCCGCTGCTGTTCACCACCCGACAACTGATGCGGAAACCTCCGGGCATACCCAGACATGCCCACCAGATCCATGGCTTCGGCCACGAGGTCACGTGCACCGACCCGCCTGTCCATGCCGGCGACCCGGAGGCTGAAGGCCACATTCTCCTCCACGGTCTGCTGGGGGAAGAGCCGGATGTCCTGGAACACAACCCCTAGTTGCTGGCGGAAGGCAGGAACACGACGGTCGGGGAGGGTCTTGAGGTCGTGACCAGCAACCATGATGACACCGGAAGTCGCCACTTCCTGCCGAATGAGCAACTTCAGCAGCGTACTCTTGCCCGCGCCGTTCCCGCCCACCAGGAACACGAAATCCTCGTTCGGGACGGTGAGGGTCACGCCAGACAGCGCCTGCTTGCCACTGCCGTAGGCCTTGATGACATTGCGCAAGATGATCATCGTCGATTTACCTCACGCGTCCAGGAACCGACGTACCGAAACGTAACTGCCGACGGTACCTACCCCCACGCCAACGAACCCCGTCACAACCAGCAATTGCAAGGGAAGCAGCGGATCAGAGCGGATCGGCAGGAACTTGAGGACGTCAAGGAGTGCGCCCTGGACCGTTCCCAAGGCCAAGAGCGTCACGGCCCCGACGATGACGGCCCCGACGATCCCGTAGAGCATTCCCTCGATCACGAATGGCCACCGAATGAACCAGTCGGTCGCACCGACCAGGCGCATCAGCTCAATTTCCTGTCGACGTGCGTATACGGCCAACCGGATGGTGTTGCCAATCACAACGACCGTCACGCCAGCAAATCCAATGATGGTGAAGGCCCCTCCGAAGCGCGCCGCCTGCGCTAGCCGGACAAGGCTGTCAACGGCATCTTCTGGCACCGCAACTTCGTCGACGGACTGCTCGGCACGAAGGATCTCGGCGACCTTTCGCACTTCTGAGGCGTCCCGAACCCGCACCTCGACACTCGCCGGCAAAGGATTGCCGCTCACCATGTTGAGCAACTCGGCGCGGTCGGCCAACTGTTCCCGCAAGCGCGCCATCGCAGCGGCCCTTGAAAGATAGTCCGTCTCCACGACCGAACCGACCGTACCAATGCGATCCCTGAGTGCTTCCCCGGTCTCGTCGTCGACATCTTCCTTGAGATAGGCGATGACATTGACCTTCTGCTCAAGCGCCTGGATCGCAAGGTTCAAGGTACTCACAAGCAGCAGGAAGCCATTTAGCACGAGCAGCATGACCACCGTGGCGAAGATCGCTGACGCACTCTGGGTGCCGTGACGGTAGAGGTTGACCACCGCGGTCACGATGGCGTAGCCGGCGACGCTGGCCATTCGCGACAGTTGGCGCATACGTGGAACCAAACGAAGCGATGACAGAACGTGTCGCGCGGCGGTCGATAGCGCACTCCGACGCCCTGTCTTTCTGCCCGTTCAGCCCAACATCCTGACCCGTGACAGATCCTCCAGACGGCGGGTCCCTTGATCACATTTGCAGTACGTGGAAGAGAGGGACGAGCGAGAGAGGTCAGGCCTCAATCTGCTGTTCGAGCCACGCCTCCATGAACGCGTCCAAATCGCCGTCCAGCACGCCCTGGGTATTGCTCGTCTCGAAGCCGGTGCGATTGTCCTTGACGAGGTTGTACGGATGGAGGACATATGACCTGATCGAATTGCCAAATCCCGCTGTCATCGGTTCGCCGCGTAGCCGGCGTTGTTCTGCCTCAACTTCCGCAAGGCGTCGATCAAGGAGGCGAGACTTCAGGATCTTCATCGCGACTTCCCGGTTCTGGGTCTGTGACCGTTCGTTCTGGCAGGTCACGACAATCCCGGAAGGCTTGTGGGTCAACCTGACCGCAGACGATGTCTTGTTGACATGCTGGCCACCGGCGCCGGACGCGCGGTAGACGTCCATCTCAACGTCATCGGGGTTGATCACCACGTCAAGGTCGTGTTCGACCAACGGCATCGCCTCGACCAATGCAAAGCTGGTGTGACGCCGCTGCTGGCCGTCGAATGGCGAAATGCGCACCAGCCGGTGCCCCCCACGCTCCGAACGCGCGTAGCCATACGCGTAGTCGCCCGTGATCTGCAAGGTTGCGTTCTTTATCCCGGCTTCATCGCCAACGGTCACGTCCAGCACTTCGGCGGTGCACCCTCGCTTCTCGGCCCAACGGGTGTACATTCGGAGCACCATCTCCGCCCAGTCCTGAGATTCCGTTCCACCTTCGGAAGCATGAACCGCCAGGATCACCGCACTCCGGTCGTACGGCCCTGACAACGCAAGTTGAAACCGAAGTTTGGCAACTTGCGCCTCGATCCCCTGACAGTCTGTGTCAACCGCCGAAATGGCATCAGAATCGCCTTCGGACACCGCAACGGCGTGGAATTCCTGAAGATCCGCGACGGAGGACTCGAGGTCGGTCCATGTCTGGACGGTCGCACGGACTCCATTCAGTTCTCTAAGGGTGGCCGCGGCACCTTGCGGGTCATTCCAGAAGTCAGGATCCTGAGAAATTTCTTCAAGGCGTTCGATCTCTACCCGTTTTCCGGCGAGGTCAAAGACGCACCTGGTACTGCGTGATCGTTTGCGCCAGGGTTTCAAGCCGCGCCTTCAGGTCTTCGGTCGCCATCTCGGTCCGTCCGTTCGTGATCGATGTTCATCTATTGTGCCCGTTGCGCACGCCGGCGCGGGTCTCCGTGAAGTCGTGGGAAAGACCCTGAAATTCCGTACCAAGTGACATGCGATGAGGCGGCCCTCTCACCCAAGACAACAGGCGTGGATGTAACCGGACTTGTGGCACATCGCGACTCTTCCAGTAACGGACGCACCGTCCAATGTGAGGGAACATCGCGGCCGTTATTCAGAAATGGCCGTCGCGAGGAGAGTAGACCGATGAGTGAGTCAACGCCGTTCCCGACGCCCGATGGCGTCCTTCGTCAGCGCTCCCGGGGAATTGCGCGACGCGCCGTGCTTGGCACAGCCGTCACCGCATCCGCCATCGTCGCCACTCACGGAGTACCTGAAGCAAGCGCCCAGACTGCGACTGTGGTCATCAAGGCCTTGCCCATTGATCGAGCGAACATCCTTGCAGGATCCCGTTTTGACTTCCGGGTAGAGGTTGCCGGTGCACAGCCCGACCGCATCGAAATCACGGTCAATGGCCAGGACGCCGACACTTTCTTCAAAGGCGCCAACCCCGTCCGCACAAATGAAATTGCGGGCAAGTCCGGTGAAGTCACCTACCGCAACGTCACGGTGGCGAACCCAGGTCCCGTCGCCGTGCAGGTCATTGCAACGGTCGCCGGGCGCTCGTATGTAGACACATTCACCTGGACAGTTCTGAGAATGGGTGCCGGTCAGGCCCGCAACGTAATCCTCTTCATTGCTGACGGGATGGGCTACCCGACCATAACCGCGACGCGCATCGTGTCCCGGGGCATTACCGAGGGCAAGTACGACGGCTTCCTGAACATGGACCGCATGGAGTACCGCGGCACGGTCACCACCAGTGGCTACGACGCACTCGTGACCGACTCGGCGAACTCGGCCTCGGCCTACGCGACCGGGCATAAGTCGGTCGTCAACGGCATGGGCATCTACGAGGACAACACGAAGGACCCGACCGACGACCCGCGGGTCGAGAACATCATCGAGCTTGCGAAGCGCACCCGACGCATGGCGACCGGGCTGGTCTCGACCGCCGACATCACGGATGCCACGCCCGCAGCGTTTGCCGCCCACACTCGGCGACGTTCAGAACAGGCATTCGTTGCCTCGACGTATCTCGAGGACGGGCATCGGCCAGACGTGATCATGGGTGGCGGCTCGCGATGGTTCCTGCCGAAGGCGCAGCAGGGGGCGAGTGCTGACGACCGGGACCTGGTCGCGGAGTTCCGCGCTGCCGGGTACGCCGTGGCGGCGACGCGCACGGAACTGCGAGGCACCCCGGCTTCCGCCACGAAACTCCTCGGCCTCTTCCACACCGGCAACATGTCGGTCTGGTATGACCGCGAAGAGACCAAGAATCCCAACGTCCTTGGCAAGTTCACCGACCAGCCGAGCCTGCCAGAAATGACCGGACGAGCGATTGATGCCCTCGCGACAAACCCGAATGGATTCTTCCTGATGGTTGAGGCGGGATCGGTTGACAAGCAGCTCCACCCAATGGACTGGGTACGGGCGGTTTACGACAACATCGAATTTGACAACGCCATCGGTGTTGCGCGCCGCTTCCAGGAGAAGAACCCCGACACGTTGATCATCGTGACGGCCGACCACAGCCATGCGATGAGCATCACCGGAACGTACACGCCGTATGAAGGGAAGATTGGCCCGGACGCGGTCGGCACCTACGAGCAGTCGGCATTCCCCACCTTCACCCGCAAGCGCGGCGACGGATTCCCAGACTCGCCGTCGACCAAGACCACCCTCGCGGTCGGTTGGGCCAACCACCCCGAGTACTACGACGACGGCACGACGGTGTGGGCCGAGCCACTCGGACCGTCAATCGAGGACCCACAAGTTAAGGGCACCTACATCGGCGACCCGAAGCGCGCCCCGTCCGGCAAGGGAGTGCTCATGCCCCGTACCGTCCCGGCATCCGTAAACTCGGAAGTGCACACCGCCGATGACGTGCCAGTGATGGCGTCCGGGCCTGGCTCGGAGTTCTTCAACGGTCTTGTTGACAACACCGACCTCTTCTGGGGGATTGTCGCTTCACTCGGCATCGACCCGCTTTCGCCAAACGGACGCAGCCCAATGGGGAAGATCACCGGTGGGCGTTTCGGCGACCCGGCCAATCCGGCATCACGGCCCCACTTCGCGAAGCCATAGTGTCAACCTGCCCCTCTCCCAACGCACTGGGAGAGGGGCCAACCCGGCCAACAGCGCGCGCCATTGGCATACTCCTTCTCACGTGCAGATTGCGAACTCCATTCGGAAGGAAGATGTCATGACCTCAAAGTTTGATCGTCGTTCAGTGTTGGGATGGGCGGCCACGGTTGCCGGGGTTGGGATCAGCGCAATCTCTGCCACTCCCACCGGAGCCCAAGCCGAGGCACCGGTCTCCCTCAAGTTCAGTGAGTTCTACGACGCAAGTACGACCCCGCTTCAGTTCAATCTCTCGGAAAAGCTGCTGTCAGCGAATGGGCGAAGGGTCACGGTTAGTGGGTGGGTGGCACCACCCCTGAAGCCCGACCTTGACTTCTTCGTCCTTACCCGGCGTCGCCTCGGGGTATGTCCGTTCTGTTCGTCCTCGGCAGATTGGCCCGAAGACATCATCCTGGTGACGCTCACGGATTTTTCCTACCGCAATTCCGGCGAACCGGTACCCGTGACCGTGACCGGCCTGCTTGAAGTCGGCGAGGCCACCGACGAAACCACCGGCTTCTTCTCGCTATTGCGCCTACGCGCCGAACGCGTGGACGAATACCGCCTGGCATAGGTGCAGGTTTCGCCCGGAGATACATCGCATGGGCGACCTTTCGATTGCATGGCGGCAGATTTCGGCACGATGGATCACGCACGGACTGACCATCGTGGCGATCGGACTTGCTCTGGCCCTCGCGGTTGCCACAACGCTCCTCTCCCGTGGCGTGCAAGCCGGAATAGACCGTGCGGCTGGACCTTTCGGACTCCTGGTCGGCGCCAAGGGCAGTGCCCAGCAACTCGTACTGAGCACGGTCCTCTTGCAAGGGGCGCCTGTTGGAAACGTTGCACGGGCAACCCTTGACCGGATCGCAAAGCACCCCGGGGTTGCTTCGGCGATACCCCTAGCCCTGGGGGACAGTTACCGGCGACTGAGGATCATCGGGACAACGTCCGACTTCCTGGAAACCCGCACACGCCCGGCGGCGCCAACGTACTTCCGCATAACCCAAGGGCGGGTTTTCGCCAAACCGTTCGAAGCGGTACTGGGATCAGCGGTGGCACTGCGTACGGGGTTCAAGCTCGGCGACACTTTTCGTGCAGACCACGGCGACGAGCCAGAACTCCCCGGTGAGGAGGAGGATGACGCCCACGGCAGTCATCCGTATACGGTCGTTGGCATCCTCGCAGGGACACGAAGTCCGGCGGACCTGGGCATCTATGTCGCGATTGAAAGTTACTGGGAACTCCATGCCGACCAACGCCTCACACCCGGCGACCCGACCGGACGGGATGCGGTAACCGCCATTCTGATCGTCCCGCGTGCGTTCCCGGCGGACGTGTACCGCATTCAACAACAGGCCCTTGCGGGTGTTTTCGGGCCTGACGTGCAGGCCGTCGTGCCCTACCAGGAACTTGCAGCACTCAATCGTCAGGTCAGCCAAGCGCAGACTGTCCTGAGCGCCGTTGCGGTTGGCGCGATGGTCATAGCCGCCACCACGATCTTCCTGGCGATGTACGGGTCGGTCAGCGACCGGAGGCGTGACCTTGCAATCCTTCGGGCCCTCGGCGCGTCCAGACAACGCATTCTGGCAATAGTCCTCGTCGAATGCCTCGTCGTGAGCGTCCTCGGAGCGATTTTCGGGGTGGCGGGAGGCATCGCGGGGGCGCTTGGCGTCGGGTCGGCAATTACCGATGCGAGCAACGTGCAGGTGATCGTGCAACCGTCGCTGATCGAACCTGCCCTTGCACTGTCAATGGTGGTGCTTGGGCTACTCGCAGGACTAGTGCCAGCGACCCTTGGAGCCCGGAGTGACGTTGCGGGCCAGTTGGCACCCATCTAATGCCACTTTCGGGCTCAGGGACTCAAGCCCACCTGCAGACTGCGAGCGCGCACTTGACCCGTGATCTGCTGTAACACCACGAGTCGCACTCGGTTCACCATCCGGTTTCCTTTTTCGCTGACACTGACCTCTGTGCCTGACTGAAACTTCGGGTTGGTCAGAGGAACGGGAGAAGAATGAACCTGAGAACCACCGCACGACACCTCGGCGTTGCAGTGATCACCGCCCTCACGGTCGCTGCGCCAGCAACCGCGCTCGCGGATGCGCCGATTGCGCGACCGGCCCCTGCCGGTTCCGCCTTCAGCTTCGGATTATGGGGAGACATGCCGTACGCCAAGGGCGGCGACTACCCGAAGATGACCCGTCTCGTCAATGACATAAACAGTGAGAACATCGCCTTCAGCGTCTACGATGGCGACGTGAAGGACGGGTCATCCCTCTGCACACCGGACCAATACGCCGGTGCCACCGAACTGTTCAACTCCATCAAGGTTCCCACGGTTTACGTCCCCGGCGACAACGAATGGACAGACTGTCACCGGATAAACAATGGAGGTTTCAACAATATCGAGCGTCTCAATTACATCCGACGCACGATGTTCAACACGCCGAACAGTTTCGGCAAGGTCCAGATGGTCCTGGAGCACCAGGGCGCTGCTGGCGCCGCGTATTCCGAGAACAGGCGCTGGACCTACGGCGACGTGGTCTTCGTCACGATCAATCAGCCAGGCAGTAACAACAACAAGATCAATTCCGACAAGGAATGCACCGACAAGAGCGCGCGCGTGGCGGCAGACTGCGACGCCGACAATGCCGAATACAAGGAACGCGACGCCAAGAACATCGCGTGGCTTCGTTCCTCGTTCGACCTCGCAAAGAAGCAGGGTTCCAAAGGCGTCGTGATTGTCACGCAGGGCGACCCAGGGTTCGATCTGCCGGAGACGGAAGGTATCAACGAAAGGCTTGATCCGTCTGCCGTCGGTATGCCACCGAGCGACGGGTACACGAATTTCCTGAACATTCTCGTCGATGAAACCCTCTACTTCAGCGGTCAGGTCCTCTTCGTCCACGGTGACACCCACTTCTTCAAGATGGACAAGCCGCTCATGTCGAACGGCGCCGATCGTGACGTCCGTGAGGCCACTGGCACAATCCTGCAAAACTTCACCCGTGTGATGACCTTCGGCAGCCCTTCCGTCCACTGGCTGAAGGTTGAGGTCGACCCATCTTCGCGAGCACTCTTCAAGGTCTCGCCAATGATGGTCCCCGGTAACTAGTCCGGCACTCCGCAACGGCGATGCACCACGCATCGCCATCCATGGATAAAACGCGTGCACCCCTCTCCATCCAGGGAAGGGGTGCACGCGTTTGCCGGCCGTCACTGCCTGACAAAGGACGTACACTCCGGCCATCTTGACTTGGAGCCATGCATGACTGACCGCCTTGGACTCGCCGTCGTTGGCTACGGCATGACCGCCACGAGCCACACCCGGACCTTCGGGGCCGATGGACACCACCTTCGCTGGCTCATTGGGCGTGTTCCGGAACGAGCCGCGGCGTTCGCCAACGAGTACGGGTATGGCAAGCACGGCACCGATCTGGAAGCGGCGCTGAACGACCGTTCGGTCGATGCAGTCATTCTTTGCACGCCGAGCGAACAGCATGAGGCCCAGGCCCTTGCCTGCCTGGACGCAGGCAAGCACGTCCTGATCGAGATTCCGGTCGCGATGTCCGCGGCCGGTGCCGCCCGCGTTGCCGACCGGACCCGGGCGAGCGGCCTGTCGGCCATGGTCGCCCACACCCATAGGTACCACCCTGGCATCCGAACCGCGCACGCCGAAATTGCCGCCGGACGCCTGTCGCTCTCCAACATCGTGGCGCGGTACATGTTCCTGCGGCGGGAAAATGTTGGCGCTTCGGGTTATCGTCGCTCGTGGACCGACAACCTTCTCTGGCACCACGGCTGCCACGCGACCGACCTGGTGATGCACTTGCTTGGCGCGTCAAGCAGCGCGCAGGTCGAGGTGGCGTCAATCATCGCGACCCCTGACGCGTCTGTCGGCGCGCCGCTTGACCTTTCCATTGTCCTTCGGACCGCCGACGACCGCCTCGCCACCATCGCGATGTCTTACAACGCGCATCTCAGCCGCTATGACTACGTGCTGATCGGACGCGAGGACACCATGGAAATCCGGGACGGAAACCTCAAGGAGAGGCACGGCGTCCCGGCAGAAGTTCCCGGGGCTGACACCGCGAACTCGCCATCCCCTGTCGTCCTTCAGAACCGCGAGTTCCACGCCTCAATTCTTGAGGGACGGCCGCCGTCGATTTCCCCGGACAGCGTTCTTCCCGCAATGGAAGTCCTCCAGATTGCGCAGGATGCCGCCGATGCGCTTGCACCCCGCTAGCTAGTCGCGCGTCGCGGCCGTTCGCGTGGTGCGACGGCCGCAGTTTGGTTCCGCCCTACTGGGCGCCGCGATCGGGCCAGTGGCGGACGCGCGTGACCGGTGGCATGATGGCCGCATGAAGATCACTGCCGTCCGCCTCATCGCCTACACCGGCGAAATGACCTTCCCGGGCGTGTTCTGGGAAGAACGCCTTGTGCGCCCACTGGACCTCTATCCGGAACACCGGGACGACGCGCCCGCGTGGCTTGAACCGATTCCCGGCGGTAGTTACCGGATGGCCAGCACATTCCTGCGGATCGAAACCGACGAGGGGGTACACGGCATCGGAGGGCCCCTCTCCGATGATCAGGCGTACATCATCGCTACCCAGATGCGTTCACTCCTGATCGGATCAGACCCGATCGCCATCGAGCTCCTCTGGGACAAGATTTACCGCTCACAGGTTCACGGACGCAAAGGCGCGGCGATGATGGCCCTGTCGGTTGTCGATTGCGCCCTTTGGGATCTCAAGGGACGTTGGCTCGGACAACCCGTCTACCGCCTCCTTGGCGGACCGACCCGGACATCCGTGCCGGCCTATGCGAGTTGCCTCGGCTACTCGGTGGAGCCGGAGCGCGCCGCCGAACGCGCCAAGATGCTTCACGCCGAGGGATGGCGCCACCAGAAATGGTTCTTCCGCGACGGACCGGGTTCCGGGAAGCCGGGCATCGACCGGAATGTCGCAATGGTCAAGGCGCTCCGCGAGGCCGTCGGGCCAGACACGGACCTGATGTTCGATGCCTGGATGAGTTGGGATCTTCCTTATTCGATCCAGGTTGGGCGGCGGATTGCCGAGTACCACCCGCGATGGGTTGAGGAACCCGTCATGCCCGACAAGATCGAGCAATACGCGCAAGTACGTCGGGCACTCAACGCGATGGGCATTCCGGTCTCAGGTGGCGAGCACGAATACACCCGCTGGGGCCTCAAGCAACTCATGGATGCGCAGGCGGTGGACGTCCTGCAACCCGACATCTACTGGTGTGGGGGGATCTCCGAGACCTTGAAGATCTGTGCCATCGCTTCCACCTATGACTTGCCAGTGATCCCGCACGGCCATTCGACCCCGGCAACCATGCACCTGATTGCGGCGATGACACCGAACGTATGCCCGCTTCTGGAATTCCTGCTCAAGTGGAACACCGTCCACCAGTGGTTCCTGAAGTACCCAATCTGGCCAGTGAATGGCGAGGTCCAAGTTGCGGTACTGGACCGACCGGGGATTGGCATGGA
>Ga0214923_10000798_pt1 | contig 46663 bp, 48 predicted proteins | sample LL1510_MetaG_FD_177993 | JGI IMG/M metagenome (GOLD analysis project Ga0214923, IMG submission 177993) | Freshwater microbial communities from Lake Lanier, Atlanta, Georgia, United States - LL-1510 | ecosystem: Environmental > Aquatic > Freshwater > Lake | place: USA: Georgia | collected... | reverse complement strand
AAAACTTCTGCTCATATCGCAGAACCATCGCCATTATCATCTGAGTCCGGTTTTATTTGATAGAAAAAAGCAAAAATTCCAGCAATAAGAGCAAATCCCCCCGGCCATGGGCCAAACCCGAGAAAATCTAGACCGAGAATCTGTACTGCAATTATGTAGATCGGTCCACCAATTACTCCAAGCAGCGCTGCCCGTTGAATACTACTTAGCTGGGGAAGATCTTTATTATCTCCGGGATATTTTTCAATGGCATCTATCTGTTCTAATTCATCAAGAAAGGTTGTGGGAGATGATTCATCAAGTGAGAGCCCGGAAACAATGGATTCAAATTGAGCATCAAAACTTCCGCTATCGCCTCGATTGACTTCGCCGCTTAAGACATCGTTGATAAAGGCACTACTTTCTTGGATCAAAATATCTAGATCATAATCAAGTGCCACATTATGAAAAGATCTCTCAAATACTACTTCTCTGATATCTACTGAAGAAACATTATCGATGATGACTTCAGAGTTATAAGGATCTACTACATGGTCATTTATTGAGTAACCAATCATCAAGGGTAGATCTACCAAATAGAGATCTTGCCGAACTAGATCCCAAAGTTTTCGCAAGGAATCAAATGCTTTCAGGGGTGTCCTTAAATAACTATGGCGCGGGGGGTTGGGGGCTGCAACATCGCTTCTACTTCCTTTAAGAGAGCCGATTAAATACTTTAAGAGTGGAACAAGCTTGACTCTCAGCCTGGTATCTTGAATTGCAGGGTTAACTAAAATCAAACCTTCCATCTCAGAGCCTCTAATACTTGCAAGGCGAAGTGATAGCGCGCCCCCCATAGAAAATCCAGCAACAAAAACACGCTCATGCATTTGTTTTAATTTATTAAATTCTCTCTCAACCTCGGCATACCACTGTTGCCAAGTGGTGTTATTCATCTCTTCCCATGTAGTTCCATGGCCAGGAAGACATGGCGCAGAAACGCTAAAACCAAGATCTGCAAGTCCTTGCGCCCAGGGCCTGATGGATGCAGGAGAACCGTTAAATCCATGGATCATCAAAATAGCTACAGGGCCGCCAGGGAGGTAAAAAGCTTGCCCGTTAGGTATTACGCTCACGACACGCATAGTGTCATATCACCGGCAAAAGGCTCTAAATTAGGGCCATGGCCCTGCGAAGAAAAAAGAATAAAGTTGAAGCAATGGTTGCTGGCGACAAGATTGCCTACGGCCTCTTGAAGTCCTTCCTGCTGCCCGTGCTGACTCTTCTCTTTAGGCCGAAGGTTTCCGGACTTAGATTTGTTCCTGCAACTGGACCATTGATAATCGCTTCGAATCATCTCTCTTTTAGCGATTCAATATTTATGCCACTAGTAATTCCACGAAAAGTAACTTTCCTCGCCAAGAGTGAATACTTTACTTCACCTGGTCTCAAGGGCTTGATTAAAAAGTTGACCTTTATTGCACTCGGACAAGTCTCAGTTGACCGAGCTGGAGGATCTAGAAGCGAGGCAGCACTGCTTACCGGACTCTCAGTTCTTGCAGAGGGCGGCTGCCTGGGTATTTATCCTGAAGGAACAAGATCTCCAGATGGCCGGCTCTATAGAGGAAGAACTGGAATAGCTCGACTTGCGATGGAAAGTGGAGCTCCGATTGTGCCAGTAGCAATGTTTCATACCGCAGAGATTCAACCCACTGGAAGAGTTATTCCGAAGATTATGCGGGTAAAGATGGTCTTTGGTGAGCCGATGTATTTTCCAACCCCGGATAAATCAAATGATCCTGAGGAGTTAAGAAAGGCAACAGATTCCTTAATGAAGAAATTACAAGAGCTATCAGGGCAAGAGTATGTCGATATCTATGCCTCGCAAGCCAAAGAGGCGCTAGATGAGCAGAGACGTCGCGAGAAGAAAGAGAGCCAGGAGTAACTACTCAGGCCCAAAGATCTCTCGACGAGTAGTAATGAATTTGCAAGTATCACAGGTCGAATCAGCGCTAGGAACTTCGCCGCTAATTACTTCGATGAAGTCCTGCAGGCGCTCTGCAAGTCCCTCTGGATTTCTGCTAATTGGATACCAAGCGCTACTTAAGTTAAGGCTAAAACCAGATTCAGGGCTACCTTCAGGATCTTCCGGTGACCAGACCAGAAGGCCAAGAACTGAAATCTGCTTCGGCTCTCCTTGTAGCGGATTTTCTAGAGCAAAGGCGTAGGCTTCAAGTTGAGGTGAATAAAAATCGCTCTTATCGTTGTTCTTTCCTTGGAATTTGCAATCAATTACGCCATAGGTGCCATCTTCAAATTCCATGAGCAAGTCGTACTTTCCTCTTATGGCATAAGGAGAAGGATTTGAGTTATATGTAATTGGCATTGATTTCACCCAACCACCGCGATCTAAGACTTTGCCTGACTTAATTTCTGGGTGTAAATCTTTTGACTTAGCGTCATTGAAGTGTTTCTCCTGCATCGCAGAGAGCTCACCAACTAATGGGAAAAATGATGGAGCCTTAACGCCATGGTTGTAGTTAAGCCATAGACATCTATGGCAGCCATTCCAGGAAAAAGTTAAATCACTTGGGCTTATAAACTCTCTAGCTTTGCTCATGGCGTGATTCTGCCTTGATGCCCTGACATTTCAACGCTTAGAGCGCTGAAGTTAAGGTAAATATTCCAAGCGTGATCATTACTAGTCCGCCAATTCGGCGCATGAGTACCAAACGCTGCGGGGAGGTAGCAAGCCAATTCCTTACTGTTCCGGCAAGTAGGCCCCAGGTGCCATCAGAGAAGAAAGCCAGGATGGCAAAAGTTGCACCCATGATTACCAGTTGCTGGGTTACATTTTCTGAACCTTTATCGACAAATTGCGGCAAGATCGCTGCAAAGAAAACTAGACCTTTGGGATTTAACGCTCCTACCCAGAAACCATCCTTTATGGATCGTAGATTTGAAGGTCTGACATCGCCTTGATTGACCATATCATCGGCATGAATTCTGGAGTGTCTAATTGCATCTAGGCCTAGATAGATTAGGTAGAGGCCACCAAGAAGTTGGACTCCAATAAAAGCCAGTTCACTTGCCTGCAGAATTGGGCCCAGGCCAAATGCAACCGCGAGTGAGAGGGTAAAGGCGCCTGTGACGTTTCCTGCAACTGATGCAATTGCAGTCGCCCTGCCCCAAGCAATAGCTCTAGCAATGATGAAGAGCACGCTTGGCCCTGGGGCCAAAATAATGATCATCGCTGCAATTAGATATTCCGGATATTTAGCTGGGAAAGATAGGAACACCGGTTCATTATCTAGTAGCGCGAGTTCAATTGGGACCTAGCGGGGCAGCAGGCTTGCATCGCGCTCTTCAATGTAGTTAACTATCCACTCGATATATCGAATCGATATAAGGGGGGTGCGCTAGATGAGGTCTAGGTCTGAGTCCTTGGAGTTTGCACTCCTTGGCCTTTTGAAGGAGAACTCGCTTCATGGTTATGAGCTCCGAAAGAGGCTTACCACCATGTTTGGCCCCTTTCGAGCCCTCTCATTCTCTGTTCTCTATCCGCAATTAAAACGGATGCTGGATGCAGGACTGATAATTCAATTAGAAGTTCCCAGGGGCGGAAAGTCAAAGCGAGTTCGAATTGTCTACTCCATTAGCCAAAAGGGGATATCGAAATTTGATGAATTAACTCAAGGGCCCGGAGGCCTTGGCCTAGATGACGATAACTTTGAAGTTAGCGTCGCCTTTTTTGGTCCAACTTCAACTCGCAATCGATTAAGAATTCTTGAGGGGCGCCAGCGCCGCCTTAAGGAAAAGGCTGAGATTCTAAAAGCTGATTTAGATAAATCAGCTGTTGGTCTTGATAAATATCTTCTGGAGTGGCGCCGCCACTCTCTTGAAACTGCTGAGCGAGAAATCACTTGGCTTGATCAGATGATCAGATCTGAAAGGAAAAACTAGTGAGCCCAGATAAAGAGATCCGTGTAGCAATAGTTGGAGTTGGCAATTGTGCCAATTCTCTAGTGCAAGGGGTGCATTACTACCGTAATGCGGCAAGGGATCAAGAAATTCCAGGTCTGATGAATGTAGTCGTCGGTGGATATCACGTAGGTGATGTGAAGTTTGTTGCCGCCTTTGACGTTGATAAGAAGAAAGTCGGCCTTGATCTTGCAGATGCTATCTGGGCTAGTGAAAATAACACCATCAAGTTCTCTGAAGTACCTCAATCAGGAATTAAAGTTTTAAGGGGAGTCACACATGATGGCCTTGGTCGCTACTATCGAGAGACTATTGCGGAATCTGATGCTCCAGCTGTTGATGTGGTCAAAGAGCTTAAAGATGCCAAGGTCGATGTTCTAGTTTGCTACCTACCTGTTGGTTCAGAGGTGGCAACAAAGTTCTATGCTCAATGTGCAATAGATGCAGGATGTGGCTTTGTAAATGCACTTCCTGTTTTCATTGCCTCAACTCCGGAGTGGGCCGATAAATTCACAAAGGCTGGCCTTCCAATTGTTGGCGACGACATCAAATCCCAAGTTGGAGCCACAATTACTCATCGAGTTTTGACCAAGCTATTTCAAGATCGCGGCGTCAAAGTTGATCGAACCTACCAATTAAATGTTGGCGGAAATATGGACTTCAAAAATATGCTGGAGCGAGATCGCCTAGAGTCTAAGAAGATCTCCAAAACTCAATCAGTCACATCTCAGCTTGATTACGATATGGGGGAGGGCAATGTTCATATCGGACCCTCTGATTATGTGCAGTGGCTAGATGATCGCAAGTGGGCCTTTGTTCGCCTTGAAGGTCGAGCATTTGGCGATGTTCCATTAACTATTGAATACAAACTTGAGGTCTGGGATTCACCAAACTCAGCTGGAGTCATAATTGATGCGCTTCGCTGCGCCAAGGTTGCGATGGATAGAGGCATTGGTGGACCACTGCTTTCGCCATCTAGCTACTTTATGAAATCTCCCCCTGAGCAATATTCAGATGAAGAGGCTCTAAAGAGAACTCAAGCATTTATTGCCGGCGAACTAAAGAGTTAGGATTCAGGGGTGAGTGAGGTCCTCAAGACCCTAGATGAGCAGGTCCTTACCTTAACTCTGAATCGTGTGGCAAAACAGAATGCCATTACCCGAGATATGTATCAACTTCTAGCCGATGCGCTTAGAGAAGCCAATGGTGACTTTGGCATCCGAGTAGTTGTAATAACCCATGAAGGTGAACACTTCACCGCTGGAAACGACATCTTTGATTTTCTAAATGCTCCACCACATGAGCCCGGCTCACCAGTTTGGAATTTCTTGCAAGAAATTCACAACTTCACAAAGCCACTACTTGCTGCAGTTTCAGGAAATGCAATAGGCATCGGAACAACAATGCTGCTGCACTGCGATATCACTATTGCATCTGAGAAAACTAATTTCTCTATGCCCTTTGTCAATTTAGGCCTTGTTCCTGAAGCTGGGGCGACCCTGCTATTTCCAAGACTTGTGGGATATCAAAAAGCTGCACAAATTCTTCTCACCGGAGAACCTTTTAGCGCAGTGCAAGCAGTTGAGATGGGGTTAATTGCAGGCGTCGCGGAAGATCCAAAAGATGAGATTAAGAAAATTGCGCTAAAGCTTGCTAGCCAGCCGCCGAATGCAATCCTGCAGACCAAAGCTCTATTAAAGAGTGATCTTCATGAGAAGGTGAAAGTGGTTATGCAAGCAGAAGGGGAGCTATTTCTTCGCGCCCTTGAATCAGATGAAGCCCAAGAAGCATTTATGAAACTGGCAGCAAGGAAAGGAAAATAAATGAGTCTTGCAGGCAAGAAGATCTTTATTACTGGAGGCTCTAGGGGCATTGGACTAGCAATCGCTCTCAGAGCAGCTAAAGATGGAGCGATGATTGCAATTGCTGCAAAAACTAATGAACCAAATCCAAAGCTGCCAGGAACTATCCACACTGCAGCAAGTGATATCCGAGCAGCTGGGGGAGAGGCCCTTGCTATTCAATGCGATTTAAGAGATGAAAATCAGATCAGCGCAGCAGTTGAAAAGGCCGCTAAAGAATTCGGTGGCATTGATATCTTAATTAACAATGCAAGCGCCATTAATCTCACCCCCACGCTGCAAACCCCTGCTAAGAGATTTGATTTAATGTTTGATGTAAATGTTCGAGGAACCTTTTTGACCTCTCAAGCAGTTCTACCCCATCTTCAGGAGAGCGCTAAAGCTGGCCGAAATCCTCACATCTTGACGCTCTCGCCTCCGCTTTCGATGAAGGCAAAGTGGTTTAGAAATCATCTCGCCTACACAATGGCAAAGTATGGAATGAGCATGTGCGTTCTTGGAATGGCAGAGGAGTTTAAGCGAGAGAAGATTGCAGTAAATGCGCTCTGGCCAAGAACGGCAATTGATACTGCGGCACTTGCCATGATTCCTGGCGTGGACACAGCAGCCTGCCGAACTCCTGAGATATTAGCCGATGCCGCTTACATAATTCTAAATCGCCCTTCAGGTGAGTGCACCGGAAATTTCTTTGTTGATGATGAAGTTTTAGCATCGCAAGGAATAACTGATCTAGAGAAGTATTCGGTGGTCCCTGGGACTAAAGACTTTCTTCTAGATTTCTTTCTTGATTAAAGGCTAAAACCTTTAGGAAGCTCTAAGCGATGGGCTTTAAGTAAATTACTATCTGATAAAACACTCTTTATCGGGCCATCTGCAGCAACTACACCAGCGGAGAGAATCACCGCTCTCTGACAAAGCTCATAAGCAAATGGCAGATCATGGGTGACCATCAATAAAGTGATATCTAGAGAGGTAATTATCTCTGCTAGCTCTCTGCGGGCTGCTGGATCTAGATTAGAGGAGGGCTCATCCATAACTAATATCGCCGGCTTCATCGCAAGAACTGTGGCAACAGCCACTCGTCTTCTCTGGCCGAAGGAGAGGTGATGTGGCGGGCGATCGATAAATTCTGACATTCCAACTAGCTCTAGAGCTTGCCTAACAGCGCTCTCTAATTGGCTGCCCCGAAGCCCTGCGTTATAGGGACCAAAGGCAACATCCTGGCCAACAGTTGGCATAAACAATTGATCATCTGGATCTTGAAAGACTATGCCAACTTTATGGCGAATTGATTTGATGCTCTCAGCATTTTTACCATCAACTAACTCACCTGCAACGCTAACCCTTCCTTGCATAGTTGGGATGATGCCATTTAAGTGGAGAACAAGAGTGGTTTTTCCAGCGCCATTAGGGCCAAGTAGGGCAACTCTCTCGCCACGGTTGATTGATAAATTAACACCAAAGAGCGCTTGATTTCCATCGGGGTAGGCATATGCCAGATCAGAGATCTCAAGGCTCTTATCGCTCATCTGACTATCTAATCACTTGCTACTAAATTACTTAAATTGAAATAGAGATAAGTAGGCAGAGCCCAGCGCTTAACGGCAAGCTTAAACCGTAGAGAATCTGGCTCTTTGCAACAGAGACTCTTTCAATCTTTGGAAGAGTTCCGGTATATCCACGGGAGAGCATCGCTAAGTGAACCCTCTCGCCTCGCTCATAGGATCTGATGAATAAAGCTCCAGCCGAGTTTGCTAAGACTTTCCAATGCTTGATTCCAGTTTCTTGAAAACCGCGAGAGGCTCGCGCCACTCTCATGCGCTCCATCTCATCTGTAACAACATTTAGATAACGGAGCATAAAGGATGCGATCTGAACTAGGAGAGTTGGAAGTTTGAGAATCTCCAAACCTCTTAATATCTCGCGCGCAGTGGTAGTGGCTGAGAGCAGAATTGCCGTTAATACTCCAAGCGTTGCTTTAGCGATTATTCCAACTCCGGCTTCAATTCCTTCCTGATAGAGAAGAAGACCCAAGAACTCAACTCTCTCGCCCTGGCCAAAGAAAGGCATCAGTAGCGCAAAGGCGATGAAAGGAATCTCTATCAAACTACGTTTTACAACGGTTAGTGGTGGAATCTTTGCCAATATCAGGGCGAGCCAGATAATAGAAAAGTAGGCGCAATAGGCTGGGATGTTGCTAAATGGAGTTGCCACTGCTATTAGCAGAAAGAGCAGCGTTGAGATCAGCTTTATCTCAGGTGCTATCTCATGAATAAAGGTATGGCGATGGAGATAGAGGCGCTCACCTACATCATGGCCATGGTGATGTATCTGAGCAGGAATCGCTAAGACTTCTTCTTAACTAAATTAAATATTGCTATGGCGATAAGGGCAGTTACTAAAACGCCAACAAGCCCAGCAAGACCAACGCTTAAACGTTCATTATCAAGACCTGAAACGCCATAATCAGCTAGAGGCGAGCCCGAAACTGCTGAGTCTTTAGCGGTCTCTAAGAAGCCTTCATCTTCGGCAACCTTCTCTAAACCATCAGGGCTAGATGAGGCATAGAAGGAGACTCCTCCAGCTAGCGCAGCTGCCGCCAGAAAGAATGAAATATAGAATTTTTTTAGACTCTCTTTAGCTTGGGTCATTATGAACGAACCTCCAAAGTTACTTCTTTCTTACTCCAGCCATAGACCAGGTCTGATCTAGAGGCCAAGATCGCTGAAACAGTCAACATTGTGATTACTGCCTCGCCAATACCAATCAATACGTGAGTGGTGAACATCGCGGTAAAGACTGTAGAGACTGGGGCTGTACCAATACCGCCGATTGCATATTGAAGCGTGAAGGCAGTCGCTGAGATAGGAACTGAGGCAAAGGCTGCGATACCTGCTGCTAATGGAATAGCAGATTTACTTTTCGGAAGAATTTTTACTGCGCCCTTAAATACCAAGAAACTTGCTAGGACTCCGATGATGCTCATGTTAAAAACATTTAAACCAAGAGCAGTTAAACCGCCATCTGCAAAAAGGAGAGCCTGAACCCCTAGAACTACCGTCACCGCAAGGGATGCGGCATAGGGACCGACTAAGACCATGGCTAGGGCGCCGCCAAGAAGATGGCCGCTAGTTCCAGCAGCTACTGGGAAGTTGAGCATCTGCACTGCGAAGATAAATACAGCGGTTAGTCCAGCCATTGGGGCGGTGCGATCATCCACTTCAGACTTTGCACGCTTTAAAGCCACTGCCGTGCCAGCTACTGCCAGTAAACCAAAAGCTGAGGCGGTTGGGATATCTATAAATCCATCAGGAATATGCATGAGGTGAGAGTAATGCAAATGATTTGCATCTGCAATGAAATGAGAGAAGAGTCGGAGTGTCATTTTTCCTCGGTAGATTAAGGAGGTGGCAGTCATGAATAAATCAACATTGACCTGGATTTCGCTCTGGACCGTCTATTTGATCTGGGGTTCGACCTACTTTGCTATCGCCTATGTCATTGAGAGTATGCCGCCCCTTCTAGCGATGGGGATTCGCTTCCTTCTCGCAGGCCTGCTGCTATCGCTAATAATCGCTTTGCGGAATGGCAGGGGTGAGCTAAAAATCGCGCCAGGGGAGTTAAAGACCTCTCTAGTGATGGGCTTCTTGCTCCTGGGTTTTGGGATTGGGACGGTATCTATTGCGCAGGAGTTTGTTCCCTCAGGAATCGTCTCCCTTATCATCGCCGCTCTTCCATTATGGATTGCAATATTTAGGACTATTTCAGGTGAGCGTTTGGCGAAGATCTCTTGGCTTGGACTTGCAATCGGTTTTGCTGGGGTAGCTCTCTTACTTAAGCCAGGAAGTATAACCCCGGTTAATGAAATCGCTAACTCAAAGCTATTGCTATTTATGCTTCTAGTTTTGTTAGGAAATGTTGGCTGGGCTCTTGGCACATTTCTAGCTCCTCGTTTTCCGCTTCCTAAAAACACCTTGGTTTTCACCGCTTATGAAATGTTAGCTGGAGGAATATCTCTGAGCCTTGCCGGATTTATAAAAGGGGAATCAATCTCTGATTTCCTTGATGCCACGCTCAGCTCTTGGCTCTGGTTTGCCTACTTGATTATTTTTGGATCAATCGCGGCATATACGGCATATCTCTGGCTAGTTGCCAACGCCCCTGTTTCACTGACTGCAACTTATGCATACGTTAATCCAATAATTGCTGTAGCACTTGGCGCAATATTCCTTGATGAATTAATCACTAGTGCATTTGCGATAGGGGGATTGATTATTTTGGTTGGAGTTATCCTGGTGGTCTCTGTTGAGCGAATAAAGAAAGAACCAGCTCTCTAATAGTTATATTCTCTTAATCTGGTGGGTTAAATCATGGCGATCAATAATAAGAATTGAGTGATTCTCCATCAATGTCCAGCCGCTTTGATCCCAGCCTGAGGAGGCAACTGCAACGCCGTTTTCATCGATTCGGTAGCGCAGCTCGTAGTAGCGATCATCGGTCCAACTTGGTTTATTTAAGGGATCATGTTCACTAACCACAATTAAATAGTCAGAGTTGATAATCATTGAATTAATTGAGCTATATTCAAAGTTCTGCTTTAGATTCTCTATCCCTTTAACCACTCCATCGACAAATCCTTTGGATTTAATCTCGGTTAGTAGATAGAGAAAGAAGAGTTCGCTATCGGTATCACCTTCTCTAAGTGATTCAAATTCTGGCGCAATTAGTGATCTAACAGCTTCATAGGGGCTAAGAGCGCCATTATGGATGAAGGCGATATCTTCAAAGCTAAAGGGATGTGCATTTTCATGAGTAACTCCAAGACCGGGGGAGGCCCATCTAAAGTGAAGCAGCGCCCCAGGCGCACTTTGATTACTAATTATTTCGCTAAATCTGGCGCTAGATGCCGCGCTTGCAACTTCCTTGATTACCTTTGCGCTATCTGGGTTAGCAAGAGCTAGACCCCAGGAATCATTATGAACCTCTGATAGTTTAAGAAAGTCACTAAAGCCCTGACCCATAAATTCCGGGAGATTGACTGAGGTTTTTGAACTATAGGCCATGAGTCGACACATAAGGCGAGCCTATCGGCTACTCTAAGAAGATGCTCTTAACTACCTTAGTAGTAATTGTACTGGCCGCCTACATAATCGAATCTATCCTAGATAACCTAAACCTATCCACGGCTAGAAATGCATTAGATCCAAAGATTGCCCATCTCTATGATGCCAAGGAGCGGGAGCGTTCCATTAGCTATAGCGCAGAGAAGACTCGCTTTGGCTTTATCTCCTCGACCATTTCAACTGTAATTCTCATCTTCGCCCTTAGCTATGGTTGGTTTGCAAAACTTGATAGTTGGGCAAGAGGCATCTTTGATAATCAGATATTAGTCTCCCTCCTTTTTATAGCTACGTTAAGCCTTATCTCTTATCTTCTAAACCTGCCCTTTACTCTCTACGGAACTTTTAAGATTGAGGAGAAATACGGGTTCAATAAAACTACTCCAAGGGTATTTATTACAGACACCATTAAAGGGACAGCACTTGCAATTTTGATTGGAGGTAGCTTGCTGAGCGCAGTTCTCTGGCTCTATCAAGAACTTGGCTCAAATTTCTGGATTCTTGCCTGGGCCCTTTTGGCAGTGTTTTCACTTCTTATGTTTATGTTTGGAACCACCTTAATTCTGCCGCTATTTAATAAATTGGAACCAGTTAAAGATGGGCCTTTAAAAGAAGGCATAGAGAAGTATTGCGCGTCGCAAGGCTATAACTTGGCTCGCCTATTTGTTATGGATGGTTCAAAGAGGTCATCGAAGGCAAATGCTTTTTTCAGTGGACTTGGTTCAAGCAAAACCATAGTCTTATTTGACACCTTGATCGAAAAACTAACAACTACCGAGATTATCGCTGTATTGGCACATGAGATTGGTCATTACAAAAAGAAACATACGCTCTCAATGTTTATTTTTAGCAACATTCAAACATTTGCAACCTTTGCACTCCTTGGATTTCTCCTTGGGTATCCAGAGCTCTCAACTGCTCTTGGAGCAAGTCAGAGTAGCTTTCATCTTTCGGCGCTAGCATTTTTCATTCTCTTTACGCCACTTAATCTCTTCTTAGGGCTAATAAATAACAGTTGGTCCCGCCATAACGAATACGAGGCAGATACCTTTGCAAAGCAGACTTATGATGTTAAACCCATGAGAAGTGCTTTAACCAAAATCTCAACTGATAGCCTAGCTAATCTCTCGCCACATCCAGCTTATGTGGCATTTAATTACACCCATCCCACACTTTTGCAACGGTTAAAGAATATCGAATAAAAAAATGGGGCCTGCCTTAGCAGACCCCATTTTCTAACTCAAGATTCTAGATATCGTAATAGAGTTCAAACTCTGCTGGATGTGGACGCAGGCGAACGTAATCAATTTCTGACTTACGCTTCCAATCAATCCAGGTGTCGATCAAGTCTTTAGTAAAGACTCCGCCTCTTGTTAAGAAGTCGTTATCCCTTTCAAGATTGTCGATAACAGCATCAAGAGAGCCAGGTACTTGAGCGATTGCCCTAGCTTCAGCGCCCTCTAACTCATAGAGATCTTTATCCACTGGCTTTGGCGGCTCGATTTTATTTGTGATTCCATCAAGACCTGCCATCAAAATCGCAGCAAATGCCAGATATGGATTCGAGGATGGATCTGGGCAACGGAACTCAATGCGCTTTGCCTTAGGACTTGATCCAGTAATTGGGATGCGGATACAAGCTGAGCGGTTACGAGCTGAATAAACCAGATTAACTGGAGCTTCATATCCCGGTACAAGGCGCTTATAAGAGTTAACTGTTGGGTTGGTGAATGCAAGAAGTGATGGAGCATGTTTTAGCAGCCCTCCGATATACCAACGCGCAGTATCGGAAAGATTGGCATAGCCATCGCCCCACATAAGTGGTTTGCCATCTTTCCAAAGTGATTGGTGAACGTGCATTCCAGATCCATTATCGCCAAAGAGTGGCTTTGGCATGAAGGTCACAGTCTTTCCAGCAGCCCAAGCAGTGTTCTTAATTATGTATTTAAACTTCATTAAGTCATCACCGGCATGAAGGATGTCGTTGAAGCGATAGTTGATCTCCATCTGACCAGCGGTTCCCACCTCATGGTGGGCGCGCTCCACATCAAGACCGACTTTGGCTAAATTCATAACCATCTGATCTCTAAGGTCTGCAAATTGATCTGTTGGAGATACTGGGAAGTATCCACCTTTGATTCTGGTGCGATAGCCACGATTTGGTGTGCCATCAGCATCATCATCAATTCCGGTATTCCAAGCTCCTTCATAGGAATCAACTTCATAGAAGCCTGTGTTCATACGAGTCTGGAATTTAACGCGATCGAAAACATAGAACTCAGCCTCAGGAGCAAAATATGCAGTATCGGCAATTCCAGTAGATCTCATATATTCCACTGCCTTATTAACTATCTGGCGCGGATCTCTACTATAGGCTGAGTTATCATCAGGATTGACTACCGAGAAATGCAGTACCAGAGTTTTCTCAGTTCTAAATGGATCGATAAAGGCTGTCTCTGGCGCTGGGAGAAGTTTCATATCAGATTCATGAATTGATTGGAAACCTCTAATTGATGAACCATCAAACATCAAACCATCGGTGAAGACGGCTTCGGTAAATTGTGAGACTGGAACGTTGAAGTGATGCTGCATACCAGGTAAATCTGTGAAGCGAACATCAACAAGTGCAACATTTTCCTTCTTTATATAATTTAAAACTTCTGTAGAATTTTTAAACATTTTTCTCCTGAGGGTTTTCTTCCCATTTAGCTCCACATTGAGCTCTCTAGCAATGGGGCAAACTTAGGCTAAGGCGGTGAAATATCCATAACCGATGGATTACGGCTATGTTTCATAAAATGAGCCTTGAGACCGTTTTTTAGTTAGGTTGAGCCTGTGGAACGGGCAGGATATGGCCGGCGCTTACTAGCGCTGAGCATCGATTGGGCTATTGCATCACTTAGCGCTGGGTTGGTCTATCCCTTGCAAGCAAGCGCTCTCGGTCCATCGCTATTTCGTCTGGGAGTCTTCGTCCTGGAGGTGGCTCTTCTAACTTCACTTGGGGGAGCATCAGCTGGACAGAGAGTTATGGGTATCAGGGTATTAAGTTGGCCCGATAATCTCTTTCTTCGCCCTGGACCAATTCTGCTGCGCACAATACTGATAGCTCTAGTTATTCCAGCGGTGGTTACAGATAAGGATGGTAGGGGATTACATGACCGAGCAGCTAAATCTGTTGTTATGAAAGTCAAACAAGCAAGAGCTTAACGAGGCTTTGGCATCCTCATGTTTTTTGGCATCGGACCTTTTGGCAGTGGGATGTTTAATCCGCCAACTGACTTTAGTCTGGCTCGCAGTTCTCGAAGCTGAACTGTTGATAGTTTCTTAGAAAACTTCTTCATTCTCTTCTGTAGTTTGCGAACCGATACTTGATCTGCTTCGTTGCCGATCACGATTTCATGTATTGGAACTCCGGGGGCAAAGCGCTCCATCTTTCTTCTCTCATCTGCAAGTAATGAACGCAGGCCATGACCACCCTCGCCAACCAAGACTACGCCAGCTCTACCAACTGCGCGATGGACCATATCTTGATTCTTATTGACATTGACTGCTGGAGTAATTGTCCAGCCTTTGCGAATCGACATTAAGACACTGGCTCCAGCGCCAGGCTGTCCCTCTATTGATGCGTAGGCAGCATTTCCTGCAAGTCGTGTGAAGTAAAAGAAGGCACCTAAAAAAGCCAGCGGAAATGTTAAGAAAGCAGCGTAGCCGGGGCGATTAAAAAGGGCTCCAATTCCAATTCCCAAGCCCCAAAGTGGCGCAAATATTGCAAGGCAGCGCAAGAAGACAAACTTGTAATGCTTGCGAGCTAAAGAATATGCATCGCGAATAGTTTTGAATCGAACTTTTTTAGGAGCGTTAGGATCTCTCTTCTTTCTGCCAAACATTTCTTAACTCTCCCTCTCATTTCTTCGCAAATCTTCAAGCTCAGAAAGGCTTGGAGCGGATCCGCCCAGGCGGGCTGGCGCCCATCTAGCGCCCTGATGGGGGTCAGGATAATCAATCTGAACTTGATTTAGTAACTCAGACATCGCCCCTTTAAGCGCGGCCAGCTCCTCTTCAATATTCGAGCCCTTCTCGATATATCTAAGGGGCCCGATTGCAATGAATATAGGGATGCTACTTCTAGATAAGTTTCTAGGTAATTTCTTACTCCAAATTCGCTGTGAGCCCCAGATCGCCATAGGCAAAATCGGGGCCCCAGATTCCATAGCAAGACGAATAACACCGCTCTTCATTTCCTTAAGCTCAAAGCTTTGAGAGATTGTCGCTTCAGGAAAAACGCCAACGATTTCTCCCTTATCTAGGGCTTTAAGGGCTGCAAGAAAAGATGGCGCGCCATTGCTTCGATCAACGCTGATATGTTTCATGCCGCGCATTAGTGGGCCGGCAATTGGATGATCAAAGATTTCTTTCTTTGCCATAAATCTAACTAAACGAGAGGTTGGCAGGAAAGCAGTTCCAGCCAGTGCGAAATCAAGATAGCCAACATGATTCATAGCAAGAATTGCTGGCCCTTTGCTTGGAATATGACTCTGGCCATAAAAGGTAAATCGCAGATCTAAATATCTCCAGAAGGCGCGAACAATTTTTATAACTGGGGGATAGACCAGATCAGCCATTAGAGATCCCTTGACGGGCAGCTGCGGCTTGCTTATATAACCTTCCTGCTCGATAACTCGATCTAACTAGGGGGCCACTCATTACTCCAAGAAATCCCAAGTCCTTAGCCTCTTGAGCTAATTCAACAAATTCCTGCGGCTTAACCCATCTCTCCACAGGGTGATGCAAATTAGATGGCCTTAAATACTGGGTGATGGTTATTAAATCGCAACCAGCGTTTCTTAGATCATGCAGCGCTTTTGATATTTCACTTCGCTGCTCTCCCATACCTAGAATTAGATTTGATTTGGTAATGAGACCAAAATCCCTGGCTTGATTGATAACACTTAGCGATCTTTCATAATTAAAGGCAGGTCTAATTCTCTTAAAAATTCGAGGAACTGTCTCAAGATTGTGAGCAAAGACCTCGGGCCTACTTTCAAATACTTCACTTAAGAGCTCAGGCTTTGCCGAAAAATCAGGTGCCAGCATTTCAACTAGGCATCCCGGAACCACCTGATGAATCTGGCGAATAGTTTCGCTATAGAGCCAGGCTCCTTCATCCTCTAGATCATCTCTAGCAACGCCGGTGATAGTGGCATATTTGAGCCCCATGCTTGCTACCGAACCTGCAACCCTTCTCGGCTCATCTCTATCTAGGGCTTCAGGTTTTCCAGTATCGATATTGCAGAAGTCGCATCGCCTGGTGCAGGCGCTGCCCCCAATTAAAAAGGTTGCTTCCTTATCCTCCCAGCATTCATAGATATTGGGACAAGCTGCCTCTTGGCAGACAGTGTGCAACCCTTCTCTGGCAACTAAAGAGCGAAGAGCGCTGTATTGCGGCCCCATTTTTGCTTTGGTTTTGATCCACTCTGGCTTTCGCTCGATTGGAGTCTGCGCATTTCGCGCCTCAATCCTCAGTAATTTTCGTCCATCAGGAGTAAGCATTATTGAATTACCTGACTAAGGGTTTGCTTCATGCGCATCTCGACCACATCGATGAGCTTATCAAAATCAACTTTTCTACCTAACTCCTTCTCCATGGAGGTAACTTCTGCATCAGATATGCCGCAGGCAATGATTCGATCAAAGTAACTTAGATCGGGGTTAACATTTAGCGCAAAGCCATGCATTGTTACCCCTTTTGCAACCCTGATTCCAATTGCAGCAATTTTTCGATCGCCTCTCTCATCCCGAATCCATACCCCAGATCGCTCACAATAAGTTTTGCCTTCAAGGTTGAAATCCTGGCAAATTTGAATCAATCCTCTTTCGATCTGCCTCACAAAACCGACTACATCATTTGGCTTCTTTAATCTAACAATTGGATAGCCAACAATTTGCCCTGGGCCATGAAAGGTTATTTTTCCACCTCTATCAACTTCAATTACTTTTGAGCCATCTACTGGTCGCTCACTATCTAGAGTTCTACGCCCTGCGGTAAATACTGGCGGGTGCTCCAGCAGGAGTAATGAGCTAGTTCCTAAATTTTCTGCTAATTCTCGATGAATTTGGCGTTGAATTATGAGCGCCTCTTCATAATCTATTAATCCCAGTCTTTGGCAATTGATATTTAAGCTCTCGTCCGTCTTGCCTGCCAGAGCTTGTGTAATCATAGGCAGAGCCTAACTTTATGGAGCATCACTTGGCACGATGAGGGGTAGAATTACGAGCCTAAATCATTAAGGGTATGGGTGGGCAGTAGCCAAAATCACCCTAAAACTAACGAGCCAGAGAAGCGCAAGGAGTTGCAATGAGTCAGGAAGTATCGAGCGAAAAGAAGAAATCTAGAGTAAAAGGGCGAAAGGCGTTATGGATAGCAATCGTCTCAATTTTGGTCTGGCTATCTATCGGCGGCTTTGCCGGGGGAGCTTTTTCTAAGATTTCTTCAGTTCAAGAAAATGATAACTCGGCTTTCTTGCCTGATAGCGCGGAGTCAACCATCGCAGGCGAAGTTCTAGTTAAGTTTTCATCTCAAGAAGATCAACTCTTTCCTGCCCTGCTCTTGCTGCTTGGAGATTTAAATCCAGCAACTAACGCCCAAGCTTTTGAAAAAGTGAGTCAATATTCAGCGGGCCTACTAAGCAAAACTCTGCCGGAGACTGGAAAGCCGTTAAGTACTTATTTTGCTCAAGGAGTTCCACTGACTCCCATTCCATCTACGGATGGCAAAGCTATTTTGATTAATGCACAATTAGATTTTGCAGTTGCTGATGCCAATGTTGATGGCGAACCAATCTTTCCAAAGATTATTGAATTCATCAGGACGGATATGGAAAAGGAGTTCACCGCAGCGGGAATAACTACCCATGTCACGGGACCTGCAGGATTATTTGCTGATCTATTTGAAGCCTTTGGTTCAATTGATACCCGACTGCTACAGACAACTCTGATTGTTGTAGCAATTATCCTGATTGTGGTCTATCGCTCCCCAGTGCTTTGGATACTTCCGCTCTTTACAGCGGCAAGCGCGCTTGGAATTGCCACCACGGTTGTCTATTACCTCGCTAAAGAAAACATTATTGATTTAAATGGTCAGACCCAAGGAATTCTAGATGTTCTAGTTCTGGGAGCGGCGACAGATTACGCCTTGTTATTAATAGCCCGCTATCGAGAAGAGTTGCATCATCATCACTCAAGATTTGATGCGATGAAAATTGCGCTTCGCGGAGTTATAGAGCCAATTATCGCCTCTGGTTCAACTGTTATAGCAGGACTTATGGTTTTGCTACTTAGCGATCTTTCTAGTAATCGCGGCCTTGGCCCCGTTGGTTCAATTGGAATTGCATCTTCAATGCTTGCCGTTTTAACTCTGCTTCCCGCTCTCTTAATTCTCTTTGGTCGCTGGATTTTCTGGCCAAAGATTCCGCGCTTTGGTCAAGAAGATGAAAAGCTCTCCGGGATCTGGTCAAAAGTGGGTAAGTTGGTAGATCGTCGCCCCAAGGCGGTCTGGGTTAGTACCGCGGTTGTACTTCTTATTTTTGCTGGGTTTTCCACTACCTTAAAATCTGATGGTCTCTCACAGAGTGAAGCCTTCACTACTCGAACAGATTCAGTCATCGGACTTGAAAAACTAGGAGAGCACTTCCCTAGCGGGGAGGGAACTCCAGTTGAAATTGTTGTGGATCAGAAAGATATTGCCTCAGCTGCAGCAGCAATCGGTCGAGTCTCAAACGTTGCATCTGTGGTGCCACTTACAAATGTTGACCCTCTTACTCAAAGGCCAACTTCTGAATTGAAAGTGGTAGATGGAAAAGTAGTGCTCTATGCCACCTTAAAGGTCGCTCCAGACTCTGCAGAGGGCAAGGCGAGTATTCCACTTATACGCCAGGCTGCTAAGGCAGTTAATCCCAATATTTTAGTTGGCGGTCAGAGCGCGATTGGCTATGACGTTGACCAATCATCGCGTAGAGATAATCGAGTCATTATCCCTATCGTGCTCCTTTTGATCGCAGTAATACTTGGCTTCTTACTGCGAAGCATTCTGGCGGCGGCGCTTTTGTTAGGAACTGTTGTTCTCTCCTTTGCTGCCACCTTGGGAGTTTGCGCTTTGGTATTTGATCATGTCTTTGGATTTGCTGGAACGGATGCCTCCTTCCCGCTCTTTGCCTTCATATTCTTAGTAGCCCTTGGTATTGATTACAACATCTTCTTAATGACTCGTGTTCGAGAAGAGTCGCTAAAGATTGGAACTAGGGCAGGAATTATTAAAGGCTTAACTGTCACTGGGGGAGTCATTACCTCAGCTGGAATAGTTCTTGCCGCAACCTTTGGAGTTCTTGGAATCTTGCCGTTGGTCTTCTTGGCAGAACTTGGTTTTGCTGTCGCCTTTGGCGTACTCCTTGACACCATTATCGTTCGCTCTCTCTTGGTTCCAGCTTTGGTTCGAGTAATTGGGCCAAAGATCTGGTGGCCATCAAAATTGCAAAACCAAGAAAATTAAACTATCCCTAAATGAAAGCAGGAATAATTGGCTATGGATTAGCTGGTCGCTATTTCCATGGCCCTACACTGCTTTCCGCCGGATTTCATGTAACTGCTATCTGTGCGCGATCACTTGAGAAGAAGGCTGCAGCTCAGCAAGATTTTCCAGGCGCAGTAATTGTAAATTCAATAGATGAGTTGGTTGCAGAAGATTTAGATCTGATTGTCGTTGCCTCACCTAATGAGTTTCACAGCAATCACGCACTTGCTGCAATAGAGGCTGGAATAAATACTGTTGTAGATAAACCTATGGGACGTGATTACTATGAAACATTGGGTCTTTATGAAGCCGCTGAGCAGAGCGGCGCGCTATTAACCGTATTTTTCAATCGACTCTGGGACTCTGATTCATTGACTATAAAAAAAATAATAAAGCAAGGAGATATTGGAAATATCTTCCGTTTAGAGTCAAGGTTTGAAAGATTTCGTCCAGAGTTAAATCCATCGGCTTGGCGCGAGAGCACATCGCAGGAGGCAGGCGGGGGCTTACTTCTTGATTTGCAGAGCCACTTAGTTTCAACTGCGCTTGATTGGTTTGGTCCAGCAGAGTTGGCATTTTCAAGTGTAAGAAGTGTTCGTGGAGCAAGCGATGATGATGTACTGCTGGTTTTAAAGCACGAGAATGGAGTTGATTCCTATCTTTCAGCAAGCGCTGTTAGTGGCAAGCCTGGACCAAAGATTCGATTAAATGGCGATAAGGCGAGCTTAGTAATTACCGAACTTGATAAGCAGGAGGAGATCTTAAGAAAGGGATTTAGGGCAACAGCTGGCCAGTGGATGGATAACGATGAGATTACAAGTAACGCAAAGATTCACAAGGGTAGCGACTCATTTTCCTATCGAGGGGAACCTGGCTTTTACCCTGCCTTCTATAACGAGGTGCGGGTTGCTATTGAATTTGGAGGAGAGTTGCCGGTTAGTCGCGAGTTATCGCTAAACGTTGCCAGAATTATCGATCAAGCTCGCCAGATTAGTATTAGATAAGAACTACTCGGCAAGTAAGGCGCTTAGCGCTGGCGCCAAATGAGGATAGTCAAAATTAAATCCAGCATCTAATAGCGCAGTTGGTAAAACTTTTTTTGATCCTAGAACCTCGCTTGAAAATCCACCAAGTGCAATTTTGAGTGCAAAACCTGGAACTGGAATTAGCGCAGGGCGCTTTAGCGCTCTTGCTAGAGCTGAGGTAAATTCTTGATTTGTCGCTGGATTCGGAGCAGTCAGATTTACAGCACCACTTAATGGCTTCTCTAAGAGAAAGCAGATCGCTTCTACTAGGTCATGCAAAGTTATCCACGACCACCATTGCTTTCCGCTACCTAATTTTCCACCAATACCAAACTTAAATAAGGGAAGCATCTTGCCCAGCGCCCCTCCAGTTGAATCTAGGACCAACCCAGTTCTGATTTTTACAACTCTAGTATCTGTTGCAAGATCGGCAGCCGCCTCCCATTGTTTGCAAACTGCTGCAAGAAAATCATCTCCTGGTCGATCTGATTCACTTACCGCGCGATTTCCAGTTTCGCCATACCAACCTATAGCACTTGCAGAGATGAAGACATCAGGCTTTAGAGTTGAGACAGCGTTTGCAATAGTTGTTGTGCCAAGCAGTCGAGAATTCAGAATTTCTGCGCGATATTTCTTGGTCCATCTCTTATCGCCGACATTTGCTCCAGCTAGATGAATGATTGCATCAACGCCCTCTAGGGCGGATAGCTCAATATCACCACTTCTAGGATCCCAAAAAACTTCATCGGGAGAGAGTGGCTTTCTTCTGACAAGTTTTTGAACAGTGTGGCCTTCAGACTTTAAGTGGCCGACAAGGGCAGTACCAATCAAACCGGAAGCTCCAGTTATGGCAATGCGCTGGGGCAAAGACACTTAGAGCCCTAAATCAGATTCGAAACGACCTTCTTCTAACCTATCTTTGAGCGTAGTGAGGAACCTTGCAGCATCTGCGCCATCAACAATTCGATGATCATAGGAAAGTGCAAGATAGACCATGGAGCGAATTGCAATCGTCTCTCCGCCATCTTCTCCTTTAACAACCATAGGGCGCTTAACAACAGCGCCAACTCCCAAGATTGCTACCTGAGGCTGGTTAATTATTGGAGTATCGAAGAGTGCGCCACGTGAGCCAGTATTTGTGATGGTGAATGTGCCACCACCTAAATCATCTGGCGAGATTTTGTTATCTCTAGTTCTGGAAGCTACATCAACAATTCTTCTTGCGATGCCGCCCATATTTAGATCCCCAGCATCACGAATTACTGGAACTAATAGCCCGCGCTCAGTATCAACTGCAATACCTAGGTGTTCGGCCCCATGATAGGTAATTTGATCGCCTTCTACCGAGGCATTTACAACGGGATGCTGCTTTAGCGCCTCACATACGGCTACTGCAAAAAATGGTAGATAAGTTAATTTAACACCTTCCCTACCTTCAAAAGTTGCTTTAGCTCGCTCGCGAAGTCGCGCTATTTTGGTGATATCAACTTCAATAACTGTTGTTAGTTGCGCGCTTACAGAGAGGGATTCAAGCATTCTTGCCGCGATAACTTTTCTAAGTCTTGACATGCTCACTGTCGTGCCACGAAGTGGGGACACAGCAACAGATTGTGTGCGAACTTCACTCGGCGCAGAACTAGATTGCGCAATAGGTGCAGGAGATACTTGAGCTGGGCGAGAAACTGCGGCCATGACATCTTCTTTGCGGATTCTTCCCCCAACTCCAGTCCCAGTTACTCGAGAGAGATCGACGCCATTTTCGCTCGCAAGTTTTCTAACAATTGGAGTTACATAGGAGTCATCAAGCACAGATGCAGCTGCAGGCTTTGGTAGTAGCGGCGGCGGAGTCTTTGGTGGCGCTGGAACTGCGGTAACCGCTGCAACCACTGGAGCAACTGAAGCCTGCGCAACCGGTGCTTGAACAACGGGTGCTTGAACAACGGGTGCTGGCGTTGGAGCAGGAGCTGGGGTGGGAGCAGATACTGGAGCTGGGGTCTGTGCAGCCGGGGTACTTGGCGATGCCGCCCCGTCTCCAATTAGTGCAAGTTCGGTTCCAACAGCAACGACGCTATCTACGGGAATTAAAATTTTCTCTAGCTTTCCTGCGGCAGGCGATGGAATTTCAGTATCAACTTTATCGGTTGAAACCTCTAGCAAAGGTTCATCAAGTGCAACTTGATCGCCTTCTGCTTTTAGCCAACGAGTTACTGTTCCTTCGGTAACGCTCTCACCGAGAGCAGGCATCTTTACTGAAAATGACATTTCTCTAAACGCCCCTTCGTTCGTATCTACTTATTCTAACTAGCAACCCATCTGATGATAAAAAGCCTAACCAAGAATTTCTAGCCATGAGCGTGCAGCGGCTTTCCAGCAAGGGCCATATGAGCCTCTCCCATCGATTCAGAGAGGGTTGGATGAGCATGGAGGTGTTGAGCTACATCATCTGCATCAGCCTGCCAATTAAATATTAATTGCGCCTCAGCAAGGAGTTCACCAACTCTTGCCCCCACCATATGAATGCCGATAACTCTTCCGGAACCATCTGCAACTAATTTGATGGCTCCCGCAGTTTTAAGAATCTGGGCTTTGCCATTTCCAGCTAAATCATAATTAAGCTCTTTAACATCAATGCCGCGTTTTTTTGCCTCAGCAGTTGTTAGTCCAACAGATGCAACTTCAGGCTCGGAGTAAGTAACTCTTGGAACGCCATCATAATCAATCGGTCTGGGATTAAGGCCTGCGATCTCTTCAGCAACCATTATTCCTTCAGCAAATCCAACGTGAGCCAATTGAAGAGTTGGAATCAAATCTCCAACTGCCCAAACGCCCTTGATGTTGGTGCGACATTTATTGTCAACTAATACATAGCCACGATCCATCTTGACTCCGACATCTTCATAGCCAAGCCCAGATGATGTGGGACCTCGCCCAACTGCAACTAGCAAAAGATCCGCTGCAAAACTCTTTCCATCTTCAAGCAGAACCTCAATTCCAGATGCGTTCTTACTTACGCTTTTGAATTTGACGCCCAATTCAAAGTTAATTCCACGCTTTCTAAAGGCGCGCTCTAGAGCCTTACTAGATGACTCATCCTCGAGTGCAACTAGGTGGGGCAGGGCCTCAATGATTCGCACCTCAGCGCCAAAAGATTTCCAGACCGAGGCAAATTCACAACCTATAACTCCGCCGCCTAGAACTATTACAGACTTTGGAACATATCCCATATGAATTGCTTGATCACTTGTAATAATCTGTTTTCCATCGATTTCAAGACCTGGAAGAGTTCTTGCATAAGACCCTGTCGCTAAAACAATGTTATTGCCACTGTAACTCTCAGTGCCTACTTTGACTGTAGTTGCCGAGACAAGCTTTCCTTCACCTTCAACATAGGTGATATTTCTAGATTTAACTAACCCTTGCAGTCCTTTATGCAGCTTTGAAATCACACCGTCTTTATAGGCATTTACCGCCACCATATCCATTGAGTGAAATTCAGCTTTTACGCCAAACTCAGCTGAGTGCCTTGCTCCATCAGCAATCTCACCGGCATGAAGTAGGGCTTTAGTAGGAATACATCCTCGATGTAGACAGGTTCCGCCAAGCTTTTCTTTCTCGATGAGAGCAACTTTTAATCCCAATTGGGCGGCGCGAAGCGCACAGGCATAGCCACCACTTCCGCCACCAAGAACTACTAGATCAAAGTCAGCCACATCAAACCTCTCTATATTTCTTTTTCAATGGTCCTATCTTGCCAGCATTACTTGGCAGCTGATGACTCAGCAAGGGCGATTAAAGTGCGAAGTGCGACACCTGTTCCACCAACTGGGGTATAGCCATGAGCTTTTGCCTCGTTATAGGCCGGACCTGCGATATCAAGATGGAGCCAAGGAAGCTCTGGATCGACAAACTCTTTCAGAAATAGCCCAGCAACTAACATTCCGCCCATTCGATCACCGATATTTGCCATATCAGCAACAGGAGAATCAAGAGATGCTCTTAGCTCTTCAGGCAGGGGCATCGGCCAGAAGGCTTCTCCAGAAATTTCTGCAAGATTTAAGAACTGTTCTCTAAAACTTTCATTATTGGTCATTACCGCACTTGTTCTTGTGCCGAGCGCAACGACTTGAGCGCCGGTAAGAGTTGCGACATCAACCATGCCATCAAGGCCGCCAGCCTTCTTTCCCACCTCTGCGGCGCGAACCATGGCATCAGCTAGAACAAGTCGCCCCTCTGCATCTGGATTTAGTACTTCAACAGTTTTACCGCCATAAATTGTGATGATGTCACTTGGCCTAGTTGCTTTATCGCTAACCATATTCTCTGCAAGAGCGGCCCAAGCATCAACATTTATTGGAAGCTTTAGCTCAGCAATTGCCAAGACGGCGGCGCAGACCGCTGCTGCTCCGCTCATATCAGATTTCATGGCCTCCATGCCTTGCGCAGGTTTTAGAGCAAGGCCTCCAGTGTCAAAGGTGATTCCCTTTCCTATAAATGCATAGCGCTTCTTGGCACCTTTACCGCTATAGGAAAGGCGAAGTAGACGCGGAGGATTTGCAGAGCCTTGTCCTACGCCAATGATTCCGCCATAGCCACCTTTAATTAGTTGCGTCTCATTTAGTATTTCGACTTTAACGCCTAGAGATGAAGAAAGTTTTTTGAATCTGAGCGAAAAGGATTCTGGAGTTAAGTGACTTGGCGGTGTATTAATCAAGTCTCTAGTTAAATGCGTGTATTTGGCAATTATCTCTGCCCGTTTTAATCCTTGAAGATAACTCTTATCCTTGGCTTTCTTAGAATAAATCGTAATCTTTCTTAGCGCTGGCTTTCTATCAGCCTTTGAATTTCCTCTAAATTCATCAAAGGTATAAGCACCAAGCAGCGCTCCCTCAGCTATTGCTTGAAAATCTTCTCTAGAGCTTTGAGGAAGAGCAAAGGTTGCTGAGGTAGTACCCGCAAGAGATCTGGCAGCAGCTCCAGCGGCTCTTCTAAGCACTTCATGGGCAATTGAGCCATCAGCCTTAGGAGTTAGCGCTGTTAAAAGAATTAACTTACTGGCACTTCCCGGAAGCTTAATTACCTCATCGCTTGACCCACTTGCCCCAAGATCAGCAAGGGCTTGAAGCAGTGGCCCCTGATCTACTCGAAGCTCACCACTTAATATAGAAAACTTTTTACTCTTCTTATCTAGAGCAAAGCCCAGAACCAGGACTTCATCTATTACAGAATTATCACTAGCGTTAATAGTGGGCAATGTTGTAGCCATTGGGCTAGGTTATTGGAGTGAGCAAATATTCGCCATTACACCAGTTCCATCTTGATTCTGGAGCCAAAATCGCAGATTTCGGGGGATGGCAGATGCCGATTGAATACCCAGCAGCAAATGGTGGTGGGGTAATAAATGAGCATAACGCGGTTAGAAATAGCGTTGGCCTCTTTGATGTCTCCCATCTGGGTAAGGCCTCAGTAAAGGGCGAAGGTGCGCTGGATTACTTGAACTCAATATTTACCAACGATTTAAGGAAGATCTCAGATGGTCAAGCTCAATACACCCTTATCTGCCAAGGCGATAGCGGTGGAGTAATTGATGATCTAATAATCTATCGCTACTCAAGTACCTACTTTCTCCTTATTCCAAATGCGGCTAATTGCCAAGAAGTTTTAGCTCAGATAAGTAGAGATGCTCCAAGTAGCCTTGAAATTCAAAATCTACATGAAAGCTATGCCCTATTTGCTCTTCAAGGGATTAACTCCCTTGCTGTCTTAAATGATCTTGGAATAGATGTAAATCTTGAATATATGTCCTTTATGGAAAGTGAGTTGGACTCAGAGGCGCTAATTATCTGTCGAACTGGATATACCGGAGAGCATGGCTACGAAATTCTTACTCCATGGGAAGGTGCAAGAAAGATCTGGGATTTACTTCTAGAGAAAGTAAAGAAATATTCTGGGCTCCCTGCAGGTCTTGGCGCTCGCGACACTTTAAGAACTGAGATGGGTTATGCCCTCCATGGCCATGAACTCTCACTTGAAATATCCCCAGTGGAGGCAAGTGCTTCTTGGGCAGTGGCATTTGATAAAGAGTTCTGGGGAAAGAGCGCTGTTGAAAAGCAAAAGCTTGAGAAGAATCATAGAAGACTGGCAGCAATTTTAATTAGCGACCGCGGAATTCCTAGAGCTGGTATGGATATTAAAGACCCGAGCGGAAAGAAAGTTGGCTATGTAACAAGTGGCACATTCTCGCCATCTCTAAAAAGCGGAATTGCTCTAGGTCTTTTTAACGAGCAAGTTCCACTTGGTAGCGAGGTTTTTATTGATATCCGAGGTCGTATCAGCAAAGGGGTAATTAAGCGTTTACCTTTTCTCCCCTCAAAGGTGAAGTAATACCCATTCTTATTGATGCTCGTGAAAGTGATGCAAGTAGAGCCTTTGCGCTAAGGGCTATAAGTAAGGCGGTGGTAATCGCCCTTGGAATATCCCAGGCCATAGCTGTTGCTAGATGAAAAGTTAGATATCGCGCGAGATTTTCCATAACTGAAGCCCCAGCGATATAGCCCAACTCAGTATTGCTTGATGCGATCCATGGCCAGAGCTGAAGGTCCATGAGTGCGCCAAATAGAAGCGAGCTGGTAATTCCTATTGCTATCAGGGTGATAATTTCAAAACGTCTAGAAACTTTCTTTGAGAAGAAACCAGAAAATAATCCAATCCATCCCGCTGCCAACATTTGAAACGGTAGCCAAGGACCAATACCGCCGCTTAATACTGCTGAGGCCGACATGGAGATGACTCCAAGTGAGAATCCAAATTTTGGACCAAAGATATAGCTAGCAATAATTAAGAGAAACCACATTGGTTCAACTCCGACAGCTCCAGCTCCTAGCAAACGAAGAGCTGCGATTAATGCAGCTAGTACTCCAAGGAGGGCAACAATCTTGCTATCAAGTGCCCCTCTTGAAATCTCAACTGAGATAACAAGCACGGCAAGTCCAGCTATGAAGAGAGCTAAGAATCGAGCCGCCTCTGGCCTTAGTAGATAGAGATTGCTATCTGGAATAAATAGTGGCCAGGTAAATGCAGACAGACCAAGAGATGATCCAACAATTATTGGAATCCAAGAAAGTACTAAAGAGACAAATCTAATTCTTCTCACCCAAATATCTTTCTACATCACTTAAAGAGATCCAGCTGTTATTGGGAAGGGCTTTAGAAACTTGAGGCGCAAATGCAGGGGATGCCTTAAGGACTTCTCGGCTGTCGCCATCTGCGATGACCTCACCATCTGCAAGAAAAATAACGCGATCTGCTACCTCAGCAACAAGCTCGACATCATGGGTCGATATCAAAACGGCGCGGTTAGACTCGGAAGTGATTTGCTTCAAATTCGTGATCAAAACTTTCTTGGCTTCGTAATCAAGTCCTCTAGTTGGCTCATCTAATATGACTAGCGCGGGCTGGGCTGAAAGGATGATGCTTAGTGCAAGGCCGAGTCTCTGCCCCTCTGAAATATCCCTGGGGTGTGAATTAAGGCTTGGGATCTTCATCAGATCGCTATAGATTGCGAGCGTTCTGCCAGATTCAACGCCATTATCAAGATCTGCTAAATCACATTCTTGTTTTATCGACTGCCCATAGAGAAGATCTCCAGCATCTTGAGGGATATATCCTACAAATCTAATTAACTCTTTATCAGTAAAACTTTTGGGATCTCTTGCCTTGACTCTCACCTCACCCTTAGTAAGTGGAGCTTGGCCAACAGCGCATTTAAGTAAGGTTGTCTTCCCTGCGCCATTTCGTCCCATCAGCGCAACAATCTCGCCCCCACTTACTTTAATACTTACATCGCTAAGAGCTTTACTTCTCTGATCTTGATCATATGAGGCGCTGACAGAGTTAATTGCAAGTATCGTATCTCCCAAATTTTTGCCAGCAGCCTGCACCATTGTTTCAGAAATCTCTGGGGCAAGTTTTCGAAATTCACGAATTGAAAGTGGAATCTGGCCGAGTTCAAATTTCTTTGCTAACTCAACTAGGGGAGGAGCGATGGGAGATTTACTTAAAATCTGTCTTGCAGGTCCGAGATCAACAGTGCCATCGCCATGAATAAGAATTATCCGATCAACAAATCCAATCACTCTTTCAAGTCTATGCTCGGCTAAAATAACGGTAAGTCCAAGATCGTGAACTAGGCGATGAAGAATTGAAAGCACCTCCTCAGCCGCACTTGGGTCAAGTGCGCTTGTGGGTTCATCAAGAAGTAAAACCTTTGGATTTGTCACAAGAGCTGCAGCTATCGCAACTCTTTGTTGTTCACCCCCACTCAACTCTGAGATATTTCTTCTTCTTAATGGGGCGAGCGCAAGAAGATCTAGTACCTCCTCGACACGCTTTCGCATAATCTCAGGGGCAACTCCCAGGCTCTCAAGGCTGAATGCAATCTCATCTTCAACAATGTCTGAGACAAATCCATTAATAGGATTTTGGCCAACGATTCCTACAATATCTGCCAACTCACCAGGCTTTAGTGCTCTAGTACTTCTTCCCGCGACGTTAATTTCGCCGGTCAGTATTCCTCCGGTGTGATGCGGGATAAGACCATTTATTAGTTTAAGTAGCGAGCTCTTACCTGCTCCAGTGTGGCCGATTAAAAGCAGTAATTCACCCTCATTAACTGTGAAAGATACATTTTCGACAATAGTTCTTTCGGCGTTGGGGTAGATCAGTGAGACGTTAGAGAAAGTAATCATGAAATAAGTCCCGGAGTAATTACGGCGAAGAGGAGCAGCCCTGCCAATAAAACTCCAGATACCGCTGGCAGCAGTAGCAGAAAGATAAGGGCATATATCGGCCCTGCAAGAGCCAATGTCTCTCTAAGGCGCCAAATGTGAGGACGATATCTGCTTGGATTTGGGAAGTATCCATAGCCTCTAGATTCTAAAGATGCAGCAAGATCTATCGATCTCTCCAAAGATTCTTCCAAAACCGGGATTCCAACTTTTCTATAAGAGGCAATCCCAGTTGAGTTCTCACCCCTTAGACGTCTAGCCGCTCTTACTCTCTGAATACTTCTAGCGCTCTGTGGTGCAACAGAACTTGCAATTACTGTTGCAAGGCCAATGCCATAGTACTTTCTGGGCAGAACTCGCAAAAATTCATGCGGATTACTTAGCGCGCTCGCTGCAGCGAAGATAAGAATGAGAGCAACAAGCAAGCTTGCCTCATGAAATGCGGAAATAAGTCGCTGAGAGGTCACATCACCGCCAAGCCTTATTCCAACAAATAGATCTGGAAGAGTTATGTCAGGAATTGTGAAGAGAACCCTGCCCGGCATCGGAACTCCAATGATTACGCCGAAAGCCATCCGAAGTGTAAAGGCCAGAGCTGCAAGTCGAATCGACCATCTAAATGATTGATACCAGTAGGTATTGCTAGGTTTCATAAGTACTAAAGCAATTGCTCCAGCGGATATCGAAAGTGAAACAAGGGCTGAGTTGGAAACGAGAAGAATTACCAGAAGTGTTATCGCCCAGAGCCAGAAGAAGAGCGGGTGAAAGTTCTCTTTTCTGGCCCTGCGCGAAGTTCTCATCTAATTGATTTTCTATTTTTTCAATCGCCGGCGATTAAGAATTAAAGCACTTAGCAAAAAGAGTGCAAGAACCCCAAGGAGAATAGGGACGCTCTGATTAGAGTTATTCTCTTGCGCTGTCGTTGCTTCAATTGCTACTGCTTGCTCAGGTGCTGGCTCATCTATTTCTGCGCCGCACTCAGTTGCGGGATATCCAGCGATACCGCAGATCAGCCCAGAATCACCAGCTCTAACCTCAAGGGCTGCCTCGAGTACATCAAGGCCGACCGATCCCTTATCAACTACTACGCAATCTGAGAAGAATTCATTTGGAACTTCACCATCTGGAGCGATATTTCCAGCGCCAAAGTCAACCACTAATCCAACTCTGATCCTTCCTGATGTCTCGGGAGTTTGACCGCAGAGAGTTGCAAAATCAGGATCCATCATCGGTTCAACGGCGGGAATATCATTCGAGCTAAAGACAAAGGCCCAACCTTCAACATCTCCATCTTTGACTTCAACAGATGGACCAGTCATGGCTGCGCTCCAGCTACTTGCCCCAGCAGATGCTTGGAAGTAACCCCAATATCGATATCCCTTAGCACCATGAGAAGGCGATGGGAAAACAATGCTAAGGATTAAAGCGGCTGCGATTAATTTTGGAGGAGTTCTTAAGATACTAAAATATTTGAATCTGCTAAGCAATGTGAACCTTTCTATAAAAAAGGGCTCACGAAGGCGAAAAAAAACTTCCGCCCCGTAAACCACGACGGGTGGTAAATATGCTTCTTGGGTGGTAATCCGACTTACCTGCCAAATTACTAGCAGGCTCACGGTTGCGGGTCAGCGTCGGATTTTCACCGACTTCCCCATTCCAAAGAGCTATTAAGTTGTAGGGGCTAATTAATCAGTAAAGTGGCTAAAGCGCAAGGAGGCGCTAGGCTCTAACTATGGAATATAGAAAACTTGGTAGCTCTGGCTTGTACATCTCAGAGATTACTTATGGAAATTGGATAACTCATGGCTCACAGGTGGAGCAAGATGCAGCAATCAAATGCGTCAGAACAGCATATGACTTAGGTATCACTACTTTTGACACCGCAGATGTCTATGCCGGCACTCGCGCTGAGAGCGTTATGGGCAAGGCTCTAAAGGGAATAAGACGAGAGTCTTATGAACTCTTCACCAAGGTTTATTGGCCAACTGGCAGTGGAAAAAACGATAGAGGTCTATCCCGTAAGCACATTATGGAATCAGTTCACGCCTCTCTCAAGCGTCTAAACACCGACTATTTGGATCTTTATCAGATGCATCGCTTTGATTATGAAACACCACTTGAGGAGAGCTTGTCGGCATTTGATGACTTGATCCGGCAAGGAAAAGTTCATTACATTGGATTTTCAGAGTGGGACGCAAAGCAAATTGGTAGCGCTCTTAATATTCAAGATGCCAGGGGCTATACCCGCTTTATCTCAAGTCAACCACAGTACTCAATGCTCTGGAGAGTTATCGAGAGCGAAGTTGATCCGCTATGTCGCAAAGAAGGTATTGGCCACATCGTCTGGTCGCCAATTGCTCAAGGGGCGTTAACTGGAAAGTATTTACCTGGAAAGAGGCCGCCTAAGGGATCAAGGGCTACTGATAAAAAAGGTGGCGCAAATATGATTTCACGATGGATTAAGGATGATGTTTTAACTGCAGTTGAGAAGTTAAAGCCAATTGCTGAAAAAGAAGGGCTCACGCAAGCGCAATTAGCAGTGGCATGGGTATTACAAAATCAAAATGTTTCATCAGCAATCATCGGAGCAACCAAGCCTTCTCAAATAAAGGAAAATGTTAAGGCTTCGGGAGTTAAATTAAGTGGTGAAACGATGACGGCAATCGATGACGCTCTTGGCAATCTCCCAGAGCGAGATGCTGCAAAAACTGTTAGCCCAAATCCAAGGGCTTAACTAGATCTTTTCCCCCCGCTTAACTTGAGGAAGTGGAGCTCGCAGTCTTCTTATCTGGGTGGAGCGCAGCCAGCCATACATCCCAAGTCCCTTTAGCGCCTCTCCAGGAAAGCGCGTACTTACCTCACGCTTGATACGTCTTGAGAGAAAATATCCATCAACCACTGAGAAAATTAAAGCGGAATACATCAGAGCAATTGCAGCGAATTGGATATACATCACCGGAATTAATGTCATAAACAAAACAAGAACAATTATTGGAAGAAAGAATTCTCCAACTGAGCGCCTTGAATCAACATAATTTCTTATAAAGCGCCTCACCGGTCCTTTATCTCTGGGAGGTAGCGCATTTTCATCACCGCGCATATAGGCATCACGCTGTTGGGCACGCAAAACTCTTGCTTGGGCTTTCTGTAGCTTCTTAGCTTCTTTATTGGCGGCAGGAGCTAGACGGTTTATAACTCTTGATTGTTCTACCTCTTTGCGCTTTGGTGTTGGGCGCCCTTTTTTCTCAGCCATGGGCGCTAAGGTAGGCTAAGCATTCGATCAAGCGCAATTCGAGCAAAGTTAGCCGTTTTAGCGTCAACCTTTATCTGGTTCACCACCCGACCTTTTACTAGAGATTCCATCGCCCAGAGTAGATGTGGCAGATCGATGCGATTCATTGTGGAGCAGTAACAGACATCTTTATCAAGGAAGACAATCCTCTTATCGGAATTATTTGCAGCAAGGCGCTTAACCAGGTTTAACTCAGTTCCAACAGCCCAAGTGCTGCCAGCAGGAGATTGGGTAACAGTTCTAATTATCATCTCCGTGCTACCAACTACATCTGCCTTGGAAACAACCTCGTACTGGCACTCCGGATGAACAATTACTTTAACGTCGGCAATCTTCTGTCTTACCTGTTCAATATTTTCAACTGAGAAACGACCATGAACGGAGCAATGCCCTCGCCATAAAATAACTTTGGCAGACTGCAACTCCTCATCACTTAGTCCACCATTTAATTTCCAGGGATTCCAAGTCACACAATCGCTAAGTTTTAGTCCAAGTTTTAGTACCGCAGTATTTCGACCAAGGTGTTGATCGGGAAGAAAGAAGACTTTATCTCCCTTTTCAAAAGCCCACTTCATCGCTCGCTCTGCATTGGATGAGGTACAGATAGTTCCACCATTTTCACCCGTAAATGATTTGATTGCAGCAGATGAATTCATATAGGTGACTGGAATTGTTTTATTGGCAATACCTAATTTCTCAAAGACCTTCCAGGCCTGATCAACTTGATTTGCGGTAGCCATATCTGCCATAGAACATCCAGCAGCAAGATCTGGAAGAATCACACGTTGATTTGCTGAGGTTAGAATATCGGCGCTCTCAGCCATAAAGTGCACTCCGCAGAAGATAATGTTTTCTGCCGCTTGATTATCAGCAGCAGCTTGAGCTAACTTGAAAGAGTCTCCAGTGATATCTGCAAAATCTATTACTTCATCTCGCTGATAATGATGGCCCAAGATCATTGCTCTCTCGCCGAGGGCCGCTCGTGCTCGTTGCGCCCGCTCAACTAATTGGGGATCACTGGAAGCTGGAAGCTCGCCAGTGCAGGAGACGCCACGCTCGCTAGAGAGATCTGAGCCTTTTCCTAGTAGGAGCAGATCAGTAATTGAGGCCATGGCTTCATTATCTCGCGAAAGTTCGCTGCGTGTGCGCTAAAGTATGGCTCTACGAAGATTCATAGCGAGGAAGAGATTTATGAGCGCTGAAACAAAAACCGAGGGCATCAAACTATCTACGGGAGCAGCAGAGAAAGTTGCCTCCCTTCTAGCTCAAGAGGGTAGAGATGATTTAAGTCTTCGTGTTGCCGTACAACCAGGTGGTTGCTCTGGCCTTCGTTATCAGCTCTACTTTGATGACCGCGCACTTGATGGCGATACTGTGATGACCTATGGAAGTGTCAAGGTTGTTACTGACAAGATGAGCACTCCATACTTAATGGGAGCAACAATTGATTTTGTTGACACTATTGAGAAGCAAGGTTTTACAATCGATAATCCCAATGCTGGCGGGTCATGCGCCTGCGGCGATTCCTTTAACTAAAACCGAAACTAATTTCTTAAGACCTTCCCGGCTATGGGCCGGCTTTAGCGTTATTCGATAGTTTCCATGTTCGCTAAATCCCATTGCTGTTAAGACATGGCTAGGGGAGAGCGGACCTGAACCACAGGCAGAGCCGGCATCAATTAATACACCTTGAGCCTCAACTCTCCTTAATACCTCTTCGCTAAGAGTATGCGGAATGACAAATGCCAGAAATCTGGGATCGCAATTAGCGCCATCTCCAGCAATCTTAATATCTTTGATTTCTCTTGCTAGCTCCTGCCTTACGAAAGAATTTAGCTCATTTAATTTAGCGAAATCATCTCGCGCTCTCTGCGTCCAGTTCTCTAAAGCAACTGCAGTTGCAAGAAGTAGGGGTTTTGAAAAGGATCCATAAACTCGTCGCTTATCGATTATTGGTCCTGGGTTTTGCCACCTGCCGCTATTGGCAATTCCTACTAAAGCAATTCCTGCAGGGCCTCCAAAATATTTTGGATCCCAAATCGCGCTATCCCAGTTATCAGGAAGATTAGATAAGGGATAGGCAGCGCACATATCGGCAAAAACAGCTGTCTTATCGGAAGTTTTTGGAGGGCTTTGAACCACTCCGGTTTCTCTATTAGTTGCTTGAAAACTCAAAGTGATCTCACTACTTGCATCTACTTGGTAATCAACAACTCCCTTGGAATCTGCGCCCTGCTCCAGTATTTCTCCACCTCTTTGTTGATGCTGCCTTGCAAAAGCGTGGATCACTTGGCGATCAACTGCTGAATAAAGGAATTTAGAAGTGTTTTTTGTTAATAACCCTGACAAGGCGCATTGAAATCCAAACCCAAGTTCACCAACTATTTCTAGTTCACTATTAGCAATTCCAAGGTGTGAGGCAATTGATTCCTTTGCTTCATTTATCAGATTTCTTAATTGTGCTGAATTTCTATGAATTTTTGCAGGATCAAACCAAGAAGAGTCAAAGAGTTCAAGTAAATGTTGGCGCGCCAGAGGCTCTAGAGGCAACTCACTCTGGAAGTCATCTTCCGGTGGGATATCTGTGATGGGCAACACCCTTAGAAACCTACCCCCTAATGGTCGCAGATGCGAGGCGCAAGTATTCTTATCCTATGTCTGCTCCGAAAAAGCTAGCCCTGGCAGCCGCTCTGCCTCTTCTGGCTGGTTGTTCAAATGAAGAGCTAACTGGAATTGGTCATCGCGGGGAAGTCACCAGCGTTAACGAAGCTTCCTTTGCGCTCTGGCAGTGGGCTTGGCTAGCAGCAGCAGTTGTTGGAGCTTTCACTCTGATCTTAATTCTCTGGCCAGTCTTCTTTCATCGCAAAAAAGAAGGTGAAGAATTTCCCAAACAATTTCAATATAACATTCCAGCAGAGGTTGCCTACACTGTTATTCCGTTCATCATCGTAGCTGTACTTTTTGGTTATACAGCTAAGGCGGAAAACGAAATCGTTGCGCTATCTCCGCAGAGCAGTACTGAACTTCACGATGTTACGGTCAATGGCTTTCAATGGTCCTGGCAATTTACTTACAAAGATGCTGGAGAGGGAAGTACTGTCACTGGAACTCCAGCACAACCACCTGTGCTCTACATGCCGCTTGGCGAGAGAGTGAGATTTAAATTTACCGCATCTGATGTAATCCATTCTTTCTGGGTACCAGAATTCATGATTCAGATGCAAAACATCCCTGGAGTGACTAATCAATTGGAATTTACCGCTAATGAGCTAGGTGAGTATCGAGGATTTTGTAATATTTTGTGCGGAAGACAACATTCACAGATGAGATTTACTGTAAAGGTAGTTACACCAAATGAGTATGACTCCTATATCCAATCACTCAAAGCTGAGGTGAACTCGTGACCACATATGCCACTCGGACTATAGCCTTAGATGAGATGCCAAATCCTCCTAAGCCTACGAGCAAAGGGAAATTGGCGGTAAAGATATTAACCTCTACCGATCATAAAGTTATTGGATATCTTTATCTAGCAACTTCTTTTGCCTGGTTCTTAATTGGGGGAATCTTGGCTCTACTTTTAAGAGCCGAGCTAACGCGCCCAGGGATGCAGTTTTTAAGCTCTGAGCAATACAACCAAGTCTTTACCATGCATGGCACCATCATGTTGTTGATGTTTGCAACCCCTCTCTTTGTTGGCTTTGCAAATGTGATCATGCCACTGCAAATTGGAGCTGCTGATGTGGCATTTCCAAGGATGAACATGCTCTCCTACTGGCTCTACCTATTTGGTGGAATCGTTGCCTTTGCTGGATTTCTAACACCAGGTGGAGCAGCCAGCTTTGGATGGACTGCATATGCCCCATTATCAAATAACGTATATTCACCAGGAATTGGTGCAGATCTATGGATTATGGGACTTGCAGTTAGTGGTCTTGGAACCATCCTTGGCGGAGTTAACTTTGTGACCACTATATTTACGATGCGCGCTCCTGGAATGACGATGTTTAGGATGTCGATTTTCTCTTGGAATGTTCTACTAACTTCCATTCTTGTTCTAATTGCGTTCCCACCCCTTGCCGCCGCTCTTTTGGCTTTGGAATCAGATCGTCTATTTGGCTCTCTTATATTTGATCCGGCTAATGGCGGAGCCATGCTCTGGCAACATCTTTTCTGGTTCTTTGGCCACCCAGAGGTTTATATCTTGGCGCTGCCATTTTTTGGCATCGCAAGTGAGATTTTCCCAGTCTTTAGCAGAAAACCAATCTTTGGATATAAAGGCTTAGTTGCAGCAACAATTGCAATCGCTGCGTTATCGGTGGCTGTTTGGGCGCACCATATGTACACCTCAGGTCAAGTTTTACTTCCTTTCTTCTCGTTTATGACCTTTTTAATTGCCGTGCCAACGGGTGTGAAATTCTTTAATTGGATCGGAACAATGTGGCGAGGTTCCCTCACCTTTGAAACTCCAATGATTTGGGTAATTGGTTTCTTGATCACCTTCTTACTCGGTGGCTTAACTGGTGTTATTTTGGCCAGCCCGCCGCTTGATTTTGCAGTATCTGCCTCTTACTTTGTGGTGGCACATTTCCATTACGTTCTCTTTGGGACCGTGGTTTTTGCCATGTTTGCAGGGTTTTATTTCTGGTGGCCAAAAATGACGGGCCGGATGCTCAATGAGACTCTTGGAAAGATTCACTTCTGGACTCTCTTCTTGGGTTTCCACACCACTTTCTTGATTCAACATTGGCTAGGAATCAAGGGCTTTCCTCGTAGGTATGCAGATTATTTAGCAGATGATGGTTTTACTTGGATGAATATGGTCTCAACGCTTGGTTCAACCCTGCTAGCAATATCTATGATTCCATTTGCCATAAATGTTTGGATTACTCGCAAAGCTCCAAAGGTAGAAAGCAATGATCCTTGGGGATACGGCTCATCACTTGAATGGGCAACAACATGTCCGCCACCAAGACATAACTTCCTACGTATGCCAGAGATTAGATCAGAGCGCCCCGCTTTTGATCTAAATCACCCAAATCACTCAAAGATAGATGGGCATTAGATGAAGGTTGGCTACCGTTTATTCCTCTTTCTCTTTGCATTCTATGCAATTGTTGGCGCGGTCTACTGGTTCTTAGGTGGCGAGCCTTTAGGAATTACAGCTCTCTTATTATGCGCCGGCCTTGCTCTGATCATCGGTTATTACTTCTGGTTTATCAATAGAAGATCGGGTGGAGTAATGCCTGAGGATAACAATGATGGACTTATCTCAGATGGCGCAGGAGAACTTGGTTTTTATAGCCCGCACTCATGGTGGCCGCTTCCGGTCGGCCTTGCGGCAACCGCAGCTGGAGTAAGTTTAATTGTTGGGTGGTGGCTAACTCTAATTGCTGTAGGAGCGCTATTAATTTCGGTGATGGGATTTGTTTTGGAATATGAAAAGCCCTCTGCATCAAGCCATTGATGGATAAAATTCAAGCTGAGATTGTAGATACTGGTATCCCGCTATTTTTTAAAACTCAACTTGAGATTAACGCTCCGGCTAAAGTAATTTTTGATCTAATTGCTGATCCAAAAAGTCATACAAAAATCGATGGGTCAGGGATGCTCAAGGGCGAACTTAAAGCTCCAGAGCGTCTTTTTCTTGGAGCTAGCTTTGGAATGAAGATGCGCCTTGGCATTCCTTACATAATCAAAAATAAGGTAGTGGAATTTGAAGAGAATAGATCAATAGCCTGGCGTCATCTTCTCCGAAATGTTTGGCGTTATGAGTTAATCGAAACTCATCCAAGTACCACCTTGGTTAGCCAGAGTTGGGATGGCAGGAAAGCTAGGTCTAAGTGGTGGGTGAGTGATGCAGATAGATGGGTACCAAAAGCGATGGCAAAAACCCTTGTTAAATTAAAGAATCTCGCGGAGATGAAAGAAAGTTAAATCTTCCTACGAAATCTTTAGGCAGATTTAGTGGTGGCCGCCTTCAAGCTCTTTGAGATCATTGGCTGTTGGCTTAGCAATCTGTTCTGCTTGAGAGCGCGATAGACGAGCCCGAATCTTTGAGCGTAAGGCTTTGGGATTCCTAACGCCATATTCGTTACTTAGATTTGCTTCGAGGGCAGGAGGTTGCTCATGCTGAGTAAGCAGATAGGCCTTCTCTGGGCTTAATGGTTCATGGACTTCTATAAATTCTCCATGTGGCAGCATGACAAGGCGACCGGTCTCTTTGCCATGAAGCACTAGCTCGCGATCTGCTCGCTGTAACGATAGACAGATCCGCTTGGTTATTACGAAGGCAAGTGGCGGCAGAATAATTACTCCAATACGAGAAAACCACATGATCTGATTGATAGAGAGGTCAAAGTGCGTTGCAAGTAAGTCATTACCGCCGTTGATTAATGTGACCAACATAAAGGTAATTGACATAGCGCCAAGAGCAGTGCGATTCGGAGCATTTCTTGGTCGATCAAGCAGATGATGTTCGCGTTTGTCTCCAGTTATCCAGCTTTCAATAAATGGATAAAGCGCCATTCCTGTAAAAATAATTCCTGGAATAATTAGCCCTGGAATTAAGATATTGAGCGATAGCGTGTAGCCAAAGATGTATGCCTCAATTGGCGGGGCCATACGAACTAATCCATCAAGCCATCCCATATACCAATCCGGCTGGGAGCCAGCGCCAATTTGTCCCGGGTTATAGGGACCATATATCCAGATGGGATTAATTGATGCCACCGCTCCAAGAAACGCGGTCACTCCAAAGACGATAAAGAAGAAGCCTCCAGCTTTTGCCATGTAGGTAGGCATTAAGGGATAGCCAACAACGTTCTTCTCAGTTCTTCCAGGGCCTGGATATTGAGTGTGCTTCTGATACCAAACTAGCATTAAATGCACAGTAATCAGGGCTAAGAAAATACCTGGCAGCAAGAGGATATGAACCACATAGATTCGCTGAATAAACATCTCGCCAGGGAAAGCGCCACCGAATATAAAGAACGATAGATATGAACCCACAACTGGGATAGCTTGAATAATTGCTTCAGCAATTCTGATTCCAGTTCCAGAGAGCAGGTCATCAGGTAGTGAGTAGCCTAGAAATCCTTCGACAATTCCAAGAGTTAATAGTCCAACTCCAATGATCCAGTTAAATTCTCTTGGTTTCCTAAATGCTCCCGTGAAGAAGACACGCATTAAGTGAGCGACCATCGCTGCCATAAAAATAAGTGCTGCCCAGTGATGAATCTGGCGCATTAGTAGCCCGCCTCTAACATCAAAGGAGATATGAAGGGAAGAGGCATAGGCCGCGCTCATCTTTAGACCAGAGAGCGGTTGATATGAACCTTCATACTCCACCTCACGCATTGATGGGTCATACCAAAAAGTTAAGAAGGTTCCAGAGAGCAATAAAATGATAAATGAGTAGAGAACAATTTCACCGAGCATAAATGACCAGTGATCTGGGAAGACTTTAGTAAGAGTCTTCTTTAGCCATTTAGCAGAGCCAGTACGTTCATCAACGTAGTTAGCTACTTGGCCAGCAACTCTTTCTGTTGCACTCATTATTTATTTCGCCCCCAGAAACTTGGTCCAACCGGTTCAGTAAATGGCTGCTTCGCCACCAAATAGCCTTCGCTATCAACTGTGATGGCTAATTGTGGCAGGGCCCTTGCAGATGGTCCAAAGATAACTTTCGCAGCCCTGGTCACATCAAATGTGGATTGATGGCATGGACAGAGCAGATGTTTTGTCGTCTGCTCATAGAGAGCTACAGCGCATCCCATATGGGAGCAGATTTTTGAAAAAGCAATAATTCCCTCATAGGTCCAGGAGAGACGCTGCGCATCTAAGTTGAATTCCTCTGGACGGATGCGGATTAAAAGAACCGAATCCTTGGCAATATCATCTAAGTGGCGCACTTTTCCGGCAGGAAGTTCAGGTTGAACTTGAGCAACACCGCCAACTTCGAGATCAGAGGGGCGAATCGGGCGGTCTCCTGGGTCGGTCACCAGTCTTGTTCCAGATTTCCAATTAGTCTCTTTCTGGTCATTGCCTGGAAGTGGCCCAAGATCTCCTAGAAGGAGAACGGGGGAGAGGCCAACTAAGCCAAGTGAGAGAAGCATGGTTCGCTTAATAAAAGAGCGACGGCCAAGGCCCGCCTCTGCTGCCCGATCTTTAACAGTTGCAACAAAGTCATCGCGGTCTTCATCTTTCGAGCGAAGTTCTTTTCGATAATCAACTACCTCATGATCTGGCATCAATGTCTTTGCCCAATGCACTGCCGCCATTCCGATAAAGAAAAGCGCCATGGCAAGGCCAAGACCTAAAAATAGTTGGTGAGCATTTGTGCTTCCCAGCACTGGAATGAAAACAAATGAATCTTCATCAATTCCCAAGTATGCATAGATGAAGAGCAATGTGCCTAGGACTGATAGAAGAAAGAGAATTCCAACTTGTCGCTCTGCCTTTTTTGCTGCCTTTGGATCAACATCTGCCTTGCGATGAATATGCTCTGGAAGTCCTGGGTCTGAAAGTGGGGCTAGCTCTTTGCTCATCTGACTACCGAGCCTTTGCTGTCAGCCATACAGCCACGCCAATTAACAAACCAAGGCCTAACACCCATCCGACAAGGCCCTCTGTTACCGGGCCGACTCGACCCAGTGCTGCGCCGCCAAGTTGTGGTTCAGTCTCAGCATGTTTAATCCATTTAATGATCGAGAGTTTTTCCTCTGGCTTCAAAATCGTCTCAGAGAATACTGGCATAGCCTGGGGGCCAGTGATCATTGCTTCATAAATATGTTTTGGTTCAACTCCCATTACAGTTGGCGCATATTTTCCTTGTGTGAGCGCGCCACCTTGTCCTGCTAAGTTATGGCACATTGCGCAGTTATTTCTAAATAACTCGCCGCCTTCGGCCATATTTCCATCGCGCTCCCAAGCCAGTTCTTCATTGGTAACAGCAGCTGGGCCAGGGGCAAGAGATGCAACATAAGCAGCTAAAGCTGCTACCTCTTGATCGTTATATACCGGCTCCTTTCGGGCAATCTGTTGACTCATATCAGCAACTGGCATACGACCGGTTGCGACTTGAAAATCTACGGAGGCAGCACCAACTCCAATCAGCGATGGACCAACCCCAGCGCCCTCTGCATTTAAACCATGACAAGAAGAGCAGCCTCGAGCAAATATTTCCTTACCCTCGGCAATCAATGTGGCCTTATCGGATTGTGAAAGCGTGGCCTCTTCCGTAACTGCTTGCGCAGCACTATAGGTAAGTCCAGCAAAGAGAAGGGCTCCAAGAAGAAGGAGGGGCCCGGCAAATCTATGTCGTCGATACTTTGAAATAAACTTCATCTAGGCCACCAGATAAATTGCTGAGAATAAAGCAATCCAAACAATGTCTACAAAGTGCCAGTAGTAAGAAACCACAATTGCTGTCGTTGCTTGAGAGTGACCAAAGCGACGAGCTTTAGAGACTCGAATCATTACGATAAGAAAGGCAATCAGACCACCGGTTACGTGGAGGCCATGAAACCCAGTTGCTAGATAAAAGACTGAGCCATAAGCAGCCGATGAGATAGTTAAACCCTCATGAACCAGTTCTGCATATTCATATACTTGGCCGCCGATAAAAAAAGCACCCATAGCAAACGTTAAGGCAAACCACTCGCGCATTCCCCATTTTGAAAATTGAAGGAGTGAACCAGTTCGTGCGTTCTGGAAGCGCTCAGCTGCAAAGACGCCAAATTGGCAAGTAACCGAGGAGAGTACTAAGACAGTGGTGTTAAGAGCTGAGAATGGAATGTTTAACATCTCTACACCCTCGGCCCAGATTTCAGGGCCTTGGACCGCCCTAGTTGTGAAATACATTGCAAAGAGAGCAGCAAAGAACATCAATTCACTTGAGAGCCAGACGATAGTTCCAACAGCAACGATATTCGGGCGATTTAATTTTGGTGCTGTGGAGATGGCGCTGCTCATAGGGGGGATTATTCCCGAAAATAGGAAAATACCCTCTCTTTGAAGGGCCCTATAAGTAGGTATAGCCGGTGAAACGCATCACGACTTATTGGCTCCGATTGAGCAAGGACCTAAGAGCGTCAACCCCTAGAATTACCTCAATTATGGAGACCAGCCAGAGAAAGCTAAAAATCGCGCTCTATTCCGATGATTCAAGCGTTAGAGCTAGCGTGATAACCGCTCTGGGCAAGCAAATTTCTCCAGACTTAGGCGCTCATAAGATCTTGGAATTTGCTACCGCAAAGGCCCTGCGAATGGCTGTTGATTCTGGCGCGAACTTTGATCTTTTCATTCTTGATGGCGAAGCAGTTCCTGAAGGTGGGCTGGGAGTTGCCAAGCAACTAAAGGACGAAGTATTTAATTGTGGGGTGGTAATAGTTTTGGTGGCAAGAAGTGCTGATGCTTGGCTTGCTGGTTGGTCAAGAGCAGAGGGAGTAATTTCTCATCCCATAGACCCATTTACCCTTGCCAAAAGCGTTGCAGAGATTCTTGCCAAAAACCCAATCGCTTCTTAAGTTAGAGATTGAGAGATGAGTGAACAACAGATCTCTTGGGATGAATTATTTGAAGCGCTAACCCATAAGAAAGATTTATCAAATTTCCAAGTTACTTGGGCCATGTCTCAAATTCTTGATGGCTTTGCGAATAATGATCAGATTAAGAACTTTCTCCTGTTACTAAAAGCAAAAGGCGAAAAGCCAGGAGAGGTTAGAGCGCTAGTTGATGTGATGTATGAAAGAGGCGTTGCCATTGATATTGCCGATCGCGCCGTAGATATCGTGGGAACTGGGGGAGATGGAGCTGCAACAATAAATATCTCAACAACTGCTGCAATCATTACAACTGCTGCAGGAGCTAGAACCATTAAGCATGGCAATCGCGCGGCAAGTTCAGCCAGTGGAGCTGCAGATCTTCTAGAGGCACTAGGAATTGATATCTCACTCGGAGCTAAGCAGGTTGCCGAGTGCGTAAGAAAAATTGGAATTGGTTTTGCTTTTGCTCCAGTTTTTCACCCTGCAATGAAGAATGCAGCCAGTGCCAGGAGAGAGCTGGCAACTCCCACGGTCTTTAACATCCTGGGCCCACTAGCTAATCCAGCCAAACCAAAGGCAGTGGCAATTGGCGTTGCAAGGGCTGAACTATTGGAACTTGTCGCAACTGTGCTCGCCGAGAGAGGCTGCGAAGGCTTTATTTTCAGGGGAGATGATGGCCTAGATGAGATTTCGCTAAGCACAACAAGCACAATACTTCAGATAAATAATGGCGAGATAACAAGAAATATTTTTGATCCAAGCGAGTTGGGTCTTGAACGAGTAGGAATTGAAGAGTTAAAAGGTGGTAGCCCAAGTGAAAATGCTGAAATCACTAGAGCTATCTTTGCTGGAAAAGGCGGGCCCTACCGCCAATCTGTTTTATTGAATGCGGCAGTGGCAATCGCTGCCTTTAAGGCCGATTTTCATCTAGGACTTACTCAGCAGCTGGCAAATGGTTATACCTTGGCTAAGCAAGCTGTTGATTCTGGAGAAGCTGCTCAATTAGTTGAGCGTTGGGCAAATCTATCTACTGAATTGGCGAAATCTTCCTTATAGCTATTAGCGTCAATCTTGCTTCTCACCTTCTCAATCTCTGATCTTGCCGCTGCCGAGCCAAAAGTTGGCAGCGCCCAGATGCCGTCAACTTCGACAATACGAATACCTTCTTGGTTCAGGTAACGAAGTAGAACTTCAACTTCTTCATGATGACTGGCTGGAAGTATTTCGCCATTGTCAATCACCACTTCAGCGGTTAATTTTAGAGATTCAACAATCTCTCGGTAGTTACCACTTTTAGAAATTGCGCTAGCAGCAAGTTTTCCATATCTTATTACGACAAACTCCCAGGTATCAGTGGAGGTAGCAATCGCGGTGATTAACTCCTTTACTCTAGTTAAACTCCTAATGCTCTGCGCTCTAGCACTTCCTCTAATTAGCGCCCCTAAGCGATTTCTCACCTCAGCAGCCTCTTCGAAACGCTCTTGACTGGCCAGCTCTGTCATACGCTGATTAAGGGAGCTAAGGATTGGACGAGAATCGATATGTAGGCTCTGATGAATTGCTGTGACATGGGAGGAGTAGGAATCAATTGATTCTTGCCCGATGCAGGGAGCCCCGCAACGCTTCATATCAAATAGAGCGCAGGGGCTTGCGCTTTGCATAGAAGATAAGGTGATTCGAGGTGTGCATTGCCTAATTTGAGTCACTTCGTAGAGAGCCTCGATAGCTCTCGTTGATTCATCTCGCCCGTTAAATGGCCCAGCCCAACCGCTATCGTCATCGAGGCCTTTAGCCCCTCTTATTACGACCAATCTTGGAAACGCTTCTTTAGTTAGCTTGATCCATAAAGACTTTGCTTGAAATTTAGAACGACGATTAAAACGAGGTTGCTTCTCGGAGATTAGCCTTAGCTCTCTTACCTCTGCCTCAATGATGGTAGCTGTTTGAATCACATCAAGAGAATGGGCAAGTGAGATCATGTCGTGGATTCTCTTTCGAGACTCAGCCGAAGTGAAATAGGAGCGAACTCTATTTCTTAAGTTTCTAGTAGTGCCTATGTAAAGCGGTATTCCTGCCTCATCTCTAAAAATATAGACGCCGGGAGTATTAGGAAGGCCCTCAGCTAAATATTTCTTGCTTCTCTGTGCGCTGGTAACGCGAGCGCTAAAGGATTTAAGCTCCTCAAGAGTATGCACACCGTAGCTGCCTAGCCGATCCAAAATTCCATGGAAGACATCTACCGTAGCTCGAGCATCAGAGAGAGCTCGGTGATCTGGGCTGGTTGTTGCCCCAAAAAATGTTGAGAGCGTTGAGAGTTTGCAATTTGGAGCTTCATCCCTTGTCACCACATACCTTGCAATTTTCGCGGTATCCAAAACTTGATATCCGGGCCAGGGCAAAGCAAGTTTGTCACAGGCTGCTTTTAAGAATCCCACGTCAAATGGGGCATTATGTGCAACTAGTACACTTTCTTTACTTGAGCCAGCAAATTCAAGAAAAGAAAAGAGAGCCTCACCCAACTTTGGCGCTTCAATTACCATCGCATCAGTAATGCCAGTCAGGACTGTTATAAATGGTGGAATGGGTCCTTCTGGGTTAACTAGAGTTTGAAATTCGCCAATAATTTCTCCCGCCCTAACTTTTACAGCGCCGATCTCTGTGATTGCTGCATTGCTATGTGAGCCGCCAGTGGTCTCAAGATCAACAACTACAAAGGTAGTTTCATAAAGGCTCGGTGAAATCTCATCAAAACTTGGCTGAAAAGCTCCAACAGATTGGCTCGCCTGCTCTGATTTCATGGAGCAAAGATAGATGGCATTAATGACATTTAGCGCGATTAACTTTAGGGTGCGCTTATGGCTATTGAAGGAGCGCCCCAAGGTTGGTTATCTGACTACCGCGCAGAGGGCTCTGGGGCCAATTCTCATATAGGAGTAATACTGGTCCATGGCTTTACTGGATCTCCAGCGTCAATGCGACCGTTTGCGCACTTTCTAAATGAAAAGGGTTATCGAGTCACAGTGCCATTGATTCCTGGACATGGCAGCAGATGGCAAGACCTCAATAAAGTTCATTACTCAAATTGGGCTGCCAAAGTTGAGAAAGAGTTGATTGAATTAAAAAGAGAATGTCGCAAAGTTTTTATGGTTGGCCTCTCCATGGGTGGTGGGAATTCTCTTTATGTGGCAGCTGATCATCAGGATAAAGTCGATGGGATTATTCTGGTAAACCCAATGATTCATATACCAGGTATACAAATAAAACTGATTTCAATTATCTCGAGATTACAGAAGTCTAGAGCATCAGTTGGTGATGATATTAAAAAGCCAGGAGTTACTGAATGGGGATATGACGCACTTCCCTTAAAGGGAGTTGCTCAGTTATATAAGTATTTAAAACTTGCTAGAAAGCGCTTGCCAAGCATTAAGACGCCGGTACTACTCTTTCATAGCGTTGATGATCATGTCCTTGATGTTTCCAATACTGAGATCATTCTCGATGAAATAGG
>Ga0214923_10000797_pt1 | contig 46687 bp, 46 predicted proteins | sample LL1510_MetaG_FD_177993 | JGI IMG/M metagenome (GOLD analysis project Ga0214923, IMG submission 177993) | Freshwater microbial communities from Lake Lanier, Atlanta, Georgia, United States - LL-1510 | ecosystem: Environmental > Aquatic > Freshwater > Lake | place: USA: Georgia | collected... | reverse complement strand
TATTTAATTCATGTGGCACTAAAGCCAGTATGCGGCCACAATCCATCGCCACATTTCCGGCGCCGATAACAATCGCATATTTCCCAGTCAAAGGTGGGTTTACATTTACGTAGTCTGGGTGCCCGTTGTACCAAGGAACAAAATCAGCTGCTGAGATGGAGCCTGGAAGATCTTCTCCTGGAATTCCAAGTTTTTTACCGAGAGAAGTTCCCGTTGCAAGAACAACAACATCATAAATGTTTTCCAGATCAGAGATATGTATATCGAGACCTAACTCGATATTGCCAAAGTAACGATAATTATTTTCAGCAGCAATTTTTTCGAAAACCTTGGTAACAGTTCTAATTTTCGGGTGATCTGGCGCAACACCACTTCGTACTAATCCCCACGGCGTAGGTAATCGATCAAACATATCGATAAAAAAATTACGTTCATCAGTTACAGAGTTATTAAGCGCTTGCGCGGTAAAGAAACCCGCAGGACCAGCGCCAACGATTGCCACTCTGTACGTTTTCATTTCAACCTCTTCAGCAAAACCTATCTTTGCTTAAGTGTACTCATCGATAATGCAGCTAAAGCTGCGTCGTAACCTTTATCTTCTTTGCTCCCTGGTAGACCAGAACGCGCTTGAGCTTGCTCTAGGGAGTCACACATCAGAACTCCAAAGCCAATCGGCTTTCCATACTTCAATTGCACATCCATAACCCCTTGAGTGACTCCCTGACATACATAATCAAAATGGGGAGTTTCACCTCGAAGAACTAGCCCCACGACAATCGCAACATCAAAACCCTCTTCAAGGGCATATTGCGCCGCTAACGGTAATTCGAACGAACCAGGGACAGAGAACACCTCTGCCTTTTTTACCTCAGCTTCAGAACAGGCTCGTTGCGCGCCAGCAACCAAAGCATCACAGATCTCTTGGTGCCACGAAGCGGTGATGATTGCCACCTTCAATTGTGGTGATTTAGCTATACCTATCTGAGGAGCTGCTCCCACCATTATTCAACCTTTCTCAAGTGCCCTAAACGCTCTGCCTTTGTTTTCAGATATTTCCTATTCATTGAATTTATTGGAGCTTCCAACGTTTCCACGTTGACTTTGAAGCCAGAAGCGATGAGATGCTCCACCTTTTCAGGATTATTGGTGAGTAGTGTGAACTCTTTAATCTCCAGCGCATTCAAAATATCAACTACATCTGCCCACTCCCGAGCATCAACAGGTAGTCCTAATGAGATATTTGCATCAACAGTGTCGAGGCCTTGGTCCTGTAATTGATATGCCTGCAACTTTTTATCAAGCCCGATAGCGCGACCTTCGTGATCTCGGAGATAAATCAAATATCCGCTGCCATGTTCTCTAATTAACTCGCGAGATATTTCAAGTTGTTCGCCACAATCACAGCGTTGAGATCCCAGCACATCTCCAGTGAAACATTCTGAGTGCACCCGAATCTTCGGATTGGCACCTGATCCATATTTAAGAATCACATGCTCGCGATACTTGAGCGCATCATATGTGGCTATCTCCCATTCGCCATCGTTTGTTGGTAAATGAGTCCAAGTGAATACGGCTGACGGTTCAATAAGCTTAATTTTTTCGCTTACAGCCAGTTCACCTAATTCGGCAACAGTAACCATTGGGATGTCATACTCTTTTGCAAATTTTTCGAGCGCGACACCACGAGTCATTGATCCATCATCATTGACGATTTCCGCCAGCAGAGCGAAGGGTGGCGCATCCACAAGGAGCGATAGCGCAACTCCTGCCTCGGTATGCCCGTTACGCCCTTCAAGAAGTTCTCTATGCGCTATGAGCGGGAAAACGTGGCCAGGGCGAGCGAATGTCTCTGAAGTTGAACTTTCATCGGCAAGAGCTTGGATTGTTCGAGTGCGCTCTTCGGCGCTCACCCCGGTTTTGATTCCTTCGCTTAAATCTACAGAAACGGTGAAAGCAGTTCCTCGTTGATCTTGATTCCGCTCAAGCATTCGCGGTAAACCAAGGCGTTTAGCACTTGCCTCGCTCATCGCAACGCAGAGAATTCCAGTCGTATGCCGAATGATAAATGCCGTTTGCTCGACTGTTACAAGATCTGCCCGAACAATTAAATCTCCCTCATTTTCACGAGATTCATCATCAGTAACAATGACTAGTCCGCCCGCCCGATATCGCTCGAGTGCACTATTAACACGGTTTGCGCTATTCATTTCTGCACCGCCCTGCTAATTAGTCGTTGCACATATTTTGCGAGTACATCTACTTCGACGTTTACGGCATCGCCAAGTATTTTCTGTGAAAGATTGGTTTTTGCTAACGTTTCAGGAATTAACCACACTGTCACTTGATTATTGTCATCATTAATTTCACCAACAGTAAGTGAGACACCATCAAGAGCAATCGAGCCTTGATTTACAATGTATGAAGTAAGTGATTGTGGAATCTCTACTACAAATTTCTCCCATTTTTCACCAGGTGCTCGCTCCACAACTTTCGCCAAACCATCAACGTGTCCTTGGACGATATGTCCACCCATCAACGAATCCAAACGAGCTGATAGCTCAACATTTACCGATGAGCCCTCCTGTAAATCCCCAAGATTTGTCATTCGCAATGTTTGAACCATTACATCCGCACTAAATGAATCAGTAGTGACGTCAACAGCAGTGAGGCAGACGCCATTAATTGCCACTGAATCACCTTTGTTGATGTGGAGAACCGTTTTTGGAGCGTGAATAGTTAAAACAGCAGAACTTTCAGATTTACTCATTCCCTTGATTAGCCCCAGCTCTTGAACTAGTCCAGTAAACATCATTTCCTCACTATTCTGTAATGGGTTTTAATGTCATGGCCAATTTGAGAGGTACTCAGACATTCAAGTGTGATCGCGTCTGAAAGCGTGGAAATCCCGAGATTTTCAACCCATGGTGTACCTGATCCGAGGATTTTTGGAGCGTGGTAGATCAGTAATTCATCGATTAAATTCGCGCGAAATAAAGCAGATAGAAAAGTTCCACCCGCTTCTATTAGCGCGTGATTTATTCCCTCACTATTTAGAAACTCAATGAGTTCGCCAATTTCCTGTGACTGGATATGGTGAAAACCTGGCGCTTGGATTGGTCGCTTCCCCATGACAATGCGAAGTGGCGTAGCAGCGCCATCAATTCGCGGAAGAAGTGACGGGTTGTCTGCCTGATAAGTAGTCGTACTCGTAATAATCGCACCAACCCGAGAGCGCAACGCCTGCAAATCCTGTCGAGAAGATTCAGAGGTTATCCATTTTGAAGAGCCATCTGATGCCGCTATTCGTCCATCGAGAGTTATCCCAATTTTCGCTGTAATCAATGGTCGACCAAGATTTATTCGATGTAACCAGCCTCGTTGTTCAAATTCCAATTCTGATGACTTCTCATAAATGACTTCAACACCCGCATCATGGAGCGCTTTCGCACCACCCTGTGCAACTGGATTTGGATCAGGAACTGCATACACAACTTTTTTAATGCCACTCGCTTTAATTGCTTCGACGCATGGACCTGTTGCCCCTGTGTGGTTACACGGTTCGAGTGATACATAGAGCGCACCACCACGGGCTTTATCTCCTGCATGACGAAGTGCAATTATTTCAGCATGTTCATCAGATATTTTTTTCTTATGTGAACCTGAAGCGACAAACCGCCCTTGGGCATCGTAAATAGCAGCGGATACATTGGGGTTATAAACACACCAACCTGATGCGGCGCGCGAAAGGTCAGCAAGATCGCTGTAGATCTCTGCAGTGGATTTCACTCCGACCCCCTTATCACGCTCAAGCAGTAACTAGCTGGCGTTTTCGGGGTGGGAAAAACAAGATGCGCAACTGGCGCGGCATATTGATTCAGCCACGCAGCTGCTAATCGTTATCTCTCATCCGGACTTTAACCGTCGGTCTCAGAATTTCACTGAGTCCACCGCCCACTGGCTGTGTGCGGGTCGCAGACTTTAACTGCCGGTTCGGAATTACACCGACCCCGATAACAGGAATTAGTCTACGGCAAAGAAAATGAACTAACCACGCGAGGTGCGGAGACGAGAGGATTTGAACCTCCGAACCATTTTCATGGTTACCTCATTAGCAGTGAGGCGCACTCGACCGGGCTATGCGACGTCTCCAAGTGTTAGGCAGAAGTCTACCCTCTACCTGAATCCCACTAGATACTAGATTTCCAGCTTTTTTCGATCCAGAAGGTGAACTGGGTGATAGCCATACGCAGCAATCCAACGCGAACAATCCGTTAGAGCGCCGTAACCTGGAATCTCTTTTAGCACCTTGGTTTTAGGGTGGAATTTCGCCAACATCTCACTCGTTGGTCGCGGAGCGGTCGTATCGGGCGCAGTGAAATTGTAAGTTTTTGAACCACTGGAATTGCCGGCAAGAATTGCAAGAATTCCATGTGCAGCATCGCGCACATCTAGATAGCCCCAGAGAATTTTTGCCGCAACCGTCACTGTCTCTTCATCGTCATCGCGTTGGGCAATTGCAAAATCTTCACATGCCTTCATAGTGTTGCAGAATGGAAAACGTAGCCCTACATACGCTGTTTTCGAGCGATTAGCCCACATATCTGCAGTTCGCTCATTGACTTCTTTGCAGAGCGCATAACTCTCGTAATGATGTAGCGGTAGCGACTCATCAAATGGAGCAAACTCTGGCGAGGTCCAAGGGCCTGACCACGCCGTGCCATAAATCGAGAGCGATGAGGCGTAAATAACTACTTTGACATTATTCGCCGCAGCTTTAGCGAAAACTTTGTAAGTACACGAAACATTATTATCAAATACTTCAAAATCACGATCGTCAAATGGACGAGGAATAGAGCCAAGGTGAATTACCGCATCACAATTAAAATCTAGAGAGTCAACAAATTTGTCGTCTGTTAACTCACCGAGTAAAAAAGTGACACCTGCAGGAATTTCGCCACCTTTACGATCAGTGGCAATCACTTGATGTCCTGCACTCGCTAACGTGCGCATCACTTCAGTACCAATTAATCCTGTTGCGCCAGTGAGAAGTATTTTCATAACTTGGGAGGCTACCAGCGCATTTGTTAATAGTGAATAAAAAAATCCCCCGCAGATCTCTGCGAGGGATTTCTTACTAACTACAGATTAGTTAACTGCATCCTTGAAAGCCTTTGATGGGGAAACTTTGATCTTCTTGCCGGCGGCAATCGTCATCGTCTCACCGGTACGAGGATTCCGTCCCTGACGTGCTGGGCGGGAAACAACCTCAAATGAGGCGAAGCCCGGGATGGCTACTTTGTCGCCCTTAACAAGAGCTGCCTGAATCGAATCGATGATTGCCTTAAGGACGTTATCGACCTGGCTCGCTGGCATCTTGGTACGTTCCGCTGCTGCTGCGACGAGTTCACCTTTGTTCATGTATCTCTCCTTGCTAGAAGATGGCCTTGGCTTGATAGCTAGGTCGCCAAAAAGCCGTAAATTGAACCCTAGCCCCAGAACCCGCCTAAATAGCGGAGATTCCCCCAAGTACCCTTCGGGCGTGTTGAAAATGGCTGATCGGGGGCTGGTCGGAAAGGTTTAGGTCTTAGCCACTTATTCGAATCGGCGGCTACCGGCACCAAGAGTGATGGTTCGAATATAGGAGTAAAAGGAAAGTCCCTCTTTACCTTGCTCGCGCTCGCCATAGGAGGAGTCCTTTGTACCGCCAACGGGTGCGTGGAAATCAAGGCCGGCTGTTGGCGCATTGACCTTCACCATGCCGGTCTTTAGCGATTGTGCAACGCGAATAGTTGCTTCGAGATCGCGACCGTGAACACTTCCTGTTAATCCAAATCGAACGGCATTTGCCGAATCAATTGCCTCGCCAACACTTTTCGCGCGAATCACTCCAGCAATCGGACCAAATGTCTCTTCTTGATTAAAGCTATCTTCTGGTCCTAAATCAGCAATCAACGTTGGTGAGTAGAACCAACCATCGCGATCAACAAGGCCACCACCGGTCAAAACTTTTCCGCCACGAGCAAGAGCGCCCTTCGTGGCGTTCGCTACATCAGCGCGCGCGCTATCGGAGATTACCGGACCAACAAGAACGCCCTCAGTTGCCGGATCATTCGGTGCAAGTTTCTCAACTCCAGCAACAAGAGCGTCAGTTACCTCTTTATAGCGCGCATCATCGCCGACAACAATGATTCGACTCGTAGCAGTGCACTTCTGTCCTGCAAAACTCATTGATGCATTAGATAGGTGCGAAACGGTGAGTGCTAAATCTGCATCGGGAAGAACAATTGCTGGATTTTGTCCACCCATCTCGGCTTGAACTGGTTTTCCTAATTTTGCTGACTGAGCGACAATCTGCGAACCAACTTCAGATGAGCCGGTAAAAGAAATTACATCTGCAAACTCGATAATTGCTTGACCACACTCAGCGCCACCAATAAGAACTTGAAAGAGATCTTTTGGTAGAGATTGCGCAAATATCTCCTCAATCAACTTGGCAACACCTATCGCCATGCCACTTGGTTTCATCACAACTGCATTTCCCACGGCGAGCGCAGGCGCTGCCTTCCATACTGGAATTGCAATTGGGAAATTCCATGGCGTAATTAATCCAGCAACGCCATAAGGATCACGAACAGCCATCAGGTAACCAGGAGTGGTTGGTGGAATTACCGTTCCAATTGGATCGATAGCGGCTTGCGCGTTGTAATCCAAGATTGCAATTGCTCGAGCGACTTCACCCTTAGCTTCAACAATTGGTTTGCCCACTTCGCGAGTGATGAGAGCAGCCATCTCTGCGCTACGGGCGCGAAGTCCTTCAGCGCAACCGCGAAGAGCTGCTGCACGAGCCATGGCGTTCTCACTCCATGCTTTCTGAGCGCTTCGGGCGCGAACAACCGCCGCCGCCACTTCAGGCGCAGTAAGAGCGGGCGCTTCTAAAACGATATCGCTTGGTTTCTGCGGGCTGGTGCTGGTGATTACTCTCGCTGTGCTCATGAGGAGAGATTAGCCAAGTTCGGCCGCCGGGCTAAACTGGAGCGTAATAACGGGTAAGGGGGTCGCTACCGATGACATTTGATGGCTCAAAGCCAGTAACTACCTCTTACGACCTGCCAGTTTCCGAACCACTTCGTGAATTGATGCGACGTGGCTGGGGCGTTCCCCCTAGCGAATTAGCCCTTCCAGCAGAGAGCGCACCATGGGCTGCAGCACGGCGCGCAAAACTAAGTTCCCAATTTCCAGGTAAACGTTTAATCATTCCTGCTGGCCAATTTAAAGTTCGTAATAACGATTGCGATTACACCTTCCGGGCAAACTCCGCTTTCATACATCTGACCGGCATGGTCGCCGGCGATATCGTCCCTGAATCAATTCTCTTATTTGATCCAACGCCAACTGGCCATGACATAACGATTTTTGTCCATCCGAAGAATGATCGAAATCTCGAAACCTTTTATCGCGACCGTCGCCATGGTGAATTTTGGGTCGGTAAATATTTATCCTTGACAGACTTAAAAAATAAATATCAAATAACTGCGCGAAACATCAAAGAGCTAGATGAATTTCTCCTTTTGAAGAAAGAAACTTTGACTCATCGCGGCGAAGATCCAAAATTAGACGCAGCCTTTCCCGAGCATGAAAAAGATAGCCAACTCACGATTGCGCTCTCTGAACTTCGATTAATTAAAGATGAGTATGAAATAAGCGAAATACGTCGGGCTGTCAATGCAACTATCCGTGGCTTTACTGATGTCATCAAAACACTACCCGAAGCCATGGCTAACCCTCGTGGCGAACGAGTAATCGATGGCACCTTCTACCGTCGGGCACGTATCGATGGAAATGAGTTGGGATATAACACCATTGCAGCTGCTGGTGCACATGCGTGTGTGCTCCATTGGATACGTAATGATGGCCCTGCGTTATCGGGTGATCTCTTACTACTAGATGCTGGGGTTGAGGTAGAGAGCCATTACACCGCAGATATCACTCGCACTATTCCCATCAATGGAAAATTCACTAAAGCTCAGCGTGAAATTTATGAAATTGTTCTTGCCGCCCAAGAAGCGGGAATTCAAGCGGTAAAGCCAGGTGCAAAATATCGCGATATAAATAACGCGTGCATGAAAGTACTTGCAGAAGGTTTAGCAAAGCTTGGCGTACTCACCGTTGGCGCTGAGGAATCACTCGATCCAAACGTTGGATTACATCGCCGATGGAGCGTCCATGCCTCTGGTCATATGCTCGGTCTTGATGTTCATGATTGCGCTAAAGCGCGTGGTGAGCAGTACCTCGATGGGGAATTAGCAGCAGGACATGTGCTTACAGTGGAGCCAGGCTTGTACATCCAACCTGATGACTTACTTTTCCCTGAGGAGTATCGAGGAATTGGCATACGAATTGAAGATGATGTACTTGTTACTGAAAGCGGCGTAGAAGTACTTAGCCGCGAACTTCCACGCGATCCAGACTCATTAGAATCGTGGATGCGCTCGTTGTTGGATTAGGTACAGGGCATGGAGCGCCATCACAGCAATTAGTCTTCATGTGGCAGTGTGGGCATAACCAGCGCGTTGCCACTGGATCATAAGCAACGCCACAAAAATCACAGGGCATCTGATTATTTGCGCTCATATAGATATGTTAGCCAGCAAGAGCCCTTCCTAAGCCTGCGGCGAGGATTCCAAGAATTAGTGTCGCAAAAATATTGGCGAGAAATCTCCGTGGGTGGCGAAGATCCTTATTGAGATCAAGTGCGAATGCAGACCAGGTTGTAAAGGCCCCAGCAAAGCCAATCCCAAAAAGCGCCAGCGTTGCTGAGGAGCTTTTTGAGATTAATCCGAGAAAAAACGATCCTGCAATATTCACCAAAAGAATTCCGCCCGGAAAAGTGAAGCGACGTCGAAATAGATGATCGACATAAAACCGGAGCGGAGCACCAAAAAAAGCGCCTAGAGCTACTAGTAAGGCTGTATTCATGATGCGCCTGCTCGAATAATTCGAATAATCGCCAGAGATACAACCAGAGTTGCGATGATGTACAACCCGGCTTGAGCGATAGTTAAGTCATAAAGCAAGAGAGCGAATGCAGAATAGGTTGTAAAGCCACCAGAAAATCCGGGAACAAGAAGGAGGCGCTGCTCAGTATTTAAAGTAAGGCGATAAGTACAGATTGCGGCAACAGCAACGCCGAAGATGTTTACGAGAAAAGTTGCCAGCGCAATATCTGAAAATATTTGGTCAACCCCGTAACGAGATAACGCGCCAATCACACCGCCCACTCCCACTAAAGCTAAATGGTTGAGGCGGGGGTGGAGTTGTTCCACTTAGGAAATATCCTCGCGCTTTCGAATCTTTGAGCCGAGCCAGCGCACTGGGTCGTACTTCACGTCTACAACGCGCTCCTTCATTGGAATGATCGCATTATCGGTAATTCGAATGTGCTCAGGGCAGACCTCAGTACAACACTTTGTGATGTTACACATTCCAAGGCCATGATTTTCCTGGGCAGTTTGCTTCCGATTTCGCAGCGTATCGAGTGGATGCATATCTAATTCTGCAATCCGAATAAAGAAACGAGGTCCAGCAAATGACTTCTTATTCTCTTCATGATCACGAATAACGTGGCAAGTATCTTGGCAGAGGAAACATTCGATGCATTTGCGGAACTCTTGGCTTCGCTCGACATCAATCTGTTCCATGCGCGCTTCGCCCGGCTTCAAGTTTGCAGGCGGTGCATAAGCGGGAATTTCCATCGCTTTTTTGTAATTAAAGGAGACATCAGTAACGAGATCACGGATGACTGGAAATGCTCGTAGCGGCGTGACGGTAATAGTTTCGCCCTCTTCGAACATATTCATACGGGTCATACAGGCTAGGCGCGGCTTACCGTTAATTTCCATTGAGCACGAACCGCACTTACCAGCCTTGCAATTCCAGCGAACAGCGAGATCCGGTAGCTGGGTTGCCTGCACACGGTGAATCACATCAAGAACTACTTCGCCTTCGTTGGCATCAACAGTGACGGTATGAAAATCGCCACCATCTTTATTTCCACGCCAGATGCGTAGATTAATTGGATGTGTCATGAGTTGGACCCGCCTTTCACTCCGGATAACTCTTCTTCGGTGAAGTACTTCCCTAACTCGCTCTTATCAAAGAGGTTGGCAAGCTCATCAGGAAGCATCTTCGCCTTCTCTTGCACACACTTAACGCCCTCACCATCGATGGAAGAGACGTTATTCACTTGGCGCCACTTTGAATCCATCTTTGGAAAATCTTCGCGAGTATGTCCGCCGCGAGATTCTTCACGAATGAGAGCCGAGCGGGCAATGCACTCAGAAACTAAAAGCATGTTCTCTAGATCGAGCGCCAAGTGGAATCCTGGATTGAATTCACGACCACCACTGACAGATATGTTCTTAATTCGCGCTCTAAATGTGGAGAGTTTTTCTAACGACTCTTCAAGCTCATTGTTGGTACGAATAATTCCAACAAGATCATTTGTTGTCTGCTGAAGATCGTGGTGAATGGTGTACGGATTCTCACCACCGGTATGGGTAAAGGGCGCATTAAGCCGTTCTTGCGCGCGCTTAATTGTTCCTTCAGAAAGCGTTGGTTTTCCTGAGTTTCCTTTGAGGTAGGCAACAGCACCCATGCCAGCGCGACGTCCGAAAACAAGAAGATCTGAGAGCGAGTTGCCACCAAGACGGTTAGAGCCATGCATGCCGCCAGCAACTTCACCTGCAGCAAATAGCCCCTGAAGTCCTACGGCCGCTGCAGTATCAGGATCTACTTGTACGCCACCCATCACGTAGTGACAAGTTGGTCCAACCTCCATCGGTTGCTCAGTGATATCAACATCAGCAAGTTCTTTAAATTGATGCCACATACTCGGTAGTCGCCGTTTGATTTCATCCGCAGGCAAACGCTTAGAGACATCGAGGAAAACACCACCATGTGGTGAACCGCGACCAGCTTTAACTTCAGAGTTAATGGCGCGAGCAACTTCATCACGAGGTAGGAGTTCAGGTGGACGACGATTATTTGCTTGATCTTTATACCAACGATCAGCTTCTTCTTCGGTGTCAGCATATTTATCTTTGAATACCTCTGGAATGTAATTAAACATAAATCTTTGACCTTCAGAGTTGGTTAGAACGCCGCCATCTCCACGAACAGATTCGGTTACTAAAATTCCACGTACTGATGGTGGCCAAACCATTCCGGTTGGGTGGAACTGCACAAATTCCATATCAATTAATTTCCCGCCAGCACGAAGCGCGAGCGCATGGCCATCGCCAGTTCCCTCCCATGAGTTACTGGTGACTTTAAAACTCTTTCCAATTCCACCGGTAGCAAGAATTACCGCACCTGCTTCAAAGAGAATTTCTGAGCCACTCTCACGACGGTAACCGTAAACACCAGCTGCTGTTCCATTTTCGACGAGGACATCAGTGATAGTTACTTCGGCAAAGACTCGAATGTGCGATTCCATATCGCCATTGTTCTTTCCATCTTGCTGTTGCAACGCAACAATACGTTGCTGCATGGTGCGAATTAATTCAAGGCCAGTTCGATCACCAACGTGAGCTAATCGAGGGTACTCATGTCCACCAAAGTTACGTTGTGAAATCTTGCCCTCTTTAGTCCGATCAAAGAGCGCTCCCCACATTTCAAGTTCCCAAACTCGCTCTGGTGACTCTTTCGCATGTAATTCAGCCATTCGCCAGTTATTGAGAAACTTGCCACCACGCATCGTGTCGCGGAAATGAACTTGCCAATTATCAGATGAGTTTGCATTACCCATTGCAGCGGCAATACCACCCTCAGCCATAACGGTATGGGCTTTACCAAAGAGTGACTTACAAATAATGGCTACTTTAAAGCCTGCTTCACGTGCTTCAACAGCAGCACGTAGCCCAGCTCCACCGGCGCCCACTACAACTACATCATATGAATAGCGTTCGTTACTCATTTCACATTCCTTAGAAGAAGAAGTAATTCGTGATTGCACCAGTGGAAACTAACCGAACATATAGATCGGCGAGCGCTACACCAAAGAGTGAAACCCATGCGAACTTGGGGTGGTAGTGATTGAGCGTAGAAACATGCGTCCATAATTTGTAGCGAAGTGGATGCTTTGAAAAATGGCGAAGTCTGCCACCAACTGTATGGCGACAGGTATGGCAAGAAAGAGAATAGAGCCAGAGTAGAACCGCGTTGGTAAGTAACACCAGGGTACCTACGCTCATACCAAATCCACCATCTGCGCTATGAAACGCTAAGAAGGCGTCATAAGTGAGGATGACGTTGAAAACTAATCCTACATAGAAGAACCAACGATGCGCATTTTGCAAGATGAGTGGTTGCTTTGTTTCACCTGTGTACTTTTTATGTGGTTCGGCAACTGCGCAAGCCGGTGGTGATTGCCAGAATGATCGGTAATAAGCCTTGCGGTAGTAATAACAAGTTAAACGAAAACCAAGTGGGAAAATTAAAATTAAGAGCGCTGGTGATATTACAAAACCTAATAATGAAGCTGGTCCGAGTGAACCAAATAATTGTGATCCCGGAACACATGCATCAGAGAGGCAAGGTGAGTAGAAGGGTGAAATCAGTTCACCTTGTTTTACAAAATAGTGGTTATTTTCAAAAGCGCGAAACGTGGCGTAAATAATGAAACTGACCAGCACGAAGACTGTGATTGCAGGTTGAAGCCACCAACGATCTGTTCGAAGCGTTCGCTCTGTAATTGCCGCTCTATGCTCGGCATGTACTCCAGCCATCTTCCGCCCACTCTCTGTGCTCGTGACGAACGAGCCCTAATTTTCCCGCTTTTACTCCGCTTTGCGCTATATAGAGGGGTATGAAATGGCGCCATGAGGAGGGTGAAGTTGCCCACAGCTTCCACTCAGCTTTAGTTGAGAAGTGCTGGCGGAGGGCGAGGGATTTGAACCCTCGAAGGTTTCCCTTGCCGGTTTTCAAGACCGGTGCACTCGGCCGCTATGCGAGCCCTCCACGGCAAAATCTACCGGAAAACCGAAGGCTCCAGCTAATTAAGGCCTCACTGGAATGCCCACCCACCATCACAGAGGATCGACTGCCCGGTGATGAAAGCAGCATCAGGGCTAACCAGGAATGAAACGAGGTTAGCGATATCGACTGGCATTCCCAATCGCTTCAAAGATTGTGAATCAAGAATCATTCGATGTAGCGCTGCAACATCGCCATACGCTGCTTGATCGGGAGTTGTAATTGCACCCGGAAGAATGGAATTGACTCGAATTTCTGACGGACCAAGTTCGCGAGCGAGCACTCGACTTAATCCAATAAGTGCAGCTTTGGCCGCTGTGTAATGGCTATTGCCTTCCATACCGATTGCTACGCGAATAGAAGAAATGTTGATAATGCTTCGAAAAGTCCCTTCGTTACTATATTTATCGAAAGCTTTACAACAAAGAAAAACGCCTTTTAGATTTGTATCAGTAACTTCATCCCATGCTGCTTCATCAATTTCACGAAAGGTTATTGCTGATGCAACTGATGTTGCTGCGTTATTTACAAGTATTGATGGGGCGCCTAAATCTCTTTTCACAGAGCTAAACATCTGATCAACTTGAGCAACTTGAGAGACGTCACATTGATAAATCTCAGCTCGTCCTCCAGCTGCCTCAATCTCTTCCTTGACTTGGAGGGCATCGCTCTTTTCATTCTCAGAGTAGTAATTAATTGCCACTGGATAGCCATCAGCAGCTAATCGCAGCCCAATAGCTGCGCCAATATTTCGGGAGGCGCCTGTTACTATCGCGCTAGTTTTCAAAGAGGTCACAGCCCTACTCTCTGACAAATACCCAAGTTGGGCAAGGATTATCAGTTTTCCGTAATGCGGATATGCTTCCACCTTCCGGTACATTTATTAAATTAGCTGAAAAGCCAGGGGGGTAATGAGTTCTTCAGAGCGCGACCGAATTCAGGTCTTACAAAAGGCGATGGATATTCTCACTGTGCTTATTGACGGCCCCGCATCAGTGCGTGTCCTCGCTGAACGAACTGGCGTTACTAAGCCTGCTGTCTATCGCATCTTGCACACTTTAGAAGAACGAAATTTTGTTACTCGAGACGAAAACCTGCGGGAATATGTCATTGGTGATTTTCTCATTGGGATGTCAAATAAACATGAACAGTCAATTAATCTTCCTCGACTCGTCACACCATATATGGATGCGCTGCTTAGGAAATTCGATGAGACGGTAAATCTTGGCATTCTCGATGGCACAAAAATTAAATATCTCCACTCTTTAGAAAGCAGTCAACGTCTGCGCTCTAGTAATCCTCAACAAGAAAAAGATAATGTCCACTCCACCGCGCTGGGTAAAGCGATACTCAGTACTTTCAATGACGATGAATTAGATAAAGTGATTAAGAAACTCGACTTGAAATCGCAAACTGATCGCACCATCACTAGTGAAAAAGAGCTCCTATCTGCAATTACACGCGCAAAAAAGATTGGCTTTGCTATCGATGATCAAGAAAATGAATTGGGTTCTCGATGTGTGGCTGTTGCCATTACAGATAAAAGTGAAAAAGCATTATGCGCTTTGAGTATCACAGGACCAGCTTCACGTATGTCTACTGAGAAGATAAGAGTTATCGGAGAGAGTTTAAAATTAATGGCAAAGCAATTAAACACCAAGCTTAAGTAGCGCTTCTATTACTTGCGCAACACCATCATCATTACACTCAGGTGCGATCCCAGTTGCAATTGCGTGAGTAGCGGGATGCCCAGTTTTCATTGCATAAGATCGACCAGCCCAGGCAAGCATTGAGAGGTCATTTGGATTATCACCAAATGTAACAGCGTCATCTTTTGAGATTCCCAGTCGCTGAGCTACCTTCGCTAACGTACTTCCCTTACTCACTCCATGGGCTGAAATCTCTAAGAGCGATTCATTAGGGTTTGAGTGAGTGACTGTTAAGAAATCGCCAACTGTGGAATCAGCGATAGCCAGCATTTCGTCTGCGGAGATTTCTTCACCCTGACATCGAACGAGAAATTTAATTGCTGGTTGACTTAAATGTTCTTCAATCATCGAAACACCAAGATCATCTTGGCCTTTATCCCAACGAGGATTATATGTTCGTTCACGGTGAAAGCCATCAAAGTTCTCAACCGCAAATGTGGCTCCTGGAATTACCTTTCGAAGTTTCGCAGCGCCCTTGGTTAGTTCTTCAGGGCCTATTAGCCAAGAATCAATAATTTTTTCATCTCTAAAGTCATATAGGAGCGCACCATTACCACAAATCCCGGTACCAAAATTGAATGCTTCTTGCACTTGTTTCATCCAGCGTGGCGGTCGTCCCGTAACAAAAAATATTTCAATACCCAATCGATGTGCGTGAGTAAACGCATCGATTGTTCTTTGAGATATTGGGCGATCAAATGGAACTATGGTTCCATCAAGATCTGTGCCAATTAATTTAGGGCGTTTCACTCCAAAATCACACTGGTTCAAATCGAGATTTGCCTAGAAATGGCAGAAGTGCTTTGGGAATATTTACCGAACCATCAGCTTGTTGATGATTTTCCAAAATCGCAACGATAATCCGTGGTATCGCACATAAGGTGCCATTGAGCGTCGCAACCGGTCGCGTTCCACTCTCATCTTTATAGCGAATGTTTAAACGTCTACTTTGAAACTCAGTGCAATTTGAAGTACTCGTTACCTCACGATAAGCCTGTTGTGTGGGAATCCACGCCTCGCAGTCAAATTTACGAACAGCGCTTGAACCGAGATCGCCGGTGGCAACGTCGATAACGCGATAAGGAATTTCTAGTGAATTTAGAAAATCTTTCTCCCAACTAAGTAACCGTTCATGTTCTGCAGCTGCATCTTCTGGAGCGCAGAAGGAAAACATTTCGACTTTATCGAATTGGTGAACGCGAATAATTCCACGAGTATCTTTTCCGTAAGTTCCGGCTTCGCGGCGGAAGCAAGATGAGAAACCAGCGTATCGAAGTGGAAAATTTACGCTATCTAAGATTTCATCCATGTGGTACGCAGCAAGGGGTACCTCGCTTGTGCCTACCAGATAGAAATCATCTTCTTCAAGATGAAATACATTCTCTGCCGCTTGACCTAGAAAACCGGTTCCTTCCATCGCATGTGGCTTCACTAAAACTGGAGGTACTACCGGAATAAAGCCGGCTGCTACCGCTTTTGATATTGCAAGATTAATCAATGCAAATTCAAGGAGCGCTCCATTACCTGTTAAGTAATAAAAGCGAGAACCAGAGACTTTGGCGCCGCGCTCAGTATCGATTGCCCCAAGTATTTTTCCTAACTCAACATGATCTCGAGGTTCGAAAGAAAATGTCGTTGGTGTGCCCACTTCTTCAAGAACTACAAAATCTCCCTCGCCGCCGATAGGCGCGCGGGTGTCCGCAATATTTGCTAATTCGCCAAGAATTTTCTCGGCCTCGGCCTCGGCCTCTGAACGAAGCGCATCTGCCTCTTTCACCGCGGCCGCAAGATCCTTTGCTTTAGCCAACAGCGCATTCTTCTCATCACCTTTTGCATTTCCAATGCTCTTTGACAATGAATTTTGTTCAGCGCGCACTCTTTCAAATTCCACAATGGCGCTCCGCCGTTTTTGATCAGCAGCGATAGCGTGATCAACGAGCTGAACACTCGCGCCTCGCGCCCTCTGTGATTGTCGGACTAAATCAGCGTTATCGCGAAGAATTTTTATATCAATCATCTACGCGCGCGCTCCCTTACGAACTTCGGCTAACCATTCTTCGGCAGACTTAAAAGCTTGATCAGTCATACCTTTTATCGACGTTGGCTCTATTTTATCCGCCCTTGGATAGGAGCCTAAGAAGCGCACCTCTGCACAAATTCGATAAAGCGCTTTTAGCGCATCGCCAACTCGTTCATCGAGAATATGACCCTCGGCATCAACTATGAAATGGTACTGACCTAACTCACTTCCGGTTGGTCGAGATTGAATGAAAGTTAAGTTGACTCCACGTACTGCAAATTCAGTGAGGATTTCTAATAGCGCACCTGAGTGATCGGCAGAAATAAATAGCGCAAGCGAGGTGCGATCATGGCCGGTTGGAGTTGGAATATCTCCAAGTTGTGAAACAAGAACAAAACGAGTAACTGCTGCCTCTCGGTCACCGATATTTCTCTCGATTACCTCCAAGCCGTAATGTTTTGCCGCAACTTCCGCCGCGATTGCCGCATCAGCATCACCTTTGGCCACACTTTCAGCGCCAGCAGCCGTTGAGTTTGTCATCACCACTTCTGAACGTGGCAATTGCGAAGCAATGTATTCACGACATTGCGCTTCAGCATGTGGGTGAGTTGCTACTCGTCGAATCTCTTTTATTGAAAGACCTGGCTTGACCATCAATGCAAAAGAAACGGGAAGTACAGTCTCGCCAATAATCATTAGCGGTTTACCTACCGCTAATTCATCAAGGGTGCGGGCAACGACCCCTTCTACGGAATTCTCGATTGGCACCAGGGCGTAATCGGCGCTACCCCGACGGACCGATTCCAATGCAGCGGTGACATTTGCCGCTGGCTCTGCGCTATCTCCACTCTTTAATAGTGGCGAGAGGGCCGCCTCAGTGAAGGTGCCAGCAGGGCCGAGATATGTATAGCGGGACATATAGAAAACTCTACGCGATTTCGAGTGCATCAGGGGGACTTGAGGCCCCGAGTAGCATGGCTAACTCGTTAACTACCAGCAAGGGAATGTGATTTGTGAGCCGGTATTTTCAGAGTGTATCGCTCTCAGATGTTGGCTTGCATCGCAGTGAAAATGAGGATTCTGCATGGGCTGGGTTAACAATTCTTGCAGTAGCAGATGGTTTGGGTGGCCACGCGGCTGGTGAGATTGCTTCCTCGCTCGCAATCCACAAAATATCAAAACTTGAAAAGAATTCATTTACAGAGCGGAATGCAGAAACATCTGTTGTAGATACATTTCTCGATATTAATAAATCACTAGCTGAAACTATGAAAAATAAGAGTGAGTTACGTGGAATGGGTACAACGTTAACGGCACTCATTCTTGGCAAAGAGAAACTTTATCTTGCGCACCTTGGCGATTCACGCGCTTACTTAATTCGCAGTGGAAAAATTTCTCAACTCACAAAAGATCATACGGTTGTACAAGAACTACTTGAACAAGGCAGAATTTCTGCTGATGAAATTGATGGGCATCCGCAGCGATCATTTGTAACTAAAGCTCTGATGGGCGCTGTTCAAGGTGAGCGACCGGATTTTAATGTAGTTGATGAGCTCGCAGGAGATATCTTCTTGCTCTGTTCTGATGGTTTGGCAGGCGTTGTAGAAGAGAAGAAAATTATAAAAATTGTTGAAACTCATGGGGTTAGCGAAGAAGCTCTCAGTGAACTCAAAGCTTTGGCATATAAGAAAGGTGCGCCAGATAACTTAACCATTATTCTTGCGACAATAAATTCGAACAAGAACACGATCCCCGGTTACATTGGCGCAGCTCAAGGTGGTGAGAGATGACCCGACTTCTGGCAAATCGATATGAAGTTGGTGATCTCATCGGCGCTGGAGGCATGGCTGATGTCTTCCAAGGTCGCGACACCAGACTTTCTCGCCCGGTTGCGATCAAGATACTTCGCAGTGATCTCGCGCGTGATCCTGCCTTTTTAGCAAGATTTCGCAGAGAGGCACAAGCAGCCGCAGGATTAAATCACCCAGCGATAGTTTCGGTTTACGACACCGGCGAAGAGAGAGCTGATATCGGCGTATTGCCATACATCGTGATGGAGCAAGTAGACGGCAAAACCATTCGAGAGGTGATTAGAAGTGGCGAACGATTACCGCTTACTCGTGCAATTGCTGTTATCCGTGGAATTCTCGAAGCTCTCGAATATTCACATAGAAATGGAATTATTCATCGAGATATCAAACCTGCAAACGTCATGATCACTAATAGTGGCGATGTAAAGGTGATGGACTTTGGTATTGCCAGAGCCTTAGATGATGCCAGTGCCACAGTGACCCATGCTTGGACTGTTGTTGGAACGGCAAACTATCTCTCTCCGGAGCAAGCACGAGGAGAGGTTGCTGATTCTCGAAGCGATATCTATTCCGTAGGCTGCCTTCTCTATGAACTAATCACTGGTCGACCACCATTTCTTGGTGATACACCGGTGGCTATTGCTTATCAACATGTATCTGCAGATTTCATACCAGTATCCGAGCTAAACCCAGATTTACCAATGGGAATCGACGCTATTCTCTCTGGTGCGTTATCAAAAGATCCACTCGCGCGATACCAAAACGCTCGCGAGATGCTTGACGATATTAATCGTTTAGCTCGCGGTGAAGAGGTGCAGAAGAAAATTAAAGACCCCAAACGACGTAATCTAGTGATTGCCGGGGTGATAGCGGCGGTAGTTCTCCTAACCTCTGGTGGTTACTTGATATCCCGAATTCCTCAGCCCATTGCACTCGTCACTCTAGTAGATGTTGCTGGGCTCACCGAGACTCAAGCGAGAGAAGAACTTAACGGCTTTACGATCATTGTTGAGCGAGCGCCAGATCCCGGAGTTCCCATTGACCGGGTTGCTTCGCAAACTCCTCCTGCTGGTACAAAAATCAAAGCAGGAAGTGAGGTACAGATCATCCTCTCTGATGGCCCTGGTAAAACTTCAGTACCAACTACTTTAATTGGCACAACTCTTGATCAAGCAAAAATAATTCTTGATGGCGCAGGTTTAGTCCTCGCAAAAACTAATCCCGTTGAATCGAGTGAAGCGCCAGGAACAATTGTTGGCGTAATTCCAGAACCTGGCTCAACCGTTGCTGCCGGAAGTGGCGTAGTCCTTAATATCGCCAGTGGAAAAGTATTTGTCCCCGATGTTATTGGAATCTCAAAAATACAAGCGACTACTATTTTAATCCAAGCTGGATTTATTCCCAATGTCATTGAAACGCAAGACCCAGATCAACCTAGTGGGGTAGTACTTGCACAAGCGCCAGCGAGTGAAGAATCTGCAAAAATTGGTTCTTCGGTAACAATCACGGTTAATATTTACAAACCTGAACCGGAAATCTCACCAAGCCCAACCGCTAGTTAATTTTTACCTGCCGATGACAGGGGAAAGTCCCTTTGATTTTTCTATCGCGCTTTTGTCACCGCAGATAGTTAACCAATTGGCAAGAAGTTGATGGCCGCCTTCAGTTAATACTGATTCTGGATGAAACTGAACACCATGGATTGGTAATGAATTGTGACAAACTGCCATCACAATTCCAGATTCAGTCCAGCCGGTAATTTCTAATTCCGAATCTTTAGTACTTATGGAATCTCCTTCGATGGCTAGTGAGTGATAACGAGTTGCGGTAAAACCATCAGGTAGCCCATGCAATACACCTTGATTGTTATGATGAACCTGCGAAGTTTTTCCATGGAGTAGTTCGGGAGCGCGCGAAACAACGCCACCAAATGCGACTCCAATCGCTTGATGTCCTAAACAGACTCCCAGTAATGGAATTTTATTTTCGGCGCAGAACCTAACTAATTCGATGCTCACTCCAGCAGCCTCTGGAATTCCTGGGCCGGGAGAGATGAGAACGCCGTCATAATTTTGCGCATCAGAAACTTTTACTTCATCGTTGCGAAGCACCGTGCACTCTGCGCCCAGTTGAGCTAAATATTGGACGAGGTTGAAGACAAAGGAGTCGTAGTTATCGACTACGAGAATCTTGGTCGCCATGTGCCTATCCTGCCCGAGTGGGGTACTCTTGACCTGGTCGGTGAACCTTGTTCACCAATAGAATTCTGTATAGTTTTCGGTAGAGAGCGGAAGGTGGCGGAAGGCAATGCCAAAGTCTCGGATTCGTAAGAAAGAGAAGGCCTACGTTCCTGAGAAGGTGGCCAGCGCGCTCCCAGAACCAAAAGAGAGCCCTAAATGGCTCGCGCCAACGATGCTTACTGGCTTTCTCCTCGGCTTAGCCTGGATCGTTACCTATTACATCTCCCAGACCCGCTATCCGATTCCCAAGATCGGCTCATGGAATATGGGTATTGGCTTTGCCTTGGTGGGAGTGGGCTTCGCCCTCGCCACCCGCTGGCGTTAATCTTTAATTACACCTATGTAATTATCCACCTTGTGGGTATCTGCTGTGGATAACTATCCGAGGTGAGCGTGAGAGCTAGGCGATCGTTACGGAATTAATAGTGACTGGGTTCTTGGGGCGATCTTGCGCCCCTGTCTCTACCTCGGCTATCGCATCAACAACGGCCTGACTCGCTGGGTCGGTTACCTCGCCGAAGATTGAGTGCTTTCGATTAAGCCAGGTGGTGGGAGCAACGGTAATAAAGAACTGGGAACCATTGGTTCCTGGTCCAGCATTGGCCATCGCCAATAGGTAAGGGCGATCGAACACTAACTCTGGGTGAAACTCATCAGCAAATTTATAGCCCGGCCCGCCAGTGCCATTTCCCGCTGGATCGCCACCTTGAATCATGAACCCCGAGATGACGCGATGAAAAATCGTTCCGTCGTAAAGATTATCTGTGCTCTTCTTGCCACTCTTTGGATGAGTCCATTCGCGTTGGCCTGTTGCTAACTCAGCAAAGTTTGCAACAGTCTTTGGGGCGTGATTTGGGAAAAGGTCGATGACGATATCGCCCATGTTGGTATGTAGAGTCGCTTTTTCAGCCATTGTTAATCTCCTCGGTTTCGCAGTCGCTCAAGGATAACGTGAGACTAGAAATCTCACAATCCACTGATTTCACTAAGTTGGGTATTTGATTAATTTTCAATGAGATAGCATTAATTTTCTCATTATCAATTCCTACGGAAGAAATGAAAATTATGACCGAACGTTGGAAATATGATGTCATTAAAAAGTTCGATAATTGTGAGCTCCGAAAGTTTCATGCCAGTGTCTTTGCAGATGTAACTGTCCAATCGCCTTACAGCGCGGCCGGTAGCATTGGTTTTCGCCCGTTAGTTACCTACATCTCGCAAAACCAAATCGAAATGACCGCCCCTGTTCTTCAAGAACGGATTGATGAAGAATCCTGGATTATTTCTTTTGTGATGCCTGAGGGCAAATCTATCTCTTCTCTTCCGTTAGCAAAGAACTCAACCGTAATACTTAGAGAAGAGCCAGAGCATTTTGCCGCTGTGATTTCTTTCAAGGGTTTTAGTTCATGGAATACAGTCAAAGAGAAAGAGGATGAGCTCCGAGAATTTTTAGCACAGGAAAAAATAAAAAGCATTGGGCCAAGTCGTATCGCAAGATTTGATCCACCGTGGATGCCAGGATTTCTTAGGCATAATGAAGTAGTTATTCCGATTGAGAATATGGGTGGAGACTAGGGGAATCGAACCCCTAACCCCCTGCTTGCAAAGCAGGTGCTCTACCAATTGAGCTAAGTCCCCGTATTAAATTAGAACTCTTCTGAATCTTCCAAAGAATCTTCAGCGCTAGTCATATCCAACCAGTTTTCTTCTTCATTCTGTAATTGCTTGAAGCGTTTGAAGAGTGCATACCCTCCTGCGCCAACAGCAAATAGTGCCAGAAGTTTCTTCACCATCGAACCGCCACCTGCTTTCCTTCTACTACTGGGTGGGCCTAGGTGGACTTGAACCACCGACCTCTTCCTTATCAGGGAAGCGCTCTAACCAGGCTGAGCTATAGGCCCATTTTCAGTAGAAACGGAAGGGTACCCCAAGGTTTTGGCTCGAGGCTAATCCGCTTTAGCTACTCGTCATCTCCCTCAGCTCCCTCGGCATTACGCGCGATGGAAACCACAACTGTCTCAGGATCGAGATTGACCAAGCGAACGCCCATAGTGTCTCGGCCGGTCTGCCGAACTTCATCTACATGTGTTCGCATCACAGTCCCCGCTGAAGTTATCGCTAGGACTTCATCAACTTCAGTGACAATCAACGCACCAACAAGTACTCCTCGCGACGCTTCATCAACCTTCGCCGCCTTAATTCCTAGTCCGCCGCGACCTTGAGGGCGATATTCCACAACAGGTGTTCGCTTTGCAAATCCACCATCGGTTGCGGTGAAAACATATGCATTAGAAATATCAGAGAGAGATGCCATCGCAAGAAGTTCATCGCCGGAGCGGAATTTCATTCCGATGACACCACTCGTGGCGCGCCCCATTGGTCGAAGCGATTCATCATCAGCTGTAAATCGAAGAGACATAGCGTTCTTTGAAACTAGAAGAATGTCATCTTTCTCCCCAACAAGCACCGCTGACACAACTTCATCACCTTCACGAAGATTTATGGCGATCAAACCTCCGGTTCGATTGGAGTCGTATTCATCAAGCGGAGTCTTCTTCACTAAACCTGACTTAGTTGCAAGTACTAGATACGCAGCCGCACCATAATTTTCAATTGCGAGCACCTGTGCAATTTTTTCATCCGGTTGGAATGCTAAAAGATTTGCAACGTGTTGGCCACGTGCATCGCGTCCCGCCTCTGGTAATTCATGGGCTTTTGCCCGATAGACCCGCCCTTTATTCGTGAAGAACAGTATCCAATGATGAGTCGTTGTCACGAAGAAATGTTCGACGATGTCATCCTGCTTCAGCGCAGCCCCACGAACCCCGCGACCACCACGGCGCTGTGATCGATAAAGATCTGCTTTCGTCCGTTTGGAATATCCACCGCGCGTAATCGTGACGACGACATCCTCCTGTTTAATTAAATCTTCAGCAGCGAAATCTCCTTCAGCAGCAATTATCTGAGTGCGTCGAGTATCACCATATTTAGAGGTTAGTTCCGCGAGCTCGGTTGAGATAATCTCGCGTTGCCGCTTAGGGCTTGCCAAAATCTCATTTAACTCAATGATTTCCTTCATGATTGCGTCATATTCATCTTGAATCTTCTGTCGCTCCAGAGCGGCCAAACGACGAAGTTGCATATCAAGAATTGCATTTGCCTGAACCTCATCGACATCGAGAAGTTTCATCAAGCCAGTGCGGGCATCATCAGTACTCTCACTCTTTCGAATCAAAGCAATAACATCATCTAGCGCATCGAGCGCTTTAACATATCCACGAAGGATATGGGCACGTTTTTCTTTCTCAGCGAGCCGGAATTTAGTCCGCCGTACAACCACCTCTACTTGGTGATTGATGTAGAAAGTGACAAATTCATCAAGGCGCAAGGTACGAGGCACGCCATCGACAAGCGCCAACATGTTTGCACCAAAAGTTTCTTGAAGTTGGGTGTGCTTATAGAGGTTATTGAGAACAACCTTTGCAACTGCATCCTTCTTAAGGACGATAACCAATCGCTGTCCAAGACGTTCATTACCCTCATCACGAACATCAGCGATGCCAGCAACTTTGCCATCTTTAACAAGATCAGCAATTTTAAGAGCCAGGTTATCTGGGTTAACTTGGTAAGGAAGTTGGCTAATTACTAGACAGGTTCTGCTATTTATCTCTTCCACTTCAACAACGGCACGCATCGTGATGGAGCCACGACCTGTTCGATAGGCCTCTTCAATTCCACTTCGGCCGACAATTAGACCTCTGGTTGGAAAATCCGGACCTTTCACAACGGTGAGGAGTTTCTCTAACAATTCATTCTGTTTGGCATCAGGATTTTGCAACGACCATTGAATACCTTCAGCAACTTCATTGAGGTTATGTGGAGGAATGTTTGTTGCCATACCAACGGCAATACCAGCGCTGCCATTAACAAGAAGGTTAGGGAATCGACTTGGTAGCACAACCGGTTCTTGCGAGCGACCATCGTAGTTATCGGTGAAATCAACAGTTTCTTCATCAATATCGCGCATCATCTCCATTGCAAGTGGAGCAAGTCGCGCTTCGGTGTACCGCATTGCAGCCGCCGGATCATTACCAGGTGAACCAAAGTTTCCATTGCCATCAACAAGTGGATAACGAAGTGACCATGGCTGAGCTAAGCGAACCAAAGTGTCATAAATCGCCGAATCACCATGTGGGTGATAGTTACCCATAACATCACCGACGACACGCGATGATTTGTAATAACCCTTATCTGGTCGATAGCCAGCATCAAACATCGCATAAAGGACGCGGCGGTGCACTGGCTTTAATCCATCACGTACATCAGGAAGAGCTCGACCAACGATAACGCTCATCGCATAATCGAGATAGCTTCGCGCCATCTCTACCTGAAGATCGACTAACTCAATTCGATCCGACGTATTCTCCATGGTTCACTCTCCTCTCATTCACACGTACTAAATATCCAAGAACCGAACATCTTTGGCATTACGTTGAATAAAATTTCGTCGCATCTCTACATCTTCACCCATGAGAACAGAGAAGAGATCATCCGCAGCAACTGCATCTTCTAATGTGACTCGGATAAGAACTCGGGTGTCGGGATCCATCGTCGTATCCCAGAGTTCTTTCGCAGGCATCTCTCCTAAACCTTTGAAACGTTGAATACCATCTTCTTTTGGTAATCGTTTACCGCCATCAATACCAATCTTTATAAAAGCATCACGCTCTTTATCAGAGAAGGCATATTGTGGTTGCTCTTTTCCGCCCCACTTCAATTTATATAACGGTGGCTGTGCTAGATAAACATATCCACCTTCAATAAGAGGGCGCATAAATCGGAAAAGGAGCGTCAACAATAATGTTCGAATGTGTTGGCCATCAACGTCCGCATCCGCCATCAGAACAATCTTGTGATACCGGAGTTTTGCAATATCAAATTCATCATGCACGCCTGTGCCTAAAGCTGTGATTAACGCCTGTACCTCGTTGTTCTGTAAAACTCGATCAATACGTGATTTCTCAACGTTAAGAATCTTTCCGCGAATAGGTAAAATTGCTTGGAATTTTGAATCTCGACCACCTTTTGCAGAGCCGCCCGCCGAGTCACCTTCAACAATATATAACTCGCATTTCTCTGGTTCGGTCCACTGGCAATCAGCCAACTTTCCAGGCATGCCACGCCCTTCAAGTAGCCCTTTTCGAGAGCGCGAAAGTTCACGTGCTTTCCGTGCAGCCACACGAGCGGTGGCGGCATCAATACATTTTCGGACGATCTCCCGACCCTCAGATGGATTAGCGGCAAACCAATCACCTAATTTGTCATTAACAATCTTCTGTACAAAAGTTTTTGCTTCAGTATTACCAAGTTTTGTCTTTGTTTGCCCTTCAAACTGAGGCTCACCAATCTTCAACGAGACTATTGCAGTTAAACCTTCGCGAACATCATCGCCAGTTAACCGGTCTTCTCGTTTCTTAATTAAGCCCCACTCTTCACCGTACTTATTGATGATAGAGGTGAGTGATGCTCGGAAACCTTCTTCGTGTGTTCCACCCTCTTGTGTATTAATGGTGTTGGCAAAGGTATAAACAGATTCGGTATATCCCGCGCTCCATTGCATGGCAATTTCAGCTGAGATTTTTAATTTCGTATCTTCGCTCTCAAAATCAATAACATTTTTATGCGCTTCGCCCTTTGTTGAATTAAGGTGGCGAACAAAGTCAGAGATCCCTCCATCGTATTTGTAAATAACTTTAACTGGCTCACCTTTATCGTCAACGTGTCCAGCGCGCTCATCAGTGAGCGAGATTGTAAGTCCGCGATTGAGAAATGCCATTTCCCGGAAACGAGTTGAGAGAATTTCAAATGAAAAAATCGTAGTATCAAAAATTTCAGATGACGGCCAAAAGGAAACTTTTGTTCCGGTGTTATTAGATGCACCAATACTCTGTAGCGGAGCATCAGGAACTCCTAATTTATAACTTTGGAAATACTTTGACCCATCTCGTTCAATCTCAACATGAAGCGCAGCACTTAGCGCGTTGACAACAGATGCGCCCACTCCGTGAAGACCGCCTGAAACGGAATAGCCGCCGCCGCCAAACTTTCCGCCAGCATGAAGCACGGTAAAGACAACCTCAGCAGCAGGTTTTCCTTCGCTTGCAACAATATCTACCGGAATTCCTCGACCGTTATCGCGAACGCTTACGCCACCATCACTTAAAAGATGAACGCTAATTTCGCTGCAGTATCCGGCGAGCGCTTCATCGACTGAGTTGTCGACGATTTCATAGACAAGGTGGTGAAGGCCTCGTTCTCCGGTAGAGCCGATATACATGCCGGGTCGTTTACGAACGGCATCGAGCCCCTCAAGGACCTGGATCGCGCTGGCGTCATACCCGCTCTTGCTAGCCTGGCTAGCTTTATCAGTTGTAGCTTTTGGGCTCTCAGCCAATGGGTCAACCGCCTTATCGCCTCGCATGTAGCCCCTAGTGAAGCCACAGCCGCTAATCCTAGGGGATTTTTACGACTCCTATCCCTCGAGAAAGTACCTGGTGGCGCCGTAGAGCGATTGACCCCCGAATCTAGTGTTCCCCTACTAAACGTGGAGAGGAATGAGAGGGTTGTGAGGGGGCCTGAGAGAAGGGATTGCTGGGATTCGTCACAATCACCCGTATGTATCGCGCGGGCCACGCCCTCCCTTAACGCTCCACTTACCTTTACGCCACGAGGGCGCCTGTGGACCCTTGATTCGTAGCTCTCGGACTTCGAAGCCACCGAGAGCTAAGGCCTCTATCAACTGCTGATCAATTAACCGTAATTGAGTGGCCCAGGCGGTGCTCTCTGCGCTTACCGTCAGCGCTCCATCAACGAAAGTGAGTGGTTGTACATGATCTGAAATATCTTTGCCAACCAACTCATGCCACTTGATAAAGAGATCGCTATCTTTCACGCGATCATGCCAGCCACGTTCAGCAATTAGTTCCGCCAGAGATTCATTAAGTAGTTGGGGTCCTTGATAACCACCATCACTACTACTGCTCTCACTATCAGAGCGATTATTTCTCGATTTCTCTTGCTCACGCTTAAATCTATTGGAACGACGTCGCGCAGCGGCGAGCAAGGAACGTGCTAAATCTCGATTCTCACTCATTTACTCTCGCACGCTCCCTTCGCGAACATAAAATCTGCGATCAGAAAACTCGTTAGGGAGATCGCCCTCGACTGCTGCCGTTACCAATACCTGCTCTGTAGAGTCAATTAATTCCAAAAGCGCATCTCTTCGCAAACTATCTAATTCAGCAAAGACATCGTCAAGTATCAATATTGGTTCACTGCCTAAACCAAGGCCCTCTTCCGTGAGAAGTCGATAAGAGCCCATACGAAGCGCTAGCGCTAATGACCATGATTCACCCTGACTGGCATATCCCTTCACAGGTGATGGCCCAAGTGTTAGTGATAAATCATCACGATGTGGTCCGATAAGAGTCACCCCGCGCTCCATCTCCGCACGGCGAAGCGTTGGAAGTAATAAAAGTATTTCTCTCTCCAACTCTTCCGAACTCCTGCCTTGTAAATCTTGCGAACTCTTATACGTTCCATTAATTTCGTCGCCAGAGGAGATTCTTTGATACGCCTTCATTACATGCGGCATTAGATCAAAAATCAATTGCAAGCGGGCTGCAATCAACTCTGCGCCATAACGAGAGATATGTTCATCCCAAGGTGCTAAATCCCGCTCATGAGGTCGATTCTTCAGTAGCGAGTTCCGCTGCTTTAACGCTTTTTCATAATCAGCAATAACACCTGCAAAACGTGGAGTGCGTGATATCAATAATGTGTCGAGGAAATCCCTTCGTTCACTGGGATCACCCTTTACAAGCGAGAGATCCTCTGGAGTAAAAAGAATTGCCCGTAAATGACCGAGCAACTCTCGAGTTGATCGAACTGGTTGCTGATTAATCCGCACTCGATTTGCTCTCCCTTGATTAATCTCAACTTCTAAGAGCTCTTCACGCCCAGCAGTATTTACTTTTGCCCTTATATACGCTTTTTCATTCTCCAATTTGATCAGGGGATTATCGGAAGAAATTCGATGTGACCGTAAATACGCTAGAAATCCAATCGATTCAACAATATTGGTTTTTCCTTCGCCATTACCACCGATAAATGACGTAATGCCTGGACTCAGTGCTAACTCTAAGTTTTCGTATGACCGAAAATTAGTGAGTTGTAGATATGAAAGATACACAGATTACGAGGCATACCGCATAGGCATGAGTAGGTATCGATAACTGGAATCACTTAGACCATCAGCGCTCTCTCTTCCAGAGAGCACTGCAGGCTTACTTGCCCCAGTGAAGGCCATATCTACATAAGCAGTACCTAGAGCGGATAAACCATCGACTAAGTAAGTTGGATTAAATGCAATTGTGAAACCTTCCCCATCAAATGCGATGTCTAATTCTTCTGTCGCGGATGCCTCTTCACCAGCTCCCGCTTCTAAAGTTAACGAACCTGGCGCAAACGTGAGGCGGAGTGGGATTGTTTTATCAGCAACTAGCGCCACACGACGAACTGAATCAAGAAATGGCGCTACCTCGACAATTGCTGTTGCACTTCGATCACTTGGTAATAAATGGCGATATGGAGGAAATGTTCCATCAAGCATTCTTGAGGTCATTGACTTTCCTTGAGTTGCAAAACCAATTAGGCGCTCTTGGGCGTTAGGCGCAGCTAAAGCCAGACTAACTTGGTTACTACTGACTAATGATTTAGATGCATCGTGGAGAGTTCGAGCTCGAATTAGTGCGGAAGCGCTTGCGCGTGGGGCTTCCCAATCTAATTCTCGTACCGCTAATCGATAGCGATCTGTTGCTGCAAGAGTTAATTTATTCTCTTCAATTTCAACATGGACACCAGTTAATACTGGGAGTGAATCGTCTTTCCCGGCAGCAATTGCTACTTGATGAACTGCCTGCGCAAATAAATCCCCAGTTAGTCGACCAGTCTCTGTGGGTAACTCCGGAAGAGTGGGGTAGTCACTAACGGGAAGTGTAGGGAGTGCGAACTTAGCTGATCCAGAAACGACACTTACTCGATTTCCATCTAAAGAAATTGTTACTGGTTTGTTTGGTAATGATTTTGCAATATCAGAGAGAAGTCTTCCAGAAACTAATACTCGACCTTCTTCTTTAACATCCGCATTAATTTGTGCTTTAGCTGAAGTCTCTAAGTCATAACCTGCAAGGTGAACGCCATTTTTTTGCGCATCGATCACAACACCAAGAAGTACGGGCATGATTGGTCGTGAAGATAAAGAGCGAGAAACCCAAGCGACGCCATCCGAGAGCGCATCCCGCTCAACTACAAATCTCAATCCCATGTAATTTTCCACTCGCTCTCGTAAAAGATGTTCCTTATCTTCCCGCACTTATGCGGAAAAGGGCTATCTGGTTTGTAAGTAGTAAAAAGCTCCCTCAAAGCTGTAATCCCCAGATTTACCGGTGGTGAGAAATTCTTTAGATATAAAGATAGAGAGATAGTAATAGCAGTAACCAGTGTGATTTCTGGGGAAAAGTGATATTTCCGCAGGCCAACCAGGGAAACCAAGCCTTGAGAGGGTGTGGATAAACCGGTGGATATTGTGGAGAAGAGGGGGATAGGTGGGGTCTAGCGCTTTTTCCCCACAGAGAAAACTCTCAAGGAGGGGTTTACCCCCAAGGTTATCCCCAAGTGTGGAGCAGCTTTTTAGCTCACCCCTGGCTTCGAGCCTGCTGTCTAATCCTGTTGGTGAGCTCAGTAACTTGGTTATAGATCGAACGGCGCTCTGCCATGAGCTGGCGAATTTTCCGATCAGCATGCATCACAGTGGTGTGATCACGTCCACCAAAGGTCTGTCCAATCTTTGGCAGTGAAAGATCTGTTAATTCTCGGCAAAGGTACATCGCAACCTGTCTTGCATTTACTAGAGCGCGAGAGCGAGAGGTGCCACAGAGATCATCAATAGTGAGACTGAAATATGCCGCAGTCTGCGCCATGATTGTCGCGCCAGTAATTTCTGGTCCTGATTCATCTGGAATGAGATCTTTAAGAACTATTTCCGCAAGAGATAAATCGACGCCCTGTCGGTTAAGGCTGGCAAACGCAGTAACCCGGATCAGCGCACCTTCAAGTTCACGGATATTTGTTGAAATCTTACTTGCGATGTATTCAAGAACATCATCTGGGGCATTTAATCGATCTTGCGCAGCCTTTTTACGAAGAATCGCAATTCGAGTTTCTAACTCTGGCGGTTGAATATCAGTAATCAAACCCCACTCAAAGCGAGAGCGAAGTCGATCTTCAAGGGTCGCCAATTGTTTTGGTGGTCGGTCGCTAGTAATAACAATCTGCTTATTCGCGTTGTAGAGAGTATTAAAGGTATGGAAGAACTCCTCTTGAGTTCGCTCTTTATTCTCAAGAAATTGAATATCATCAACTAAAAGTAAATCTACATCACGATAACGTTTTTGAAATACCGCTGATTTATCATCTCGGATTGAGTTAATGAAATCATTGGTGAACTCTTCACTTGATACATATCGAACGCGAAGATTTCCATACAGCTCTTTAGCGTATGCACCGATTGCATGTAGTAAGTGAGTTTTTCCTAAACCTGATTCGCCATAAATAAATAACGGGTTGTATGCCTTACCAGGGGCTTCAGCTACTGCCACCGCCGCTGCATGCGCAAATCGATTAGAAGAGCCAATAACGAAAGTTTCAAAAATATAGCGCGGGTTCATACTCATCGCGCCCGATTCAGTAGTTAAAGCTGGCTCTGCGCTACGTCCAGTTCCTGGGCGCGGTTGTTCAATCTCAGTTATCACACCGTTAGCGCCAACAGGTTTTTCATTTTCTAACGTTTCATCAATTGTCACAGCAACGCGTACTTCACGGCCAAGTTGTGCGCTTAGAACATCGGTGATGATCGAACGTAATCGCGTTTCAAGCACATCTTTTGCAAATGCATTTGGTGCAGCAACAAGAAGTGTCGTGCTGCCATTGCTATCAACAAGGCCCATCGGTTGAGTTAATTGTAAAAAAGCTCTGTGTTGTGGTGAGTCGGTAGCGATAAGCGAAATGGCGTTTTGCCATAGCTCTGGGAGTTCAACCTCAAGGAGCGCGCTCTCATCTGCCATTTGGAATCCTTTCCAGATCAGTTACCCACCGTTTATCCCCAAAGTTATCCACAGGCTGTGGGCCACTAAGTGGATATTTGTCCGATTTACACGCATATCTACGGGGGAACGTAGCTTCCTCTGTGGAAGAAGGGAAACCCTAATCCGGCTTTTGTGAAAAAGCAACTAGTTATCCACAACTCTAAAGGTTAAGTGTAGAGACCTTCTCCCCCATCGATCTCTCCCCCGCATTCACTTTTGAGAGGAGGGCGCTCTGGTTTGACCGCACCACCTCTATTTCCGTACCGTTTACCTCCTGCGCGATCGCTCATCCGCTCGCGCCAATGAAACTTCCTCGACCTTTAGGAGATAGACGTGAAGCGCACCTTTCAACCAAATAATCGCCGTCGGTCAAAGACGCACGGTTTCCGCGCTCGCATGTCCACTCGTGCAGGTCGCGCTGTCCTTGCTGCGCGCCGTGCCAAGGGGCGCTTGCGCATCTCGGCTTAAGTTTTTCGCGTAATCGGCGCAAGCTGATGTTGGCGCAGAAGAATCGCCTGCGTAAAGCAAGTGACTTCGCACGCGCAACAAAAGGCAAGCGAGTGTCGGGAGAGAATTTTTTGCTCTATGTCGCATCACCTATACCTGGTGATCGATCTGGAGCACCGGTGAAGGTGGGCCTCATAGTGGGTAAGAACGTGGGCAATTCAGTGGTACGCCATCGTGTTTCTAGGCAGATTAGACATGCGATTGCACCACATTTAAATAAGTTTTCAGATGGCACGCTCTTACTTTTTCGCGCTCATCCAGGAGCTGCGAAGAGCGCAGATCAAAATCTCGCAGGTGAAATTTCCGCTTTAGTTTCTAAATATTTTTTGGTGGCGAAGTGATTGCCCTCATTCGCATTTATCAAAAATGGATCTCGCCTGCTTTTCCGGCTCGATGTAAGTACTACCCAACCTGTTCCGAATATTCAATTTTGGCGATTCGGAGCAAGGGGTTATTGGTGGGGGTAACTCTTACCTTATGGCGACTTATTAGATGCAACCCTTGGTCAATGGGCGGAATTGACTATCCACCAGGCGGACGAGAACTGTCGGTTGGAATTGAACAACAACGAAGAAAGGCGAATAAATAGTGGGTATTTTCAATCCGCTTTATGATGCAATTTCTTGGATTATTTTGCTTTTCCACGGATTGTTCGAGCCAATTTTTGGAGCAGATAGCGGCGTTTCGTGGTCGCTAGCAATTATTTTTCTCGTTGTTTTAATTCGTATCATTTTGATTCCGCTCTTTGTTAAGCAGATTAAAAGCCAACGCGCATTAACGGTGCTTCAACCGGAGATGAAGGCAATTCAGCAGAAGTATAAAGATGATCGCCAGAAGCAATCTGAAGAGATGATGAAGCTGTATAAAAAACATGGAACTAATCCATTGGCATCATGTTTCCCGCTTCTTGCGCAGGCGCCGATTTTCTTTGCGCTATTTACAGTGCTTAACGGAATTGCCCAAGATGTGCCACGAGGTGTACTTACCCAAGTGGATGTTGACAGCGCTGCAAATGCCAGTTTCTTCGGTGCGCCAATTGCAGCTACTTTCTTAATGGGAACACAAGACATTGTCAAACTTGGTGGTTCGCCAGGAACGGTAAAAGCAATCACACTTGTGATGATTCTTTTAATGTCGGCATCAACATTTATCACCCAGCGTCAATTAATGACTAAGGGAATGCCGAAGAACGATGGTCAACCAAACATGATGGTGCAACAACAGAAAATCATGTTGTACTTATTCCCAATTATCTTTGCAGTAACGGGAATTAATTTTCCTGTTGGTGTTTTGCTCTATTGGTTAACAACAAATGTGTGGACTATGGGGCAACAGCTTTATGTAATTAAAAGAAATCCAACGCCGGGCTCTCCTGCCTATTTTGAGTTAGAGGCAAAGAGAGCCGAGAAAGACCGGAAATCTGGAAAAACTAGTTCGGGTGAGATAAGTGGGCCAACAAATAATGGCTCAGTCGCGATGGAAGATTCAAATGGCGCCAATGGAAGTGATGGCAGTGAGATCAAAGGGCAGCGCCAGCAGCCAAAGCGAGATAAGGGTAAGAAGAATTTCAAAAATAACAAGAATAAGAAGCGGAAGTAGAAAGCGACAAAACACCGCAATATCCCATAAAACATCATATTTACCCCAGAGCGGGGAGGCAGGAGAGGGTGATGAGCGAGAAGAGTTTGATAGCGCGGCTAGAGGAAGAGGGCGATCGTGGGGCGGATTATTTAGAGGCGCTCCTCGATATCGCTGATTTACCGGGCGATATTGATATTGATGTGGAGAACGACCGAGCGGCGCTCGCCATTGTCGGTGGCGAATTAACGCACCTTATCGGGCGAGAGGGTGAAGTCCTCGAGGCGCTCCAGGAGTTGACCCGCATGGCGGTGCAGCGCGAGACAGGGGAACGTTCCCGATTAATGCTTGATATTGAGGGATTTCGTACAAAGAAACGTGATGAGCTGAAAGCTCTTGCGGAGAGCACCGCAGAAGAGGTTAAAAATAGCGGGGTTGCGGTAGCTCTTAAAGCTATGAATGCCTTCGAGCGAAAAGTGATTCACGATGCCATTGGTGAACTGGGGCTCCGAAGTGAGTCCGAAGGTGAAGAGCCTGATCGCCACATCGTAGTTCTTCCCGCGTAACTATCAGTAGCGAGATGGAGCAAGATCTTCCACCCTTAACTGTTTCACGGGAAACATTTGCACGGTATGGCGAGATTCTTCAATCGGCGGGGGTTGAGCGTGGAGTTATTGGCCCTCGAGAAGGGGAGCGAATCTGGGAGCGCCATATTTATAACTGCCTCCCGGTAGCAACCCTTATTCCGCCGGGGGCAAAAGTTATTGATATTGGAAGTGGCGCCGGGTTGCCAGGAATAGTTATTGCCCTCGCTCGCCAAGATCTCTCAATCCTTCTCTTAGAACCGCTCGAACGGCGGGCCTCCTTTCTCAATGAGGTGATTGAGGAGCTCGGGCTAAGAAATACCACCGTTGCTCGGGGGAAAGCTGCCGAATTTCAAGGAAAATTTGATGTAGTGACAGCTCGAGCCGTGGCCCCCATGGATCGACTCCTCGCGTGGTGTTGGCATTTACTCCTTCCAGGTGGACGGATTTTGGCGATGAAGGGGGAGCGAGCTGGTGAGGAGCTGGCTGCGACTCCCCTCTCGCGCTACACCGGTGCGAGGGGAGAAATCCTCGAACCCACCCTTCCAACCGGTGGATGTAAGGTGATTTCTGTCGCAAAGGCTGGTTAACTGCGCTCTATGAGCGCCGCTGTTTCCCGTGAAACCAAAGCGGTTATCGGTACTCGCCGTCTCAAAGAGGCGATGGCCCCGCTCCCCACTACTCGGATTATCACCGTTGCCAATCAAAAGGGCGGGGTGGGAAAGACCACCACTGCCGTCAATATTGGCGCAGCCTTGGCAATGGGTGGGTTAAAAGTTCTCCTAATCGACCTTGATCCGCAGGGAAATGCGAGTACCGCCTTCAATGTTGCCCACGAAGAGGGAATTCCTGGGAGCTACGAGGTTTTAGTCGGAGGGGCATCGCTTGTTTCAGTTAAAGAACGCGCTGAAGGGTATCCCCACCTCGATCTCGTTCCAGCTGGCGTTGATCTCGCTGGAGCGGAAATTGATCTCGTTGAATTAGAGCGACGTGAATTTAAATTACGCGATGCAATTACATTATTAAATAATGAGGATCGTTACGACTACATCATTGTTGATTGTCCACCGAGCTTAGGTTTATTAACTCTCAATGCGTTAATTGCTGCGCATGAATTATTAATACCTATTCAATGCGAGTACTACGCGCTCGAAGGATTAACCCAATTAATAAAGATCATTTCGCTCGTTACGGAAAATACAAATCCGCAATTACATATTGGCGCAATTTTATTAACGATGTTTGATGGTAGAACTCGATTGGCACATGATGTTGCAAATACAGTTCGTACACATTTTCCTAAAGAAGTCTTAAAAACTGTTATTCCTCGTGCGGTGCGAGTAAGTGAAGCGCCATCGTATGGTCAGAGCGTGATGACCTATGACATGTCATCACCGGGAGCTCTTGCTTATCTTGCAGCTGCGCGCGAATTACATGAGAAGGGTCGTGGGCAATGAGTACTCGTAAAGGCGGATTAGGTAGAGGACTTGGCTCACTCATTCCAAGTGGTGAATCAAAACAACTCTCTTCAGTTGTCGCTGGAGTTCCTGTTGACATTGCAAACCTCAATCACATTCCAATTAATTCGATTGCACCAAATCCCCGTCAACCTCGTACAGTTTTTGATGAAGAGAAGATGGCAGAGCTCATCACCTCGATAAGAGAAGTTGGAGTGTTACAACCGCCCGTTGTTCGATCAATTGGCGATAATCGTTATGAATTAATTATGGGTGAGCGCCGCCTGCGCGCCGCAAAAGCTGCAGGGCTATCAGAGATTCCAGTAATTATCCGCCAAACTCCAGATGATCAATTGTTGCGCGAAGCGCTACTTGAGAATATTCATCGCTCTGAGCTCAACGCTCTAGAAGAGGGCGCCGCTTATGAACAATTGCTTAATGATTTTAATTACACTCATGATGAATTAGCCCAAAAAATAGGGCGTTCTCGACCACATATCTCAAATACTTTGCGGCTGCTTCAATTGCCACCAAGCGTGCAACGGCGCGTTGCAGCTGGAGTACTTTCAGCGGGACATGCACGTGCGTTATTAGCGCTTGGAGACTCTGGAGCAATGGAACGGTTAGCCAATCGAATTGTTACTGAAGGTTTAAGTGTCCGTGCCGTTGAAGAGATTATTTCGGTGGGCGTTAAGGGTGGAAAGAAAAAGAGCGGCTCGGTAAAAGGTAAGAGCGTCTCTCCTGAGCTCGCTGAACTTGCAGAAGAGTTGGGGGATTTTCTTAATACTCGAGTCACTATTGATAAGGCAACGGGCAAGAGCAACGGCAAGATCATCATTGAATTTGCATCGGGAGAAGATTTACGTCGAATCATTGAAGAGATTGAGGGGTAGTTATGGCGCTATATGAGGCGACGCCAATAGCAGGATCGAAATCAGGTTTAGGCGAGGGAACTCTTTGGGATGAACGACGGAAAAGTTTTCTATGGGTTGATGTGCTCGATGGCTACATAAAGGAGTATCTGCCGACAACAAAAGAAATCATCGCCCATAAAGTGGGGGATTTTGTTAGCTATGTCGGTAAGAGAAAAGCTGGTGGGTATGTGATCGCACTTGGTGATCGATTAGCAGTCACCGACAATAATTTTTCTATTTCACAAGAGATTGATATGCATATTGATCGAAAGGTCGGGCAGACCAATGATGGCAATATCGATCCCTGTGGCTGCCTCTGGATTGGTGTGGCTGAAGCGGTAGAAGGATCAAAGGCTGGCGACTTACGCCGAATCGACCACAACTTCTCTTCCAGTACCCATCGTAAGAACGTGCAGATATCAAACGGTATGGATTGGTCGTTAGATGGAAACATCATGTATTACATCGATTCGGCTACTCGCGAAATCTCGCGTTATCAATTCGATCCTCAAAAAGGTGAGATTCTTCGCGAACTCCCCGCAATTGATGTCAGCGATGTAACAGGTGTCCCTGACGGAATGTGTACTGATTCGTTAGGCAATCTCTGGGTCGCGTTCTGGGGTTGTGGCCAAGTTCGAAATTATTCTCCCGAGGGAGAGCTCCTTAATGTCGTTCAATCTCCAACCGCGCTGACGACTTGCCCCTCTTTTGGCGGCGCAGATTTAAAGACGATGTTTATAACCTCGGCACAGGATCACTACCAACCAGAGTTTGCCTTCGATGCGCAGAACGATAAATACGGTGGAATATGTTTTGAGGTGGCACTGCCAATTGCCGGGAAGTTAGAGAACTACTATCTGGGCTAGTTTTTTAACGCCTTCGCACTATCTCCGCCACCACGTCGCGAAATCTCTTCTTTGATGACGTTTCCGAGCGCTTCAACGCCTTTGCGAATTCGTTCCGGTGTTGGGTGGCAATAAGACAATCGCATCTGCCAACTACCAAAACCATCAGCATAAAAGGCAGTCCCTGGCACATATGCCACTTTGGCTGCGATAGCTCGCGGAACAAGTAATTTGGTATCAATCTCTGCCGGCAAAGTTACCCAAACATAGAAGCCACCTTTTGGTTTAGTCCAGGTAGCGCTCGCCGGGAAGTGTGCATTAAGTGTTTCTAACATCGCATCACGTCGTTCTTTATACAACGCACAAAATGAGGCAATTTGATCTCGCCATGGTTCATGAGCGAGATAGCTGGAGATTGTTAATTGAGCAAAATTTGATGGACAGAGAACTGATGATTCATTAGCAATAATTAATTTTTCTTTGATGCCCTGTGGCACTAGCGCCCAGCCCACGCGAAGCCCTGGCACGATCGTTTTAGAGAACGAACCTAAATAAATAACGTTCTCATGGTCTTCTGCGCGCATAGCATTGGGAACGCTCTCATCAAAATTAAGTAATCCATAAGGATTATCTTCAATCACAAAGATTTCTGATTCGCGACAGATATTGAGAATCTCGGTGCGACGCGCTGCTGGCATTGTCACGCCAGATGGATTTTGGAAATTAGGAATGCAGTAAAGGAATTTAATCTTTCCACCAGCCGTACGTATTTTTGTAATTGCTTCCGCAAGAGCCGCTGGAATTAAACCTTTGTCATCCATCGCGACGTGGACGACCTGTGATTGATATTGCGCAAAAACTCCAAGCGCACCTACATACGAAGGAGCTTCAACGAGAATTACATCACCCGGATCAATAAAAATTCGGGTGATGAGATCAAGGGCGGCTTGGGAACCAGTGGTAATCACAACATCATCGCTTTTCGCGCGAATTCCTTCAAGCGCCATCATTTCGCAGATTTGTTCGCGTAATCGCGGATGGCCTTGGCCACTTCCATATTGAAGCGCTTCTTGGCCATTGTCGAGAATTAATTTCTTGACGACATCGGCCATCATTTCCATAGGAAGAGCGGAAAGATTGGGCATACCGCCGGCGAGGGAGACGATTTCTGGGCGGGAAGCTACGGCGAAGAGTGAACGAATCTCGCTAGGAACCATTCGCGCTGCTCGCTCTGCATAGCGCGCGGTGAGGTTCTCCTCGTGCGGGACCAACTTCGACATGGGTGAACTTTACCCTGTTAGGGATGGCGGATTTTCGCTATTTCCTTAACCCAGCCTTGCGAAGATCATCCAGGGAAAGTGTTCCGGTGGCAGCATCTTCTTCAACGGCAAGGTAGAGGCGTTGTACCGCAACGACCAAAGCTTCAGCAAGGGTATCCCGGAATGCAGCACGCGCGAGTTTCGTCGCATCAGCTTCATTGGTGAGATAGCCACAATCCACTCGTATTGTTGGTGCTTTTGTTAAACGGAGCAATTCCCAGGTACGCGCATGTGTCCGGCAGTTAATTAAATCGGTGCGTGCTGAAATTTCGCGTTGCACCAACGTGGCAAGTTTTTCCCCTACTACGGAGTGAATTTCATGTTCATCGCTGCCGTAGTAATAGGTAGCTACTCCCGATGCGATAGAATCTTTATGTTGTTCAAGGTGGAGAGAGATGACAAGGTCTGCTCCGCTACGGTTAGCAAAATCAATTCGCTCAGATTCCGAAGGGTTTGTCTCTTTTCCACGAGTTAAAAAGACACGTACGCCTAAGGCAGAGAGCCGGCCTTCAAGCCGTTGGGCAATATCAAAAACAATCTGCGCTTCATTGAGCCCAAACGCCTCACTTCCTTTAGCAGAACCACCAAAACTCGGATCTAGGACAACGATTTTTCCGTTGAGAGCAGGGCCGCGGCGGCGCACCAGATACTCATCACGAAGATTTGCTGGAGCACCACCTCTAACTGTGCCAACTAATCTGATAAGCGCCTTGTAGGTACCGACCCCGACAATTCCATCAGATGACAAACCTACTTGTCGTTGAAAATCTTTTACTGCTTTTTCAGTTAGTGGGCCATAAATTCCATCAATGCGACCGGAATCAAAACCCATTTGAGTTAAGCGTTGTTGTAGCGTTGTAACATCATCACCACGCATAAGTGCGCCGGGAATTACCGAGAGATTTCGATCGCCTAGTCGCCAGCGCGCCTCTTCCAACGCCCGGTAGGTACCTCGCGTTAAAACTCCCGTTGCGGAGAGCCCACGAGATTGTTGAAAATGCGCCAACGCCGCGACAACATCGTCATCAAAAGAGGTCGGTGAATTGCGAAGTAAACCAAGGCGCGCAAGTGATGCAATAACTTCGGTAACAACCTGACCGCTATCGCCAGGGTTTGCCAGCGCCTCAGCAGTGTTCTCCACGACCTAAATAAAACCTTCGAGTTCCTTCATAATTGCAGGCTTTGGACGAGCCCCAATGATGGTTTTGACGACCTCGCCATTAACAAAGAGATTCATCGTGGGAATCGAAGTAATTCCGTACTTGATAGCGATTGCGCTCTCTTCATCGGTGTTGAGTTTTACAATCTTAATTTTTGCCGAGTGCTCCGAAGCAATCTCTTCAAGGATTGGCGCCACTGCACGACATGGTCCGCACCATTCAGCCCAAAAATCAACGAGCACTGGCGTACTGCTCTTTAGTACCTCTGCATCAAAAGTGGATGTAGTTACTGGTTTAGTTGCGCCCATTTTCTCTCCTCTTATCTATAGTGAAAACTCTAGTGCCCAGCGAGGAATCGTTCGGCATCTAAGGCTGCGGCACATCCAGAGCCCGCTGCGGTGATTGCCTGGCGGTAGGTGTGATCTACTAAATCGCCGCAGGCAAATACCCCGTTGAGGTTAGTCGCAGTTCCAGCGCGAGCTGCGCCACCAACGATGACGTAGCCCTCACCATCAAGTTCAACCTGTCCTTTAATTAGGTCGCTTCGTGGATCGTGGCCAATGGCAACAAATAACCCGGTGACATCGAGCGTTCCCTCTTTACCATCAACGGTGCTTTTAATCTTCAACCCCGTTACTTTCTCATCACCAAGAACATCAATCACTTCTGTATTCCATAAAAATTCAATTTTAGGATTGGCTTTTGCGCGATCAGCCATAATCTTTGATGCGCGTAGCGAATCGCGTCGGTGGACGATGATTACTTTCTCGGCGAAGCGAGTAAGAAAATTGGCCTCCTCCATCGCGCTATCGCCGCCACCAACTACCGCAATCACCTGGTTACGGAAGAAGAAACCATCACAGGTTGCGCACCAAGAGACACCTCGACCAGAGAGCCGCTTCTCATTCTCTAGCCCAATTTCTCGATAAGCAGACCCAGTAGCGAGGATTACTGCTTTCGCATGGATCTCATTGCCACTTCCATCTTTAAGTATCTTTACATCACCATCGAGCTTCATCTCAACGATGTCATCGGTAACAATCTCAACATCAAAGCGCGCGGCCTGTTTACGCATCGCATCCATGAGATCTGGACCCATGATTCCTTCGTGGAATCCAGGAAAGTTCTCTACCTCAGTGGTATTCATTAACGCACCACCTGCGGTTACCGATCCCTCGTAGAGGAGTGGCTTTAGTTGTGCTCGCCCTGCATAAATTCCTGCGGTGTAGCCCGCGGGGCCGGATCCGACGATTACTAATTCTCGTATGTTGGTAGCGCTACTCACATCCGACATACTATCGAGAACGCTATTTAATCTCGCTTTATTCCAGAGTTTGCGACTCTTAACTCTCTCTTCGGCGGAACCGTGAGAGTATCTGTCGATAAAGCGTTGTAATTTCCTCCACTTTAGCGATTCGCCCACCATATATATAGGTGAGCCCAAAAACGATGCCGCCAATGGCAAGCGCAGTAAAGTTACCAATCAAACCTCTGCCTGCCCATGACTTAACTACCGCAAAGAGTAGATATCCCGGAGCAATCGCGATGAGCGAAAGGGTGAGAAGTTTGATGTGTGTCAGAAGTAAGGAGCTTTTTGGAAAGAGGCCGACTTTTTTCTCAAGGGTACGGATAGCAAGAATAGTTCCGATCACATTGCTTATGCCAAGGATCACTGCAAGAACAATTGTTACATACTGGAATGGTACGAGAAATTCGGCAGCAACAGCCAGAACCATCATTGCTCCTGTTGCAAAGAGATTAATAATCACCGGACTCTTCGTATCTTCATAGGCATAGAAACCTCGAAGAAGGAGTGGCATCGTGCTAAATGGAATCAATCCAAAGGCAAAACCGGCGAGTACCAAACCGATTTGGCGTGAATCAGCGGCGCTACTACCGGCGTAAAGCAAAGCCGCAATCGATGTTCCAAAAACAATAAAAAGAACGGTGCTCGGTGCGGTAACCACTGCGATATTTCGTAGCGAGTCAACCAAATTCTTCTTTACTGCATCGCTTTTACCTTCATGTGCTAATCGAGAGATTTTTGGAAGCAAAGCAGTTATCACGGAGACCGTAATAATGGAGTGTGGAAGAATGAAAATAAAGTAAGCATATGAATAAGGAGTAAATCCAACGCCGGTGGTGATCCCTTCAATTTTTGCCTGTACTGCAGCAGATGTAGCGACTTTCACAATAATTAAGTAGCCAATTTGATTGGTCAGTACGAAAAGTAGAGTCCACGCCCCCAGACGGAACGATTTTCCAAGATTTGAGTTGCGCCAATCGAAGCGGAGCGAGAGTCTTAAACCAGAGTTCATTACCACCGGTACCAAGACAAGAGCCTGAATGACAAATCCAAATGTCGTTCCCATGCCAAGAAGTGCGCTCTGTTCTGGTGAGATTGTTGCAGCTGTAATGTCTGGAGCGACCTGCAAGAATATTAAGAAGACTACGATTCCTACGACGTTATTTAGGACCGGCGCCCACATCATGGGGCCAAATTTTCCGCGCGCATTTCCGATTTGAGAGAGAATGACAAAAATACCCATCATTAAAATTTGAGGCAGGCAATAACGCATGAACGTGATTGTTAGTGATCGTTCGGTTTCAAAACCAGGAAGTGAGAACTTTGGTGCATATATGCGGGTAATAAGCGGTGCCAAAATCATTCCGAGGGCGGTAATGAAAAAGAGTAATGAAGTTACTGAAGTAAGTAACCGGGAGGCAAATGCTGAGCCCCCATCTTCATCTTCACGCATGGAGCGGACCAGTTGTGGAACAAAAACCGCATTCAACGCGCCACCGGCGAGTAAAATATAGAGAATCGTTGGAATGGTATTAGCAACATTAAAGGTATCCGCGAAGAGAGCAGTGCCTAGAGCAGCAACGGCAAGGAGATTTCTTATTAGGCCGGTAAAGCGAGAGAATAGCGTTCCGGCGGCCATAACTGCAGAAGACTTGATGAAATCAGAGTGCTCTTCACTCATCAGCGCCCCTCGCTCTTTCTTCCGCGCAGCCGTCGAGAGATTCGGATACCGCTAGCTCCTAATAGAAGTATTCCAGCGCTCACCATTACCCACGTGATGACAGGCCCGATCATTGAAATCGAAAACTGGAGCGAGTTTGACTCGCCGTATCGTGCACCTTTAACTGTCTCTAGCCTCGCCTCAACACGCACCTTGCCATTGGCGACTGCTTTCGCATCAATCAAAACTTGCTTTCGAGAGTTTTTGGCGAGCGTTATTTTCTCAGCAGTATCAATAATGATACGAGCATTCTCCGCATGAAGAATCAATACAACGTCAGCAGGGGCGGCAAATTCATTGACAACAGTTACTGGTATTTTTTCGTTTGTAGAAGTAAGCGTGTATTTACCGGGAAGAACTTTGACTTTCTTTTCTAACCGATCAACCGTGCCATTTAATGAGATGGCAAGGTACTGCGCTTGCTTCGCTGAAAGATTGGGATTGAGCAGCGCATTACTTCGTAGGGCAATTTCTGCAACTTCGGGATCTGAAGTGATAGTCCCGATTTTATTTAGTGTTTTGTGAAGGGTTCCGAATGCATTTTTTGCTCGGACTGAAACCACTCGCCCACTCGTTGGCAATCCTTCAGGCAATCCAGCCGATACTGGAATATCAAGAGCGCGAGCCAAACGCAGCGCGCTGATATTTTGAATCTGAGAAAGTTCAACGTCAGATACTTTACTTCGTACAGTTATATCAGGAGAGCCGTACGGAAGTGCATAGACTTGATTATCAGCGATAGAAGCGCGGAGAAATGCAAGGAAATTAGTGGCGGAATCTGAGAATGCTCCCGGAACTTTAGGTAAAACCGTGTAGCCATCACTCATATCAATGATTTCTTCAATGAGTTGTGGATCTATGACCCAAATGCTTTTTTTGGGCGCCTGACTTACTTTCTTATAAATATCTCCAAAATAAGAGATTGCTTCGCCGAGAGAATCATCAGTAAATTTGCCATTTACCTCTCGATGAAAAATATCTGAGATTACGGTGATAGGTGGTGTCTGTGCGCATGCAGTCAATCCACCTGCAATAGGGAGAAGAATAGAAAAGAGTAAAGAAAGAACAGCAAGGATTATTCTTTTCATACTCGAAGATCTCCCGAGCGCTGAATTAACTTTCTTTCATCGGGATATGCAAGAGTTTTCACGATGTCGTCCAGTGGGAACCATTTGACATCATCTACTTCACTTACTTGTGGGACTAATGTGCCAGAGAGTTCGGCAAAGAGGAAGTGATGCACTGTTTTATGGATTCGCTTGCCTTCTGCCATGAACCAAAAATCAATTACTCCAAGTGAGCGAGAGATTGAACTTTTTATTCCAGTCTCTTCAAGCACTTCGCGAATTGCTGCTTGCTCGGGGCTCTCTCCCTCTTCGATATGGCCTTTTGGTAGCGACCAAAGTATCCGGCCACGTTTATCAATGCGCCCAATGAGTAGACCGCGCTCGCCACTTTTATCGACAACTAAACCGCCGGCGCTTATCTCTTCCACACGCTTGCCTAAGTTTTGATTTTTACCAACTCGCTTTTTACTTGGATTTGGCTTCTCGCTTACTCCTCTTTCAGCTGCTCCAGGCTTTTTCCCAGAACGGTTGCGATGGCCCTGCTTCTTTTTCGGTGGTCGCGACCGGTCACCTTTTGGTGGGCGTGATGATGGAGAGTTGGGTGAGGAGGGCGATGAGACTGGTGCGATAAAAACCGGCTCGAGCCCGCCCTCACCTGAGGTCCGGGACATACCCCTACCTTACCCGCGTACCCTTCCTCCTTATGAGTGCAATGTCGCCAGATCAGGCAAAAGCTGCCGCGAACCTCGTCACACTCCCGAAGGCGGCGGTGGATTTGGCGCGCTCTTTCCGCGCTGCGGGTTTTCGACTCGCACTAGTAGGTGGTCCAGTCCGCGATGGCCTTCTCGGTCGAAGTGGAAATGATCTCGATTTCACCACCGATGCCCGCCCCGAAGAGTCGATGAAAATTCTTAAGAGCTGGACCGATGCAACGTGGGATACCGGAATTGCATACGGAACTGTTGCTGGCAAGAAAGGCGATGTCACTGCTGAAATCACAACTTTTCGAAGAGATGCGTATTCAGCGAAAAGTAGAAAGCCAGAAGTTGAGTATGGCGATAGCCTTGAGGGAGATTTGCGTCGTCGTGATTTCACGGTAAATGCGATGGCACTAGAGATCGGCGAAAAAGAAAATATTTTCGTTGATCCATTTGGTGGATTAAAAGATTTAGTAGCAAAAAAGATTCGTACTCCTATTTCTGCTGAAGAACTTTTCTCTGAAGATCCACTTCGAATGATGCGCGCTGCACGATTTGCCGCCCAACTTGGTTTTGATGTGGATGATGAAGTCATCAGCGCTATTAAGTCGATGAAAGAACGGCTATCCATAGTCTCCGCAGAGCGAATTCGAGAAGAATTTGTGAAAACGTTAATGTCAAAAGATCCTCGTCGTGGATTAATTCTTTTAGTCGATACTGGCCTCTGTGAATATTTTCTACCTGAACTACCAATGCTTCGTCTTGAGATTGATGAGCACCATCGACATAAAGATGTCTATGAACACTCATTAATAGTTCTCGAACAAGCTATTGAGCTGGAAGAACGCCTGGGGGGAGCCAATCTCACTATTCGGCTTGCTGCGCTTCTTCATGACATCGGCAAGCCGAAAACTCGTGCTCTCATTGATGGTGGCGGAGTGTCATTCCATCACCATGAAGTGGTCGGCGCCAAGATGGCGAAGAAGCGCCTTAAAGAACTCCGTTTTGATAACGAAACCGTTGCTGCTGTCTCAACGCTTGTTGGCTTACACCTTCGTTTTCATGGATATGGCAACGGCGAATGGACCGATAGCGCCGTTCGCAGGTATGTCCGTGATGCTGGTGATTTATTGGTTCATCTGCATGTTCTGACCCGCGCTGATTGCACAACAAGGAATGTGCAGAAAGCCCAAGCGCTTGCCGCTACTTACGATCAGCTAGAGGATCGAATCTCAAAATTGGCAGAAGAGGAAGAACTTGCTGCGATCAGGCCCGACTTAAACGGCAATGAAATCATTGAAATTCTTGGAATTAAACCGGGACCTTTAGTAGGAAAGGCGTATGACCACCTATTGGAGCTGCGAATGGAACATGGTCCATTAGGGCGAGAGCGCGCTATCGAAGAGTTATATAAATGGAGTAAGCAGCAGGAGGTATAAGTGGGTTTTATTCGCGCACTTTATATTCCATTTGATCACCTTCATAGAGCCCATGGGGTGCTAGCCACAGCAGATCC
>Ga0214923_10000796_pt1 | contig 46705 bp, 45 predicted proteins | sample LL1510_MetaG_FD_177993 | JGI IMG/M metagenome (GOLD analysis project Ga0214923, IMG submission 177993) | Freshwater microbial communities from Lake Lanier, Atlanta, Georgia, United States - LL-1510 | ecosystem: Environmental > Aquatic > Freshwater > Lake | place: USA: Georgia | collected... | reverse complement strand
TTATTTATTTCATTTTTCATTATATTCATTATATTTCTAGAATGAATACCATATCCCCAAGGATTATGTCTAAAGTTATCAAACATTAACGCCCATAAATCATAATAGATCGGTCTATTAAATGAAATACAATCCCAATCATCATTGTCTGTATTGTTTAATATATTATTAATGACATTTAAATCCCATTCATTACAACAAACATCATCACAGTCTATCATAATATGATAATCAATAGTTTTAATATAATTATAAATAATATTTAAACAGGTATTTCTAGCTTTTGATATTCGGACTGTTCTATACGGACTGTTATTTTCTATATGTTTAACTATTATATTTTTATTAGCTTTCTCATATTCGCGTAGCAATATTTCACTCTTATCAATACAATTATCATATATAAATATACAAATAATATTGAATTGTAATGTTCTCATACGATCAATATTTTTAAATATTCGGTTTAAATATGGTTCACAATTTCTAACACAAAAACACAATGCTATATTCATATATTTATATATTTATATATTTATATATAAATATATGAATATATAACAATTTACATCATAACTAATGATATAGAAAAAAGGGTATTAAATATATTAATATAATTAACAATCCTATATTAAAATTTAAACTATAATTAGCAATATATGAAGAAAATAAACCGCCAGATATTATCAATAAACTATCAGCAAAAAGAATGCTAGCATTATGTTCTTTAATATAATCTTTAAATGTATCTATCATTTTATTAGATCCTCGTTTTATATTTATTACAAGGAAATAGAATAAAATATCATGAATAGTTTGCACTATTACTAATAATAGTATGAACTTTAATATTGAAAATGTACTAAATATTGAACTATAAATTAGTCGAACAATAATAAATCCAATTACTAATATAAAGACATCTGCAATAATTGCAGATAAATTAAATTTTATATACCATTCTTTTAAAGTTTTAGACTTAAACATTTTATTATTAAATAAAAAAAGCATTATTAATTCAGTAATTAACGCTCCATTGAATAATGGCAAATAATCGTTAATATTATTAAAATTTGATATATCTTTAAAATTATTATTTATGGTGTTCATAATATTTTATAATATTTTATAATATTTTATAATATTTTATAATATTTTATAATATTTTATAATATATATATAAAATGAAAAAGAAAGGGATTATTTTTAATTCGTCTAAAACGGTTAAAGGCCTATTAGTAATTTTTTTAGTACTTGTTATATTAATCTCAGGATTGTTTGGATTTAACCGATTTAGAAGTGAAGGGTTTGATAATAATAATAGCTTTATTCTAGTTCATATGAAAGAATGCGGGCATTGTAAAGAATTAATGCCCATTTGGAAAGACGCTACAAGAAGCAATACAACCTCAATTACAATGAAAGCATTTGAAATGAACGAACCAGAAGGCAAAAAATTATGCGAAGAAAATGATATAAAAAGTTTTCCAACTATGATTTTAATAAAAGATAATAAAACAATAATGTATGATGGAAATAGAACAAAAGAAGGTTTATTAGGATTTTTAAAATCAAATGTTTAGTTTATTTATTATTCTAATATTGCCGATATTTTTTCTAATATTTCATTTGATATAGTTTTTGGATATTCAACATTAAAAATAATTATTAAGTCACCGCTCACATTTTCTCTCGTCATTCCGAAATTATTTATTATTTTACGAAAGTCCGGTGGTATAATATTCCCTAGTTTATTATTTATAATAAACTCACGCCCATCTATATAGTTAAGTGTAAAATTAAATCCACAAAGCGATTCTTTTAATGATATAGTTTTTTTATATATTAAATCTATACCATTTCTTTCAAAATCGGTCTCATTAGTAATACTAATTCTAACCTCTATATCTCCTTTATTAGAATTGCTTAGTTTATTGCCTTTTTCTTTTATAGTAATTATTTCATTATTATCAATGCCTTTTGGTATATCTACATATATTGTTTCTTCTTGTGCATACTCTATATTATTTTCATAGTTCCATCTTTCTATTGTTATTGGTATTTTACAGCCTTTATATGCATCTAATAAAGAAATATTTATTTTTTGATGTATTGTTTTTGGTTTTGAATTAAACTCAAAATTATTAACTCCTTTTGAGAGATTATTGAAATTAAAACCCATTGGTCTCATTGAACCCATTGAACCCATTGAACCCATTGAACCCATTGAACACATTGAACCCATTGAACCCATTGAACCCGCTCTATGTTTATGTTTATTAATTGGTAACTCTTCCATACTAGAAAAATATAAATTACTTATTAAAGTATTCAAATCTTGAGGATTAAGCATCATATTCATAAATAATTCTTCAATTGGTAAATTAGAATGAGCAATTGAAGCATCATACTTTGATTTTTCAATTGGGTCGCTTAATATATTATAAGCAGCGGTTATCTTTTTATATTTCTCTAATTTTTCAGAGTCATTTTTATTTTTATCAGGGTGTAGTTCTAATGACAACTTTCTATAAACGCGTTTGATTTCATCTTGCGAAGCATTAATATTTATTCCTAAAAGCGAGTAATATGTTTCAGCGGAGTTAATTGAGTTCATTATTTATTATTAATAGTATATTATACTATATTATTAATAGATAAACTTAAATATTTATTTATAATTAATATTAATATTAATGTTCATGGAGCAACCATTTATATATAAGTATAGACCTAAAACATTAGAAGAATTTGAAATTAATCCTCAATTAATAGAACTTTTAAATACATTAATTAAATCAGATTTATTAAATATATTATTAATAGGAAATCAAGGCTCTGGAAAAACTACTTTAATTAATTGTATTATAAAAAAATATTATGGAGATGCATATGATAATAATAATATATTAATAATCAATTCATTAAAAGATCAAGGTATTACTTATTATAAAACAGAGGTTAAAACATTTTGCCAAACAATGTCTAGTATCCCTAATAAAAAAAAAATAATTATATTAGATGATCTTGACAATATAAATGAACAAGGCCAACAAGTTTTTAAAAATTGTATAGATAAATATAGTAAAAATGTTAATTTTATTGCTTCTTGTTGCAATATACAAAAAATAATAGACAGTTATCAATCAAAACAAATTATTATAAAAATAAAACCACTAGAAGAGAAATATTTAAAAACATTCATTAAAAAAATATGTCTTAATGAAAATATTAAACTAGAACCTAAAGCAGAAGAGTTTTTATTATTATTATGTAATAACTCTATACAAACCTCTATAAGTTACTTAGAAAAATTTAAATTATTAAATGAATATATTACTTATAATATTGCATTAAATACTTGTACCAATATATCATTTAATGAGTTTACAAAATATATTACTTTATGTAAAGCTGGTAACTTATCAGAGGCAATCGAACTATTTAACATTATTTACAATAATGGTTTTTCTGTATTGGATATATTAGATAATTTATATTTTTTTATTAAAATAACTGATATTTTAGTAGATAAAGAGAAATATGAAATTATAAAAATTATATGTAAATATATTATTATTTTTTATAATATTCACGAAGAAGAAATCGAATTAGTTATGTTCACAAATAATTTAATAAAACTATTTGAAACTATTCATTTGGCAACAATGTCCATTCATCCGTCTTTGATACTTTAGATACTAATACTTTAATATAGGCATCTTTTTTTTTTAAAAGTTCTTGTAATATTTTAATAGTATTATCTTGCTGAGTTAATAAAGTTGCGACTTCTTCTGGTTTTAAAATTTCTTGTTTACCATTCACTTCACGGCATAATTGCCCTTGTATTTGTGATTGTGATTGTGATTGTGATTGTGCATTTTCATTTCTATGCGCTGTTATTGTTTTAATTTGCTCTAATACATCTGGTTTCATCGATGGCTCTCCTGGTTTATAATTTATTAAAGCGTCGTCAATTTCATTTACAAAAAAACTCGCTAATTTTTTTTCTTTTATAAAGTCTTCTACCTTTTTATCTGATTCTTTTGTATATTTTGGATTAATATTATTTAATAAAGTTTTTTTATCAAACGTATTATGTCTGTGAGAAAATACTAAAATTGTTTTTTTGGGTTCTAATTGAACAAATGGAACTGTATAATCTTTTAAAAAAGCACGTTCTTCTGCTAATGATGCATTATCATCATAACTATGATTTTTTAATAATTGTCTTTTAAATGCAAATGTTCCAGCAGTAGCATGATTTGGTCCATATGGACCAAACTGATACATTTTTTCAATATGTTTAAAATATATATATATTTCACTTGCTCCAGCACATAATGCTTTTGGATGAGATAATAACATTGTTACAGCATGACTAACCCGTTCTGGAGGATAATAATCGTCATCATCCATATATATTATAATTTCACCCTTAGTTTTTGTATGCATTAAATTACGTTTTTTCCCTAAAGGCATTTTAGTATCATATTTAAAATATTTTACATTTGGAATCTCTTTAACTAAATCTTCTATTTTATCTGTGCCATCATCAATAATAATCCATTCCATTTTATCTTTTGGATATGTTTGATGATTAAAACACTCAATCATTGCTGGAATAAATGGACGTCTATTAAATGTTGGAGTGCATATACTTACAAAAGGCTCTTCATGTAAAATCTTTTTTTTTCCCATATACAATATTATACATATATTCATATATTACTTTTTAAATTGTTTATAATTTTTTACAACTAGCTTTTGTAAACTTAAGATTTGTAATTATTCTATAAAGAGATTGAATAACTGTAACAAGAACTATTATTGTTACTATTAATGTTGGTATTATTTTAACAGGCAGTTCATAATTAGCTGGTATGTTTAGAGTATATAAAAATAGTAAATATGAAAAAACAAATATATATGCTACTATATTTCTATTTTCAGTTATTATTTTATATACCTTCTCTTTGCTCGCTTCTTTAAATAATGGTTTAATCCATATTCTATAAGTAAGTTGAAGCATAATTGCACACGCAATAACACGATTTGTTATAAATATAAACGGAGTCATTAAGAACATTAAAAATTTCAATATTCTTCTATTTTTTGTTTCAATATGTGTATTATGTCTATTGGTTATTTGAGACCATAACAAAATATGATTCACAAATAATGTAATATTAACATATAAATCACAATATATTAAATAAAAAATGGATATAAAAAAACCAAATACCATTAAAAGCCCATTGTAAAACTCGTTTCTCACTTTACAATTTATTTCGATTGCATCTGGATCTTCTTTAAATACTTTCTTATACTCTTCTGAGTTTTTTAATCTGTCATCGAACTCTATATCATATAGACCAGTTTTTGGATTTTGCAAGTAAACTGGGTCTTTACCACTAATATAATCAGTTTCTTCTTTAGTACAATAACAAAATGCTGGTAGTAAATTATTAAATGATTTTATTGTATTCTTAATTTTATTATTAATTGCGATTTGAGTTTTTCCTATACAAGCAAGGCGTATACGCAAATAATCACCAAACATATTATTAGGTGTAGGAGTATTATACGGAAACTCGCCTTTACATTCAACCTTTTCACAAGACATTAAATCAATACGCTTAGTGCGCGTATCTTTACACTCAGGATCACCAGTTCCATCAGTCTGATCAATATCATCTGCCAAATAGAGATCATCTTCACCTGCTCCATCATCTCCATCTCCTCCATCATCTCCGGCAGGATTATTTTTTTCAGCATAAAGATCAGCTATAGTTTTTTTAACCTTATTAATAGGCTTAACACCTTCCATTAACTTTTTTGATAACTCATTTATATTTTTAATTATATTAGCACCTATTCCTCCTTTTTGTCCTCCTACTTGTACTGCGGGTGGTATTGCTCCTCCTACTGGTGCTCCTGCTCCTACTACTGGTGGTTGTGCTACTTGTGGTAATGCTCCTACTACTGGTGGTTGTGCTACTGGTGGTAATGCTCCTGCTACTCCTCCTGCAGCAAGCGGACATTTCTGTGATCCTGCGTTACCTGTTTTACAATCAAAACTTTGCGTAGGCCCTGGAGGCAAACTTTTATTTTGCGCGTCATCCTTAGCTTTTTTCTCATAATCGATTGGACACGTTAATAATTTATTTTCTTTAAATCCAGCTTTAACGTTTTTAAAGGGTGCTTGTGTTCTATCGGATGGAAACGTTGCATCTAAGTAAGTTTTATAGTCATCAACCATCCTTTTCTTTTTGTCCATATTACCAATTGTAAATTTTTTATAATAAATTCTTTCAAATAAATATGTTAAAAAAAATAAAATATTAGCATTTATTAATATAAAACATGTTATTTTTGCAAATAAAAACAGAGCATATATTAATATACTTTTCAAATTATTAAATCTATCTGTAACTACTTCTGATTCATTTGTTGCAGCTGTTTCTTCATTTTCTTCATCATTTTCTTCATCATTTAAATTATTAGAATCATCTGAACTACTTGCTATATCGTTACTCATATATATTTATTAATATATTTATACAAAATATATTAATTAATATATATTAATAAATATAAAAAATATATTTAATTAGAATGTTGAAATTTTAAAGATGCTAAACCATTATTTATAGTTAATAAATTAAATTGTTCCTCAAATAATTTTAATGTAAACTTATAATCATATATCAACCAAGTTGGTTTATTAAATCCTATAAACTCATTATCAATACACAAAGGTAAAGTTGCTACTCTTGTTATATCATTTATTTTTTCTAATTCTATAACTTCATATTCAAAATCAATATTATTATAATTTATCAAATTAGCATATCCACAAGGATCTACTACAAATGGATTAGAGTTTAAACTAAAACTATAATTATAAACTCCATTTGCAGAGGAACCAATACTTCTTAAAAATGGCTCAACATAATTATAATATTCAGCATTTAAAGTATTTTCTTTATTTTTACCATCTAATTTTAATGCCCAATTCAATAATATATTTTTTGTTTGTTTTCTATTAGGCCCAGTTATATATGGATTGCAGCCACCAGAAGCAATCTCATCATTTGGATCTGGGCGTTTATATGAAAATGGAAAATATGGTGGATATTTTTGTATTGCTTTATTTATAACAACATACCCGGCCTCTATTTTAGTATTATAAATTGTAGTATTATCAATACTTTCACTTAAATATGTGTTTGAAACTGTATTTTCTTTTAGATAAAGCATTTGTTTAAATTGTAAAGGTCTAGTATTTGATGTAGTAAGTTCAAACATTTCTGGGATTTGTGAAAACTTGGGGTCTGGATTTGTGGTTGTATATATTATTTCGGACACTACTGGAGTAGTACTATTTTTATACCAATTATTATTTAATTTTTTATAATATAAAGGCTGCAGTGTATATGGCTTTTCTTTATATGGCCAATTTGTATAATTACTCCATTCATTTCTTAAAAATATATCATCTCTTTGTAAATACCACATAAAATTAACAGCAACCGAGTTACTTTTAAATCGACTTTGTGTAAACTCTTTATGATTTTCTGTTTCAAAAAAATGTTCTAATATTTGTTTTATTAAATAAGATTGTGGCTTTTGTTTAAATACTTCTTGTTCTTCTGGATCTAAATATATATATGTACTTATTAATCTAGGATTACAATTCCATATACTACTTTCTCTCAATAATCCGGCAATTTGTGCAGAACTATTTGCATTTAATGCCGCTTGTTGAATAAATTGTTGATTTTGCGAAGCAAACTGAGTTGTAAACATATACAACTGATATAATGGATCAGTCGTATTTATTGTGCTTATATATGGCGGTGGCACATATGGTTTAAATATATCAAACTGTGAGAATCCAGTATTTGTTGAACCCGATGCATAATAATTATTTTGATAATGCTTATAAATAGATATACCAGCTCCATTTGTGCTAAGATTATTAACTGCTATATTATGATGGTAATACGTATTAATATAATATCTAACATCACGAATTCTAAATAATTCACGTATTGGTCGACATTCTATTTTTATTTTAAATGCATTTTCAGTTAATGATAATAATGGAAATGCATGGCTAGATGAAAACATATACCACAAATTCAATGGAATAGTTAATATTTTTTTATTAATAGAAGGAGACAAATTAGTTATAATATTTAATTCTTTATTAACAACCGCTTCTTTATTACTATATATTTTATATAGTATATTTCCAGAGTTATCTTTAAATGGCAAAGGAGCTGCATATAAACAGTTTGGATATAATCCATTTCGATTGTCACATAATTCTGGAGCATTCATTTCAACTACATTTCCAGTCATTTTATTAAATAATTCTTTTTTTTCATTTGTGAAATCTCGTTTTACCATATTTGTTAAATATTCTCCTGAAAACTCTTGAATAATTGTATCGCCTAGTGATACTGTTATTTTTTGTATTAATTGTGATCCTAAATCTTCAATCCATTTAAACTCAAATGGTTGTGCGTGTGGAATATGAGCGCCAGACAACTGTCTTATTTTGCGCGTTTCATTATTCTTAGCATCACCAATTACATATAATCCTTCTTCTATAGTTGAACTGTATGGCGTTGTATTTGGTCTGTCATATATATCACTTGGTTCAACCCATACAGGACTCCATATATAAGGCATTTGTATTGTAAAAAATGTATCCGCGATTAAATCACCTATACGAGGAATCGTAAAATTAAATGTTGTGCTTTCATTCTCTTTTAATTTTGGAGTTGTAATGTTGCAATTTATAATATGTTTTTGTAAACCAAAATTAGTATATTTTTTATAGGTTGCTAAAAATAAACTTTTTTGTGGACTTCCATTAATTATTATATTTAAATTACCATAGGATACTATATTTAATAATCCTCCGCCCATACTATATAATATATAGTAAATTATATTATTTATTATTTATAATATATTATTTATTATTTATAATATATTATTTATATTTATAATATATTATTTATTTATTTCCTTCTTTTCTTACGCTTAGATTTTTCTTTTTTAGTAGCAGGTATTTCTTTAGAATTAAATGGTGCTGGTGGTATACTTGTTGACATACGGCGTAAATAGCTCATTGTAATTCCTCCGCCAGTACAGCAGCCTTTTTGTGTATATTGGCGTCTTTTCGTTTTTTTTGGTTTTTTTGGGTTTTTCATATATATATTAACAAAATATTAATATTTTTATAATGACCGATCAAATTGCAAATTAGCAACACCATTTATAATTTTTAAAATATTATATCTTTCTTCCATAAGGTGTAAATTATAATGCCAAACATATTTTTCGGTATCTTTTAAATTAATAGTTGTTTGCTCCTCATTATTAGTAGTTGAGCATGTTGCATTAGAATTAATTGAATTAGATAAATAACTTCCAATAACAGAGGAATATAAAAAAGGATCATTGATATTGTTAATGGAGGTAGAAGTGTTTATAATTAAAGTTTTTAACAATGGATCTATTAATTTATAAGACATATATATGTTATTTATTTTAGACATATTTGTTGCGCCTGATGGTTGATAAATAAGTGGATCACTATTCAAACAAAAGTTATAATAAAATACATTGTCTAATCCGCTACCTTGGCTTCTAGAGTATATATCAATATAAGAAACTAATTCTTTTTCTAGTGTTATTTCTCTAATTGAATTATTAAAATAAAGCCCCCATTCTAATAATATATCTTTATTTTCTTTTGCTGTAAACGTTTTTTGCCATACTATAGAATCAAGTTTATTTGTTATATCTAGATTTTCACTATTAAAACTAAGTAAATCTCTTAATCCATATATACTCATTATTTCTGAATTAGAATTATAGTTGTAATTTGAATAATTAGACCATTCATTTCTATACTTTACATCTGATCGTTGAAAAAACCACATCCATGATATAACTAATCCACTAGTTTTAACTTCTGTAAAATGACTTCCACCAATTAAATCCTTAAATGTATATTCATGAACCTCTCTTATCAGATAAGAATGACTATTTTGAGAAAAAAATAATTGTTCTTCATTTGTTAAAAATGTATAACAACCAATTAAATGAATATCAGCAAACCAAGGACTAGGTACATCTTTATAATAATTTTCTACTAACTTATTACTATTTAATGGATATACTAAGGCCCCAGTTTCTGATAATGAAGAACCAAGCAAATCAGTTTGTTTATTTATTATATTTTTTCTGGGTGGTTCTTTAAGAAAAAATTTCAAATTATAAATTTCATTATTACAATTTGGTGCGCTATATGTATTATTCACTATGCTGACTAAATTAACTAAATTATTTAATTCATTATAATTTGTCGTCAATCCTGAGTCTTCTGAAATTTTATACGTCTTTGATGTTTCATTCATATTTGATGTTTCATTCATATTTAATGTTTCATTAATATTAATACTTACTTCATTTATCACATTTTTAACTACCCACCATTGATTTACAGGTTTTAATTCAATCTCTATTCTCAGTTCACTATATTGCATAGCAACTAAAGGAAATGGCGTCTTATTATTTAACGTAGACCATAAATTAATTGGAATCAATAATTGTCTTTCTCTAATTGAAGGTTCTAAACCATAAGACATTGAAGAGAGAGAACCAAAATAAGCCGCATTTGGATAATTTCCATTTCTATTTGAATAATGTGCAGGATTATTTAATTCTGGCACATTTCCTATCATTTTATTAAATATTTTTTTTTGATTGTCTGTAAAATCTCGCCAAACCATATTTAATAAATATTGACCACTAAACTCTTGAATTATGGAATTATTAGACAATACTCTAATAGAGTTTATAACTTGCACTCCAATATTCTCAATCCATTTAAACTCTAATGGATATACTCTATTTATAATCTTCATATTCATATTAGAATTTGCTTTTAAAAACTCCAATGTATTATCAGAAACCTCACTAGGACTATTACAAGAACAATCGCATATCCCACATTTTGTTAGTACTTTATTTGTATTAAAAGAATAAGTATTATTTATTTTATTTATATTTAAATAATCCAAATTAGTTTCAATATTTGTTCTGCAAGAAGAACAAAATACAACAGGCGTCCCGCCAAAAGCAATAAGCGGACTCCAAATATTAGGCAAAGTAAATGAAAAAAAAACTTCTTGTAATAAGTCTCCATATCTTGGTATTTTAAAATTATATAAGGTTGGACTATTATAATTCAAACGAGTACTTCCTTCAAAATCTATACGAAACTTTTGCTTCCCAAAATTAGTATGCGATACAAATGTTTTCTTAAAAAATGTTTTACTTGGATTTCCAATTAATATAATATCATCATCGTTTTCAGATAAAACATTTAAAACTCCAGCACCCATATATATAGATATATAGATATATATCTATATCTTTACTTTACTTTTTTTAAATTGTTTAAATTATTTAAATTGTTTAAATTATTTAAATTGTTTAAATTATTTAAATTAATTTGGAAATAAATAATCAACTAAGCCATTAGAAAATTGTAAAATATTATATCTTTCTTCAATAATATGCAAATTAAAATTATAATCAAAATCTTGATACTTTGAAGAATCAATGCAGTATTTACTTTGATTATTCGTTTCATTACTTTTCTCATCAAATATTTTAGTAACGCCGTTACTATCAATCACACTAGACACTTCTCTATATGGGTCAATTGTAGTAAACTCAAATGTAATAGTATTAAATTTCATCATATTCATTGCACCAGATGGATTTAATGAATTATTTTTTTCAATATTAAAATTATAACAGTATATACCATCCTCTGGATTTCCTTCTACTTTTAAATAGTTTTCTATATAATTATTTATACCATAAGGCAAGCTTTCTTCGCGTACTAATTCATTACAATACAATCCCCAATCAACCATTATATTTTTTTGATTTCCGGGATGGGTTGGCCCACTAATATATTGCACACACGGATTGAAATTATTTAATAAATATTTTTTGTTTTGTGGAGTAATGTATGGAATATTTACATTTGATAAACTATTTAGCAAATCTAATGATAATATACAAGGATAAGGCATTTTATTATTATATAACCAATTTGAATAATTAGACCATTCATTTCTTAATACAACATCTGTTCTCTGAAAAAACCACATCCACGATACAGTCATCCCATAAGACTTAATATCCTCTTTTCTAACCCCCTGTGCATTATATATTGTTCGTTCAAATACTTTTTTCACCAAATATTGTTGATTTTGTTTGCTAATATATCTTCTTTCATCTTCAGATAAAAAAGCCAGAGTTGAATATAAAGTAATATTTTCAAACCCAAAATTGGGAAGTTTTGAATAATGTTTAATACTTATTTCTTTAAATACTTTTTGTATATTTTCTTTAGGCGTTAATGTGGTTATGAAATTATAACTTATATCTCCAATACAAAATGTATTGCTTGGTGGCGGTTTTAAAAAGAATAATATATTATATCTTTCATCGCTTAAATCAGGTTGTATAAATGGCGGATCATAATATTTAAAAGTATCTGTTATTACTTTAGGAAGTTGTGTAGTAGGACATAATTTTTCAATCCAAGATTCAAAATAGTTTAAATCTCTCACCTTAAACAATTCACAAATTGGTCTACATTCTACGTGTATTTCCAGTTTTGAATATTGTAATAATAATAATGGAAAGCTTTGAAAACTTGAAAATGTTTCCCATAAATATAATGGGACAAATATGCGTCTTCCGCGAATGGATGGTTCTAATCCATTAGGATAATTAGACTCATTTAACCCGCCCCACGAAACCGATGGATAATTCCCATTATTATTATTAAAAGTTTCTGGCTCGTTAAAATCTTTTGTATTGCCAATCATAGTATTAAATAGTTCTAGTTTTGTGCTTGATAAATCACGTTTAGATTTACAATATAAATAGTGTCCTGAATATTCTTGTATTGGTCTCCCATCTATTAAATATGTAACTTTTTTGATAAATTGAACACCTATATTTTCAATCCATCTAAACTCATATGGTTGACAGTATATTAAGCCAGATATATCAGGAGTTGGAACATATGGCCCATTACCTGATGTAGTATGAGCTAGTGGTATAGTATAAATAGGACTATATATATCAGGTAAAGTAAATGAAAAAAAAGTGTCCATCAATAAATCCCCAATATTAGAAATAGTAAATTTAAATAACGAATCTGTAAATAAAGATAAAGAGTTTTCAAAACTAGACTCAATTTGAAACCTTTGTAATTCAAATGTTGTATGTTTGGCATAAGTAGTTTTAAAAAATGTCTTTTTTGGATCACCATTTAATATAACATTTAATTCACTACTTGCGATTATATTTAATAGCCCTCCGCCCATAATAATATATAATAATATAGTATATATTATTATTATATATTATTATATATTATTATATATTATATATTATTATTAAACAATGTCCGCCCTACCCGCCATAATGAAAGATGCACAAACTACAATCACTAATTTTATTAAAAATCCAGATATTCAAGTTGAATTATATGCTCTTGTACTAATGTTTATTATAATTTTTTGTGTATATTTATATATTAGATATAAGGTTTCACTATATGAAAGAAATTGTAAGGTTTTAAAACAAGTTTATAAAAATAAACCGGCTATCTATAATATCGATTCTAATTCAACTTATTTATTAAGAGATTACTATATTAAAACGGCATATAATTGTTGTGCTGGTGGAAGTATGAAAGTAGATTATGTAGGACTATGTGCTTTACAAACTTGTATTGAACAAGGGGTTCGTTGTTTAGATTTTCAAATCTATTCTATTAATAATTTGCCAGCAGTTGCTGTATCTTCTGTTTCTGAGTTTAATGTAAAAGAATCGTTTAATAGCATACCAACAAACGATGTATTTAAAATGATTAATAATATGGCATTTTCAAGCACTCATTGTCCAAATCCGAATGACCCGCTTATTTTACATTTAAGAATATTAAGTACAAATGTTAAAATATATGAGATATTAGCAAAACAAATAACTGAAATCTTAAACTCAAAAATATTAGGAGTTGAATATAGTTTTGAGTTTGGAGGACAGAACCTGGGGTCACTCCCTATAAAAACTTTTTTAGGAAAAATTATAATAATAGCAGATGCAAGCAATCCATTGTATCAAAAAACCAAGCTAGACGAATACATCAATATTGCTAGTGGCGCACCCTTTATGAGAAAATTAAGGTATATTGATGTTAAATTTCTTCAAGATGCTAAATTATCTAGTTATAATAAACAAAATATGAGCATTGTGCTACCAGATCTTATTCCTAGCTATTCAAATCCAAATTTTAATGATGCAAGAGAATATGGATGTCAAATGGTTGCAATGTCTTTTCAAAAAACAGATAGTAATTTAGCATATTATAACAATTTTTTTGAAAAAAGCAAATCTGCATTTGTATTAAAACCATTAGCCCTTAGATATATACCAAGAACAATTACAATACCAGATCCTTTATCTTCAGAATATCAATGTGATAGTAGAAAAATTACTACAGAATATATTGATTTTCAAATATAATTATTATCTATATATTAATATAATGAAAACAAAAAAATATATTAAAAAAAAAATATATAAAAAAAAAAGTTTTAAGTCTAGGAATAGCTCTAAATCTAAGTCTAGGTCTAGGTCTAAATCTAGATCTAGAGCTAGAACTAGGTCTAGGTTTAGAGCAAAATGTAGCTCTAAATTAAAATCCATTAAAAAAACAATGTTATTAGAAAAAGAAATATTACTTTTACGAAATGCGGTTGAAGTTGCCGAAAAAAAGAAAAAAATTAAAATGCGTTCGCCTATAATGGAACAAATTTTTACTATAGTTGAAAAGTTTATTAAAAGTAAAAAATTAATTTGTTATGGAGGCATCGCTATTAATAATATTTTACCAAAAAAAGAACAATTTTATGATATAAATCTCGATTATCCTGATTATGATTTCTTTTCAGCTAATGCAATGAATGATGCAAAAGAATTAGCTGATATTTATTTTGAAAATGGATTTGAAGAAGTAGAAGCAAAAGCAGGAGTTCATACAGGCACATATAAAATTTATGTTAATTTTATATCAGTTGCTGACATAACATTTATGGATTCCTATTTATTTAATATATTACAAAACAATTGTATAACTAAAGACAACATATATTATGCACCACCAAACTTCTTAAGAATGTCTGCATATTTAGAGTTATCTAGACCAGATGGAGACGTATCAAGATGGGAGAAGATTTGGAAACGATTAGTACTATTAAATATGTACTTTCCAATTAAAACATCTTATTGTAATATTAATACTATTATTACAAATAATAGTAATGCTAAAAATAAAACAATATTTAATGTTATATTACATAGCATAATTTCTCAAAAACTTGTAATTTTTGGCGCATATGCACTCTTTCAATATAATAAATATATTAAAAATAAAAATAGTTATAAAAATAAAAATATATATCCAGATTTTGATGTGCTATCATTAAATCCTTTTGATTCTTCAAATATTATAAAAAATGAATTAATTAAACATAATATATTAAACATTGATATTAAACAATATGATAGTATTGGTGAATTAATTCCAGAACACTATGAAATTATAGTTAATAATGAAAGTTATATATATTTATATAAAACGATGGCGTGTCATAGTTATAATACTATTACTATAAGAAATAAATCCGTAAATATTGCGAGTATTGATACCATGTTAAGTTTCTATTTTGCATTTTTATATACTAATAAAAAAAATTATGACACTAATCGCATTATGTGTATCTGCGAAAATATATTTAATATTCAAATTAAAAATAGATTAAGTCAAAAAGGGTTGCTTAAGCGGTTTTCAACAAAATGCTACGGCGTTCAAGATACTTTACAAAATATTAGAGCTACCAAATCATTTTTATATAATGAACTTAAAAAGAAAAAATGCGGGGAAGAGTTTAATAAATACTTTTTTAGATATATACCAGGACAACGAAATAAATGTTTTAAATCACCTGTCACACCAAAATCACCAAAATCACCAAAATCACCAAAATCACCCAAAAAATTATAAAACTTTATATGAAATTACATTATTTAAGAATAATTTGAAAATATTCATACACTCTTTAAAATATATATTATTTTTAATATATAATAATATATTATATTTATTACATTTATTAGATTTAATATATTTATCAAGTAATATTTTTTGTAATAATAAACCTACAGTAATTGTATTCACTAATTCTCTAAATGTAAATTCAATAAAATTACTATAATTCCATTTGTTAATTAAACTGCAATATTGGGTTTGTTTCATATTTGTAGTAAAAAATAAATGCATGTCTTTTATTCCATAAAATAGTTTATCCCATATATATAGATCTTCATATGTATAAAAACAATATTTATATAATTTAAAAGTAATTAAAGAAATAAATATAGTATTATGTCCATCTTTTTTAAATATATATGGAGTAAATCCATCACAGTAAAACTGATTCTTATCTTTAAATCCAATTGTGCCATCAATTAAGTATGGAAGAAAACAACTTTTAATTAAACATTTGATTAGTTTATTTTCAGAATGATATTCTGAAACTACAACGTGTTTTACTTTACTAATATTATTGAAAGTTATAAATAATTTTTTATTTACAATTCTATAATCAGTTTTTTTAACGTGATATTTAATTAATTTTTTTATAATATTAAAATTAATATTTTTACGACCATAATTAAGAAGACAACTATAATATAATGGAAGCAAATGTAACGTATTTGTTAAATACATATAACCTAATAATGCTCCTATACTGCACCCAGATATTTTATTAATTCTGATATAGTTAAGTTTTTCAAGTTCATTTATATAATATAAACAACCTCCACTAAAAGCACAATTAAATGCTCCGCCATCCACTACTAAATTATATTCTTTAGGAATTGGTTTATTAATACTATTTATTAATGAATGAATATAAGACTCTAATAAATTAGACATATTAGAATAACTATTAACATAGTTAAATATACTTTAATAATTATAATTACGAAATTATAATTACGAAATTATAATTAACTATATTATTGATTATTGATTATTTAAATAATTTATTGCAACAAGATTTAACCCATATAAACAGGAGAACAATATACTATTGAAAATAAATCCGCTTAACTTTTGAGAACCATCTTTATTATAAAAGCTTGGAAACGTTGTAAAAATAGTTTGTCTAGTGTAAGGTAGTTGAAAAATAAAATATAATATTCCAATTAATAATGGCATCTGAATTATTTGAAATATATATTCTAAGTTTTCAGCAGTATTCTGTTTTTTTTGTTGATCGCTAATTATTTTTTCTTTATTTAAAATGTCTCCAATATAATCATTTTGTTGTTCTGGTGGAATAAAATCTGGTTGTATTTGTCTATCATTTTGAATTGCAATTGTGTTTTTTGGAATATCTCTCGAAGGCAATACAGTTACCCCTGCTGCACTAGCTTCCTTTAATACGGATGTTAATTGTGATGTATAATCAATCGGATTTATTTGTGAACTATTTGATCCCCTTTCATTATTTAATTGCTCTCCATAATTTTGTATTTTTTCATTGTTATTATTGTTATTATTGTTATTATTGTTATTATTGTTATTATTGTTATTATTGTTATTGAGGTTGTTATTATTGTTGCTATTATTATTATAATTATTGTTATTAGGTTGTATATTTTGAATATAATTATTAGAAGAGTTTATTGGAAGTTGTTCAATTAAAGTACTTGATATAGACATTTTATATATAATTTTTTAATATATATATAAAACTTACGCAAAATATTTATATTTCTAAAATTTGTTTTGATTTATTGCAAGTTACATTTTTTTCATTATATTTATAACATTTATTGTCAAACTTAAAAGTCTTATTTACTATATTATTTAATTCTGGAGCCTTAAAAACAATGCAATTTCGATCTTTACAAACCTTTCTAAATAAAGTGGCTATTCCAAATCCTAATATTATTGAAAAAATAATTTTACCTTTAGAACTATTCATTATTTTTGTTAATCCTATTTTTTTCATTTATATAATATATAATATATAATATATAATATTAAATTATAATATATTCTGTTAAATAATAGTTAATACTACTTAATACTACTGAATAATTATTGCATTGGAATCGTATTAATTTCAGAATCAGGACATTTTACATTATTTGTGTCAAACTCAAAACAATTACCTACTTTGTCTTTATATTGTATTTTATCTATATTACTTGGGGTTGGATAAACATAAATAACAGTTGGGGCAGGTTGATTTATATAGACTAGAAATAAACCAATTGCTAAACTAATAAAAAAAATTTTACTATCAATAAATCTACCGAGCATTTATATTAAATACTATTATTTTATTTTCATTATTTTCACTTTTATCGGTATTATCGAGAACCTGAAGGTCTTTATTTGTATATGACTGTTGTATTAAATTATTATTAGTAATTTCAGTTATTTTATATTTTAAACTTACTAGTTTTTTATTAATTATTTTTATTTCTTTATATAACTCTAAGGCAGTAACTATAGATTGAGGATCTTTAGTTTTATCATAATTATCAATTAAATTTTTAAACGTTATTATAAGATTTGTTAATTTATCATTTTCTACTGCAATTGCAGTCAAATTATCTATATTATATAAATTAAGAAATTGTTTATAATTTATTTGATATAAGTTAACAATATCAATTAATTTTGTTTTAATATCTTCAAACTCGCTTATTGTAGTATCTTCATCTTTTAAACCATGAATAAAATCTAATTTAATATTGATTATATCATTTTTATAAGTATTTATTATACTACTTTGTTCTTTAATTACATTCATTATATCATTATATTTTGACTTTTGTAAAGTAATATTAAAATTACAGGGAGATTCAACATTGCCGCATTTAGCAATTAATTTGTTTTTATCTTGAAAAAATAATGATCCGCCGGTTTGTCCGCATATAATACATGTTTTTTTGATTTTTAAAAACTTATTATGTTTTTCTTCATTTGTTAAATCGGTACTATTATGTATTTCTTTAATTTTTTTATTTATTTTATTTTCATACTCTTTTTTATATTTATAAAAAGATCTTAATGCTTCAGTAAACTCACTTGCAAACTCAAACTCATTTATATTTGTAGTACTATCGCTAGTATCCATTAAACTAGTAAAAGAAAAAAAGTTTAAATATTTATACTATATTTATACTATATTTATACTATATTTATACTATATTTATACTATATTATTGGTAAATCGGTTATTAAGGTTTGTTGTTCTTTACGTTTCTCATATGAAATCTTGTGTAATTTTTCAAAAAGATATTGTTTTTTTTGTTTTTCTTTTATTTCTTTTTCTTCTGGGGTTAATTTGCCTTTATATCTATAATATAAAAATAGAGCAATACTACCTACAAATAATATAAAAAATGAAATATTGACAATTAATGTAATATAATAATTTTTAAATTTTCTAACCTCTCTTAATGATTTTTTAATTAAATACTTATTCATATTTTCAATTAATACTGGTTTTGTATTTTCCATTAATATAAATAAATAATCAAAAAAAAAAATAGTTATTATCTATAAATGGCAATCTTTAAAAATATAACAAGTCCTAGTCTTGGATTATTTATTTTTGTTCTTCAAACTCTTGCTTATTTAATTTTTGAAGTTCTTACTAAAGAAAAATATAAAAGTTTAGTATTTAAAATTTATATATCAACAATACTATTTAGTCAATTTTTACTAAATATAAACTTAACAAAAGATATTTGTGGAGAAGCTAACACTTTTATTGCTTTTGTTTATACTTTTATTCCTTGGACCATCATATTTGGAGTAATAATTTTATTTTTAAATGTATTTCCTGGATGGCTAGCACCATTTTCTAATACTTTTGGATATTTTCTTATTAGAATGTATAATTTAGAGAAAAAATTTACAGAAGTAGTGAGACAAGCCGGAACTGTAGAAGCTGGCAATGCTGATACAAAGAAAGACGACTCAGAGCAACTATTACTAAATATTTTATCAAATAAATCTATATTAATTAATGAAATCCCAGATGCAGAGAATGGTTATCACAATTTTCTTATTAGTTTAAATAATATGAAGTTACTAAAAAAAGATATAGTATTTGATCCAAATAAAACGGAGTATCAAGATGAAAAATTATTAGCATTACAAGATTTAATACAAATAAAATTTTTAATAGCTAAAATAATATGGTATTTATTAACTGGATTATTAACAATTTCGGTTGCATATAATTCGATAATTCAATCCGAATGTAAAAATAGCATTAACTATATTGAAAAAACATATGCTGAAAACCAAAAAGAAGCAGAAAACCCAGAAAACCAAACCGCTACAAATACTAGAAAGTATATTCAAAGAGGAACTTAAATATCTTTAATATCTTAAATAACATAAAATACTCATATAAATAAATATAACTATTATTATAACCAATAACCATATAGGAATAATACTTGAATTTTTTTTACCTAATCCAAAGTGTCTAATTTGTCCATTCTTTGTGAATAAAAAACTAGGTTGTAATAATACAAAAATACTATAAATTATTAAAAATATTAATATTGTAGCTCCAATTATATTGTTTTGTATAAACTCTTTATACATTATATTATACTTTTATATATTATTAATAATAAATAATAAATAATTTATTATTTATTTCATATATTATTTATTGCATAAATTAATCGTTTTCCATCTCATCATCATTTTCTCCAAGATATTCAATTGTATTATCTTCAGCCTCAGCTTCCATATTTAAATAATTATAAAAATCAAAATCATCGGGATCCAAATTAGTCTTTTGTAATATTTTTTGTTGAGTCATCATTCTTTCATTGTCATATGCATCTTGATCATAATTAAATAAACTTTTTTGTAATCCAACTCCCCACTTTTCCAGTTTATTATTTTTTAATATATTTTCTACCTCTCTTTCATCTTCTGTTAAGTTAGCCAAACCTTCTGTTATTTCTTGCTTTTCACTTTCTTTTGATTTTAATATTTTATTCATAATTGTTTCCTTATTATAATTAATTGTTTCTTTATATGCTAATGAAATATCTATATTAGTTATTATATATTTTGCTAAAACTCTCTTAACCTCTTCATTATCATCTTCATCTACTTCATCTTCAGCATCGTCGTTATCGTCGCCGTCATCTTCTTCATCTTCATATTCATATTCATCGTCATCATCTCCATATTGATCTGCTTTAATCTTTTTTTTAGATTTATAATTCGTACTAGTACTTAACTGAATAAAAATATCTAATATTTTTAAATAATAATGCTTATATAATAATGCATTAAGTCGTTCATCAATTGACCTATCAAGTGGCTCATCTGTTTTCTCACTTGATTTGCTAGACGGCTCTGGTAATGCATTTTTAAAATAGGGAGTGCATAAAGATAATTTTAAAATATCAGACATTATATCTTGTCTTTTTTTTAAAACATTAATTAGTTCTTTATTGTTATAAAATTGTTTTATATGTTTATAATGATTACTTATAATATTAACCACGTCTGCAGTATGAATACTTGATAAATCCCAATGCTTTGGAACTTTAGTATCCGAAAAATTAATATTTGTTAAAATAATATTTGGTAACACATTAATAAGATGTTTTAGTATATTTCGCATAAAGCTGGTTGTTTTATATAAAGTTGAATCGCCTTTTAAAAAATCTGTAATTTCATCTATATTTTTAAGATATGTTTGCAGTTGTTTTTTACTTACACTTGTACCAATAAATAAGTTTATATTCTTTATTAGCATATCGTTTTTCTTGGCTAATAGATTTTTTATAGCTCTTGAGGTTTCATTGGTATTATCAGTCATCAAATTAAAAAACAACGCGGTTAAATCAGTATCTAAAATATTAGGATCGCTCTGTAGAATATTAGTAAAACTTTCATAGTCACTTGGAATAGCAGTGGTAGTAAAAGTGGTGGCTTTGTTTTTTATATATACAATTGTTAATAACTTTTGAAATAATTCATTTGAATAGGTTATATTATTACTTTTAAGTTCTGCAATTTGTTCATTTAAGTCTAACTTTTCATTTAAAACTTTTGTTAATCCACACGCCCCAATTAACTCTTGACTTAAATTTAATTCTTTATTTTTACAAAAATAAATAAACGTTTGATATATTGTATTTTCAGAAAATACTGATTGTATTTCTGGATAATTGAATTTGGTATCTCTTATATCATATAGTATTGGTGCACGTGAGTATAAATTAATTTTTTCTATGGTTTTTACCAATGATACTATTATATTATTATTTTGCAATAATTCTTTATTTAAGTCGGTAAAATATTTAAAAATGTCAGTAGAAGTAGAATCGCAACAAGCATTTTCAATAAATGTTACGCCTGTTTTACTAATTATTAATGGTGAGACTTTATTTATTTCTGATTGAATTATTTTTTGAATCATTAATCCATATTTAATAATCTTCGATTTAATAGTATTTATTTGTTCATGTTGTTTATAATTGCCTGATTTAATATTTGTAAGAACTCTTGCTGTATATCCATCGATTAATGGTGTAATACTAATTGATGCAATATTAAATGGATATATTCTACTTAGTTTATCATCGTTGTTGCTTTGTATCGTTTCAGGTTGTTTGCTCTTATTTTTATTTAATTGCTTTAAATATTTTTTTTTTAAATCTATTTTTAGTCTTATCGCTGGTAATTCTAAAAGTTTTCGTTTATTAATCAAAAATTGAATCTCATTTTTAATATTTACTTCATTCCATTTTATAATAGAAATCCACGGGTATGAATCGCTTTTTATTTTTTTAGCAATACATGAAATATATGTAATAGCAACCTCATCATCTCCTAAGATGGGATAGCCATCAAACCCTTTAATACAGTTTGGAAATGTTTTATTACTTGTAATATTGGGTATACTGATTTGAATTGCTATTAATATATATGCAAAAATTAATATAATTAATATTCTACCTCTAATTATTTCTAGTGGATCAATATCTTTATTATTTTTTTTAATTTTATTATATTGTTCTTCAGTTGTTTCAAGTTGTTTATATTGATTTAAAACATTATCTATTATAAACTTTTTTTGTGCAGATAAATCGATTTTCATTGTTTCATTTCCAGTCATTCCATTTATAACATTTAAAATTATCTTAGAAGTGCCAGTTAAAGTTTCTTCATAATTCACGGTTAGTTTTTCGCCGCTACCAGGCTGTTGTAATATATCTCGAGTCTTATTTTTAAATCCATCTTCAGTATAGCCATCATCCGTATCGAAGCTTATATTTTTAATAAAATAACCGCTATATTTATCTACATATGTATCTCCATCATCGCTAATCGTTCCTTGAGTGTTAACAATCTCATCTAATTCCAGTAAATAATCTTTTCCTGATAAATATGCATTAGCTAATTTACTTAAAAATAATGGTAATAATTTAGTACTAGTTATATTACAATATAACCAATTTGGGTCTTCTGTTATAAATGGTTGTCTAGTAAATAATAATACAAATTTTTGTATTAAGTTTTGTCTTTTAACAAAGCTTTCAACAGTGAGTATGCTGGTTTTTAAACTCTCATATGGCGATGTAATTATAATTTTAGTGAGATCTAACAAATCTGCTATTTTACGTTTTATAGAATCATATTTATAGTATTTAGTGTCATTATATCGTTTAATTAATACAATTCTATTTATACTTTTTTCTAATAAACTGTCTATATTTTCTCTCAGTTTAGTTGCTTGCATATCATAATTCTCATCAAACTCAGAGTAAATTTGTTTCAAAACTTCTTCTTGAATATTACTGTCAGTCGTATTTATAGAATTACATCCGTCGTTTGATATACAATCTTTTTGTATATTACAAAATAGTTTATTATCTTTAACTTCTACATTATTATTTAATAATGCAGGGTCAAAAACCCAATTTGATCCTGTTCTTATAAAATATTTATTAGTTCCATCGACGCTTAAAATGGCATAATCATTTTCATCAACTATTAATTTTTTTGAAATTAATGCATTCGCAATTTTCTCAGCTTCAATCGCGCTATGTTTTTTTTTAATTAGTTTTTGTATCAAAAAGTTTTTAAACTCATCTGGCTCCATTTTAACCTTTTCATTTATAAACTTATTTATAAATTTATAATCAGTATTATCATATTCTTTATCTACATAAATTACATTACCATTGTCTTTTTCTAATTCTAATAATGAATTATACTTTTTAGTTAATTTTTTACAATTATTTTCTGTAGTATTAACTTTAGCTAACGTTTCTTCATATTTTTTTACAAAATCTTCAAGTAGTTTGTTTGTTTGTAAATCAAGATTTATTCTCACTAACGAATTAATAAATAATACACCATAATCTATCGCATATACTTTATTTAATAGCTCAACATTAGACATTTTATCATTAATATCATACTGTAATACTGATAAGTTTTTTATAGATTCTTGATTCTCAAGTATTCTTAACAAGTTTGTTTGATTAGAACTGCCTATTGATTTTGCACTTATTGCTCTATAATTATTTCTATTAATAGCTATTATTTTTTTATAATTCTTAATATTAATATTAACATATTCATTAATTTTATTAGCTAAAGTTTCATTTACATCACTTTTATAAATATAAAAGTTTTCTAATTCTTTAATAATTGAATAACTAGATAATAAATTACTTGAAATTGGTTTAATCATTTCAAAACATTGCGTGTTTGAACGCAACATTTTTGAGAGAAATGCTTTATACTTTTTATCATTTTCTAATTTTTTATATAATTTTGAAGGTTTATATTGTTGAGTATATTTAACTAAACTGTTATAAGAATCTTCTAATGTTTGGTCATCTTCAATTACTTCATTATCCTCATTATCCTCATTATCCTCATTATCCTGAGTATCCTCAATAGTATTTATAATCACTTCTAAGTTTTTATTAAACTGAGTATTTTTATATATATAATACGAATCTAAGTTTAATACTGACTTTAGTAAAATGTTAGTTAATGGTAATGATATTTTAGAAAAATTAAAAAAAGATATATCTTTTAATAACGGCAGTGTAATAATAGATGTGATATTAATAATATCAGAATTGGTATCTGTAATTTTTAATTTATTTGTGTACATTTCAAAGAAATATTTTTTAGTAGTAATAGTATTAGTTTCATCATCTACAACATATATATTATTTTCATCTTCATCCACATTATTATCTACAATACTTAAAATATTTGATTTAACCTTAGTACTATAAATTGACTCAATTCCATTACTATTAAATGGTGTATTTAACTCTTGTGTATTATAAATAAAAGATTTATAATTGTCTTCTATACTCGAACTTTTATTTCTATATTCTTTATATATATCATTTTCTTCATTTAAAGAAGTGCTTAGTTCACTTGGTTGAAAAGATAAATTATCTTCATATTCAGTACTATCTAATATATCTGAAAGATTTAAATCATATAAAATATTTTTATTTTTAGAAATTGGAATTATCCAATGAATATTATTATGTAATGATGTTAATACTTTAGTTAATGGTTTATAATTATTATTGATTGGTTTAGGCATCACAGGATAATCATTTATGTCAAAAGATGAATACTCTTGTCTTAATTGAATAAATCTTTCAATAGTAGTATGAACATTTTTAATAACACTATATTTTTCACGTTCATCTGTTTGATATACAGAAATTAATTCATCTAATAAATCTTCCTTTTGTTGGTCTATTGTATATCGGCGTTCATCATCAGAAGCTTCAACATCAATCGTTAATTCATAAGTAGAATCGCCAAAATCAATAGCATCAGCTTCAATTAAATTATTGTTAATCATTGAATCTATAATTATTTGAGATGAGTCATCCTCTGGAGGTTGATAATCTGGATTTAATTTATCTGGAGATTGCGGGGTTTGTGATTGATCTGATTGCGATGGAGATTGCGATTGCTCAGATTGCGATAGAGATTGCGATTGCTCAGATTGCTCAGATTGTGATTCTTCTATATCAGGATTTTTGATAATATTTATAGATTCAATTAAGTCTTCATTTATGCCTTTATATTCAAAATCAATATAAATAATGGTATTACTTGGATATAATTTGATATGAATCATATCTTCTTCTAAATCAATAATATTACCTTGTCTAACTTCTCCTCCAGTAAAAAAAATTTCAATCCAAGTGCCTGGTACTAAACCATTCTGCAAAGCATATCCAAGGCTTGGAGCACTGCTTAATAAATTAATTGATGTGATTGAGGCATCACTTAATTGATTATCTAATATAGTAAGTTTTAATATTTCATTTGTTTCTATATTTACTAAAACAATTTTGTCTTGATCAATATATCTTATATAAAATTGTTTTAAGTTTATATCTAAGTTTTCTGGTGCTATTATTTCTATAATATCTCCTAATTGAATATTAATTTCTTCTTTAATTATAGACTCCATATCTTATATTTATAATAGAAATTATTAATTTAAATACAATTAATAATTAATTATTAATTGTATTTAAATTAATAATTATCTATTTAATGGGTAAAGTTCGTTCGTATTTACTTTTAAAAACTTAATTGTTTGCATTTATAACTATTTAATAACTATTTAATAACTATTTAGTAAATAATTATAATTATAATTTTATATATATATATATATATGGGCGATTCTGAGTGGCAGATTAATAATGCTGATATTCTGATAGCATATGCAAAAGACCGCAACATCCCAACTGATGATTTACCGAAGCTGAAATCAGCGGCATTATCAGGAGCAGTTGCTTTACTCCTTCTATCGGGCATTCACTATAAGAATCCAAACCTAAATGTGAAACAACAACATACAACAATGTTGTCTGAACAACTCAGCCAGGGCGGCAACAAAATAAAAAAAAACAAAACGTAGAAATCCTAAAAAATCAGTAAGACATCATAGACATCGTATGAAATCGGTAAGACATCGTAAGAAAACATTAATGTCATACTAAATAGTTAATACTATTAAACGTTTAATTTGTCTATTATTTTTCAACTAAACGTTTACAAAGCTTCTTCAGGAGCTTGTGACATAGGAGCTTGTGACATAGAAGCTTGTGACATAGAAGCTTGTGACATAGAAGCTTGTGACATAGAAGCTTGTGACATAGGAGCTTGTGACATAGGAGGTTGTCCTAGAAATTGTCCAGTAGTTTGTGGAGCAGAGTTAATTTTAATCAAAGGAATTGCTTTATTTAAAGTTTCTAGTTCATCTGGATTTAGTTCGCCAAAATTAGGTAACAGTTTTTTAAAATATTCAATTGCATAATCAGCAGCACTAGTAATATAATTAATAATTAATGATTTATCAACTGGAGTATTAAAAGCAATCCGAATAATGCTCTCATCAATATGAGGATGCGGCTTTTTAAATCCACAAAAAGTTAGAGTTTTAGTAGTGTTGTAATATAACTCATATAATGAATATTCTAAGATTTTACCAATTGTATAATCTTCTGTCTTTAATATAATATCAAAACAATTTTCAACTGTATTTATACTATTAATAATAAGATCGTTTTGTGTACTATAAATCTTTTTAATTTCTAGTAATCTATAAATAATAATCTTAATTGCTTTAAGAATAATTTCATAATTTGTGAATACCCCTAATGTTTTAATTCTAAAATCAAAACTATTAGGAATAACAATTCTTTTAGCATCTAATAATAACCAATCAGTAATTAAATACTCAATTTCTTTATCGTCGGTGTATTTAGATTGTAATTCTTCTAATTTTTCTTGTTTTGCTTTATCAATCGCAAAATTATCTAAAGTACACGAATAACTGCAAAGAGATACTATATTAAAACTTCCATTTTCAGAAGCACTTCCAACTGAAAGTTTTGCTGTAAGCGTTAATTGTTCTCCCACAATATTTTCAGAATATTTTGGTTTTAATTTACAAAACTCAATAAAATGTTGCGTTATCTCATTTTTAGGAAAAACTTTACTTACAACTGATTCATCCAAATATTTATTTGTCTTTAAATACTTAATTTTAAAATCACCAGTAGTAACATATACCACTTGTTCTGTATTATTTACAACATTTACTTCTACTACATAATCAGCAAGCTCTTCTAACAATTTATCTGAAGGAATATATAATAATTCATTTAATAATAATTTATTTATATGATAAATTGGAATACAAGATAAACGATGTTTCAATATCTCATTATGAAATAAACTTGTATTAGTTTCAATAATTGCATCATTTTTTTCATATGGAGTTGTGCGAATTACTATTGTAGGAATATCAGATAAAATTACCCGTCGTAAAGCATTGACAAAACTAACATTAATATTATTAATAGTAAAGTGTAAAATGTCATCTTTTTCAAATAAATCAATAACTGAAGGCTCCATTTATGTATTTATATATAAATATATAAATTATTCAATTTTATATTTTATATTTTAATTTTATTAAATAATTATTAATTATTTATTAATAATTATTAAGTTAAAATTATCTATTAAGTTAAAATTATCTATTAAGTTAAAATTAAAATTAATTAAAATTATTAGATAATAAATGAGTTTTATATTATTTTATAGTAATTATTGCAAAAATTGTTCAGTTATATTACAACAAATTGCAAATTCAAATGTTAAAAATAATATTCATTTTATAAGTATAGATAATAGAATTAAAAAACCAGATGGTTCCACTTATATTATACTAAAAAATCAAAAAGAAATAATTTTACCACATACAGTAGATAGAGTTCCAGCATTATTATTATTAAATCGCGGCAATCAAGTTTTATTTGGCGATTCTATTTTAGAACAATTAATACCTGCTAAATCAGGAATAGAAAAAAGAATGGCAAATCAAGATCCATCCGCATTTTCTTTAAATGAAGTTAATTGTTTTGGTGTATTTTCCGATAACTATAGCTTTTTAGATCAATCGCCAGATGAACTATCTGCTAAAGGAGGAGGAGGGATGCGACAATTACGAAATAATGTTCCGTGGGACTATAATGATACTATTGATACACCACCAGAAGATTATATTCCAAATACAGTCGGAGAAGTTTCTATTGAACAATTAAAAAAACAAAGAGAAAACTCTATTAAATAATTTATATATATATAAAATAAATTATATAAAGAAAAAGTATAATTATTATAGTAATAAATGGGTACTATAGATGTGTTAAGTGCTTTTAATAATCATTTGACTGAATTATTTGAAGCTTTAATTGATATGTTTCCAAATGATCAAACACTTAAAGTTGCAAATACGGCTATACTAACATTGCGCAAAGCAAATCCGAAAATTGTATTGCCTATATGGAAAACTTATATATTAGACAAATATGAAGAAAATATTATGCTAGGAGATATTAATTATTTTTTAGAAAAAGATTGGACAAAAGATTTTGTGGAAGAATCTTCTGTTAAATTAGTTTTAGAAAAGATAACTGTTATTAAACAAACTATCAAAAACTTAAGCCACGATGATTTACAAAAAACTATACTATATTTACAAAACTTAACGAAATTATGTAAACTTTATTATATTCATAAAGCAAATAAAGCTATAAACGCTAGATAAACACTAGATAAATAATAATAATAGTATTATTATTTATATTACATTTATATTACATTTATATTACATTTATATTATTACTCTTCTTGTTCTACTTGTTCAGAAACCACATTAACCATATTAACCATTTTATTTTTTTTCTTTTTATTACGTTTATTACGTTTATTTTCTGGTTTATTTTCTGGTTTTGTTTCTGGTTTTGTTTTTTCAACGTGTTCGCCTAATGAATATAATAATTCTTGCATCCCAAAATCATTAATTCCTAAATCTTTAATAGTTCCTTCTATACTTTGTGTGTTTTGTGTATTTTGTGTAGTTTGTGTAGTTTCACGTTTTTTTTCTAACTTGTTAAGCATTTTTTCTTTCATTTTTGCCTTATTTAAGTTTTTAGATAATTCTCTATTTAGCGCACCCATATCCATCTTGCCTCCCTTTCCACCCATTCCAGGGATACCCATTTTTGAAAATAGTGATTCTAAGTTATTCATTCCAGGCATATTTTTCATATTTGCTACAAAGTCGGTTGCCTCTTTAATCAATTCACTTTCTTTAATTTCACCACTTTTAAGTTTAGTATCTAATTTAGAACCAACATTTTTAACTAAGCTTAAAAGTTTAGCTGGGTTTTTAAATAATTTACTAAATACATCATTAATGGAAGAGTTGTCTGCAATATTAATATCTAATTCTTCGGCAGTCTCTTCAGCGATCTCTTTAGCCAAAGAACCAATCTTTCCTTCCATCATTTGATTAATATGAGCATGTAATTCTTCTGCATTAGGTAGTTCCATATTATCACGATCTTCAGTTGTTTCATCATCTGCATCATCTGCATCTTTTTCAGGAGAAGTTCCTGACTGTGATGTTTTTTTTTTAAAAATATTTTCCATTTCAGCTAATGATTCCGCTATTTTTTTTTTAAACTCATCATTATTAATTGCTTCAAATAATTGCGCACTATCGCCAAATGTATCTTTATTCTTAACATCAGCAACTACAGTAAATAAAATTAATTTTAAATAATTCCAAATTGTAGATTTGGTTTCCTCGCTAATATCACTATTCCATAAATCTACAAAATTAATATTTGGTAGTAAAAATACTTCTGATTCCTTATTAAAAAGATCTTCGTTTTCATATAAAATATAGAAAAAATGTTTCGGAAAAATAGATTTACAATAAGTATAAATATTTCTAATTATATTATCAATACTAGTAATATCAGCCATATCAGACCCATCAGAACCATTAGAACCATTTTTAATTATATTATTTAATTCTTTAATTGGGTTATTCGTTTTATCTATAATATCAGGAAATGTTATTAGCAAATCTTCAGCAAAATCACAAATTACTTTAGTAAAATCTTCATTTATTTTAACTTCAGTTTCTTCCATATTACTAATTATGTTATTTAATAATTTATATTTAAATAATAAATTATTATTATTTAATTATTTAATTATTTAATTATTAACTATATATAAATGACAGTTCAATTTTGGTTAAAAGACCCTACAATATTATTTAAAGAAAATATTATGGACATATGGCCAAAATCATCAATGAGATATGAAGAAAAATTAAATGCAATAACACGTTTAGTTATAATATTAGTAATACTTGGGCTATTAATAACACAAAACATAAACATATTAATATTAGGTTTTATTAAATTAATAATAATTGTATTATTATATTACAATTATAGTAAGAAAGAAAGTTTTACAAATATAGAAGAGACTAGTATCGAAAAATATTATAAAGCTAATAAAAACTCATTTCAAGAACCCAAAGATAATAATCCTTTAATGAATATACTTATTCCACAAATACATTATGAATCTAATAGAAAACCAGCAGCTCCATCCTTCATACCAGAAGTAAGCAAAAAAATAGATAATAGTATTAAAGAATTTGTCGCAAAAGAGTTTAAAGACCCCGCTATTAAAAATAAATTATTTTCAAGCGTAGGTGATGAGTTTAACTTTAATAGGTCAATGATTCAATATAATACTATGCCCAATACACAAGTTCCAAGTGATCAAAAAGGGTTTTTAGAATATTTATATGGAACTATGATTTCAGGAAAAGAAGGCAATCCAGTTGCTTTATATAGAAATAGTTCTGGTGCCTATAATTATACAAATCCATTATAATACTTTAAATATATTTTAAATATGATATATAAAATATTATATAAAATATTATATAAAATATAATATAAAATATTTTAAATATTTTATATTATATATAATTATTATATAATGAATTATTCAACAGCAATAGATAAATTATTTGATAGCACATCAAGAATTGGTAATGATGTATGTGATTTAACAAATAGAAATAAAGTAAATATTTCTTCTGCAAATTATATGTTAGAAAACTATGCATCAATAAATCCAATCTCAGATGCTTTTAAAATTGCACTTAATACTCCAAACATAATTTTAAAAGGAAGTACAAATGGCGGATTTAATAGCAATAATGTAGATGAAAATAATGTATTACGATTTGGACAAGGAACAAATTTGAGAGAAAAAGAATTAATTCAACAAAGAATATTTAATACGCTTCCATATTTAGGAAAAGGAGAAGTAAATATTCCTTTAGAAAATACCTTAAGAAGTGGGTTATACAATTATTACTCTAAAAGTACAGATTCCATTTCAGAAGTAACAAACTTTAACTTAACTTATATTCCATTAATACCATCGCTAAAAGCAGAATTAACAAATCCAGCTAATTTTATTGAGAACTCAGCAAATGATGGTTGGATTAGAGGAGGTGTTCCTTCTAGACTATTAGCGAGAGAAGAAGTAAACTAATTTATTTTTATAAACATATAAATGTATATAAACATATAAATGTATATAAATATTAATTGTTAATATTTATATTAATAATGGTTTCATATGTTACAGATTTTGTCTGCACTTATCATCTGATGAATGATCCGGAGGATGCTGATGATTCTGATAAATTATTTAAATTACAATTTTTACAAGCATTTAATTATGATGCAATGAAGGATCCAAACGAATCCATAGAAGAGTATTTTAATAAAATTAATATAACTACTAGAGAATTATATGAATTATATAAAACAAATGAATTAATTAAAAAATTAATTGCAAAAGTTAGAACATCTAATTCTAATTATAGTAATGAAAACAATGAGTTTATAATTTTTCAATTATGCTTTAGTTATTCTTATTTTTATATTACCCATAAAGCTTTGTGTTTAATTATTAATACTGATAATACTAATAATACTAATAATACTAATAATAGTAATAATACTTTTAATTATCAAGAACTATTAAAAATAATTAATAGAATAAAATAAAAAACAACAAATATAAATGAATACGTGTATAGTTTGTTTAGAACCAGAATCACCAACTAAACTAATTGAATTAAAACATTGTGGAGTTTATTATATTCATAAGTCTTGCCATAAAAAATGGCTTTTGACCAATACTACTTGTATTATATGTAGACAGTCATTAACTCGTTCTGTAAATATATATATACAGTTAAATACATATTATTTTATACTATTTAAGATTTCTTATATTATTACAATTCTAGGGTGTTTTTCAATATGTATATATATCTTTATTACTTGTGATTTTAATAGCCCATATTGTAAATTATTTTAAAAAAATATATTAAAATATATTAAAATATATTAAAATATTATATAGTAATAATAATATATGTTGTTCGAATATATTCAAGGTAATACTCCTACATTATGTAAAAATACAGGAAGCACCAGGGATAAAAATAGTAGAGCAAACTATTGTTTAGAGCAACAAGCAATTAATAAAATTATGAATCACAGATTATATGATAATGGACCAAATGGTGATGCATATAATCCAGCATTTCCTCAGTATATAAATCCTAGCAAAATGCCCGCAAATTTATTCTCATTTAATGCTGTAGATATTGAATCAGCACTATTAAATATTGGTGCCAGTAATTTAGTTGAACCAACTAAAGAATGTTTACCATTATTTAAAAGTAATTTAGAAGAAATTAAATTTTTTGAAAAGACACGACTTATTAAAGAAAATATGTTTATTCCATCAAATACTGAAAGACCTACTATTTTTTAATTATATATTATATATTATATATTATATATTATATATTATATATTATATATTATGGCATTTTCAAGGGATGATGAAGCAAATATTAAATGTAAATTACTTTCAAGTAGTAATAGTTTAAATTATATGTTAAATGTTCCCGGAAATGGTTTAAATCCAGAGTTTTTAATAGATCCACAAATTAGATTACAAAAATTTGGTGGAAATATAGGAAAAAATATAGTAGATGTTAATAGTAATTTATTAGGGGTAAATAAACAACTTTTAAAATATGATTTCACATTAAACTCAAGAGACCCATATATTAAAACTGATTATATAAAAAACGATTATCCCACAATTAATTTTGCTATAACAGATGAGTCTAGGTCTGTTATGCCCGCGTGGCAATTAAAAGATTTAGAAAGAATGAATTGGGCGTATCCATTACAAGATCCACAAGAACATATTCAAAAACAATTTTCTAATAATATTGATACACGACAACATAGTAAAGATATTTTTTATAAGTATTAAGCATACTATTAAGCATACTATTAAGCATACTATTAAGCATAAATTGTTATATATTAATATTAATTAAGTATTAATGTATAATATAAAATATTTATAAAAATATTATAGTTTATATATAATGGCGGCACTCGCACTACCTATTTTAGCACTTGGAGGTATATATATATATTGTAATTCTAATAATAAAAAAAAAGAAACTTATTCAAATTTGAATAGATTAAATGCTTTAACAAATACTAATGTTCCTGATATAAATTATCCAACACAAAATGAAAATATTAATTCACAAAATGAAAATGCTGTAAGAGAGTACACCGGTCAAAATCAAACTACAGATATATTCTTTAACAATGCTAATAATGCTAATAATGCTAATAATGCTAATAATGCTAACAATGGTAACAATGCTAATACGATTAAAAGTTTATCAGGGGAAACATTAAGTTTGCAAAACTTTACACATAAAAATATGGTTCCTTTTTTTGGTTCAAAGGTTACTCAAAATAGCGTGGACAGTAACCCTTATATATTAGATGCTATGAGTGGTTCTGGTACTCAAAATATAAAAAAAATAGAAAATGCTCCTTTATTTAAACCAGAATTAAATATACAATATGCTCACGGTAGTCCAAATCAAACCGATTTTATAAGATCGAGACAAGTTCCTTCACAAAAATATGCAAATGTTCTTCCTTGGGAGCAAGAAAGAGTCGGCCCAGGATTAGGATTAGGCAATACAGCTCAAGGAGAAGGTGGATTTAATGCTGGAATGGGCGCTAGACGCTCTTGGTTGCCGCCAACGGTTGATGAATTAAGAACTAAAACAAATCCAAAAATTACTTATAATTTAGAAGGATATGAAGGAGGGCCAAACTATCCTGTTAAAAATATTGGTTCAATAGGTACTGTTGAAAAAAATAGACCAGATCAAGCACATTCAATGGGACCACAACATTGGTTTACCACAACTGGAAGCTCGATTGGTCAAACGCTACACCCACAACAAATGATGCCCGAAACAAATAACTTAACGGGAGAATATTTTGGAAGTGGGACAAACTCAAGCAATAAAGGTATTTATACGAAGTCACATTATGAAGAAAGCCATAGAACAGAGCCATCGCGTGCATTAAACTTAAACCCTCCTACCTCACTCGGTCAAAATAGTATCTCTGACCAAGATTATGGCAAACAAAGTTTTAATATTTTAAATAATAATAGAAGTGAGAACGTAAAACAAAATATCAATAATACAGAGTTTAGAAACGTGTCTACTTTTATGAAAGGAATATTTTCTCCAATATTAGATGTATTAAAACCAACAAGAAAAGAAGATGTAATACATAATTCAAATCAATTAGGAAATATTCAATGTAGTGTTCCAAAACTTCCAATAACAAATCCAGGGGATCGACTTAAAACAACCACAAAAGAAACGACAATCGATAAAGTTGGCTTAAATTATTTAAATATATCACAGATTAATAATCCAGGCGGAGGTTATGAAAATAGCACTTTGACAGCTAAAACACAGCAACGTAATTTTGGAAACTCGTCGGTAACAGGGAATATAGGAAATACAAGCGCTACGAATGCTCAAATGGATTTATCAGCGTGGAATAATCAACATAATAATGTAAATAAAACACAAGAAAGTTGGCCAATGGCGGGTGGAACACAAATATATAGCGGAAATATAAATATGAATATAAACCGTAGAGACAGTGATCGAGTTAATAATAGATTAACAACAAATGATTTTATTAGAAATGTTCCAACCGATAATTCATTACATATTCCATCATTTGAAAGTATTGGAAAGATTCATATGCCTCAACAATATAAAGAGGATGTTAATCTAGAAAGAATAGATCCAAATATATTACAAGCTTTTAAATCAAACCCGTATGCAAAATCTTTGAATAGTTATTAAAGATAAATAATAATTTATTAAAGATAAATAAATAATAAATAATTATGAAAGAAAATATAATTATACATCAAAATATTGAAGAAAAATTAGATTTTTTTATTAAAAATAAAAAAATTCCAAACATCTTATTTCACGGCCCGAGTGGTTCTGGAAAGAGAACACTAATTTTAAAATTTATAGATAATATTTATAGCACTAAAGAAATAAAACAAAAATATGTTTTATTTATTAATTGTGCTCAAGGAAAAGGAATTAAATTCATAAGAGAAGATTTAAAATTTTTTGCCAAAACAAATATACATTCGCAAAATGGCATATTATTTAAGACTATTATTTTATCAAATGCTGATAAACTAACAATTGATGCTCAATCCGCTTTACGAAGATGTATTGAATTATTTAGCCATTCTACACGATTTTTTATAATAGTAGAAGATAAATATAAATTATTAAATCCAATTTTATCTAGATTTTCAGAAATATATGTTCCTTTGCCTATTATAAATAATAAACCAACTAATTTACATATATATAATATAAATAATAATAGGTTTATTAATATTAAAAATGAAAGTATTAAAATAAAATCAACAATTAAACAATCTTTAGAAAATATGGATAGTCCAGAGAAAATATATAACATAACTGAATATTTGTATAATAAAGGAATTTGTGGCAATGATTTAATTAATTATATTACTACTACGTTTATAAACAGTGAATATAAATATAAACTGTTAACAGCAATAGAAAAATCTAAAATAGAAATACATAATGAGTTTATTACTATTTTATTTATATTAAATTTAATTTTTTATCGTTCTGAAGATGATTTAGAAAATATATTAAATATATAAATGGATGATTATTCTTTAACTAGTTTAACAGAATCAAAGAACGAGTGGTGTGCAAGATTAGTGTCTCTCTTGACACACCATATTATTGTTGGTATTGAATCAATATTTAAAGAAGCATTAAATATATGCATTAATGAAAAAGAGGAAAATAAATATTTAATGACCTTCCAAAACTTATTATGTGCTATTCCACAGTGGAATCCGAGTATAATTGAGCAAGAGACTAAACGCATTGAAACTAATAGTGGATGTAAATATTTAGAAGATTTAATAACTTGCGTACATATTATACAACTAAAAGCACTTACGTGTATTCGTGTTGGACAAAAGTCAAAAAAAATAGATATTAATATTCCTTCGGTTAATACTTTTATACATACTATATATATTAATGTAGCACGTAAATTATATACAAATGTTTATTTATATGAAAAAGATTTATATCCATTACAAATTCAAAAAAATAAACATGACGTTGAGTTTTTAGTGAAAGAGGCTATTCTTTTAACTATTAGAGATAATATTCCTGTTGAAAAAATCCTTCAATCTTACATGGAAGAAAGCGAAGAAGTAGAGGTTTTAAATATGCAACAACTCCAGCAGCAGCAGCAACAACTCCAGCAGCAGCAACAATCGCTACCAAATACTTCTACGCTAAATCCAGATTTAAATAAAACATCAAATATACCAGTTGACTTATCTGTAAATCCAATTTTAACAAATAATAAATTAGAAACCTATGCTGCTAATTTAAAAAATGAGTTGTCAAATCTAACCAATAATAGTAGCACTATTGATAGCAGTACTAGCACTAGTAACACTAATAACACTAATAACACTAATAACACTAATAATACAAACTCTGATAAATTAAAGATTAATTTTGTAGATAAAGATATAGTTATAAAACAAGACGGGGTGCACTCTGAAGTTCTTGCTCCAAAAGATTTAAATACCTTACAACAACTTGCAAATGAGAGAAAAATAAAAGAAGCAAGAGAACAGAGCTATAATGATGATTATGATAAACTAAGAATAGGTTCGGCAATTGATTTAAAATTAGATGTAATTGAATTATAATTCAATTATAATTCGTTAATTAAAAAAAAACATAATAATAGATATTATATATTACATATAATGGAATATATATATAGTGCCGGTATTGTATCGATTGTATTTATAATTTTTAAATTTTTAGAAACTAGATTTATATTAAAAGAAACAATTAACTTAAAACAATTAGTTATAGACGGAATCTTAGTATATATAAGCGTTATTCTTGCTCATTTTATAAATGAGCAATTGGTTCAACAAACAACAAGTTTAGGACAAGCCCCAGTATTTATTGATAATCCTAAGTTTTAAGTTTTAAGTTTTAATTTAAGTTTTAAATTTTAAATATATTATTGATTTTAATATATTTAAACTTATTATATATATTATGGATGATAATTTAAAATGGCATCAACACTTATTTATTATAATTTTATATTTGTCTTGGTTTTTAATTATAATCGTATCTATTTGGCGTAACAATAATTTATTAATAGTTTCTATAATAAAACAAAACTCATTATACTTATCAACCATATTATCTAAAATAGAAGTGATTATAAAAAAATATAATATAGAAACTATAATCTTTATACTTGAACAATTTCTTAAAATTTATATTGGTGGATTACTAATATATAAGTTTAATCCTTGGTCAGGTAGCTATAAATACTTTAAAAAGTTTGATCAAAGAATTGCTTGGCATGCTGGTATATTTTTATTAATATCAACAATATTAACAAGTATATTAGAGAAATATTTGCTTGAATTAGATAAACACTTTAGTAATATATTATTAATCTAAACTAATCTAAACTAATCTAAACTAATTTTATCAATATTCATTATTAAAGCGCTCGATTTAATTTCTTTCTTAGGCACTGTAAACTTATTAAATAACTTCTGTTCTAATACTTTATGCGGTAAATGATTATGCACTTTTCTAGCTATCATTTTATATAATTTAAAATCTGGATATCTCTCTTCATTATTATTTTTATAAAGCATATTTTTTCCTTCGTCATCGAAACACCAATCTATTATTATTTTATGAATAGGACTCATATTTTTATTGTTATCATATTTATCAATAATAAAATCATAAATAGAACAACCTAATCTACATAAATCAAAACTCATATTAGGTTCAATAAGTTGTTTATTAGTATTATAATATGGAGGACTATTATATTGAGTTGCAGCATCTCCATCTTTATGAAAACTGTCGCTATACATTACTTGTCCTTTATATTCATAAATTGCTCTTCCATAATCTATAATTTTAAAAATTTTGCCATAGGTTGGGATTTTATAATGTTTGTCATTGTATTTATAATATAAATATTTCTTTTCTGTTTTAATATACATTATATTATTTGTATGCAAATCATTATGAGTAAGTTTAAATAACTTTTGATATGTAATTAGTATCATTAATACTTGAAGTATTATACACGTTAATTCATTATTATCTATTTTATCATTTACTAATAAGTCATCAAATGTATTTTCGCAATTTTCAATTGTTATTATATTTACAGGAAACTCTTTGAGGGATACCATTACATCATTAATTTCGTTTGATGAATTACTTGAACTAGAAGAATAACTCTCTTTGGTTTCATCGTCATCACTGTTATTTTCATCATCATCTTCTGCATTATCTTCATTATCTTCATTATCTTCATTATCTTCATTATTTGAAGAATTAGAATTAGAATTAGATGACCTTGATGATATATCAGAGCCACTAGTATCATTTGCTTCTATTTGTCCAATAGGTTCTAGAGTTTCTAGAGGTTCTAGAGTTTCTAGAGATTTTTCTGTTATTGGCTCTGATTCAGATTCTAATTTTAATTCTGATTCTGATTCTGATTCTAATATTGGATGTTGTAATTCTATTATTTCTATAAGGTCTATATCTAAGTCGCAATCATTCGAAAACTTTATTGGTTTTTTGTGTCGTCTTGATTTATCATTAAATAATAATTCTTGTTCAGTGTTAATAAATTTATATAATTGTTTATTTTCATAAAAAAATTTGCTATTAAATAACATATCCAAATCATCGCTAATATCAATAATATATTCCTTCTTTATTCCTAAAAAAGATCCATAAAAATTAATTCCATGTAAAAATCCTTTATGATTTAATAATTGACTTGTTAAATATATAAAAAAGCCATCAATATATGCTGAATTATTTGGACAATCCATTTTCTCAAATTGAGACTTAGAGTCTAGTTTTGGTAATTCAAAAGTACAAAGATCATATTTTCCAGCTAAGAATTTAAATGGATCTAATAATGGAGCATATTTTATAAAAATGGTTGTTTCAGTAATATTATTTGGTTCACTATTTGGTTCACTATTTGGTTCACTATTTGGTTCAATATTTGGTTCACTATTTTCTTTAATTGTTCCTTTATATTTATTTTCAGTTAATTTTTCAGTTATACTATTTAAACTATATTTATGATTTAAAGTTATATTATTGTAATTTGAAGGTGATAATTTAAAAAAATTATTATATAGTGGAGTATAATTCTGAGATGGTCTAGCATTTACTAAATCAGTATTTTCAAAATCTTTAAATAACTCTGTGTTTGGCGATTTTCTATATGTAAAAATCATTTAGGTTAATAAAATACTTTTTTTTTATTTTTTAAACTTAATAAAACTTAATAAAACTTAATAAAACTAAATAAAAATAAATAAAAATAAAATTAGCGTAAATAATATTATTTTTATTTCTAAAATATTTATAAATGACGTTACAACTAAAAAAATTCGATATGAAAAGTATCAGTTTTAGACCAGATGAAACAAAAGGTCCTGTTATTGTTCTTATAGGGCGCCGTGATACTGGTAAATCGTTTTTAGTTAGAGATTTATTGTATTATCATCAAGATATTCCAATAGGAACAGTAATATCAGGCACAGAAGCTGGAAATGGTTTTTATGCTACTCATATTCCAAAATTATTTATTCATGATGAATATAATATTCTTATTATTGAGAATATATTAAAAAGACAGAAAACAGTTCTAAAACAAATTAAAAAAGATATGGAAGTATATAAAAAAAGCACGATTGACCCTAGAGCATTTGTAATTTTAGATGATTGTTTGTTTGATGATAGATGGACTAGAGATAAAATGATGCGTTTGCTTTTTATGAACGGTCGTCATTGGAAAATAATGTTAATTATTACTATGCAATATCCATTAGGTATTCCTCCAACTTTAAGAACTAATATTGATTATGTATTTATATTGAGAGAACCATATATTGCTAATAGAAGACGAATTTATGAAAACTATGCAGGTATGTTTCCAACATTTGAATCATTTTGTCAAGTAATGGATCAATGCACTGAAAATTTTGAATGTTTAGTTATTAATAATAATGTTAAATCTAACAAATTACAAGATCAGATTTTTTGGTATAAAGCCGAATCTCATAAAGATTTTAAACTTGGTTCTCGTGAGTTTTGGGACATATCTAAAAGTATTGTTTCTGACGATGAAGACGAGGCGTATGATCCAAGTAAAGGAGTAAGAAGAACTGGACAAAAAATTAATGTTAAAAAGAATAAATGGTAATATTTATAATTATATTTTTTCTATATAATATATGACTACTTTATTACAATTAATAGAAAATCATTTTACAAGACAAATAAGTAAATTAAATGAGTTGCATAATAATAACCATCGCAAAATTATAAATAATCTTATGATATCAAAGAGTAATAAAAAATCAGCTATAGATAACTTAAATCGTATATATAATAAAACTAAACTCAATCTTATCAATCATACAAATTATAGAATAAGTGAGCTTATACAACAAAATCGATTGACTCATACAATAGGTTTTATAATATTAAGGCATGTAAATAATGAGGTTGTAAACCAATACTGGATAAAAAGTTATAATTCAATCAGAAAATACTATCCTGAAAATCATATTATTATTATAGATGATAATAGCGATAAGGCTTATATCACACCACTGCAATTATATAAGACAACAATTATAAATAGTGAATACCCAAAAAGAGGAGAGTTATTGCCATATTATTATTATTTACACAATAAATTGTTTGATGTAGCCGTAATAATTCATGATTCTGTATTTATAAACAGTTATATTGACTTTAGTGTAGAAAAATATAAAATATTATGGGAGGCAGAACATAATTGGGACCAAATAGAAGATGAAACCAAAATGATAAATCTTTTTAATGATCAAGAGTTAACTACTTTTTATAATAACAAACAATTATGGAAAGTTTGTTTAGGATGCATGTCTATTATTACTCACGATTATTTAACTCATATTAATAACAAATATGATATAAGTAAATTATTAGATTGTGTATTAACAAGATACAATCGTGTGTCTTTAGAGAGAGTTATTGGTTGTATATTACAAAAAGAAGCACCTAAACAGACATTATTAGGAAATATACATAAGTATTGTCCTTATGGATTAACTATAAATAACATTCATAATTATCAATATTTACCAATAATAAAGGTATGGACTGGTAGATAAAATAAATAAAAATAACTTAAAGAATAATATGAATAATATGAATAATATGAATAATATGAATAATATGAATAATATGAATAATATGAATAATATGAATAATATGAATAATATGAATAATATGAATAATACACTAGGTTTTATAATATTAAGGCATGTAAATAGTGAGTTAGTAAACCAATACTGGATAAAAAGTTATAATTCAATCAGAAAATACTATCCTGAAAATCATATTATTATTATAGATGATAATAGCGACAAGGCTTATATCACACCACTGCAATTATATAAGACAACAATTATAAATAGTGAATATCCAAAAAGAGGAGAGTTATTGCCATATTATTATTATTTACATAATAAACTATTTGATATAGCAGTAATAATTCATGATTCTGTATTTATAAACAGTTATATTGACTTTAGTCTAGAAAAATATAAAATACTATGGGAGTTTGAGCATGATTGGGATCAAAATGAAGATGAAACAAAAATGATAAATCTTTTTAATGATCCAGAGTTAAGCGAATTTTATAATAACAAACAATTATGGAAAGGTGCTTTAGGTGCAATGTCTATTATTACTCACAATTTTTTAACTCATATTAATAGTAAATATGATATAAGTAAATTATTAGATTGTGTATTAACAAGATATAATCGTATGTCTTTTGAAAGAGTTTTTGCTTGTTTATTACAAAAAGAAGCGCCTAAACAAACATTATTAGGAAATATACATAAGTATTGTCCCTTCGGATTATCTATTAACGACATTGAAAATACTGACAATTATAAACATTTACCAATAATAAAAGTATGGAGCGGTAGATAGTATAATTTAAAATATAATATATTATATATAATGCATCCGGAAGCAAAAGAGTTTACTTTGTTTGTTAAAAAAATACTTACAGATTTTTTTATAAAAAAAAATGTGTTAGATGTTGGTTCTGGCGATATTAATGGAAATAATCGTTTATTATTTGAACAGTGTAATTATATTGGTAATGATCTAATAAAAGCAAAAAATGTAACTATTGTGTGTAAAACAAAAGATTTACCAGCTCAAAATAATACATTTGATACAATTATATCAACTGAATGTTTTGAACATGATCCTGAGTATAAAGAATCGTTAAAAAAAATATATGATATATTAAAACCAGACGGCTTATTTTGTTTTACTTGTGCTTCAACTGATAGACCTGAACATGGAACTAGAAGAACGTCCCCAGGTTGTTCTTACGGTACAATTGGTAATTTACCAGATATGGTAGACTATTATAAAAATCTTACAGAAAAAGACATAAATTACGTATTAGAATTAAATGCCCTATTTTCAGTATGGGATACATATTATAATTCTATATCAAAAGATTTATATTTTGTGGGAATTAAAAAAGGAAGTACAAATTTTAATTCTTTAGAAAAATATGTAAATATTGGTGTTACTAATACATCATCAAACATTACTAGGAAATATACATAAGTATTGTCCCTTCGGATTATCTATTAACGACATTGAAAATACTGACAATTATAAACATTTACCAATAATAAAAGTATGGAGCGGTAGATAGTATAATTAGCATAATTAGTATAATTTAAAATTATAAAATATTTTAAACTTTATATGATGAAAATATTTTATGGCATTTCACAAGATAATTCTATAGACGTTACAGATATATGTTTAGACAGATTAACAATTAATAATATTATAAATATTCCGTGTACTGAATCTACTAGAGCAACCATTTTCACTGACCCATATTATGGAATACTAAAATATATATATATATTAAATGATGGGATTTTTTCAACGTATGATTATGATACACACATAAAAATAAATTTAACAAATAATACAATTGAATCAATGAATAGTATAGATATAGATAACAAAATTAAAGAGATACATTCTAAATTAAAAATTAACTATGGTAATTTTTATGAAGAATTATCTGAACAAAAAATGGTTTTTAGATATTTAACAGGAAATGAAAAAGTTTTAGAAATAGGTGGAAATATAGGAAGAAACTCATTAATTATAGCTTCTATTTTACAAAACTCTAATAACTTAGTAACATTAGAAAGTGATATAAATATAGCAAAACAATTAACAGAAAATAGAGATTTAAATAATTTTAATTTTCATATTGAAAATGCTGCATTATCAAATAGAAAACTACTTCAAAAAGGATGGGATACTATACCAAGTGATATTTTATTAGAAGGTTATACTTGGATAAATACTATTACATTAGCTAATTTACAAAATAAATATAATATTGATTTTGACACATTAGTATTAGATTGTGAAGGAGCATTTTATTATATTTTACTGGATATGCCTGAAATACTAAACAATATTAATTTAATAATTATGGAAAATGATTATTGGGATATAATTAAAAAAAATTATATTGATAGTGTATTAACAGAAAATAATTTTTTTAAATGTTACATAGAAGGTGGTGGATGGGGCCCTTGCGCTAATAATTTTTTTGAAGTATGGTGTAAAACCAATCACTAAAATAAAATGTTTTATAAGGTTGCGACCCATTTTTAATTAAATTATTTAAATTATCTAATCTATCATAGTCATTAGATCCGCCGTCTACTCTGTAAAATAATAAATGATTTGTCAAATCACAACTTAAGATATCAATATATCCCATACCAGCATATTTATATCCAATATCAAATACATTGGATTGTCCTTGACTACAAATATAATTATAGCGTTCTAGTGCTTCATCTAAGCTCATAATAGTCCAGGCATTAACGTAAATTTCTTTTTTTGGGTCTCCCAACACTTCATATATATTTTTAATATTTCTATTTAATCCTTCTGGTATTTGTGACTGGTTAAATAAATTATTAAATTGTTGAAATGGTTGTTGATTGCTATCACTATAAAAGAATGGTTCTTGTGAAGACATATAGTCATTTGTTGAAATAGTGCATTTTTCTAATACTTCTAGGATTTGTTTCATTTGTTTTGTTTTAGCAGCAATCATATAATTCATATAATTATTATATTTTAATTATTATATATCAATTTTATTATTAATATTATATTAATATAATTAATATAATATATTATATATATTATGTTATTAGACATAGTAAAGTTAACTATTATTTTTACATTTTTAGATTCCATTTATCTATATTTAATGAAAAATAATTTTTTTACTATGATAAGAAATATACAACATAGCAATTTAGAATTTGCTTTGATCCCTGCATTATTTTGTTATGTATTTTTAATATTTATATTATATTATTTTATTGTTTTAAAAAAAAGACCTCTTTATGAAGCCTTTTTCTTAGGATTTGCGATTTATGGTGTTTATGAAACAACTAATTTAGCAATCTTTAAAAAATGGAGCCCACTAATTAGTTTAATAGATACTATTTGGGGAGGCATATTATTTTATTCTTCTTATTTATTATTTAAACTTATTAAGTAAATTATTAAGAACTTTATTAAATACTTTAGTAAGAAATACAATTATTAAAGCACAAATTATTAAATTTAAACCCATATGGTTCATATTTTCAATTTCGTTTGTATCATATTTTGTTCCAAAAATGATATCAAATATATCAATCCCATAATTTTTATGATCATCAATATGGTGCTGCATATGCGTTTTTGGTTTTGTATAAAAATAATTTATATTATGAACACTTGCATAAAAAAATCCCCATAAAAAGCACACTCTAACATCAAGTAGTTTAAAAAACTCAAATAATAAGTAGGGTAAT